>Ga0209636_10000302_pt1 | contig 45284 bp, 37 predicted proteins | sample DeeMarSWOR152_54_FD_187464 | JGI IMG/M metagenome (GOLD analysis project Ga0209636, IMG submission 187464) | Marine sediment microbial communities from White Oak River estuary, North Carolina - WOR-1-52-54 (SPAdes) (version 2) | ecosystem: Environmental > Aquatic > Marine > Intertidal zone >...
ATTTTATTATTTGATGATTCAATTGATTGGATACCAACAACATTTGTAAATGACGCAACAATAATCAGAAAAACAACAGCAATACTAATGCTGATTAGAGGATATTTTTTCATTTTATTTTCCTCCCCAATATTAAAAATATAAAGTTCTTATGTATTTAAATCTTTGTCAGAATTAAAAATGTATGCAGGGGAAGGGATTTGAACCCCCGAACCTCTTCAGGAACAGATCTTGAGTCTGTCGCCGTAGACCGTGCTTGGCTACCCCTGCATTGAAAGAGTATTCAATGATTTGGTAATAGTAAAAATTAATATATATTTTTTTTAAAAGTTTGATTAACCAGTATTTTGCAGGTTTTTAACAGGTTTTACCATTCGTTCAAGTGCATTATAACAGCTCATTGCATCTTTTTTGCTGATAATAAAAGCTAATTCTTTTGGAGTGTTTAAGATATTATAAATATTGATGTTTTCCCATGCTATAAACCTAGAAACATTGTATAGGATTCCTGGAGTTGATGAAAAATCCTTTGAATACGTTAGTGAAATAACAACTAAATCATCTACAACCTTTAAAATATTCTCTTCACTTAATAAATCTAGAAATTTATTTTTATATTTTTGATTGGTGATAATACTTATTTCATAATTCCCTTGCATTATATTAAAAATACCTCCGTGTTTGAAATCTATCTCATCATATAATCTTTGGATGGTTCTTATAGAGGTTTCTGATTCTTCGATAACAATATAACAAATATCTGTTTTCAGAAGAATTTCTCCAAAATAGTTTAGTGAAACTTTTTCCTTTTTTGTTTCAAGTCTTTCTGCATATCTTCTAAGTGCCATAACTATTGCATTGTGTTTTACTCTTTTTCCTAATTCTTTTTCAATTTCAGGTTTGATGTTTTCTGCTAATTTATTGAATGATACAATGTTATGATTTATTGCTTCTTGAAGAAAAACTTGTTTGTTTAAAATGTCTTGTACCACATGGCTTATTGTTACCATAACCACACCTTTTTTGTTTATTATAAAGGAAATAACAGAATATAATATGATATTACACCTAAATATAATTTTTGTTATTATAATTACAAAAAATTAATATTTAGTTATAAATATATATTAAAAAAATTAAAGGAGTTTAGAATGGAATTAATCAAACCTATTTCTACCTTTAACTATCTTAAATTTTTTAAGGGGTCAATTAATATAATAAAATTTTTATATTTTAATAAATATATTAATATTATGCTCTTAAGATATTTAATTGCATTTATTATTATTATTTTAGTAATATTTCCAAACAGTTTATCAGTTGAAATAATTAATGATTCAAATTTCATTACCTCGGGTGTATATGAAAAGGGTTATAAGTACAACATACAAGGATGGGTTTATTTACATATTGAAGGAAAACCTTACGAAAGAGGATATCAATATGGTTATTTAGCATCTAATGAAATTTTAGATATGATAATAAGATGGAGCAATCTAGGGCATGATATTAAATTTATGAAATTATTTTTAATTAAAAGTCTGCCAAAAAATTATGATAAATTATCAGAACAATGGTGGAAAATTTGCAGGTCAAAATCAATGAGATTTTTTGAAAAACATATTCCGGAAGAATATAAGCAGGAAATGAAAGGAATGACAGATGGTCTAAACGCCCAAGGAATAAAACTTTTTGGAAGGAATATAGAGTATGAAGATATTGTAGCATCTCAATTTGTCCAAGATGTACTATATGCTTTTTTTCAATGGAATTTTAAAAAATTTCATCCATTGCGTAACCTAATATATGGAATAAAAGCTGTTTTAAATGAAAAAGAAAATTATGAAGAATCTGGACATTGCCGGGCATTTATTGCCACAGGAGATGCAACAGAAGATGGAGGAATTGTTGTTGCACATGCAACAACATTTTTTTACAAGTATATAACAGAAAGATGTAATTTTATTTTAGATATAAAACCATCAAATGGTTATAGATTTATGATGACAGGCCCACCAGGCTCATTGTGGAGCCAAGAAGACTATTATCAAAATGAAAAAGGAATAATTATAACAGAAACAGAATTAACACCCCAAGGCCCATTTAAAATAAGAAAAACTCCTAAAGGAATTAGATCAAGAACAGCTATTCAATATTCTTCAAGTATTGATGAGGTAATTAAAATTTTACAAAAAGGAAATAACGGACTAATTCCAAATGAATGGTTAATAGCAGATACAAAATCAGGAGAAATTGCAAGATTAGAACAAGCATTATATAATACGCCTGTTACAAGGAAAAAAAATGGGATTTTTACATCTTGCTGTGTTCCTCATGATAATAAAGTTGAAAGAGAATTATGGGGTTTTATGCCGAAAGCAATTGCAATAAAACTATATCCGGGGAACAATAAATATACAAGTTCTGTTATAAAAAAATTTAATGAATTAGAAGAAAAGTACTATGGTAAAATCAATATAGAAATTACTAAAAAAATTCTTACTACATTTCCAATTTCAAAAGGTTTAACTGATGTTAAAATCACTAGCTCAAAATTGATGGAAGATATTGGATTAGTAACATATTTTGGGAACCCTGAAGGAACTGAATGGGTTCCTGAAAAGGAAGATATAAATAAATTTGAAGGGGTAACGGTATTGCCACCTTGTGGATGGGTTGAAATAATTCCATCTAAATCCGAGCCAGTTGTTTTACAAAAAACCAAAAACTATAATGTCCAAAAAAATAATACAAAAGTTTTACTGAATTATGAAACAGAGTTTACAGGAAATTTGAGTTATTCATCTAACATTGTTGACGAAAGCATTGTTTATGCTGCAGTTTCTTCAGGAGTAATTTATGCAATCAAAAATCCAACTGGTAAAAAGATTTGGAGTAAAAATATTAGCGAAAAAATAGGAGATCTTGTTATTAATGGGGATATATTATATTTAGGAACAAATATGGGTTTATTTGCAATAAATAAAAAAACAGGAAAAATAGAATGGGAACAAATAATTGGAGAAGTAATTTCTAAACCTGTTATTTATAAAGATATTGTTATTTCTGGTTTTTCAAATGGTGAAATATATGCTTTTAATCTTAATTCAGGAGAAAAGATTTGGTCGTATAAATTTAATGATGCAACCTACATCTCTGAAATTATAAAAAATACAATGTTCATTGGATCTGGTGATTCTTGTTACAGTTTTAATTTTGATAAAAACGAAGTAAATTGGGAATATTTAACAAATGGTCCAATAACTACGGCTCCAAAAATAGTAGATGAAACCGTGTACATTGGTTCTTGGGATGGATATATGTACGCACTATACTCTGATACTGGTAAATTAAAATGGAAATGCAGAACCGGTTGGGGAATTGTAACAATTCCCTTTGTTTCTGATGGATTGGTGTTTGTTGGATCTCTTGATAATAATTTTTATGCAATAAATGAGGATTATGGAGATGTCAAATGGTTTTTCACATGTAAAGCTGCTATTCATTCAAATCCTGTAGTTTATGGAGAATACGTGTTTTTTGGTTGCGATGACGGAAGACTTTATGCCTTGAATAAAAAAAATGGGTACTTAGCATGGGTTTATTCACCAAATTATTATATTACAGATAATAATGTAAATAATTATATAACAACACCTATTCTTTCAAATCCTTTTGTTAAAGATGGGATTGTTTATTTTGGTGCAAAAGGAAATATTTATGCACTAGATGCTCTAACATTTGAAATAACAGAGGAACAAACTGAAAAAAAATCTGATAATAATTACGGGTTGCTTTTTATTATCATTTTATTAATTATTATTTTTGTATTATTTACTTTTGTATATTCATTTAATAAAAGAAACAAAGGGGGCGCTTAGCTTGGTTGAACATTGGAGAACACGATTTGCTTTTGTAATGGCAGCAATTGGATCTGCTGTTGGGCTTGGAAATGTTTGGCGATTTCCTTACGTTTGTTATGCAAATGGTGGAGGGGCTTTTTTAATACCATTTTTTATTGCAATATTTACAGCGGGAATACCACTGTTAATACTTGAGCTTTCGGTTGGACATTGGGCTCGCGAAGCACCGCCAAAAGCTTTTAAAAAAATCGGGGAAAAATGGGAATGGGTTGGATGGTGGACAACATTAATTCCATTTTTGGTAGCAACTTACTATGTTGTTGTAATGGCTTGGTGTTTCTCATATATGATATACTCTATAAATCTTAGATGGGGAGCTAATGCAGATATTTTCTTTTTAAATAATTTTTTAGGTATTTCTGGCAGTCCTGAGATTATTGGAGGCATAAGATTGCCTGTTTTGTTTGGTCTAATAGCTATATGGATTTGTATATTCTTGATTCTCTATAAAGGAGTCGGGCGAATAGGTAAAATTGTTTTAATTACAGTGCCGTTACCTTGGATTCTGCTAGTACTATTAACTATTAGAGGAATAACATTACCAGGGGCATTGGAGGGAGTAAGTTATTATTTAACACCTGATTTTTCAAAACTTACAGATGTTAATGTATGGCTTGCTGCTTATGCACAGGTGTTTTTTTCACTAAGTTTAGCGCAAGGAATAATGATAACATATGCAAGTTATTTGAAAAAGAAATCTGATATTTCAAATAACGCTTTTATAATAGCATTTGCAGACACAGGTACCTCTTTTCTTGCAGGTTTTACTGTATTTAGTGTAGTTGGATATCTAGCATTTCAAAATGGTGTTGGAATAGATAGCCTGGGTATATCTGGACCTCATTTGGCTTTTATTACTTATCCAACAGCAATATCTTTATTTCCTGTAGCTGCTGTAATTTTTGGTATTTCATTTTACGTAGCACTTCTTACATTTGGTATTGACTCGGCATTTTCTATGACAGAGCCTATGATAGCAAGTGCAGAAAGTAAATGGAAAATTTCAAAGATTAAAACAACTGCTATAATCTGCAGCATAGGTTTTTTTGCAAGTTTAATTTTTACAACAGAAAGTGGATTGTACTGGTTAACAATAGTAGATCACTTTGTAGCAAATTTTGGCCTTGTCATGATAGGTTTAATTGAATGCTTAATACTTGGCTGGATGTTTAGGATATCAAAATTACGTGAACATGCAAATGAAAGATCTGATATTAAAATTGGAAAATGGTGGGATATACTTATCAAATATGTGGCACCATTAATTCTAATTTTATTATTAATTTTTGCAATAATTAATAATATAATAAGTCCACCCTTTGGTTATCCGGTATGGGTTGTAGTTGTAGGTGGGGTTGCACCAATCTTAATAATATTCATCTTATCATTTGTATTTATGAAAATAAAAAAAGGTGAAAAGGTGGATTAAAATGGGACTTTCAATATCTGCAATAGCAATGCTTATTATAGGAGCTACAGTAATATACGGAGGTCTAGCTTATTTTCTTTATAGAGCATTAAAAAGTATGAAAAAGTAAAAAAAATTAATTTTGTAAAGATAAAACAATTTTATTTTTAAAATTATTTAGTTTTTTTAGATAATTCTTTTCATAATCAAATTCAAAATCATAAATAATATCCTTTAAAATTAAAGGTTCACTTGGTGCTAAACCAAAATCAATTTTTTTATTAGGATTTTTAAGAGCTTTTTCAATTTCTTCTTTGGTTATTTTTTTATTACAAAATTTTTCAATAGCGGAAATTATTCTTCTAATCTGATGCCAAAGGAATGTTTGTGCATAGAAATCAATAATCAAGAAATCATCTTGTTCAGTTAAAACAATATTTTCAATTGTTCTTATAGGATTTTTATCTGATTCTATTCTTGCAAAATTATTAAAATTATGTTCTCCTAAAAAAACAGATGCAATATCTATTATTTTGTCAACATCAAAATCTTGTTTTTTGAAATAATAACTATAAACTCTAAGTTTTGCGTATCTTGGATAGAAATCTTCTTCAACGTTTTTAATTCCGTAAAAAAAAATATCTTTTTTGTTATTTTTTAGTTTTTTAAAAACAAGATTTTTTATTAACATTGTATTAAATGCAATAACATTGCCAAGAGCAGATGCACCTTTATCAGTTCTACTGGCTGATCTGAATTTTGATTGTTTAATATCTTTAATTATATTGTTTTGTATTAGTAATTCTATGATTCCCCTTTCAACAGTTTTTAATTTAGGTTGCCTTGCATATCCTTGAAAATTGACTCCATTGTATGCAAATTTTAGTGCTAAACGCATCTACTAAGATATAGGTGAAAATTTTAAAAAGATTGAGTATAGACAATTTAATTTCAATTTAGGTTATAGGCCTGAAAAGAAATACTTTTGAAAAATAATTTATTAAATATATACAAAAAATATTTTTTTATGGTTTTTTAACAATTTGGTTTTTTTAAATTACTTTTATGCAAAGATTTTGTTATTATTTGTTACAAATAATATAAATTTTGGAGAATAAATAATGTATAAGGTGACAAAAATATGAATAGAAAGAAAATTTTTGAAATTGGAGCTGTTGTCTTTTCAATAATTTTAATAATAAATCCTATTGTAAATAGTAAAATATTTAATGAAACCGAAAGAAATTATAACTTAGAATTTATTGACTTGGAAATAAAAATAGATGAATGTAGTTTAGTTGAAAATTTTATACCAGTATCTTGGCATGAAAGTTCGAAAGTATTTTATAAATTAGGTTACACAATTACAAATTACGGTCCTTCTCACCTTTCAGCCGATAAGCTTAATTTTAAATTAAAAATTTTAGGAATAGAGAAATATCCCGATAAACAAATTATATTTGAATGGACAGAGTTTGTTGAAAATTTAGATGTTGGTGAAAGTATTAATTTAGATCATGAGTTTTATAACATTACCAGCAGTTGGAATCCAAGTGAAGATGAAGAAAGATATTTTGCTGGAAAATTTTTTTCTCTAACATTATCTAGTGAACGAACAGATCCTAAACAAGAAAATAATTTTGACATTGGAACCATAAAATTTTGGTCTGATACTAGAAGTTATGAGCCAACAGACTCGCAGGTTGAAGTTGGAGTCCCTCATACTTATTTGAACATTTCGATAAACCGCGGAGAACTATGGTATTATGAATTTCCGTTTGATCCTAAAAATTACTCAAGTCCAATTAGAGAGAGGTTAGGATATATTTGGGAGTTGTTTATGTTTATATATCCTATATGTAAGTTTATAAAAAAAATAGTAATTGATTTCATTGAATTCGCTCAAACAGAAAAAGATGATATAAATATATTATCCTGCTGGATTGATGATTTAATCACATGTATACTATGTGACATATTTGGTGAACCGATACCTTTTGGATTTATAACCTTGTTAGTGGACTATTTTAATTATGTAAAGGTTGCAGTAGAGAGGATATTAGAAGAAGCTGCAAAATGGTTAGTACCTGAACTAATAAATATCTCACAGTCTATAATGAATATAGTCCAAGATTTTGAAGGTTGGATTGGTTCAGAACCGTGGAAAAATAATATAACTATACAAATCTCTGTGTTAACAAAAAAAGAAAATCATGCAATAATTTTAAATTGTAGAAATACGGTTATTGATGATAATGGAAAAACCTTTTATAATTTTGATTTTGAAGTACCTCCTAAATGTGGTAATGAGATTTTTACGTGGACAAGAAAAGACTGTACTGTACAAGTTCATAACTGGCAAACAAATCAAGATCAACACTCTATGAAATTATTTTCATGGGCTTATGCAAATGGTACTATGAAAGTGCTTCGAACAATTAGTTTTCATAAGATTAAAGTCAGTGAAAATATAAAATTAATTATCCAAAAATTTTTCAGTAAATATCAATATTTCAAAAATAAATTAAATGAAATATTATGTCAATTTTTTCCAAATTTATTAAAAGAGGATAAATATAAAGAAAAAAGTAATAATAAAAACTTAAATAATCTTAGAGATTTTGATCTGGATGGCCTTATAAAAAAAGTAATTTCTGAAGAAAAACAATATGAACCATATGATGTTGAATACAAAGAATATTATCCTGGTGCACCACATGATTCAAAAATTGTTTATTATAGTTCAGATCAAGTAATTGTTGGTTTTAAATCATATGTAGATATAACCAAAATAGATGAAGTAGAAGGATATCCTATTGTAGATAGACTTGTAGAATTAAATACTGTTGTAGTGGAAATATATGGAATAGAACCAGAATATTTTATGGAAATTGTAAATAAGAGCAAGGATATAGAATATACAGAGTTAAATTATGTTTACCAATCCTGTTATATACCAAATGATCCTTTTTGGGATGAGCAATGGGGGCCCAAAGCGATAAATTGCCCGCAAGCATGGGATAAAGAAAAGGGAGAATGGACTGTTAGTGTTGCAATATTAGATACAGGATGCAATTATCATCATGAGGATATTTCAAATAAACAATCATCAGTCAATTATGATTTTGTAAACAACGATAATGACCCAATGGATGATTGTTATGTTGCACATGGCACTCACTGTTCTGGTATAATTGGAGCAACAATTGATAATCATAAAGGTATTGCTGGAGTAGCACCAGAGGCTTGGACTGATTACATAAAAATATTAAATAATAATGGAGCTGGTTATGCAAGCACCATTGCAAAAGGAATCATTCATGCCACAAAATATAATGACCAGATTATTAGTATGAGTCTCGGTGGGTACGGTATATCGGTTGTTTTACATTTAGCATGTGACTATGCACGTTATATTAAAGGAGTATTATTAGTAGCTGCTGCAGGTAACGATGGACTACCTATACTTTGTTACCCTGCACGTTTCGAATCAGTTATATCAGTAGGTGCGATAGATAAAAACCTGAATTTATGTAGCTGGAGCAATTATGGACCGAATCTTGATTTAGTGGCACCGGGTAATAATATTATTTCAACAGTTGAAGGAAATAATTATGAAAAACTAAGTGGTACATCAATGGCTACACCACATGTAGCCGCAGTCTCAGCTCTGTATTTTAGCTCAAATTATAGGGCTAGTGCTACATTATGTGAAATAAAATTATTTTCTACAGCTATGGATTTGGGTAATCCGGGAAATGATTGGAAGTATGGATATGGACTTGTTGATGCATATGGTGTAGTTAAAAAAACTAGAAATATAAGTAATAACCCTCAATTACTCAGGTTTTTACCAGGAATCTCAAAATTATTGATGAATATGAGATTTCAATAATAAAATATGAAAAAAATATTTCTTATTTAAAATAACAGGAGCTCAATTTGTATGAAAAAATCCATACTATTTTTTCTGATTCTAATAATGATAAATAACTCGTTTATAGTAGCAAATACAAAAAATGTTATTATTAATCAAAAAATAATTTATGTAGATGATGATGGAGGAGCAAATTATTCTCTGATACAGGATGCAATAAACAATGCAACAGATGGAGATACGATTTATGTTTATAGTGGAACATATTATGAACATCTTATTATAGATAAATCAATAATATTACAAGGTGAGGATAAAAATACTACTATTATTGATGGTAATCACTTAGGAATTGTTATTTTTATTACCGCTGATTTAGTAACAATTAAAGGTTTTACAATAAAAAATTGTGGAGAAAATTTAAATTATTTAACGAATAATATTGATACGATAATAGAAATACGTTCAAAAAATAATACAATTTTAGACAACATAATAACTTGGGATTATTTCCTCGGCTTAAATTGTAATCCATTAGGAATAAAAATCATACTATATAGTGATTATAATGATATATCAAATAATGATATTTTACAATGTATCAATGGTATCCGAATGGAATCTTCTTACAACAAAATAAATAATAATATTATTGAAATGAATGGAGTATGTGGTATGAAGCTCTTTACGCCTGGACCAGATATACCATTTTGCAGCAATAACAATATTTCAAATAACTTGTTCTATACTATTTATGATAAAAACTATGGTTATGCTATATGGGGTTCACATATAAAAGATAACTTTTTTTTTAATAACACAATATCTGATATCTACAATGGAATTCATCTAGAAATGTCTTATAATAATACGTTATTAAAAAATAATGTAGCAAATTGTGTTTACTGGGGGATAAGTGTTTGTGATTCTAACCAAAATACTCTTTTAAATAACACAATTTCATCGATTAAAAAAGCAGGGATTTATTTAGGTTATTGGTCCAGTAAAAATCTTATTAAGAATAATAATCTCACTCATAACAAAATTGGTATATATCTTACAAATAATAAAAGAAACAAATTTTATCAGAATAATTTTATTGGTAATAGAAGAAATGTAAAATTTGCATTGCATTCACTGTTTAATCACTGGAAAGGAAATTACTGGAATAATCAGATAATAAATGGTCTACCAAAGATTTTATTTGGTAGATTCGGAAGATTTATTCCTTGGTTTAACTTAGATTGGCATCCAGCAAAAAAACCTTATGCGATATAGTTTTATTTTAATTATATTTTAGATAACTCTTTAAAAACTTTTTTTATATTATAATCTTGAATTCAATGTATAGAAAAAAGTTTATTGAGGATTTACTAAAAACTATTAACGCAGAAGACGGAGATAGAATATCAATTGAAAATAAAAAAATGAAAAAAGAAGGAGTTCTTATGCCTCATCACCAGTTTAGTGATGAAGACATCATAACAATAAAACTTGATAATGGTTACAACATAGGATTTGCTGTTGACAATGATACAAAAATTACTCTTTTAGAAAAACATAAAGTAATTGAAAAAAAATCAAAAACAATCCCGTTTGACGAAAACAAACCGACTGTTTCAATTATCGGAACAGGTGGGACTATTGCCTGTTATGTTGATTATAGAACTGGGGCAGTTCATCCTGCGACAAATGCTCAAGAGCTTGCATTTTCTGTTCCTGAAATTTTTGATATATGTAATGTGAAGGCACATGTTGTTTTTCAGATGTTTAGCGAAAATTTAATTGTAGATAATTGGAGGATTTTAGCAAAAGAAGTTGCAAAAGAGCTTAACAATGGTGCACAAGGTGTAGTTATTCCTCATGGAACCGACACACTTGGTTACACTGCTGCTGCATTATCATTTATATTGAGAAACCTTTCAGGACCTGTGGTCTTAGTAGGTGCTCAAAGATCAAGTGATCGGCCTTCTTCAGATGCAGCACAAAATTTAATATCAGCTGTAACAGTAGCTGCTAAATCAGAAATTGGAGAGGTTTTAGTTGTAATGCATGGGGAAACATCAGATAAATATAGCATTATTCATCGAGGAACAAAAGTTCGTAAGTTTCATACTTCCAGACGTGATGCTTTTAAAACAGTCAATGAACCACCTTTAGGAAAAATTGAAGATGGGAAAATAAAAATTTTTGAGAAATATAAAAAGAAATCAACAGGAAAGGTTATAGTTGATGATAATATGGAAGAAAATGTGGGAATGATATATTCTTATCCTGGATTAAAACCTGAAGATATTCCAGATAAAAAAGGAATAGTTCTTATTGGAACAGGTCTAGGACATGTTCCTGAAAAGGTTTTCCCAAGAATAGAACAACTTATAAAAAAAGGAACAGTCTTTGTAATGACCTCCCAATGCATTTTTGGGCGTATAAACATGAATGTCTATTCAACTGGTAGAGACTTAATAAATTTAGGTGTGATTTCTGGTGAGGATATGCTACCTGAAACAGCCTTTGTAAAACTCATGTGGGTACTTGCTCATGCTAAAGAAAAAAACGAAATTGAAAAATTAATATCTACAAATATAGCTGGAGAAATATCTGATAGAACTAAGAATATTGATTTTCTGTAGATAATCAATTATTTTCTGGAAAAAGAAATATTTTATCCTCTATAAAAACAGTTTTTATTTTATCAGTGTTAAACTCAATAGATTTTGGTTTTTTAACATATTTAATTTCATATTTTTTTGGATCCATTATTTGTATTTCATTTTCTGTCTGACTAATAAAAATCATTTCTTTTATTAAATCTTTTCCACCGACTACTTCTGCTTTTTCTAAATTTTTACTTTCAAATTTAACTTCTTGCCATGTTGATAAATCTATTAATCTTATTTTGTCTCCATGTATTGATTTTACTAAAAAACAAGAATTTTTTAATATTAAGAAATCATTTTTTTTATAAGAAGGAAGTCTAATAAGAAAAGTCATTCTATGAACCTGTCTACTATCCTTTATTCCTGCATCTTTTGATGATTTTTTTATCTCCCCACCATATTTTTCTTGGATTATTTTTGCAATGTTAAAACCTGCTCCTTTTTCACTAATGTAAAAATCAAGACCACCATGTTCTTCACCTATATCCGTAATAAAAAGTCCTCGATTTCCCTTTGATTGAGAATCTTCTATAAAGGTTTCAACAGTTTTTATAATATCCTCAAGTTCTTTTTTTGTTAGTGTTCTATTTGTTGTTCTTATTTGAACAATTGCTTCATAGTATCCACCTTGACGTCTGGAGCAAACATCACAAACACATCGTTTTAGCCGAACCTGAACATTGTGCTCTTCTACTATTTCAACATTATCTAAAAAACCTGAAATAAGTATCTTACAGGATTTCCCATCCATCGTGTCTTTACATTCTGTATTAATAATCACTTTTTCTAATTCTTTGCTAATATGAAATTCGTTTTTAATTGATCTTTGAATTGCGTCATCAAATAAATCACAGGACCAAGTGTTTTTGTATTTATAAGAATTACAATGAACGCAGATTGGTAAATCTATGTAAGCTGGTCCTTTTGTAAAAGTATGGGTTTTAAGGTAACAGCTAATACATACACCATCCCTGAATATGGGTACTTCTTTTCCACATTCTACACAAAACATACAAATACCTGATTATCTTAGTATTTAAGAGATAGCCTTATAAAATATTAGTGTTTCCCAATAGCTTTTAATCCGCCTTCAAATGCTTTCTTATTTATTTCTTTATATTTTTCAGGTATATTTTCAAGAATTGTTTCTAAAAGTATTTCTTGTTTTATAGGTAAAATATCAATTCCCGAAAGAGCACCTAGCATAACAGTGTTTTTAGTTAAAATCGAACCTGCTTCTTTTGCAATTTTAACTGCATCTATTTTATACAATGTTCCATATTTTTTTAATTCTTCAAAGATTTTTTCCAAGTCTGGATATTCTTCCATGCCAACTGAAACAGTAAATGGTATTACAGGGGTTATATCTGTTATAATTTTAGTATTTTTATTTGAATATTTTATATAACGCAATGTTTCTATTGGTTCTGTACTTATAATCACATCAGCAGTTCCATTTGCAACCAAAGCACCTGTAACATCACCTATTCTAACGGTACAATTAACAGTTCCGCCTCTTTGTGCCATACCATGTATCTCAGATACATAAACATTAAGTCCTGCTTTTACAGCTGCTTTTCCAAGGATGTTTGCCGCGGTTATAACTCCTTGACCACCAACACCGGTTAATACTATACTAGTTTTAGCCTTCATTTAATAGCCTCCTTTGGAGATATTGCATCAAAAGGGCAGATACTAGCACAGTTACCACAACCATTACATTGTTGAGCATCAATAAAGATACTTCCGTCTTTACCATAATAAAAGGAAGGACAACCAAACTGGGCAATGCAAATCTTGCATTTTTTACATTTTTGCTGATCAATTTCATAGATAAAAATGTCTTCTCCACGCTTGATTTTATTCCTATTTTCAAGTAGAATACATGGAGATTTACTAACAATAACAGCTGGACCCTTGAATTCAAGTGCGCGTTTAAATGCCTCAGTTGTTTCTTTGATTTTATTTGGATCCACAACCTCAATATGATCTATACCACATCCTTTTACAACATCTTCAACCAAAATTCGTTTAGCTTTTCGCCCCATTCCATCAAAATCTGTTCCAGGATGCGGTTGATGCCCAGTCATCGCAGTAGTCCTATTATCAAGAATAGTAATTACTAAATCATGATTATGATGGGCTGCATCTATTATTGCTGGTATTGCTGCATGGAAAAATGTTGAATCCCCCATAAATGAAATAATTTTTTGGTCAGTAGCAATAGCAAGCCCACAGGCAGTTCCAGCATTTGAGCCCATACAAAGCAATAGATCAGCCATTTCAAGAGGTTTATATCTTCCAAGTGTGTAACAACCTATATCAGTTGGATAAACAACATCTTTTGGTTTTGCTTTTTTTGCGGCATAATATGTGGCCCTATGCGGGCAACCAGGACAAAGAATTGGAGGACGACTAGGAAGTTTTATTTTGGTTTCTACTGGTTTATAAAAAGGATTTTTTACATTGAATATCTTTGAAAAAGCATCTGCTACAATATATGTATTGTACTCATAAAGACGAGAAAAATGACCTGTTGATTTTCCATAGATTTTTACATTTGAACCAATATCATGGGCTATTGCCTTAAATTGATTTTCAAGAATTGGTTCAAGCTCTTCAACAATAACAATATTTTTACATGATTTTATAAAATTTTCACACATTTTTTTAGGTAATGGATGGGTCATTCCCAGTTTTAGAATTCTTACATTAAGCCTAAGATCTTCTGCAATTTCTTTAACGTAGTTAAAGGATACTCCAGATGTAACTATTCCCCAAAGATCTGGTTTACCAACATTAATTATAAAGTTAAATGGTGATTTTTCTGAGATTTCTTGTGCTTTTTTCAACATATTTAAAAGTTCAGCATGTCTAACCCTTGCAACAGCAGGAGTAGTCACCAGCATAGGATCTTTTTCAAAATGTCCTTTATGTCTTGGTTCTTTTAGTTTATTTATTTCTACAGGGCCTCTAATATGATTCAGTCGTGTTGTAGTTCTTAGTAAAATAGGTGATTTTAACTCTTCAGATATATTAAAGCCAAGTCTAGTCATTTCTTTTGCTTCTTGTGGAGTTGATGGTTCCAGCATTGGAGAACTTGCAAATATAGCATAGTATCTATTATCTTGTTCATTTTGAGACGAGTGGCAACTTGGATCATCTGCTGAAACAATTATGTGCCCTCCTTTGCATCCAATATACATATATGTCATAAATGCATCACTTGCAACATTCAGACCAACATGCTTCATACAAGTAAGCGAACGTAAACCACAAAGAGAAGCTGCTGCAGCAACTTCTAATGCAACTTTTTCGTTAGTAGAATATTCAAAATAAAAACTTGGATTTATATTTTTATTAGTTGCATTTTTTGCTATCATAGAAAAAGTATCTGCTATTTCAGAGGAAGGTGTTCCTGGATATGTTGTAGCAACATCTATTCCTGCTTCTAAAGCACCTCTTGTAATAGCTTCGTTACCTAAAAGTAATAGCTTCCTACCGGGTATGTCTTCTAATATTTCCATAATATTACAACCTAATAAATCTATTGTAAGATCGAAACTTGTAAAAGCGCATATAATATAAATCTAACTAATTTAGTCAAATAAGGAGAAAAAAATATAGAAATAAAAATTTCTATTTTTGTTTAAAACACAAAAATGTCAGTCGAAAGATTTATAAATGATAGTCTTGTTAAGATGAAAACAAAATATCTAATGAAATAACAGGGAGAAAAAATTTATGCCAGAAAAAGAAGTAAATCCGGACGAAAACGTAATATATGTTGGAAACAAACCACCAATGAGCTATGTACTAGCAGTTGTTACACAGTTCAATGGAGGCTCTGACGAAGTAATAATAAAGGCTAGAGGCAGAGCCATAAGTAGAGCTGTAGATACTGCAGAGATAACTAGAAATAGGTTTGTAACAAACGCGAAAGTCAAAGATATAAAAATTGGAACTGAAAGTATCACAAATGAAGAAGGTAGAAGCTCTAACGTATCTTCTATTGAAATATCCTTGACTACTAAGAAGTAATAAAACTAAGTGGTATAACTAGAAAATGCTACTGTACAACATATAGCGTTTAGCAGTTGTATAGTAGTTTTGATTTTTTTCTATTTTTATTTACTTCTTTAAATAATCCTTTTTTAATTTTTATATTTAAAAAATTGTAATAAAGGTAAAGAATTTAAATTACATAGTTTATTCATATTGCCGGTTGAAAGGGATGGTAAATTATATAGTTATTACTGGTGGGGTTATTTCTGGTTTAGGAAAAGGAATAACAACAGCTTCAATTGGGAAGATTTTACAGCTTCATGGTTACAAGGTTACAGCTATGAAGATTGACCCATATATGAACTTTGATGCCGGTACACTCAGACCTACAGAGCATGGTGAGGTTTGGGTTACTGAAGACGGTGGGGAAATAGATCAGGATCTAGGTCACTATGAACGTTTTTTAGATATAAATATTCCTAAAAATCATAATATTACAACCGGTCAGGTTTACAGTGCCGTTATAGAAAAAGAGCGAAATGGCAAATATCTTGGTAAAACAGTACAGCCCATTCCTCATGTAACAGATGAAATTAAAGAAAGAATAAGAAAATCAGCTAATGAAAATAATTGGGATTTTGTACTTGTAGAAATTGGTGGAACCGTTGGTGACTATGAAAATGTTTTGTTTCTTGAAGCAGTTCGTCAAATGAAACTTGAAGGTGATAGTGTATTATATGTTCATGTAACATATGTTCCTGTTCTTGATACTTTAGGTGAAGCAAAAACAAAACCTACTCAACACTCAGTAAAACTTCTTAGAGAAATTGGTATTCAACCAGATTTTATAATTACACGTTCAGAAAAGCCATTAGACAATGTGCGAAGAGAAAAAATAGCTATGTTTTGTAATGTGCATGAAGAAGATGTTATTTCTGATTCTAACATAGGCAATGTTTATGCCGTAACATTATTATTTGAACAACAAGGACTATGCACAAAGGTTCTTAAAAAGCTGAATCTTAAGAAAGCTCATAATTATTTAGAGGGTTGGGAGAAATTTATTAAAAAGATTAGGAAATTGAAAAATACTGTTACCATTGGAATTGTTGGAAAATATTTTGATATCGGAACATCTCAACTGTCTGATTCTTATATATCTGTTATTGAAGCAGTTAAACATGCATCTTGGAACAATAATCTTAAACCCATTATTAAATGGATAGATTCTAAGATTTTTGAAAAAAATCCAAGAAAATTATCCTCTCTTAATAAGCTGGATGGAATTATTGTACCTGGCGGTTTTGGTTTATCAGGAATAGAAGGAAAGATTCAAACTATTCGTTATGCAAGAGAGCATAATATTCCTTATCTTGGTCTTTGTCTAGGCATGCAGCTTGCTGTGGTTGAGTTTGCAAGAAATATCTGTAATATGGAAGATGCAGATTCAACTGAGGTAGATAAAAAAACATCTTATCCAGTTATTGATTTCATACCAGATCAAATCAAAATATTACAAGAATCACGTTATGGCGCAACCATGAGACTGGGAGCATATCCAGCGATTTTAAAAAAAGGGTCGTTAATAAATAAATTATATGGCCAAGAAAAAATTTTTGAAAGACACAGACACAGGTATGAGGTTAATCCAAAATATGTGGATGCCCTTGAAAAATGTGGCATTGTTTTTTCAGGTCGTTCACCTGATGGTGTTCTTATGGAATTTATGGAGTTGCCAAATCATCCTTATTTTGTTGGAACACAGGCGCATCCAGAGTTTAAATCTCGTCCTATGAAACCTTCACCTTTGTTTAATGGTTTAATAAAAGCTGCTAAGAAAAAAAAGGATTTATAGAAAAATAGCTTATCTATAAGAACAAGATTTGTTTTTCTAATTTAAAATCATCATTTTTATTTTAAAATTTTGTGTTAAGTTTATAAACAATTAATTGATTCTATTTGTGAGAGGAACTGGGATGGAAAAATATTGGGTGATGGACCACAAATTCTTTATAGCTAGTCTATTTCTAATCGGATTGTTTTTATTACTAGGGTTTTTCCTATAGTATAAAAACAATATCCCACTATTTTTTATTCAAATTTGATTTTTTAAAAATCTGCTCAGCTATCATATAACCAAGGCAGACCCAGCCGGGGTCCTCAACAAATGCAACAAAAAAGAAAATATATACGCTATCTTCGGATGGTAAATATGTTCGCATTCCTGTTACCAATCCTATTCCTTCTATAAGTGCCCAAACACCCATGGCAAATACAAACATTCTAACTGCTCTTTTATTTCTAGTATAAAGTGCTATTGCTAGAACAGTTAATGTTATGCAGAGTACAATCAAGAAATATAAGTAATTTACTTCTCTTGATACGTTAGCTGGAGCCCAGAACCAATCTAAGATTCCCGTTTTTTCACCTCTTTTTCTTTATATTCCGATAAATCTATAAGACCTACTTTATCAGCAAAAATTGCCATTACTATCAAACCAGGACCACCTTCTGTTATGGCATGATAAAGTAGTTCAGCTGATGACCAAAAATTATAATGTCTTAGACCTGTTCCAAAAAGTACTGCTTCCCAAATAAGACCGATTAAAGCTGCAGCAAACCATAGAAGCAAGGAGAACCTAAACAGTCTATATTTTTTTGCCAGAATTATTGCAAAAATTGTGAAGAAAAGCATGAACACATAGAAAATCTGTGTTTGAAATGATCTAGATATTATTATGTCTTTTAAAAGCCACTCTGTAATATCCATAAATTTTCCCCGCTTTTTTTCAAATAATTTCCTTAATTTTTATCTTTTCGGTATAAGGATATATCCTATAATTAGATTTGCATAATAAATAATTTAATAAAATAAGATAACTCAAATTAATTTTTAGATTAATTTACATCTGGAAAAATAATAAAAAACTGAGTTAATATAAATATTAAATTTTAATGATTTTATCTAAATCATACTTGGGGCTGTAATAATTTTCCAAATAAGATGAAATTAAACAAAATATACCAAATAAAAGGAAAGAAAATAAGGAAAATCGTTGGCCATAATTCTATCATTAAAGACAATGAAATAATTAGTAAGAAATAGGAAAACATCTCATGCAAACTGTATAATTTTTTTAATTTGGATCTATCAAATATAGAAAGATACAAGAATTTATACATTATAAATAATGTCGCAGCTAATAAAAGGATAAATAAAATTATCTGTAAAAAATTTTTTTCAAAGTTAAATAAATTTATTTCTGGTTGGATACACAATAAAATAATTAAAAAGATGAAAATAAATTTTAGAAAATAAGATAAAGCTATAAATTTTTTAGTGACTTTCAACCTGCCGTTTTGTACAAACACTCCTAAAACTGTTGCTAGTGTTTTTGCACTAGCCAAATAATCGTGATCAACATCTTTAAGACCACCTTCTATAGAGTTGTTAAAAGAAATATGAATAAAATAAATAGAACAAACAATATAAGTTACTATTGTAAAATCATTAGAAATAGTACTTGCACCCATTAAACAAATAAAAAAGAAACTAAAACCTAAAACAAAATCTAAACCAGGAATTTTTTTACCATAAAAATCGTAAATACTACCTAATATAATAGAAAATATTAGAAATAATAATGGAAATATATCCGTGAAGAAATAAATTGTTAAAATAAAAGCACTGATGCATGATGAAAAAGCAATAAATAAAGCATGATTTTTAGGTACTATACCGCTTATTAGTGGTTTTTTATTAAGATCTTTAGATTTTTTATCTACATCTATATCAATATATTCGTTTAGAACAAAACCATAAACATGATACAAAAAACCGATGATAAATAGAATGAAAAGAAGAAAAATATCATGTTGACCCATAATCAAACCGCCGATTACAGGTGTTAAAGCTGTGGTAGCAGCAGTTTGAAGTCTAGAAAGCTGAAGATATCCAAGGATTTTATTTTTTAAATTCATATTTTTTCCCTTTTGAATTTTTAAATTGCTGGCATTAATCTACCGTACATAATAATTAAAAACACTCCTAACCATATTACCGGAAAAATAACTAGAAATATTGTAGCTATCGGACCAATAAATCCCATTATTATAAATGGAACCACCATGAATGCAAACATCTCATGAAATCCAATTGCCCGCTTGATTTTTTCCCTTTCAAATTTTTTAATTGTCAGAAAGCGAATCATAAAAGCAACGGCAATAAAAATTAGTATTAAAACTATGTAAAACTGCCAGTTTTCATACACTATAAGATTCATGGCAAATGGTAGAATTGTCAAGGAAATATGTACTATTTTAAGTGAGACAATATATGCAATAAAATGTTTTGATACTAGAAAAAGTTCTCCTTCAACCTTTACTTTCATTCTAAGAGGAGTACTTAAGCCTCCAGCTATGTAGTCATGATCTACATCTTTTAAACCAGCAATTATATTGTTTATTAGCATCTGAAAAAATGCAAGCAGAGCAATTATATAAGTTAATAATCCTAAATTTATAGTTACAGAAAACCCCCCATATAAAGCCATAAAAAATACTGTAAATGCTGTTAAGTAATCAGCATGAGGAAGTTTTTTCCCATATATATCATACAATCCACCAAATAGAAATGATGCAAGACTAACGAATAATAATATGTAAAATCGGTCATAAAAGAAAATAAGAGTAAAAATCAATACCAGAACCACTGATGATATAACAAGAAAATATGCTTGTTTAATAATTATCGATCCATCAAGTAACGGTTTTTCAGATAGATATTTAGATTTTTTGTCAAATTCTACATCTCTTATTTCGTTTAAAACAAAAAAGTAGGTATGAACCAACAAACCAATAACAAAAAGCTCAATATAATGATATATCGTAACATTTAATCCTGTTGATGCTGCAACACAAACTGGTGCTACCCCAGATAAAACAGCTGAATGTATCCTTATTAGTTTCAGATAATTTTTTATTTTTTCCCAGAGCATTTATTACCTATGAATATAAAGACAGCCATATATTTATATAGCGAATGTTTTTTTAATCCATAAAACTAATCTACACCATTTATATATTACCTTGCATGAAAAAACTTGAGGCATGGCTTAGAATAATACGTCCGCCAATAGTTTTTATAAGTTGTTTGGGAGCATTTGTTGGGGCTTTAAATACTGCTGCTTATTTAGATACAAATCTTTCATTTTTTCAAATATTAATGGTTGTAATAGGTGCAGCATTTCTTTCATCAGGATTAATGATACATAATGATGTAACAGATTTAAAATCAGATGAAATTAACAGGCCACATAAACCTTTGCCACAAAAAATCATTAAAACAAAAACAGCAAGTGCAACTGGTATTATCTTAATGCTTCTTTCCATCTTAATTGCTCTTTTTGTAAACATTAAAGATGAGGGTACATTAAATATAAATTGTGCGCTTCTAACAATTGTAATTGTTTTAATTGGTTTATATTATAATCACTATGGGAAGTATCATGGTATTTTTGGTAATTTAGCAGTTGCTCTTGGTGTTGGAGCAATACCCTATTGGGGATCTATATCAGTTTTTCCTGATAACCTAAATGTTATGTTACTACTTGCTTTTGCTCTTTTTATACAGGAAATCGGCAGAGAGATAATGGTTAACGCAGGAGACTATGCAGGTGATTTAAAAGCAGGTTTTAGAACTTTACCTGTAAATATTGGAAGAAAAAATTCTATGTATGTTGCCTTATTTTTCTATATTCTATTTGTTCCTATATACATTTTACCTGCCTTTGACTGGACTGGTTTTGGTATTCCAAAGGTTTTTGGTTCACTTTACTTGATAGGTGGAGGGATTTTTGCATTTTCATTAATACTCACATGGATTTTAACATATATAGTGGTAATAAAAAATGATGAAGAAAAAATATGGACTGCTTTTGAGAGATATGAAAGGACAGGTACCCGTGTGATGATAATTGTTTTTCAAATTTTTCTAATTTTAGAAATATTTTACTAAAAGAATAAGTTTAATAAAAAAGACTATTTTACATTTTATTACTTGATTTTAGGAGGCAATGGTGGTTTTTCTAAGCATAATCTCAGCTGACATCTAAGACATCTTTCTGCTTCTAAAACAGCATCTTTTTCTGTAAAACAAAATTCAACCTGTGAAAAACCAGTTTTTCTTTTTTCTATTGGAAGTTTCTTGTTATTAGCTCTTTTTCTATCTGCAAATCCTTCTTCTCGTCCAAAATAAGGATTTTCAACTTCATCAGGAATAAATTTTTGTTCAATTAAACCATCTCCACCTAAATACTTATCTATAGAGCTTGCTGCAATCCTGCCATGTTGTACTGCCTCGATAACTGATGCAGGGCCATTTACTAAATCCCCTCCAGCAAATACACCTTCTGTAAATGTTGAAAGATTTTTTTCATCTACAATAATGTTACCTTTTTTATCAGTTTTAATATCAAAACTTTCTGGAACTTCTGATTTCTGGCCGATTGCTATTATTAATCTATCAAGTTCAATAAAAAACTCACTACCTTTAACTTGAATTGGTCTTCTTCGTCCACTTTCATCTGGTTCGCCCAATTCCATTTTAATACATTGAACTTTTAATTTATCGTTTTTCGGAATAATTTTTAATGGATTTGTTAAATACATTATCTCAACGCCTTCGTCTATTGCATCTTCAATTTCATGTTTATATGCAGGCATTTCTGCTTTAGTACGTCTGTAGATTACAATTACTTTTTTAGCACCTATTCTAAGTGAGCTTCTAGCTACATCAATTGCAACATTACCTCCTCCTATAACTCCCACAAATCCTTTAATGTCAACTTTTTCTTTAAAACTTATATTTTTAAGTGTTGTAATTCCATCTAAAACTTTAGGATTGTCTTCTCCATCTATTCCCATCTTAATTCCTTTTGGCGCTCCTAATGCTAAGTATATTGCGTTAAATCCTTTTTTAAAAAGTTTATCAATTGAATCGATTTTTTTATTACATTCAATTTTTACCCCAACGTCTGTAATATCATTTATTTCTTTTTTTAAAACTTCAGGTGGAAGTCTGTAATCTGGAATACCTGCTTTTAGCATACCTCCAGGTTCTGTTAGCATATCAAAAACAGTAACATCATGACCTTTAATTTTTAGGAACCATGCAGCAGTAAGACCTGAGGGGCCTGAGCCTATGATAGCCACTTTTTTACCAGTATTTTTACCAATTTTAATTTTATTTTTCCATTCTCTGGTATCTTTTTCTGCAACAAAACGTTTTAGTTCCCTAATTGAAATGGGTTCATTAATTTCACTTCTACTACATCCTTCCTCACAAGGGTGATGACATACAAGACCAAGAGTATGGGAGAATGGAAATTTTTGTCTAATTACTTCGATTGAGTCCTGAAATCTACCTTCTGCTATCAGTCTGACATACCGTGGTATATCTGTTCCAGCTGGACAGTTAGACTTACAAGGAATAAGTTTTTCCTCTCGTTCGTCTTCTTTTATTTCTTCTTTATCAGTTAAAGCACCAGATGGACAAACCTCCACGCATGCTCTACAAAATTTGCATTCATTATCCTTTAATGAAGAAGTATTACCAGTTCCTACAAATGTCTCAATTCCTCTGTTTATAAGACCAATAGCACCAACTCCACGGACTTCCTGACAAACTCTAACACAACGACCACAAAGGATACAACGATTCAAGTCTCTTACAAAAAGCGGTTCATCAGAAAAAATTGGCAAATCCCTTGATGTATTAACGTATCTTAATAGAATATTTTCTACGCCAATATAATCCACAACTTTTCTAAGTTGAGATGATAAAGGAATGTCTTTTGGGTAATTACTTAAAATCAGCCAGATAAGATTTTGTCTTAATTGCTGAAGTTTTTTAGTGTCAGTTTTTACAATCAGTCCCTCAGCAACTTTGATATAACAAGATATTGGAAAACCTTTCATTCCTTTTATTTCAACAATACAAAGTCTACATCCCCCAATTGGTCTAAGATTTGGATGATAACATAAATTAGGAATATAAATTCCATTTTCAATAGCCGCTTCTAAAATAGTTTGATCTTCTTTTGCAATAATTTTTTTACCGTCTATTGTCAATTTTATCATACTATCGCCATAACAGGACAACTGCTAATACAAGATTTGCATTTTATACATTTATTTTTGTCTATTTTAGGATATTTTTTCTTCTCCCAAATAATTGCTTTAACCGGACAAACCATAAAACAATGGCCACATCTGATGCATCTATTCCTGTTTATTTCAAATTCTATAAGATCAATACAAACATGAGAAGGGCAGTATTTTCTTTCTATATGTGCCTCATATTCATCTCTAAAATATTGGAGAGTTGTAATTACAGGATTTGGTGCAGTATTTCCAAGACCACATAGAGCAGTATCAATAATTATTTCTCCCATTTCCTTTAAAAATTCTAAATGCTCATATTTGCCCTTTCCTTCAGTTATTAATTCAAGAATCTCAAGCATTCTTTTTAAACCAATTCTACATGGCACACATTTTCCACATGATTCTGCAACTGTAAAACTTAAAAAAAATCTAGCAATGTCAACCATACATGATCGGTCATCCATCACCACCATGCCACCTGACCCCATTATAGCTCCAGTTTTATTGATGGATTCATAGTCTACTGGAATATCAATTAAATCATCAGGAAGACAACCTCCAGAAGGACCTCCTAGCTGTACGGCTTTAAATGGTATTCTTTTGTTTTCCATTCCTCCGCCTGATCCCCAAATAATTTCCCTTATTGTTGTACCCATTGGAACTTCAACAAGTCCCGTATTTCTTACTTTACCAGCTAATGCAAAAACCTTGGTTCCTTTACTATTTTTATAACCTATAGAGGAAAACCAATCAGCTCCCTTTAAAATAATATGCCTAATATTTGCAAATGTTTCAACATTGTTGATAGTAGTTGGTTTTCCCCACAAACCGCTTTGTGTAGGATATGGCGGACGAGGGTTTGGCATTCCACGTTTTCCCTCTATAGATGCCATAAGTGCTGTTTCTTCACCGCATACAAAAGCTCCAGCACCCTCTTTAACACATAGATTAAATGAAAAATCACTTCCAAAAATATTTTCTCCTAAAAAATTCTTTTTTAATGCTTGTTCAAGGGCAATATTTAATCTTTTAACAGCAAGTGGATATTCTGCACGACAATAAATATATCCTTCATTTGCGCCTATTGCATATGCCCCTATTATCATTCCTTCTATAACAGAATGGGGGTCTCCTTCCAATATACTTCTATCCATAAAGGCACCCGGATCACCCTCGTCAGCATTACAAATAATATATTTTACATCACCTTTTGCATTTCTGCAGAGTTCCCATTTAAGACCAGTTAGAAATCCAGCACCACCCCTGCCTCTTAAACCTGATTTTTTAATCTGATTTATAATAGAAGTAGGTTGCATTTTAAGTGCTATTTTAACTGCTTCATAACCTCTCTTTGTTATATATTCCTCTATATCTTCAGGATTAATCTCACCACAATTAGCCAGAACAATTCTCATTTGATTTGAAAAAAATTGGTTATAATCTTTCCCTGCAAGTAGTTCTTTAATTGGGTTTCCATCGATTAAATGACTTTTTACAATTTGTTTTACATCAACAGGTTTAACATATTCGTATACAACTCTATTTTTTCCTGTTTCAATAATATCAACAAGAACATCTCTAAATAATCCTCTATCACCAACTTTAACAACTTCAAATTTATTCCAAAGTTTATGATTTTTAATTTCTTCTTTAAAAGCTTTTGCAACTTCTTTAGCACCAGCGGATATTCCGCTTGTACCCATACATATTAGAATTTTATTTTTCATTCCTTTTCTCCTTCTGTGATGGACTTTTTTATCGCATAGTCAATTTTTTGATAAGTACAATTGCCATAGAAATTGTCATCAATGACTACAACTGGTGCCATACCACAACAACCAAGACAAGCAACTCGTTCTAAAGAAAACATACCATCCTTTGTTGTTTCGCCTTCTTTTATTCCAAGTTTATTGGAAATATAACCAAGTATTTCTTTTCCGCCCATAACGTGACATGCGGTTCCTTGACAAACTTTTATTGTGTGTTTACCACGAGGTTCTAAATAAAATTGTGCATAGAATGTTAGAACTTCATAAATTTGTATAGGCAAAATGTTTAATTCTTTAGCAATAAGTTCTACTGCTTCTTTTGGAACATATCCATATTCTTTTTGAATATCTTGAAGTAAAGGAATTAAAGCTCCTTTTTTTATTTTATATTTCTTAATTAACTTCTTCGTTTTTAGAATATCAATGCTCATTTAAGTCATCCGTTTGAATCTAACATATAAATTATTAAATGTCAAATTTTATTTTTCTATATATTATATGGGTGATTCGTTATCTTAATTTTATTATTATATCTTATGTATATTTATTTATATTATAGTGTAATTAATGATAAAATTTAATATAAATAATTACAATAATAACTATTTTATTATCAATACATGTACTTTTTTATTTCTTATATTAGATTATAGGGTTGAGATTGTAAATAAATGATAAAATTTAAATAAAAAATTAAAAAAATAAGCATTACATTATAGTTTATATGACAGAATTATTAAATGATCCATTAAATCTAAAAATACTTAACTTAATAGTATCAGGAAAGGGAGTTGAAGTCAATATAAGTCAGCTTGCAAAAAAATTAAACAGGCATAGAAAAACTATCAAAGACAGAGTAAATAGACTATTTGAAAACAATATAATTAACAAACCACAATATCCCTTTTCACAACTTTTTAAAGAATTTCCTCTAATGGTAATCTCAAGTATAAATTTATTAAGAGATAGGAATTCAAAACACTTTATAGAATTTGATGACCATATTTTTGGTGCATTTTTTTTTAAAGAAGAAGATTACAATACATTAATGATTTCTTTTCATGAAAATGTATGTTCCCATGTGCAATGGCGTGATGCTTGTTTAAGAAATGAAGTAATTCCAAAAAGAGAAGGAGGATATCCATTAGAAGTACTTTATTTAGGTACAGGATGTTTTGAAAAGTATAGTCCTTCAGTATCAATAAAAGTTATTGAGGAAAATTTAAAAACAAAAAGGCAAAAAACATTAAAAGGAATAGAACTTGATGATTTAACTTTTGAAATATTAACTAAATTAATATATGGAGATGGTATTAGAACAAATGAAAATTTATTAGCAAAAGAATTAAATCTTCATAGAAGAACGATAGAAAAAAGAATTAAAGATATGTATAATCAAGGTGTAATAGGAAGACCGGTTTGTTACTTTCCGAGAATAATTGTACCTCCAGAATATATTTTATTAAAATCTTTGATACAGATTAAAAATAGGGAAAATGATGTTATAAAGACCTTAAAAAATGATCCCCATATAACTTGGATGATAAAAGCTGTAACTGGCAGAGGTGGATATAATTTAGTATTATTTAGTACATTTTATAAAATTGAAGATCATTTAGAATGGCAAGAGGAATTAGATAAACGTTTTCCTGATTGTATAGGTAGTGTAAAAGACACATATCTGTCGCCAAAAATGACTTTCTCAATTGATCCTGAATTTGTATCATTATGTATAATACAAAATAAATTAAAGCATTTAGAGTGAAAAAATGAGTTTACTTTTTTAATTTAAGATATTTATCTATTGCCCTTGCTGCCCTTTTTCCGGCACCCATTGCAAGAATTACAGTAGCAGCTCCAGTTGCAATATCACCGCCAGCAAAAATACCAGGGATATTTGTTCTGCCTTCTTCATCTGTTATAATATTTCCATGTTTTCCGATTTTTAATTCTTTTACAGTATTTGGAATAAGGGGATTTGGACTTTGGCCAATTGCAACAATAGCAGTATCAAACTTCATTTTGTATTCGGAGTTTTGCATAGGAATAGGTCGTTTTCTACCAGATTCATCTGGTTCTCCGAGTTTCATTTTAATAAATTCAACCTCTTTTAATATGCCTTTATCATCGCCAATAAACCTAACAGGATTTGTAAGAAATTTAAAAATTACTCCTTCTTCCTTTGCATGATGAACTTCCTCTAGTCTGGCAGGCATTTCTAATTCCGATCTACGATAGATAATGTAGGATTTATTAGCTCCTAAGCGAAGGGCGGTTCGAGCACAATCCATAGCAACATTTCCTCCCCCAAATGTAGCTACAATCTTTCCAATTTTTATTGGTGTATTATATTTTGGAAACTCATATGCTTTCATCATATTAACTCGAGTAAGAAACTCATTTGCTGAGTAAACACCATCTAGGTTCTCACCTGGGATACGAAGCCATTTAGGAAGACCCGCACCAGTTCCAATAAAAATTGCATCATATTCTTTTTGTAATTCTTTAATAGTGATTGTTTTACCAACTACAATATCATAATTAATTTCTACACCAAGTTTCTTAATGTAATCAACTTCAGCATTAACAATTTCTTTTGGTAAACGAAATTCAGGTATGCCGTACATCAAAACACCTCCTGGCGCATGAAGGGCTTCAAATATTGTAACACTATGTCCCATCTTAACAAGATCACCAGCGCAGGTAAGACCTGCTGGACCTGAACCTATAATAGCCACTTTTTTACCAGTAGGTTTTGATTCTTTTGGGATCTTTACACCCTTGTTACGCTCATAATCAGCAATGAAACGTTCTAGGCGCCCAATACCTACTGGTTCAGCATATGCTGATATTTTTTTAACTGTACACAAACCTTCACATTGACCTTCATAAGGACATACTCGTCCGCTAACAGCAGGTAGACTGTTTTTTGATTTAATTATCTCAGCTGCTTTGTCAAACTCACCATTAGCAATACAAGCGATAAAACCAGGAATATCTATCTCAACAGGACAGCCTTCCGTGCATGGCTTTTTCTTACATTGTAAACATCTTTTAGCTTCTTCAATTGCAGTTTTTTTATCATAACCCAAAGGTACTTCAGTAAAATTTTTAATACGTTTTTTTGGGTCCTGTTCAGGCATTTTATGTTTTGTTGTACTAACTTTAGCCATACATTATTCTCCAGAACAACTACATGCTTTTTCTTCTTCACAAATAAACCGGCGATTACGTAGATTTAAATTATTAAAATCCACTAGATGACCATCAAACTCTGGACCATCAACACAAGCAAATTTGACCTCATTTCCAACTGTAACTCGACAACCACCACACATCCCAGTACCATCAACCATAATTGGATTCAGACTAACCAAAGTTTTAATTTTATAGGGACGGGTTACATCGGACACAACCTTCATCATAATAACTGGACCTATTGCCATAACCATATCAATTTTGTGACCTTCATCAATAAGTTTTTGTAGAACATCACTTACAAAACCCTTATGACCTTTTGAGCCATCATCAGTAGTAATAAATAACTCATCACTATATTCACGAATTTCCTTTTCTAACATCAGCAGTTTTTCATTACGTGCACCAAGTATGCTAATAACATAATTACCAATTTTTTTCAAATCACGAATAACAGGATATAAAGGTGCAATACCCACACCACCACCAATCATGACTACAGTGCCGTACTTTTTAATATCAGACGGAACGCCCAATGGCCCAACAAAATTTAAAAGAAACTCTCCTACTTTCATTTTACCAAGTTGCTTTGTTGTTTTTCCAACTTCCATAAATATGACCGTTACTATTCCTTGGTCCCGATCATAATCAGCAATAGTAAGAGGAATTCGCTCACCACTTTCATCTATTCGTAGAATAATAAATTGGCCTGCTTTGGCTTTTTTAGCAACTAGTGGTGCTTTTATTTTCATAAGTTTAACTGTTTCAGATAATACTTGTTTTTCGATAATTTCATACATTTTTAAATCACAGCTTTAAGAATTACTTTCTTTAAACCTGTAACAAGGTTATTTTTTAAAACTTTCTGATAGAATTAATTAAAAAATAATAATTGTGTAAAATTAAGTTAAAAAAAATGATATTAATGATACAATTAAAGTATAATTTATATCATCTATGGGAAAATACCGCGCATTTCCACTGCCTTTGCTATCTTTTGAATAGCTATGAAAAAGGCTGCATCGCGCATAACGACTTTTTCTTTTTTAGATACTTCCCATACTTCTGCAAAACTTTTCAACATTATCTTCTTTAGGTTTTCATTAACTTCATCAATACCCCAGAAGAACGAGTAAATACTTTGTACCCATTCAAAGTATGAGACTACGACTCCACCACTATTTGCCAGAATGTCAGGGACTATATATACTCCTTTTTCAGCGAGAATTTTGTCTCCTTTAGTTGTTACAGGCCCATTTGCTCCTTCAACAATAATATCTGCTTTTATTTTATCAGCATTATCACTATGAATTTGATTTTCAAGTGCTGCAGGAATAAGTACATCTACATCTAATTCCAATAACTCTTCATTTGAAATAATTTCATCATCTTTCTTATGTTTGTATTCTCTAAGTATTAAAGGTCTTGGTTTGGAATAAATATAAGCAATGATTTTTGGTATATCTAAACCATTTGGATTGTAGATTCCCCCAGAAACATCACTTATTGCAAGAATTTTACAACCTTGTTTTGCAAGCAATTCTGCACCTATTGAACCAACATTTCCAAATCCTTGGATAGCAATTCTTGTCTTTTTTGGATCTTTTTCCAGCTGTTTAAGAATCTCGATTGTGTTTAACATTACTCCTCGCCCAGTTGCCTCTTTTCTTCCAAGAGAACCGCCAAGCTCCAATGGTTTACCAGTAACGATATCAAGGACGGTTTGCCCCTCGTGCATACTAACTGCGTCCATAATCCATCCCATAGTCTCTGCATTGGTGTTTACGTCAGGTGCAGGAACATCTTGTTTCGGGCCAATAATTGGTAAAATCATGGATGCATATCGTTTTGTCATATGCATCAGTTCATTTTTTGACATGTGCAATGGATCACAAGTAATTCCACCTTTTGCACCACCAAATGGGAGATTCGCAACTGCACATTTAAATGACATCAGTGTTGCCAATGCTTTTACTTCGTTCAAATTTGTCATAGGATGATAACGTATGCCTCCTTTACAAGGCCCACGTGCACTAGAATGTTGTACTCTATAACCTGTAAAAACCTCGATTTCACCATCGTCATTCTCAATCGGGATGCTTACAGTCAATTCTCGTTCAGATTGACGTATCATCTTGTGAATTCCTAGATTAAGGTGTATTCTTTCTGCAGTTTTATCTACTTGCTCTAAAACATTCTCATAAAATTCTTGAACCATATAGAAATCTGCCTCTTTATCTGCAGGGCAATAATTTTTTGTATAAAAATCTTTGGACAAAGTAATTTTGAAAAAGTATTGATAATATAGTTAATCTGGTTTTACAACTAAATCATTATATTTATTAAAAAATTTATTTTATTATATTTTATAGGGATAACTAGAATCTACCCCAGTTGTTATAGTATATCTACAACCAATGTCATTTAGAGCTTCATCAACTCTAGCTATTGATTGCCTAAGCTGTTTTTATTTAGGATCTTTTGCCCAATGAAACACAAAATCAAAATCAGCCATAAGTATCTAACCAGAAGGAATCTTACTTCGGGAGATTTCCACGTTTGAAATTGTTGGTAACTCTTTTGCTAGTTTTTGTAATTCCGTAATTGTTTTATCTATAGGAGAGCCATATTTTTATTTTACTAACCATATTTTTCCACCTCTCCTTTTTTCTAAATTTATTACTTAGATATCAATCTTTTAGCCTAATATTTGTTTTACTTCTTTTTGATCTGCATCCATTATGTATGGTATACCACTTATTTCAGCTACTTCCTTATTAATAGCAGCGATGTCATCTCTATTAATGTGTTCAAGTGAGAATTTTCGAGCTCCGCACAACAACTGACCTAGTCCTTGTGCCAGTCTCTCTGAGTAGTTATATATCCTCCTTGCTCCTGTTGGAATTTCATCAAATTTTTTTTCCAAATTTTAGTTTGAGCTCTGGAGCAGTGATAAATATTTCCTTAGGGGTGTCACCAAACCTACCGACATACAGGCATTTGTCCCTCGTCTACTTTTTTACAGATGGTTTTACCAACCAAAGCTTCCGTGAATGGAGCCCTAGCCATTCCAATGATTTTGAAATATGGAGCACCAATTGCTAGTCCTTTGAATATTTGATCCTCAAGTGTAACCCGTCCCTGCTATAGCTATATTAGTTATGAATTCTTTCTTTTTTACTAGCTTGTAAACGTATTTGTAAAGTAAAGAATATATCTCAACCTGCGGTATACTCCATTCGTTCATCATTCTCCAGGGCCATTAATATCTATACAGCAGTGGCGTCTATCACCTCTGTCTTCCCAAAAGGATTCAGGAAATTCAAATGTAGGAATTTTTTTTTAAAAACTATTTATAACAGGCCAACATTTCATTTTTCCTAATTTTAAGATTCATTTGATTTTATAATCAATGCACTAGCATGTCTTCCATCAAGTTTAATATTTAATGGTGAAGAAAGCTCAATGTGTTTTACATATTTTAATTGTCTAAGTGGCTTTTTTTCTTCCAACCATTTCCAATCAATAAAATTTTCTTTTGAATTATATGGAATGTTGATATAACCTATTCCACGGGATGTTATATTATGGAAAAAATGTGTCCCTTGTGATGGTTCAATATTATAATTTTCTAGTGATGTTTCAATCAGCACTCTTACACCGGCTATTTGATGCCATTTTACTGGAATTCCTAAAAATCTGTCTTCGGTTCCCCATCTACCTGGGCCTATCAAAATGTAAGGTTGATTATCTAATCTCAACTTCTCAGTTATTTTTCCTATCTCTTCAGCAATATCAATTGTTTTTGTTGAATCAAAAGTTTTTGGCGAAACATAAATAATATTTTTAATAGATTTGATAACTCCATTTCCTAAAGCTTTATCAGAATGAATGAAAACTGTTTCCTTATCAATATTTTTATCCCATGTTATTTCGTATTGTTCATGGGATGGGACAAGTGGGCGTATTTGAAGAATTGCAAAAGTGGGAGTATTGTTGTTATTTTCATCTATGTTTACAGCAAATTCAATCTCAATAGGACAACCCATTCCTCTTTGACCAATTTCAAGAATATCTTTGAGAAGAGATGTTAAGGGAAAAGAACCATATTTCAGGATTCCTGCAAATGTAACTAAATTAGGTCCTTCTTGTGTAAATTCATCTCTAATCATTTGATCATTTCTGTCAAATGTACTAACAAGGGATTCTAAAGTCCCGTCATTTTTAATGTCTTCAACAGTCACCTTTATTAAATTAATATCTTCTTTTCCTATGAGTTTGAAACTTTTTTTAGTAGTATCTAATATATATAATTCTTTTTGAGTATTTTCAAATATTGATTTAGGTGAAGAAAATTCAGTTATATTCTCAGGATAACGTGGGCAGAATCTAAGAGCTCTTCCACCTCCAACAACTGTTTTACCGAAACCAACTGCAATAGTAGCAATACCATCCTCAAAGGTTTGATGACCAACAGGGTAGAAATTATAAGATTGCGCAACACCTGAAAAAGTAGGGTAAAATCTTCCATCATACTTTTTCCCAATAATTTCTTGTATAACTATTGCCATTTTTTCTTCTTCAATTTTGGACGATGTTGATTCAATGTAAATTCTTGGTTCTATGAAAAATACGGATGCATATATGAGTTTAATGGCTTGACACAATTGACTTAATCTAATTCTATCGTTTTTATGATTATTAGGTAGCATGTAAGTAGAATATATACCTGCAAAAGGTCGACTTTGAGAATCCTCAAGCAAACTTGATGACCGAACTGCGATAGGATTTTTAAAGTGTTTAAGAACAATTGCAAGATCCTTTTTTAATCCATCTCGAATCTTGCATTTACAAAATGCTTTTGCAATTTCTTCGTCTTTAATACCTTTTTTATTAAAAATATCTATTAGATTATTTTCAGAAATAAATTTTTCAAACTCCAATGTACCAATTACAACTGTACTTGGGACTGTAATTTTAATTCCTGGGTATTTCTTATTTAGATCATATCTAGCAAGTAACGATCTTATAAATGCAATTCCTCTGCCTTTACCTCCGAGTGAATCTCCTCTAATTCGTGTAAAAGATGAGTCGAATTCAAATTTCTGTTGAGAAAAATCAGTAATTACACCAATTTGTCTTTCTCTACGACTTTCATTAAATACCTTAATAAGATGTTTTCTAACTGCACTTAAATTAGCAAAATCAGAGGCTTTTTTTGGACGTATTTTCATAGCAAGTTTAAATTCACAACGACCCATTAACCAATTTGAAAAATCATTTCTATCTGCATGATAAAGTATAGATTCAAGGGGTACTTTTTGTATTTTTTTTTCAAATTCTTTCATGTTAGATGCACGTCCTATTTCAACTGTTTCTTGGTGTACCCCGTTACTTGTAAATTTTTTTTTCTTCGGTAAAAGAAAAACAAAGTCTCCAAATCCAAGATGATTTAAAACAAAATGGTGAAAATCCTGAATTAATGTTGGTGAATTTTTATTTAAAAAGTATGCTCCAATTGATTCTGCTTTTGACTTATTTTCTAGTTTTGAGGATTGCATAAGAATAGGTATATATTTCGATTCACTTCGGATATACTGAACTAATTTGTATCCAGCTTCTGGGTCTTCTTTTCCTTCACATTTAAAACTAATATCAGTAATGAGGCCTAAAAGATAATCCTTGTATTGATTGTATAACTTAACACCTTCCTCATATGTTTGAGCAAGTAATATTTTAGGTCTTGCCCTTCTTCTTAGTAATCTTTGTATTTCATTGAGATCCTCTGAAAGAGAATGTCTTGTTTGCTGAACAATTTCCGTATAAAGTATAGGTAGAAGCATTGAATAATGATGAATCGTATCTTCTACCATTATTATTACACGGACATTAGCATTTTTCGTATCGTATTTAGTATTGATTTTATCCTCAACATATTTTATAATCGCAAGAAAAAGTGTTGAATCACCAGTCCAAAAAAAAACTTTGTCAATTCCTTCTTCATTTTCTTTATTTTCAACAAGATCAATATCTATAGCATCGGTTGCTAAAAGAATAACTGGTAAATCAGGGTTTAATTTCTTTATTTTTTTTCCAAAATCATATGGATTCATACCAATATTTTTAGACATGGTAATTACCATATCATAATCGCACTCTTTTGCTCTAGATATTGCTTCTTCCCCAGTTGTAACTCGTGTTACATGAGGAGAAGAACTAAGTAGGTGATGTTGATATTGATCAATAACAAGTTCTGCAATAAGACCTTCTTCTTCTATTACAAAAGCATCATATAAGCTTGAAACAATTAATATATTTCTAATCTTAAATGGCATTAAGGTATGATAAGTCTGTTTTAAGAGTTCGAAATCATCATCTGATTTATTTTGTATTTTTAAAAAGTCGAAATAAGAATTTATTTCTTTCATAGTATTTCCTTAAAAACTGTAATTGATATTATAATTTTTGCATATAATTATAAATAAAAGAAAAAAGAATATTATATTTAAATTAGTCCTTGATCAATCATTGCATCGGCGACTTTTACAAAACCTGCGATGTTTGCCCCTTTTATATAATTAACAAAATTGTTTTCTTTCCCATGCTTAACACAAGATTGATGAATCTGTGACATAATCCAATGTAACTTCTGATCAACTTCTTCTCTGCTCCAAGAAATACGCATGCTATTCTGTGACATTTCAAGACCGCTTGTTGAAACACCACCTGCATTAGCTGCTTTACCTGGCCCAAAGAGAATTTTGTTTTCAAGAAATATTTCTATTGCTTCTGGTGTTGAAGGCATATTTGCACCTTCTGCAACCAATTTACATCCATTATCAATTAATGTACTTGCATCATCTTTATTTAGCTCATTTTGTGTGGCTGAAGGAAATGCAAGTTCACACTTAATTTTCCAAGGTGTTTTTCCTGTTTCATAATCACAATTATATTTTTCTGCATACTCCTTTATTCGCCCACGTTGCACATTCTTTAGCTCCATGACATATGCTAGTTTCTTTTCATCAATACCATTAGGATCATATATCATGCCGGAAGAGTCCGAAAGTGTTACAACTTTTCCCCCTAACTGATTTATTTTTTCAACTGTGTATTGAGCTACGTTTCCTGAACCAGAAACTGCACAAATTTTATTTTTAATTGATTCTCCTTTTGTTTTTAGCATTTCTTGAGCAAAATAGACGCAACCGTAACCAGTTGCCTCTGGCCTTATGAGACTTCCACCCCAATTCAATCCTTTCCCAGTTAAAATACCAGTAAATTCGTTTCTTAATCTCTTATACTGACCGAACATGAAACCTATTTCACGACCACCTACACCTATATCACCAGCAGGTACATCTGTATCAGGACCAATGTGTCTGAATAACTCTGTCATGAAACTCTGACAGAATTTCATAACCTCGTTATCAGTTTTACCTTTTGGATTAAAATCTGAGCCGCCCTTCCCACCACCTATTGGTAGCGTAGTTAAACTATTTTTAAAAACTTGTTCAAATGCTAAAAATTTCAAAATACTTAATGTAACGCTTGGATGGAAACGAACGCCTCCTTTATATGGGCCAATTGCACTATTCATTTGAATACGAAAGCCTCTATTTATTTGTATTTCACCGCGATCATCAAGCCAAGGAACACGGAACATTACTACACGCTCTGGCTCAACTATTCGTTCTAAAATTTTAGCTTTCTTGTATTTAGGGTTTTTCTGAATAAAAGGCATTAGGGTTTCAGTAACTTCTTTTACCGCTTGATGAAATTCTTTTTCGCCAGGATTTTTTTCTATTACTTTATTCATGAATAAGTCTACATCATTTTCCATAATTATCCTCTCAAATTATTGTGTTCACCCGTATCAACAAATCTTATTAAAACTTTATTGCTCTCCCTATAATACATTTTATAATCTTGGAAAAAAATTTGTTTTAATTGTTTTTTTACTAATTATTAAATAAACCAAATGCATTCAGTAAATTGTTTATTATTTTTAAAAAAAGGGGCATAGAGGATGGATTTAATTACTGAAAACGAAAATAATGCATTGAATATTATTAAAGATCAGGGAATTGAATTTGTTAGATTACAGTTTGTTGATATACTTGGTGCGCCAAAGAATATTGTTATACCCTCTGCAAGACTCGAAGAAGCTTTAGAAGAAGGCATTCCTTTTGATGCATCGTCTATTGCAGGTTATGCTACAATTGAGGAATCTGATAAGATTGCTAAACCAGATCCTAATAGTTTTGTTGTACTACCATTATGTATTGAGAAACGTAAGACTGCGAAACTAAATTGCGACATATATGAACCAAATGGTAAACGATTTCCTGGTGATGTGAAATATATTTTAGAAAAAACTGTGGAGAAATTACAAAATCTAAAATACGTATATAATACTGGGCCTGAACTAGAGTTTTTTTTGTTTAAAAGAGAAGGGGGCAATTCAACTTTAATTCCGAATGACCATGCAGGATATTTTGACCTGTCTCATCGTGATCTTGCTGAAGGAGTTCGTGCGGACGTATCACTTGCACTTGAAGAAGTTGGTATACAAACATATACTTCTCATCATGAGGTTGCTTCAGGTCAACATGAGATTAATTTTCATTATGCAGATGCAATTACTACAGCTGATAGAGTAATTACTTTAAGGTATATTACCAAGGTTATTGCAATACAGCATAATCTTCATGCATCTTTTATGCCTAAACCTTTTTACGGACTTTGTGGATCAGGTATGCATACACATCAATCGCTTTTTACATATGATGGCGAAAATGCATTTTATGATCCAAATGATAAAAATCAATTAAGTGTTATTGCGTACCATTTTATTGCAGGTCTTTTGAAATATATTAAAGAAATTTGCGCAGTTGTTAATCCGACTGTAAACTCTTTTAAACGACTTGTTCCTGGATATGAAGCACCAACTTATATTTCCTGGGCTAATCGAAATCGCAGCGCACTTATTCGTATACCTTCTAAGCGTGGCAAAAGTACCAGGTGTGAACTTAGAAACCCGGATGTTTCATGTAATCCTTACCTTGCCTTTTCTGTTATGCTTGCAGCAGGTCTCAAAGGAATTGAGGAAAAACTATATCCTCCTGAACCTATTGAACAAAACATATATGCATTATCTGAAAAAGAAAGAGAAGAATATGGTATAGAACAATTACCAGATAGTTTAGGAAGCGCGCTTTCGCTTATGTCAAAAAGCGAACTTGTAAAAACAACATTAGGTGATCATGTTTTTGAAAACTTTTTACATGTGAAGAAAAAAGAGTGGAGTGAATACAGAACGCAGGTTACCAAATGGGAGACAGATAAATATTTACCAATTATTTAATTTAAGGTTTTTAATATACAAATTTATCTTTTTTACTTTTCATAGTTAAGTAAATAATATAAATTAATTATCGTATTCTGAATCGGAGATATCATTTTATGAGATTTGAAATGCAGGTGGTGAGCAATACGCCTTTAATTGGTGAAGAAGACCCTGATATTGTTGCAAAAAAATTTTTTGAACAAATCGGTTATTTATCAAAAGGATCTGACCCAGAAATTCCTTATAAAATTTTTAATGAATTTTTTTTAAAACATCCAATGAAAGCATGGTATGTAGATGAAATATCTGCCAAATTAAAAACCTCAAAACCCACTATTTATCGACATTTAAACAAGCTGAAAGGTTTTGATATTCTTGAGGAAACCCAAGTTTTTGATGAAAGTACTAAACAAAACAAAAAAGCATATCGTTTAAGGTATGGAAACATTCAAAAAGCATGGAACTTTGTTGAAGCTCATCTTAAAGTAGCAATTGAAAATTATGGTAAAACTGTTGAGCATTTGCAAAAACTTATAGAAAAACAAAGGAAGGAAGTGAAATGAATAAAAATAAAAAAATGGAGTTAACAGAAGGTTCAATATACAAGATAACCTCTCTTGGCGGTAGAGATATTTTACTTGAAACCGAAGGTATTTTTAGAGGTTTTATTTCAATAGGTGTTGATGAAACAGGGCTTTTAATGGAGCTTGGCAAAAGCCATGGGACCTTGTCAGGTAAGATAAGAATTGTCCCACTCCATGTAATCTTACTAATTGACGTTTTAGATATAAAGGAAAATGAAAAGAAAGAGGATGACAGAGGAATGTCTCACTATGTGGGATAAAAAATTTTTCTCCTAATTTTTCTCTTTTTAATCTTTAATATTTATATAATATTATTAAACATTAAATATTTATATTAGTTCTAATTATTGGCAAAGGACTTTATGTTAAAAAAAAATACTCCCATTATAGAACTTAAAAATGTATTTAAAAAATATAACGAATATGGCATTGAAGTTAATGCTTTAAATAATGTTTCTTTGAAAATTTTTCCTGGTGAGTTTGTTTCTATTATAGGCCCTTCTGGTAGTGGGAAATCAACATTGTTACATTGCATGGGTCTTTTGGATCGTCCTTCTTCAGGAATTTTGTATATAGAAGGTAAAGATACAACAAAAATAAGCGGTAAAGAAATTGCAATGTTTAGGGGAGAAAAACTTGGTTTTGTTTTTCAAAGTTATAATTTAATTCCTCGTCTAACTGTTTTAGAAAACGTGACTTTACCTGGGTTGATAATGAAAAAAGAGCCAATTAATTTAGAAAAAAAAGCAAAAATTTTACTTAAAGAAGTTGGAATTATTCATCGAGCTGACCATAAAGGAATACATTTGTCAGGTGGTGAACAACAAAGAGTTGCTATTGCGCGAGCTCTAATTAATGACCCGGCCCTTGTGCTTGCAGATGAACCAACTGGTGCTTTGGATTCAGACAGCAGCAAAGACATTATGAATCTGTTAGTTGAGATTAATAAAAAAAAGAATGTAACTTCTGTGTTTGTATCACATGATATGGATATTGCGCGTTATGGAAAAAAAACGCTTGGTTTAAAGGACGGTAAGATTGTTGGTGACACTAAGGGAAATACAGAAAATTTTGATAAAGTATTAAAGAAACTAGGTAAGATAAAAGAGGGTAATAAAAGTGGGAGTTAGCAGTCTTTTGGCAATAGGTGAAATCAAGGATCATAAGCGAATTTATATAATAATAATATTGGTAATTGCTCTGACAATGACTTCTTTTATGCTGGAAAATGCTTATTTGAATTACATGATGCAAGTTGTTGATGATACAACTAAAATTGTTACTTCTGATGCAGCTATTGTTAATAGTGATAGTAATATCAGAGACCTTTACGGAACCGAACTTGAACTTAAAAATGCAGGAGAAATAGCTAGAAGAATAGAAAAAAATCTTCCTGGATATAAAACTAGTATAAGGGTAACATCTCAAGGAACCTATGGACTAGGTATAGCAGGTGAGGTTGTAGATGGATGTACTATACAAGGTATTGACCCGAAAAAAGATAATAGCATTTCAAAAATATCAGATAAAATAGTTAAAGGAAGATTTTTTAAGGATGATGACCCGATTTTAAGAGGACATACTCCTTTATATATAGAGATAAAAGGACCTGGTGATTTACCTGATTTTACATATGGGACTGGTGAAAAACTTCTGGGGGATGAAAAACCTTATCCAATAATAGTAGGGGCATCAGCTGCAAAGATTCATCCGTCCGTTGATGTTGGAAAAACATTTTCCATTACTTTGAGTGTCTCCAGTAGAGAAACAAGTTATGCAAGTATAATGGTTAATGTTATTGGTTTGTATGAAAGTGGTACACCTACTTTAGATGCTTTGATATGGTTTATGGATGCTGATTCTTTAAGAGAAATTAAACGTTATGGAGAAATAACTGGCAAGGATTGGTACATCCCTGGAATTGGTACCTTTAGAGGTTACAATCCAATAGAAATCGATAGAAATCGTGGAGATGTTGTTATAGTAAAAGCACCTGATCCATTACACACCTTAAATCCATCTGGTTATGCTGATTATGTAAAAGAAGAAATAAGCAGTGTTTTGCCTTTTTTAAAAATATATAGCTGGCATGATTTTTTGATTTATATTGCCGGTTCCATGCAGGATGTTATAACAATTATGCTCTGGGGTAGTATTGCTGTAACTCTTTTTTTAAGTGGAGCATCAATAAAATATGTTATGGATTCGATTATTATGCGAAAAACAAGAGAAATTGGCTCACTTAAGGCATTTGGCGCCAGGGACAGAGTTGTTTTTAGGATATTCTTATATCAAGGATTAATAATTGGTTTAATTGCAGGGTTTCTTGGGATTTTATTTTCACTTGTTGTAATGTATTTTGTTAATTGGTATGGATTAAGTGTAGAATTTATCTCAGGAACCCAGCTAAAAGTTGGTTTTATTATTAATTGGCTAACGATTTTAATTGCACTTGTTTTACCTGTTTCTCTTTCTGTTATTGCTGCTGCTTTCCCTGCTAAAAAAGCATCAAGATTATCGCCTGTTGAGGCTTTAAGAAAGGGAGAATTATCACTTTAATATTAATTTATTTATGCATAAAAAAATAAAAAAAATTTATTATTTTATAGGACAAAAATATATTAAAAAATTAGGATACGAAGGGAGACGTATCGTACCCTTTTACGCACCTGCGAATACATAATGGGCTATTTACCCTATACCTTGCCTCCCCACTTAACATAAATAATAAATTGATTTATAAAATTTTCTAAATAAAATTAACACATGTTAATCATTCAAAAATCTTTTAGGATTTTCGAAAGTTGCATTTTATGTTAAATTTTTCAATAAATTTGAACAATGATATTTATATAAAAATTATTGAAAAATTAGTTTTTTTACACGACTTAACGTAAGGGAATTGTTTTAATAGATATAATTGTTCTTGGTTATGTCATTTAAGATTATGAATCTTTGTTATTTAATGGAAAGTGAGGTTATATGACAGAAATAACAATACAAAATATTGTTGCATCTACAATATTTGCAGAAAAATTAGATCTAGATGTAATAGCACAATCATTAGAAGAAGCAGAATATGAACCAGAGCAATTCCCAGGACTAGTATACAGACTAAGCGAACCAAAAACAGCAACCCTTTTATTTCGTAGCGGAAAAGCAAACTGTACTGGTGCAAAAAATGTTGAAGACGTGCGAAAAACAATAAAAATTATTGCAGACAAACTAGAAAAAATAGGTGTAAAAGTATATAAAAATCCTGAGATGGTTATTCAGAATATTGTAGCAACATCCGATTTAGAAGGTGAGCTTAATTTAAGTGAGGTTGCAATGGGTCTAGGACTTGAAAATGTAGAGTATGAACCAGAGCAATTCCCAGGCCTTGTTTATAGGTTAAAAGAACCTAAGGTTGTAATGTTATTATTTGGATCGGGTAAAATAGTCTGTGCAGGCGCCAGAAAAACGGAAGAGGTTACATTAGCTGTTAATAGATTATCCAAAGAGCTTACTTCATTAAGTCTTTTTCATAGGTAAGGATTTTTTTCCTTTATTAATGAAAAAGAAATAAAAAAAATATACACTACTTTAATAAAGAGTTAAAGAAAAAATAAATATGGATATTTTTCGATATAATTTTAATATTAATTATTTGCTCTTCTTTTTACTGGTTAAAACTATTTCAATTGATGACACATTTGATGTTCTGCCTTCCTCATTTGTGATACTTTCTGTTCCAATTTTTATATCTTTTATCTTTGCATCTGTTATAAATCTATTTCTCACAATTTCTGCAGTATCTACTGCTGTACTTATTGCCTTGCCTCTTGCTTTAATAACTACTTCTTCAGAACCGCCTCCCTGAAATTGTGTTACTACCGCCAGCACGTAACTCATTGGTGGCTTATGCCCGACAAATATTATGTTTTCATCATTTTTTTTCTTTTCTGCTGTTTTTTCGTTTTTTGTTTCTTCTGTCATAATTTTTTCCTCTTAAATTGTTAATAGCCTTATATCAATTAAAATTAAATAGTTTCTGTATAGAATAAAAGTGCATAATTAACATAAAAGTTATAGTAGTTTAATTTTATTTTTATTTTTTTATTTTAAATTTTGTTATTAAAAAATTTCTAAAGATTTATGTATTATTAATACATTTCAAGATTTGGGGGAATTTGGTGGACCAAAAACAATGGCAAAGGATGGGTCTTCCATTTCCGATTCCGTAATTTGAAAGTTGAAAGTATTTGGGGAGGTTTGTGAGGGGATACCAAATACATATTACAAAGACATGCGAGTCACGTAAACCGTGTAACGCCTGATTCCCCCACCAAAAATTAAAAGGTTTTATTATAATAAAATTATGAAAAAATTAGTTTTAAATTAGACGTGTCTGACCACGAACTTTATAGTTTGAAAGTTCCTTAAACACTTCATCTTCTTGCAAGCTTTTCATAATGTCTTCAGTAGTGGGTGAGATTTTAATGTCCCTAGTTCTACCATATCTTCCTTTTGAAATTACACGGGCTGTTATAATACCAAGCATGTCAAGCTCAGAAATTAGATCAGCAATACGCCTTTGAGTCAGGCAATCTGTTCTTGTTTTTTTACAAAGGTCTTTGTAAATTTCATAAACATCTCCTGTAGTTATTGCACCAGTTGCTCCAGTTCTTTTATTATGTTTTTCCTGTAAAAGAATAGCAAAAAGTAATAATTTGGATTGAGTAGGTAAAGTACGAGCAACCTCCATAATACGATTTATTTCTATTTTGTTTTGAGCAAGTTGAACATGTTTTTTTGTTATTCTTGGAGATTTGGCTCTCTCTGCAATCTCAGCTGATATTCTAAGTAAATCCAAAGCACGTCTTGCATCGCCATGCTCTTGCGCAGCAAGTGCTGCACACAAAGGAATAACATCTACATCAATTGCATCAGATTTTAATGCAAGCTCAACACGTTGATTTAGTATATCTTTAAGCTCATCAGCATTATAAGGTGAAAAAATTAAGTTTTCTTCACCAAGACTTGATTTAACACGAGGGTCTAAAAATTCAGTAAATTTTAAATCATTTGATAAACCCACAATAGAAACCCTGGATTTTTCAAGATCAGAATTAATCCGGGTAAGATTATAAAGTGCCTCATCTCCCTTTAATTTATCTACTTCATCAAGAATTATAACCGTTACTCCTCCTTCTTTTTCAATCATCTGCTTTAATTTTGCATAAACCTCATCTGTGGGCCATCCTGTAAAAGGTATTCTTTCTGACCAGTTATCAACAAAATGATTAGTTATGTTTTGAAGAAGACGATATTGAGTATCTACAACTTCACAATTGATATAAATAAAATTAACTTTTTTGCTAGTTTCTTCACCTTTTTTTAATAATTCTTTTCCAACAAATTTTGTAACAGCAGTTTTACCAGTTCCTGTTTTCCCATAAATAAAAACATTTGAAGGCGTCTCACCACGCAAAGCAGGTACAAGAATTGATGCCAAATGATTAATTTCTTTATCCCTATGCGGCAATAAATCAGGAATATAAGTAGGTCTCATAGCTTCTCTATTTGCAAATAAACCATTGGAATTAAGTAAATGACCAAATATATCACTGTTTATAGTAGTTTTTTTAATCGTAAAAATTAACCTCCCGGGGCCTAGGTAATCGACGAATGTATATTAAAGATTTTTGTAAAATTTTTTATAAATTTTTCTCCTTAATTTCTCCTTATAAATAAAATATAATGAGAGGCCTTCATTTCCTATGGAAAATTTATTTTTGGATTTTTAATATTATTTTATTTTTTTAAAATTATAATTTTAAAAATCACAATATTAAAATACTAAAAAATTCATACATTTCTGGTTATACTCACGTTAAAAATTTTTATAAAAAAACAATACTCACAATATTATATTTCCAATGGAAATAAAGGGGCGTCTGTCTTAATATAAACAAACTAAAATAATGAAACAAAAAATAATAAAAACAAATGAAAAATTCTAATGACCACCGATAATAATTACATCTTTAACAGATCTAATTGAATCAAATGGAAAAACAAGATTACCTTGCGGGTCTAAATGATACAACCTTGGATCTATATCATCAGACGGTTCAACTAAAATTCCAACTAATTTACCTGTTCTACATTCAACAGTTGCATTCCTCATTATGCCTAAATATAAACCTTCTTCGCTCATAACCGATTTTCCTCTAAGCTGATTTTCAGTTAACTTCATTTTTTTACCATCCTTTTTATTTTAATATTCTACAAATATTGAATATCTTTTTCACTTTTATCTTTTTTGGCTATACCACTGCCCAATGTCTCTGAGACTTTTTCATA
>Ga0209636_10000303_pt1 | contig 45233 bp, 38 predicted proteins | sample DeeMarSWOR152_54_FD_187464 | JGI IMG/M metagenome (GOLD analysis project Ga0209636, IMG submission 187464) | Marine sediment microbial communities from White Oak River estuary, North Carolina - WOR-1-52-54 (SPAdes) (version 2) | ecosystem: Environmental > Aquatic > Marine > Intertidal zone >...
ATCACCTATTATAAAGGAAACATGTTTTTTCAGCATTAGAGTAGAATATTCTCCTTTCATATCAAGTACAAGGGGACTTTGCCCTTCAAGATAACCCTCTAGAGTACTAGGATAAAATCGTATCCCTGGATGCGGATGTTCTTTGAATATTCGCTTTAATACTCCTGCTATCGCTCTTTCATCTGGATTTATTCCTCGAACACTATCACCTCGAATCTCTAAAATTTTCCCGTTAATCCGAAAATAAATTTCAAGAATGACATCTTTCCTAAAATCATTTGAAAGAAAAAAAGCAGAGGAAATACAACGGCATAATACATCCAGTCGGCCGTATCCAGTTAATGAATTAAGAGAAAGAGGTTTAGAAGTGTCTACACTGTTTGATATTATTAAAAAACGCCTCATATTAATATCTCAACTTCTAATCTTCAGATTAAAAGAATTATTTTTACACGTCTATTTGAAAAATTTGTATATTTACTTATATTTTCGTTAGAAAAAAGTAAAAAAATAACTGTAAAGTGGGAATATCATACTATTGGAGGATTAAATCCATAGTTCTGACTATTAAAAAGTCAAAAACCGAATAATACTTTTGTTTTGATTCCTGTTGATTATAACTGAAGGGTATTATTTATGGAATCATCAATCCTTAGCAAGGTTAGCCAATTAGTTAGGGATATACATTGCTGCAACTCGTGTCTAGGTCGGCAATTTGGCAATCTATTGACAGGATTGTCGAATACCAAACGAGGTGAAGCACTAAAAATATTACTCCTAATGGAATGGGAAAATAATCATCGTTTATTAGCAATTGAACCTCCTAATTCGTCATCTCTTCTCTCTAAAGACTTTAATATTGGATCAGTGTCAATAAAACGATTTTTTCCTGATACTCAACCTGTTGACACCCCCTGCGACATTTGCCAAGATAACTTATCTTCCTATAAATTAAAAACTTTGACAACTGATGCCCTTAAAGCCCTAAGTGAATATGAATTTTCCACATTTCTTGTAGGAAGTCAATTCCCTCCTTTTATAATAGATAAAGAAGATACTATTCGAGGCGCCTATAATCTTGAATTTGGAGAATCAATTAAGTCTGAATTCAATCGAGAAATAGGAAAACGATTGCAGGAACAGATTGATGATGCTCTAGTGGAATTTAAAGCCCCAGACATTGTTTTAACGTTTGATTTAATGAATAACCAGATAAAAATAAAAAGTAATCCACTATTTATCTTAGGTAGATACAGAAAATTCAAACGTGGAATTCCACAATCCAAATGGTTCTGTCGTAAGTGTCATGGTAAAGGATGTGAATATTGCAATTTTACAGGTAAAATGTATCAAGAGTCAGTGGAAGAATTTATTTCAGAACCCATTCTATCAGCAGCTAAAGGTATAGCAAGCAAATTTCATGGTTCAGGAAGAGAAGATATTGATGCACGGATGTTAGGAAATGGACGTCCATTTGTTCTTGAGATTTCTGAACCTAAGAAAAGAAATCTGGATTTTAAAATGCTAGAAAGAGAAATCAATAAAAACGCTGTGGGAAAAGTTGAAATTAAAATTGAGGGATTAACAAACAGAGCTAAAGTTAGAGAACTGAAAACACGATCTAGCAGAAATGCAAAAGGATATAGAGTTATTATTTCTTTGAACTCCCCGTTAAAACTAGGAAAAACTGAAATTCAAGCCATAGAAAACGAATTCTCCGATTTACTTATCCAACAACGAACCCCAATTCGAGTAGTTCACCGACGGGCTGATAAAGTTCGATCAAGAAGAGTAAAATCATTTCAAATTAAGAAAATAGAACCACATCAATTAACACTCTATATAGTTTGCGAAGGAGGATTATATGTAAAAGAACTAATCAGTGGAGACGAGGGGAGAACCCAACCGAACCTCTCGGAGCGTCTCAACATCACTGCTAATGTCATTCAACTCGATGTTGTTGAGGTTTTCAATGATAAAGATTCTCTTTAGTGATACTTTAGAAGAATCCATTAATAACGAAAGAAATCCAAAAATATGTTAAGAAAAATCCTTTTTAATGGTGTCACTGAAGCCGATAGCTCCCCAAAGGACTTGAAAAACAGAAAATAACTCGCAAACTTAGGAGTAAGACAGAATGGTCAAAAAATCAAAAGGTATGAACTTTAGGACACGAAAAATATTCTCCAAACATCCGAGAAAACGTGGTTTACCTTCTCTATCCCGAACACTAGCAAATTATAAAGTAAACTCCAAAGTTAATATTGTTATTGAACCCAGCGTCCAAAAAGGACGGCCCCATAGGAGATTTCATGGAAAAACTGGGAAAATCCTTGAAAAACGTGGACAGGCATATCTAATCCAAGTTTCTGATGGAAAGAGCTCCAAAAAAATTATTGCACGACCCGAACACCTAAAAGCACAAACATGAATAACTTATTCTAATTGAGGATTGTTAATTAAAAATGGTAAGAAAAGTTATAGAAGAAAAACCTATTCCTCTAGGGCAAGTGCATGATTTATTGAAAATACGAGAAGAAACGGGTATTAATTACGTCCAACGAGTTACAGCACAACATGCTGAAAAACTTTCTCGTGCTGCTGCTTATTCAGAGGAAGTAATCCAAACTCTAAAGGAGGAGTTTAAACTTCCCCGAATACTTGTAGTCCAACTTGTTAATGTTAATCCTAAAACACCAGTTGACATACGAGTAGTAACTGGTGATCGCTTATCAGATGACCAAATTGAACAGCTTCTCACACGATATTCGGAATTTATAGCAACTCTTAAGCCCACTATTGAAACAGATGAAGAATCCAAGGATGAAGTGGAGGAAGTAAAAGAAGGGTTCGAAGATCTCTAATTTCTTTCTAAAAAAGCTGACAATGAAACCCAAGATGTCATTTTATGGTGGAATTGTTAAGGGGATTGATCAATGGTGTTTTTTGAGAAACATCATAACAGTGAATGGAAGTAGCAGAAACTAAAAATGATCAGAAATTCTTAGTTAAAAAATGAGGAATAAATATCTTAGTAATATAATACTCCTGATCATTTTTTTTAAAACCAGAAAATAGGGACGGGGGGATTTGAACCCCCGATCACCCGATCCCGAACCGGGAATCTTACACCAGACTAGACCACGTCCCTATATTGAGCTATCATCAATAAACGTTATCATATAAGGATTTCACTTCAATAAGAATAAAGGATGATTGTGATTTAAGTTTTTCTTGTTTAATAATATCTAAGAAAGCTATAATGTCTTTTCGACGGTTAATCACGACCTTATTTTGGTATTAAATTGAAATTATTACTGAAAACTCTAAGCTATGACCCACTTTGGAGTTAAGTGAAATTTCCCCTCCATAGTTTTCTACAATAGCCTTTGTACTAAATAATCCTAAACCCATACCCTTTAAGAAATTACGAACAACCTTACCAAGTACATCATTATGTTATAAGAACAGATGTAAGACAATATTTCACAATATAACCATGACTATATCAAGGGGAATTTCACAAATGACCACTTTTCCAAATTATATTACTTGCATTCAACTGCTTCTACGTTACTCAACACCTTCAAATGTCATTTCTCATTCAATTCAAACAGCTCAAACAGCATTGAGAGTTGCAAAACGAATAAAGGCACAAAAAATTTCGATAAACTGTGATTTCATTCTTGCTGGTGCTCTACTTCATGACATTGGGCGATGTAAATCACATCGTATAGATCATGGGATAATAGGCGCTCGATTGATACGAAAAGAAGGTTTTCCTGAAGAAGTAGCAAAAATCGCAGAGAATCATTTATTTGCTGGAATTACTAAACATGAAGCGGTTAAACTTGGATTACCTTTTCAAAATTATCTACCGGTGACTTTAGAGGAAAAAATAATAACTTATGCCGATAATGTTTCAAAAAAAGAACCCATTTTATCCATTGATGAAATAATTGATCGATATAGCAAACACCTCATCCGATCACACCCAATTCTCAAGAGAGTGCGACGTTTACATGCAGAAATTGAGGTATTATTAAATAATAAGTAAGGAAAGAGAAATATTGAGAATTATCCCCTCTTATGACAAGTTTTTTGAATTTCTTCGTGAATATCAGAATATGGTAATTTTGGTAATGCATTCCCAAGCTGATCTTGATGCTGTAGGATCAGCTATTGCCCTAACCCATTTAATTCGTGTTATAAATCCTAATCTAATAATTCGAACTCTTGAACCAGAATTGAGTACTTTGGGAGAAAAACTACTTGATATTTCTAATTTTCAATTTGACCCCATTAAGATTGATCAGGTAACACCTCCATCACTACTTATTCTCCTTGATACCAATAACATAGATTCCAATTTAATCGCTTCAAAAAATCAATTTGTAATTATAGACCATCACATCCGTACCGTATTGGAAGTAGAAGTAACATTTGATTTTCAATTTGAAACTTTTAGAGCAACTGCTGAAATCATTGCATCTCTGTACTATCATGCAAAGGTCTCTCTAACTCCGCAGATTATTAAGAGCCTTCTTGCAGGAATTGTCTTTGATACAAGAAGATTTTTGTATGCTGATCGTGAATTATTTGATTGTGTTAATTTTCTTCTTCGTAATAATTCTGACGCCTATTCTGAAACTTTAAACCTTTTTTCTTCCTCTCGTTCTTACTCAGAAAAATTGGCTTGTATTAGAGCAGCCCAACGTATGAAACGACACCAAATTAATGATAAAATCTTACTTTTCTCTTATGTAAGTTCATTTGAGGCGGCAGCGGCTCGTTCACTGATCTTTTTAGGAGGAGATATTGCAATTGTTATTGCCAATCGAAAGCAGGAAACTAGGATAAGTTTCAGGACAACACAGAATTTTCCAAAGGAAACAGGCTTGTCTCTCGGAAGAGATATCATTCCTAATCTAATAGATCGTTTTGGGGGAACTGGAGGTGGACATGATAGTGCAGCAGGATACAACTCTGCATTGTTGGAGATTCGATCTATTAAGAAATATTTATTCCATCTTTTTGAGACGAAGTTAGAATAGAAAAATTAGGTAAAGAATAAAGCATTCTCTCAACAATAGATCCATATTCTAATAGGTTTGCAGTTCCATTCCTTCAAGATAAGAGGAAGGCAGAGCGAACAAAATTATATTCTTCTTTATTGAGGTAAAATATATCATATTTATTTTCTTGAAGCGCGATTTGAACAGCAATATTATGTTTACATTGAGATACCTCGTTGTTCAACACGCTATGCTGAAAATCGTAACAACGACACCAATATGGATCTATCATTGTAAGATATTCTCTTGTTTTTCCCACAACAACCCATCGTTCCACTTTTTGGTCATTATTTTCGCTAATTATATACCTCTTCACGCTTTGATTTTTTACTAATTCCTTGGCCTCTTTTAATCGATTCGAAAATCCTGAGGTCAATTAGTTCCTCACCATTTTTAACAAAAAGTCAACAGCTTCTTTTAATTCCTCTGATTGTGCCAGTTCGCTCTTTAGATTTGAGATCCGTTGATTATAAACTTCTTCTGGTATTTCCTCAATTTCTTTCCTGACAGAAAGCTCTTCAATACTATATTTCAAGGACTGAGCTCCCTTTGAAGCCCCCTGTTTCATTTCTCTTAATTGATCTGTAGCTTGATTAATTTGTTGTGTTATTGCCTCTTTCTCTCCTAAATATTCATTTTTAAGAGATTCATAAACTGTAGCTTGAATCTCACCTTTTTTATCATTTAACTTCTTTAAACGTTCTTCTAGCTTCGTTTGTTTGTTTATAAGATTTAAAAAAGGGTACTCTAAAGGTTCATGTTCCTTCCTGTCCTTGGTTAATTTCGCGATCTCTTGATCAAGTTTCTTTATTTCTTCACTAACATCAATCTCTTCAATCTCAGCACGAATTTTGAGCTTTTCTATTTTAATTTTCAGGTTTTTAAGCTCTTCTTCTATTTTTACTCTTTTAGCCACTTTCTTCAAAGAATCTGGAGTTATATCCATCTTTTCAGCCGTCATCTTGAGAGTCTCCACAGGAGAAATATAAACTGAATTTATTATTTTTTTCTTTAATAAAATTGTTTTCTTGGGGGATTAAAATGAGGCTCTTAAAAACAATAATTGTTCGATACTCCGTCCTTTTGATCTCTTTGTTGCCCCAAACAGAGACTTTCACGTTATTGTAGATCTAAACCACGACGAGGACTTATATGTCTTTAATATTAAAAGAAATAGTGTTAAAAGATGTAAAACCAAGTTGAAAAGATTGTTTTCGTCTCAAATAAATAAAATGAAGTGTGAAAAAAACAGGAGATAACAGAACAAGAGCAAGAAAGTGTTGGAGAGAGAAAATAAAAGTAGAATGAAAATGAATTGATTATCAGGCCCCTTAAAAGGTTTTTAACTGATAATTTCAGGGATCAATCAGCTAATTCAGGGAATAAGTGCAGTGGGTTACAATATCCTGATAAAAGCACTCCCAAAGACTCTTACTGCTGATGTAATAGAGGTTGTCGGGTTATAGCCCTCACAATGGAGACTAGCTTCGACAACGAGCTAGTTGATGACCTCCCATGAATAAAATTACCATAGATTGAATCATTTTTAATAACCTGAGTTTTCTCTCTAAGTACACTAATCTTATATCATGATCATGAAGGTATTTCAATCAAATTAAAATAAGATTTTTAATTTCTTTACTAATGTTCGCAATAACCCTTTTCGTAAGAATGTCTCCTAGTTTCCAAGTGATCATATCAGCTGTTAATTAGCTAGATCTTATTAAATCAGAAGGATTCTGCTTTGACCTCAAAAGTTCAAATAGGTAAAATTGTAAGAATTTCTGGCCCTGTAGTGGAAATTAGTGGTATGAATCGTGCTCAACTTTATGAAATCGTTAGGGTTGGTGAAGAACAGCTAATTGGAGAGATTATCCGAATCAATCAATCTGGAAATAGACACATCTCAACTGTTCAAGTTTATGAAGAGACTACTGGTTTAAAACCAAGAGAGGAAGCAGTAGCGACAGGGAAACCTCTAAGCGCAGAGCTCGGTCCAGGGTTAATTACCCGAATTTATGATGGTATCCAGCGACCTTTGCCAGCTCTTCAATTAGAAGAAGGTGATTTCATTACTCGTGGTCTCACATCTGCTCCGTTAGACTTGGATAAGAAATGGGATTTTAAACCATTAGTAACTAAAGGAGATACAGTCTATGGTGGTTCGCATATTGGAGAAGTACGAGAATCTAGAATGGTAACTCACAAAATAATGATTCCTCCTGATATAAATATTGCAAAAGTTACTGATATCGCTGCTCCTGATAAATATTCAATATCAGAAACAATTGCTCAAATTGATGCTGAAGGACAATACCCATTTGCATTACCAATAACAATGAAGCAAACATGGCCTGTTAGAAACGCACGTCCATTTAAAAGAAAATTGGAAGCAAATATTCCACTAATTACAGGCCAACGTATATACGACACTTTTTTCCCGATCGCTAAAGGGGGTGTGGCTGCTATACCAGGAGGATTTGGGACAGGGAAGTGTGTAACAGGTGATACGCCTGTTCTTTTAGAATCGGGTGATAGTATCCCGATCAAGCATATATATGATTATCATATGGAGAATAATGGCATAATCGAGGAAGACTCAGAAACTGAAACATTAGTTCATCTAATAAGACCCTTATCAGTGATATCATTTGACGGAACAAAATACAGCTCGCAGAAAGCCACTCACGTTTATCGTGGAAGTACAAATGCTATTGTGAAAATTAAAACAAGAAGTGGAAGGGTTGTTAAAATCACTCCTATCCATAAACTCTTCAAATTCGATGGCGAATCCATTGAAGAAACAGCAGCAAAAGATCTAAAAATTGGAGACAATCTTATTGTTCCTCGAAAGATAAGTATCGAGGGCGAGGAAACAAAATTCAATTGTTATGATGTTGATCTCTCTTTACGAGTAATTGATCAGCAAGCATTGCAAAAAATGATAGGACTAATCAAGCACCTTAGGCAAAAAATGACCTTAAAGCAAATAGCTGTAAAATTAAATGTTTCTTATGATGTTTTCATTGGATATTGGTTGCTTAGAAATAAACCTACGTTGAACTTCCTAAAGAACCTTGCCAAATTAGCAAAAGCTCCCTTAATACCTGTAAAACTTGTAAAATCAGAACGTCAATCAGATCCATTTCAGATACCCAATTCATTCACAAAAGAATTAGCTGAATGGTTTGGACTTTTTGTTGCTGATGGTCATATAAAAGGTAAAAAAGGAGGGATTTATCTTTATAATAATAATGATGATATTCTTCAACGATTTTCTATTTTAACTGAAATTATATTTGACTTAGACGTTGAAATCGGTCAAGACGATTCAGAAAAGACTCCCTACGCGTGTATTCGAAACGAATCGCTTAAAAAATTCCTTTATTATCTCGGAATTCCAAAAGAGAAAAAAACATACAATGTGAGGATACCTCAAGCAATCCGAAGGGGTTCAGATGACTTATTAGTACATTTCCTTTCAGGATATTTTGCAGGAGATGGATCTTTTTATCGATACACAATCGAGTTTAGTACTGTTAGTAAGAACCTCTTTAGTGATTTAGGATATTTATTGACACGTCTAGGTCTGATTTATAAAGTAAAGATAAAAGGAAACTCTTTTATCTATTACCTTGACGGAAAAGAGGCTGAGCTCCTTGCAGGAATATTTAAATTTACTGAGGTTCATCAATACAGCAAATTAATCCCGCTCTATTCTTATGCTGCAAAGAATACACAATATTTCGTTGGTCGCGACGTTGTACCAATAGGTAATCAAGTTCTGGTTCGATTACACCATGAAGTCAAAGAAAATGCTGGTTATGATGTACTTCGACAGCGTAAAGGTATTCGATTGAGTAATTACACTAAGAAAGGGCAAACTCCTACACTATCAACCTTACAACAAATTTCAAGCACTTTAGAGGAATATCAAATTAATATCCCAACAAATAAAACACTTGATGCTGTTATCCGCCTTTCACAAGAAGTTTATTTTGACAAAATAATATCAATCGAACTCATCGAAGAAACAAAACCTGTTTATGATCTTACTGTTGATATAACACATAATTTTGTTGGTGGAATACTACCTTTCACATTACACAATACTGTGTCTCAACATCAATTAGCCAAATGGTCTGATGCAACTGTAGTTGTTTATGTCGGGTGTGGAGAACGTGGTAACGAGATGGCTGAGGTTTTAAAGGATTTCCCAGATCTAGAAGACCCACGTTCTGGTGAGAAGCTAATGCAACGAACTGTTCTTATTGCAAACACTTCTAATATGCCTGTTGCCGCACGCGAGGCGTCTATTTATTTGGGGATTACTATAGCAGAATATTATCGAGATATGGGGTATGATGTCGCTTTAATGGCCGATTCCACAAGCCGTTGGGCTGAAGCTCTTCGAGAAATTTCAGGTCGTTTGGAGGAAATGCCTGGAGAAGAAAGTTATCCTGCTTATCTTGCATCCAGAATAGCCGAGTTTTATGAGCGAGCTGGGAGAATTGAAACACTTTCTGGTCACAAAGCCAGTATTTCCGCTGTCGGAGCAGTTTCTCCTGGAGGAGGAGATTTTTCTGAACCAGTGACTCAAAATACCCTGAAGACAGTAAGAGTTTTTTGGGCATTAAGCTATCCATTAGCACGTTCCAGACACTTCCCCGCTATCTCTTGGTTGGAGAGTTATAGCCTTTATATCGATTCATTAGCACATTGGTATCATAAAAATATTGCATCAGACTTTAACATGCGCAGAGAGGAGTCAATGGCACTTCTTCAGAAAGAAAAAGAGTTACAAGAGATTGTACAACTTATAGGCCCCGATGCATTACCAGAATCAGAAAAAATCATTCTTCAGGCTGCTAAAATGATTCGTGAAGATTTCCTCCAGCAAAACGCTTATTCCGAAGACTCTTACTGTGCTTTAGATAAGCAGTACAAAATGCTCCACATAATCATACAATTTTATCATAAAATGCGTGAAAACCATAAAGCAGGAGTTCCTCTTGAAAAAATGACTTCTCTTCCCGTTTTAGCTGATATTGCTAGTCTAAAATGGGTTTTTGATGAGGAATTCAATGGATTATATAAAAAATGTTTGAATTTTGTTCAAAATGAGATGAAACCAAGTGATTTTGGGATTGCGTGATACATGGCTCCTATAGTGTCTATAGCTCCAGGACATGAGAATGTCACCTTAGCACTGATAACACTTTTCCTAGTTTTAGTGTTTTATAGCCTAGTTTTTCCTTCTTTGATATTTTTACTACCCATTTTGTTCTTGGGATTATGTGGACATCTTTTCTTCTTTAGGGATCCCAACCGCAAGATTAACTTTGATCACCATTCTATTTTAGCTCCTGCAGATGGAAAAATCTACGAGATTGATACCTCAAAAGGAATCATCAGGATTCGTATGTCTCTTTTCGATGTCCATGTCACTCGAAATCCTGTTTCGGGAACCATTACAGACATTAATAAACAAGAGGGAAAACATTGGCCATTTGTTTCATTTATTCGACGAGGAACAGATGAAAATGCGCGTCAAACAATTCAAATTGTTAATTCAATAGGAGAATTTCTTGTTGTTCAAATTGTTGGAATCGTTGCTCGGCGTTGTACAAGTTATCTTTCACTTGGTGATCAAATTCAGCAAGGTGAACGACTTGGAATGATTTATTATGGAAGTGAGGTCGATGTTCATTTCCCCCCCAAAAAATTTGAAATTTTAGTTCAGAAAAAGAGTAAAGTGATCGCAGGACAATCACCGATAGCAAGATTGAAAGATTTAACCTAATAGCTCTTCTTCATGGTGCGAGATTTGTCACTAGTCAATAAATATACACTTCTAGCATTCTTATTTACAGCTTTAAATGGTCTATGTGGTTTTATTGGAGTTATAGTGTCTATATATTTTTCTAACTACCTTCCTTACCTCGCAATGCAACTATTGATTTTTGGAGCAATATTTGACTATCTTGATGGAAAAGTCGCAAAAAGGGCGCCAATAAGCTCTACACTAGGAGCTTACTCTGATTCAATAGGAGATATCATTACTTTCGCTATTCTTCCTGGTATTATGTTACTTAATTCACCGCTTATAGGAAATGAAATTACTGACTATAGCTCGATTTTAGCTTTAATAGTTGCAGGATTCTATTCTTTTTGCGGATGGGCACGATTAATACGTTTTGCAACTCATCCTACAGAAATTCATTTTGATGGCCTTCCTTCCCCTGCTGCAGCACTATTAGTTGGATCTAGTGCTGTTCTTGCAAATCTTTCTGAAATGTCATGGTTTTTTTGGTCAAATGGAATCCCCCTCACATTGATAACTATTACTACTGGTTTTTTAATGATATTAACTATTAAATATCCGACTCCAAAGCGAGGTAAAAAGCCCGATATGGTAGCAATTGGTATTACTGGAGTAGTCGTTCTAATTTTCGTGTTTTTCCCTTATTATCTCACCCTTAGTGCTATTCTTTTCATCGCCATCCTTTACACGACATTTGGCCCCTTATATTTGAAAGAAACAAGTAAATAAAATTCAGATTGATTATTTGTTTCTGGTTTCACTTTTAACTTTCTCTCAAGAGATCCAAGACAATTCTCGTCAGAGTATCCTCCACTTCAGCCTGTTGGTAAGTTGTTTTTAGAAAATTATTTAAATCGGCCAAGTTTGGATGGCGGGTTTTTAACAGAAGAGAATATTCTTGATTTGTACGATAGATATTTATTACGCGTTTATTTTGTAGACAAAAATTAATTAGAGACTGATACTCTCCTAACGGTGCTTTAATTTGGATATAGGAGTGTAAATAATTATTTTTCCAAAATGATGAGTGCAAAGAATAGCCTAAAATTACTTTTTCCTCTTTCCAATTCTTCAATTGACGGTAAATAACAGGTTGACTGACCCCCAATTTTTTTGCTATTTGATAAGTTGATGGAGGGAATTCTGTTTTATGGCAAAAAAACTGAATTTTTTTTAATCTCTTTACTTCGTAGGACTTTAGCTGTTTACTAGTCTCTGGACAGGGAATTCCCTGCTCTTTATATACCTTAATAACTTCAAGTAACTGATATTTTTTGAAACCTGTTTCACCTACTAGCTTATATAAATGATCTAATGAAAATAAAAATTCTGAAGCATTGGGAAAATGAAATTTGCCAATTAATGAATATTCTCCAGTAATTCCCTCAAGATGACTTAATTTACTCAAATCATAATTTTCTAATAATTTTGTAACTACTTTAGGTTCATTTGGGTTTGTTTTTAATAAAAAGAAGAAAATTTTCTGTTCCTGCATTGACATTGGGTTTATTACTAAACACCATGACAGGATAATCTTCTCTTTTCGCATTTTGGCTACTTTTTTTCGTAATTTGGAAGAAGAAATCCCAATCTCTTCCGCAGCCCCTCGAAGGGAGGGATTTTTCCTAAAACTTAATCTACAAAGGATCCTCTCATTCAATTTGTAGTCATTGTTATTCTGCATATAAAAATTGGTATCAAAAATCTAGTATTTTATATATTATGATCTTGTTTAATATCAATATTAGCTTCACTGAGCTATTATACTTAAAATTTAATTCTCTTAACCGAAGTATAACACAATACACAAATTATTTTTGGTGATTTTTTTTGACGATTGAAACCGAAAAAAGAGAAAATTATGAAATCAAAGATCTTTCCTTAAAAGAAGAAGGATTAAGAACCATGGAATGGGCAGCAAGTCGAATGCCAGTTCTTCAGCTCATTAAAAAGCGATTTGAAGATGAAAAACCTTTTAAAGGGGTACGGATCGGAGCATGTCTTCATGTTACAAAAGAAACATCACAATTATGTGAAGCATGGCTAGCAGGTGGAGCAGAAGTTTATCTCTGTGCATCAAATCCGTTATCATCTCAGGATGAGATCACTGCTGCACTTGTTTCAAAAGGAGTCAACGTGTATGCTTGGAAATTTATGGACACGGAAGGTTACTATCGAGCTATTGCCAATGTCATTAAATCTCAACCACACATTACAATTGATGATGGAGCAGATCTAGTCTCAATTCTTCATAAATTAAAGCGTGGGGAAACTGATGAAGAAATTGAAATCGTCAAGAAAGTCCTTGGCGACGATACTGATATTATTGATGGAGTATGGGGCGGAGCAGAAGAAACAACTACAGGAATCATTAGACTTCAGGCTATGGCAGATGATGGAGCTTTGTTATATCCTATCATGGCGACCAACTCTTCCCCAAGTAAAAATCTATTTGATAATGTTTATGGCACAGGTCAATCCAGTATTGATGGTATTTTAAGAGCAACAGCAGATCTAATTGCTTCCAAAGTATTCGTGATTGCTGGGTATGGCCATTGTGGAAAAGGGGTTGCAATGCGTGCTAAAGGCATGGGGGCAAGACGGGTTATCATCACAGAAATTGAACCACATGCTGCCCTTCAAGCTGTCATGGAAGGCATGGAAGTAATGCCCATGATCGAAGCGGCAAAGATTGCTGATATTATTATCACAGCTACGGGGTGTAAGGATGTTGTTCGAAAAGAACATTTTGAAGTGATGAAGACCAATTGTAACCTAAGTAACACTGGTCACTTCAATGTGGAAATTAATATTCCAGATTTAGAATCACTAGCTGTTGATAAAGTGCGAATCCGTCCATTTGTCGATCAATATACCCTCAAAGATGGAAAAAAAATAAATCTACTTGGTGAAGGTAGACTCATCAATCTTGCAGCAGCGGAAGGACATAGTCCTGAAATTATGGATACGAGCTTTGCCCTTCAGGCTCTTGCTACAGAATATATCGTAGAGAATAAAGAGCAGCTCAAAAATATTGGTGGGAATGTCATTCAAATCCCTGATGATATTGATAGTAATGTGGCATATTTGAAATGTGAGGCAATTGGTATCAATCTTGAAGTTTTAACACCAGAACAGGAAAAATATCTTTCTAGTTGGCGCGTAGGGACTTAATACTCCATTTCTATTTCTTATTTTTATATTTGAAGTTAGCATACTGAAATGGAAAAGATGAAAAGGATTAATTACTAAAAATTCATTTTCATGAACGTGTATCAACGCTCATGAACCCACCTCAACTCATTTTTTCTTGTACATGAGTAGTAATAAAATTAAAAAGAGCTGTTTTTGCTTTAAATGTCATTAATTGCTCTGTTAATGTATTTTGAAATGTTAGAAGACTTTTTTGATCATATTGAAACTGTACATCCTTATAATGGACACTTTCCAACACTAGATTCTCAGATGGAGCAGCGTTAGGTTTAAACTTAACAATCTTTGAGGCTAGAAGATGATTGGTATATTCTGAATCACATCTGCCATTATTTAATTCAATTAAGTGACCAATAATTCTCCGGACCATTTGCCAAAGAAATGACTTGCTTGATATTCGAATTTGATAGGTACAATTACCTAGTGGTAAGATTTCAGCAACTTCAATTGTTTTAAATGTTCCTTTTTCTTTCTTATTATCTTGTTTCGCAAAATTACGAAAATCGTGTTTTCCCATCAACATTGCTAGAGTTTTACGGGCAAGAGGATAATCAAAATCTTTACTAGTAGTCAAGAAGTAGGAATATGTACGTAAAATAGCATCTCGTCTGGGTTGAAAATCAGAAGATACACTAGCAATTCCTAAAGCTCGAATCGATTCAGGTAGATATGAGTTAATCTCAGTCAGTATGGGAACTTGTTTGGAATTTAACGATATAATCTGGCTTAATGCTCCTACTCCACGATCAGTACGACTAGCAAAACGTATTTTTGAAGTAAGAGTGGGATCAATTAGTCGTGCATTTTTTAATGCTGAAATTACAAGCGTAAATATATTCTGAGGATCATGCAATTGATCACTGAATCCTGAATAGTTCAATATAGGTAAATAACCTAAACAAATTGCGTACTTCTGCATTAGATTTCTCCAATTTTTCTTTTCTTCATGATCTGTTGAATTTGTGTCCTATTCTCTTCAAAAAAAACGATTAGAAGCTGCCTAATTTCCTCTTTATTGTTCATTGACAGTAAGTGTAAGACTTTTTGTGGAAAATTCTGTTCCCAGAATGCTTGAAGTTGCTTTTTTTGACTTTCATTAAGTAAATCTTCTTTCCCACAAATTAGAAGAAGAGGAACCTCTCGAAAATTCTGAGAAATCTGATCTAAGAGATTTATTTGGGAAGTAATAGAAGTTTCTTGGGTGAAATCAAAAATGAAGACTATGGCTGTTGCTAAGGTTTTTAATGCCGCAATGGCTCGTAATTCAATCTCTTTCATTTCAGTTAATGATCTATCTAAAATTCCTGGGGTATCAACAATTTGGCACGAAATATGACTAATTGGTCGTTCTGATATAGATGATACAAAGATAGGGATTTTCAAATGACCTAGGGTTACTTCCTTAGTAGTAAAAGGGTATGCTCCTATTTCAGGTGTTGCAGATGTTACTGCATTCACTAAAGAGCTTTTTCCAACATTTGGATATCCTGCAATACATATTGTTGGCTGATCTAAATCAATTCCAGGCATTCCACGCATACGGGCTCTTACGCCTTCTATAAATTCTAATCTAGCATCTAATTTAATGATAACGGATTTCATTCGACCAAAAGCTGCTCTACGTATGGTTTTAGCGGCTAAAACTGATCTCGCGTTCCAAACAGCCCCAAGATGCTCACGTTTGATCTTCCAAACAACATCAGCGGCACCAGAGAAAGATCCTAAGGTTTTTCGTATTTTATCTAATCCGAAACTAAGATCTAAGATTTCTACGTAGAACCCAGTAATAATCTCGGCATCCATGCGAGGAAAGTCTTCTACAATTCGGAATAATCGATTTCGTAATTCCTTGGATAATAATTCAATACGCGTGGCCTCTTTTTTTCGAATTCTTTGCAATGGAGGAACACTTTCGGATGTTCCTCTGATTGAAGTCTTCATAACATTGTTGTGTGCCATCAAAAATAGCTTATCTGCTCTAGGGACAGGAATAATAGAACGAAAAGGGTTTGTAGATGGCATAAACAGATATCCTTGACTTAGAATAACGCTAGAAAACGATTTTAGTCTAATTCATGAATAATATCCTGTAAACGGTTTAATCCATCTATAGATTCGATAACATCCCAAACTGCTCTTGGAACCATATGATGCCATTCGGTTCCTTCGACCATATGTTTCCGAATTTGAGCACCTTTATAATCAACACGGTTAAAAGGACCAGTAGGTCTTACCTCCATTCCTGCTTCCATGAACAGACGACGAGTAAGACTGTTATTCGTATACACTCGAGTAAAGGGAGGACAGTAGCTGCATAAATGACTCACCCACACAGAATTTCGATGTATGTCTGGAATGGTAACCATGTAAACACGCTCCAATTGAATATCTACTTCTGTTATTGCTGCTCGAATCATCAATAATCTTTCACCAGCGGTGAACGGATCAGAAACAGTATGAGACTGCTGAGTACTACCGATTGCAATTATTATTTCTTCTTCCTGTTCTAGGATATGCTGAACAGCTTTCAGATGACCCTTGTGGAATGGATTAAACCTTCCAACAAAAAGTCCTCGTTCTCTAGTCATTTTTTTTGGCCTCTAATTGCCTTTCTTTTTGCTTTATTGCTTCTTCTATGGATATATCTCCTAATGCTACAGATTGTGCTAGTTCTGTATCTAAAGTGATCCGATTATTTGATAAATTTCGACTCCATTTTTTGATTTCCTTTATTCTACCTTTGGGAATCATGCTTCTTACCAGGTGTTTTTTTGTTTTTCCAGAACGATGAGCTATAGTAATTGCAGCTGTTTCATCAGGACCAAATGATACATCTGGTGGTATTTTTTTGGAGCTTGAATACGCTTCTTGTACTATCTCGAGTTTAATACTTTCTTGATTCCCAAAAACGGTAAAAAGTTTGTTGAACACTACTTTTGATATAGAAGTAGGTTGGTCACCGATACGAATAACCACCTTTTCACTAGGAAATAGGATTAAATATTCCTCTATTTTATTAGTTAATTGAAGTAATCTACTTCTTTCTGCAGCTAAAATCATTCCATCACAAATTGCTGCCAGTCCTATATGTTTACCAGGATCAACTCCCACGATTAATAGTCTGAACCTTGGTTCTTTTTTTCTTACAATAATTCCAATTATATTTGTAACAAGATGTGGTTGAATCTGTTCGAACCTGAGTTGGAGAATTGGAGAATCATTTATATGATTCATCGACTCTTGTGTTGTGATAATTAGATCATACTTTTGAGAAGGAATTGACTGATTAAGTGCGAAAAAATTGGCTATTAAAGGGGAATCTTTGAATAACTTCGATATTTTGTGATAAAATCGCATATCATCTGTTTGAATGGCAATTCGATAATTTACTGGCAAAACCAACCCTGATATCAGTGAAATAACTTATTACTCCTTTTTTCATCAAAGATAAAAATAGATCTTTCACAGATTATTATATGTGAACTCAATTAATTTTTTTAAATTACTTCTTAGGGAATATAAACAACAAAGAAAGAAGTCCAAACAATGGAAGCTCCACTCTTTTCCCTTTTGCAAAAACAAAATATCGCTGTTCAATTGTATGGTCTTCCTGGAACTTATAAAACAACGTTTTTAATTCAAATTATTCGTAAAAAGTTAGAAGAAGGATGTAATCCTATTTATCTAATTGATACTGGTGGTAATTTCCCGATTGTACGACTTAAATCGATTAAACATCTATTACAAAATATGATTGTTTTTCAGCCGAAAACACTTAAAGAAGAAGCTCTATTATTTGATGATCTCAATATACAACTCCATTCACAAGATTCTATTCTATTTATTGATGATGTTTTTAGACACACTAATCTTAAAAATGAAGATAGTATTCATCTCAACTCATATATTTTAGCGCAAATTAAGAGTATTTCACGAAGAGTTAATTTTCCTGTTATTTTAACAAATCAAGCACGTAGTTTTGATAATACTGTTCGTCCTTTCCTTCAAAGTCTTACTCTCCAATACTTAGATTGGCATTTCCTATTTGAAAAATCACGAGACCCCAACCGAATTCTTGTTACATTTTTTGACCATGATCGTTATATCTTACAGCGAGAACACGGGATTAATTCATCTGGATTTCTGACCAATCTGTAGTTTGAAATCCTTTATATTCTTCTTACTTGTTTTAAAAAGTCTTGATATGGTATTCTAATATACGTTGGCCGACCGTGAGCGCAGATATTAGGATTTTCGGTTTGTACGAGTTGTTGTAAAAGATCTTTTGTTTGTTGGAACGATAAAACGTCTCCTGCGCGATAAGAAGCATGACATGCTATTAAACTCAGAATCTCATTAATTTGATCCCCAATAACCTTCTCAGGAAGAGTATCTAATAATTCATTCAAGAATTGTTTTAAATCGGTTTTTCCAAGAATTCTAGGAATAGCAAAGACTTCAATCTTCTGTTTATCTCCTTTTGCAACTCTAAAATCAAATCCTAGGTTGTTAAGATGAGAGAGAGAATCCATTATGAGTATTCGCTGCTCAGGAGTTAAAAATAATCGAAAAGGTTTAAGGAATGTTTGAGATCTCACTTTATTAGCTTTAAACGTCGCTGTAAACTTTTCTAGGTTAATTCGCTCGTGTACCGCATGGAAATCAAGGACGATTAAGTCATGATTTGATAAATCTTCAAGTAGCAAGAATTCTTTTCCGAGAGGACCTCGGAATTTTAAATCTGATTCGAAAAAATCTTTTATTGCCTGTTTTTCGATTGAAACCTCAAATAGTTGGGTTTCAGTACTTTCTAAAGAAGTCGGTAACTCAGAGGATTTCTCGTCAGGGTGAATACTTATTTGTTGTTTTTTCCCCAATAGCCCGATATCTCGGTGTGTTGATGATGCTGTTACTGCATTCGCTTCTCCAAGTGCTAGTTTCGTCGGTCTCTCTCGTTTTGTTCGTGATTTAAGGTATGGAACTATGTCTTGGGTTTTGAGACAATGTGCCACGGTTGAACTGATTGCTATCATTAACTCTTTTTCATTATAGAAAAGGACTTCTCGTTTTTGAGGGTGTATGTTTACATCAAAGTATTGAGGATCGAGTTCCAAGAACAGGAATGCAACAGGAAACTCGCGTTTCATCAGGTATGAACCATATCCCTCTTCTAAAGCGGATTGAAAAATTTTGGAAGAAATACGTCTTCTATTCAAAAAAAAGTGTTGATACTTCCTGTTTCGCTTATGATGTCCAGGTTTACTAAGATACCCATGAATTAGGACATTATCGCGCTGAACTATACCAATGTCTAGAAGAGATCCAGCTAATTCTTGACCAAATGTTTCTTTAATAGCAGATAAATGACTTTTACTCTTCATAGTTTGAAATTCAATTTCCTCATCTACAATATAAGTGAAAGCAATTTGAGGATGTCCTATAGCGTTTTGAGCAACAACCTCATAGATGTGGGATTGTTCGACTGAGGCTTTTTTCAGGAATTTCCGTCGTACAATGAAATTAAAAAACAGATCACGTACTCGAACAAGGGTTCCTGGTGAGGCCATCACTTCATCTGAAATCTGACATTTTTCCAGATCACTTTCTACCGTGATACATTTCGCTAGTTCATCTTTGGCTGTTCGACTAATAATAGAGAATCTTGAGACGGAAGCAATCGAATATAAGGCTTCTCCACGGAAACCCATTGTAGAAATTGAATCTAGATCATGTTCAGAGCCAATCTTACTAGTAGCATGACGTTTGATGGCTAAAGGAAGATCTTCTGAAGGGATCCCTGTCCCATTATCTTTTACCTCAATTAGATCCTTCCCACCGTTTTTAATTACAATTCTAATTTCTTTAGCCGACGCATCAATGGCATTTTCAATTAATTCTTTGACAACGGACGCTGGACGCTCAATTACCTCACCTGCAGCAATTTTACTGATACAAATTGGGTCTAATAGACGAATTCTGGCCATTCGATTACTTCTCCTGGATCTTCTTTCCTAATTCTCGCATATCTTTGACTAATTGTCCAAGTTGTTGAAGTGCTTCTACTGGCGTTTTATAGTTGATATCAATATCCGTGTAGTTTTTTAAGAATGCAAGAATCTCAAACTTGAGATTTTTTATTTCTCTTTCTAGTTGTTGTTGACCAACGCTTTTTGAAAGAGCTTCAGCAAGGGATAGCTGTCTAGGTTGAGATTCTGTTCTTCCTTTATGACGAGGTAATTCTGTTGTATCAGAGGTTGCCTCTAGATCTAATAGTTTCTTTTGAGCCTCAATAATAACTGTTTTTGGAATTCCAGCCATTTTAGCAACGCTAATTCCAAATGAATGATCAGTCGAGCCCTCCTTAATTTTATAAAGTAAGACAAGCTTCCCATTGCGTACTTTAGCGGTTTGATGAAAATTTTTGATAGTCGAATAATGATTTTCCAATTCGCTGAGCTGATGATAATGTGTAGCAAATAGTGTTTTACTTTTTTTCTCCTTAGCAATGTGTTCTGCAATTGCCCATGCTAAGGATAATCCATCAAAGGTACTAGTCCCGCGTCCTACTTCATCTAGAATTATTAAAGAATTTGGAGTAGAATTATTGAGTATATGCGCTGTTTCAAGCATCTCAAGCATAAAAGTAGATTGCCCAAACGCTAGTCTATCAAATGCACCAACACGAGTGAAAATTTTATCTATTATTCCTAATTTACATGTCTTTGCGGGAACATATGACCCAGCTTGAGCCATTAACACTATAAGGGCCACTTGTCTAATGAAAACAGATTTCCCAGACATATTAGGCCCAGTTATTATGTGAAGTTCCTTATTCCCTAAATTAGCACTATTAGGAACGAACCCAGTCTCCTTTTGTAAATGTTCGACTACAGGATGACGACCATCAGTAATTGAGATAATTGGTTTCTCAATGAAGTTAGGTTTACAAAAATCATTTTTAAGTGCTGTAAAGGAGAAACAAATTAATACATCCAATTCAGCGATTAATTCGGAATAACTACGAATTGTAGCAACTTTTTGGGAAATTGTTTCACGAATTTCGCAAAAGAATTGATATTCTAGTTCTTTTATCCTTTCATCTGCATTCAATATTTTTTCTTCTATTTCTTTCAATTCAGGGGTGATAAAACGTTCTGCATTAACTAATGTTTGTCGTCGTACATATTCAGATGGAATCGCCTCTTCTCCTGCATCACGTAATTGAGCTTTTGTGACTTCTATATAATATCCATGAATTGAGTTATAACCCAATTTAATATTGAAGGATGTCCGTGCTTGCTCCTGATCCTCAATCTCTTGTAATATTTCACTTTGGTTGTTCTTTAATTCATATAATTGAAGTAAATCTTCATTATAGCTTGGCTTTATAATGCCCCCGTCACGAATTGAGGCTTGTGGTGATTCGTGTATTCCGCTATCTATCAGTTCGATAACACTGATAAGATCTGAAACGTTAAAATCATTGATTCTATGACAAATAGAGCTTTTTAATCCACTTTGTTTTAAGAAAGTCTTTATATCTAAACAAAAAATCAATGAGTCTCTCAGAGAGATTAAGTCTCTAGCATTTACAGAGTGATACTTTATTTTGGCTACTAATCTTTGAAAATCAGCTATATTAGAAAGTAGGTCAGCTATTTCTTGTATTACAGATAAATCCTGCTTGAACTGTTCTATTGCATCTAAACGATCGTTAATTACGCTTGTATTACGTAAAGGTTGCAATAACCACCTACGTAGTAATCTAACACCCATGCTAGTATTAATATCAGTAAAAATAGAAAGTAAGCTACCTTCTACCTTTCCATCGAAAGCATTCTCAGTGATTTCAAGATTCCTTTGAGTATTAGCATCGAGTATTAAGTAGTTACGATTGTCTAGAGTTCGAAGAGACGATATATTACTCGGATAGTCTTTTTTAAGCATATTTAGGTATGAAATGATCGCACCTGCGGCTCGAATCCCTTCAACCATTGAAGCACAGCCATACCCTGCCAATGATCTAACTTCAAAATGATTCAATAGCGTTTGTTGGGCTGTATCGAAATTGAAAAGAGTTTCATTTACAGGATATACCACGGTCTGGGAAGTAGAGGTGATTATTTTTTCTAATGTTGTTTGTAATTTTCCTTTCAGTTGAATGTCAGGAAAAATTACTTCTCGAGGACTGAAACGAGAAAATTCATCCTGAAAATTATCAACTACATTTTCTTTGAATTCTGCAATTAAAAATTCCCCTGTGGAGATATCAACGAATGATAAGCCAATTGACTGCTTTTTTTCATTAGCAACCAAACTTAAAAGAAAATTATTAGTGTCTTTATCCAATATTGAAGGTTCAAAAACTGTTCCTGGTGTTACAACACGCGTAACTCCTCTTTTTACAATTTTCCCTGAAGGAACATTCTTCGCATCTTCTAATTGATCAACAATCGCTATTTTATACCCTTGATCGACCATTTTTTTTAAGTATGAATCAATGGCTTTAACAGGAACCCCAGCTAATGGAATTCTCTCTCCACTTGCCCCCATACTTCTTGATGTAAGCGTTATATCGAGGGTTTTAGAAGTTATTTTAGCATCTTCATTGAATGTTTCGTAAAAATCTCCTAATTGAAAAAACACAATAGTATCTTTGTGAGTGTCTTTAATATTGTAATACTGTCGCATTGCTTCGGTTGTTTTTCTCGGTTTTCTGCTCATTGGTTTCATTTCTCTGAATTATTTAACTACAAGAGAAAAATTATAATCATATTTAATAAATCTTCCTCGATGTTCACCTTTTATTATTTGAGCAAGTACAATCAAAAAGAAAAATTGGAATCATGTCACAATCATATTTAGTTGTCTTACTTTAATATACCTAAAATATGTATAACCCATTCAATTCCTGACGCAATTTGCGGGGGTCTCCCAGCCAGGTCAAAGGAGCTAGGTTCAGATCCTAGTCGCGTAGGCGTTCGTGGGTTCAAATCCCACTCCCCGCATTCTCATTGGCATTAAAAAAAGCCGAGGTAGCCAAGCTCGGAATAAGGCGCTAGACTCGAGTCGGAATTTCTCATTCCGAGAAATCTAGTGTGCTTTGCACTCGTGGGTTCAAACTTCAGAGAAGTGGCTTCTATGATTGAAAATCCCACCCTCGGCGCTTTTTTTGTCTAAAAACAGTAAAACAGTTTCTAAGAATAGAAATTATTTCACTATAACTTTCTTTCTGACTTTAATTGTTTTTTAGTAGCTATAAAATCATTATTTCTATATGAATTCATGACAATAACTACGATACAAAGAGCAAAATAATTAAGTTGAAAGCAGAGTAGGTGTACCTTTGCTGGTTTAATAAAATAGATAGTTAAATCATTTGTTCTCATCTAGAAAAGGAGATTGAGAGAGCATGCTATCTATTTGGATTAATTACCTTGATTAGAATGCTAAAGTTCCTTTCAATAATATATAGGTGACACTTTGTGGACATTGAGAAAGCAATTTCAGAAATTCAAGAAAAATTTGGAGTTGTAGGGCGATACAGTTCGCTCCGTAAGCTCATCCTAGGAAAGCAAGCAGGTAAACATATCATCATTGAAGGTCCTGTAGGTGTTGGGAAAACAACATTAGCTCATGCAGTTGCCGCATACTTCGACCAGGGTTTCATTCGTATCGATGGTGATGAACGTTACACAGAGAGTAAATTAGTTGGTCATTTTGAGCCTCCTTTGGTAGTAGAAAAAGGTTGGGTATGGGATGCTTTTGTTCCAGGTCCATTAACGTTGGCAATGAAAAATGGATCTATTTTGTTTATCAATGAAGCTAACCGACTAATAGAGGGGACCCAAAATGTTTTACTTCCTTCTATGGATGAAGGATTACTTATTTTACCTAAACTGGGTATCATCAGGGCAACTGATGGTTTTCTTGTTGTAGCAACACAAAATCCAGAGTCATATATTGGGACGACTGTCCTTTCAGAGGCATTGAAAGATCGATTTGTCTGGATTAAATTAGAACATCAAGCTTATGAAGAAGAGCTCGATATTGTTGAACAAAAATCGGGTATTGGAACGGAGGATAGATTAATTTCAGAAACAGCAACAAAAATAGCTAGAGCAACGCGTAAACATCCTGAAATACGGCGAGGTTCCTCAATTCGTGGAGCAATTGATCTTGCAAAAATATTGAACCTTGTAAAAAGTTTAAATCTAGAAACGGTCTCTGAAATGTCTATCATGACTCTCGCTACCAAAATTGAATTGGAAGATGGAGTAGAGAGACCAATTGAAGACGTAATTCATGAAATTGTTGAAGCGATTCTCTCAGGGGACGAAGATCGTTTTTTATAGATAAATCCCGAGCAAACTCTCGGGATTACGATAAAAATATACGTCTTTTTGGCCGATTAAAGCTAGAGGACCTCGCTGAAGCTGCTATTGCTGCAGGGGACACTTTACCAAAACTCGATAAATTAGACTTAGCTAGTATTGAACGGTTAACAGAATCCGCTATTGAACATGAGAATCTTCCTGCTTTAATGTCATTAGCTAAAATCAATAAATATGCTGTTTCAAATACATTGAATACCGAAAGACTCGTCTCACTAGGTCGTGTCGCAGGAACAGGTGGAATTTATACCCCACGTCTCTATTTTGTTATGCGAGGCATCATTGATATCAAACGTAGGAAGATCTTGAAACGACTAACACGGATGTCTATATTAAAATTATCACTCCGAATTGCTTCAGAGGGCTTAAGAGGAGACTTACCAGTCCGAGGTGAATATCAACCTGAAAGTGATTTTGACTTAGATGCAACCATGGATCAATTGTTGGAAAAATATCCAACTGGTATCCCTGCCTTGAGAAGAAGTGATATCGTTGGTATCGAACGACGTGAAAGGAAAAAGAATGGAGTACTTATCTTAGATGCTAGTGGCTCAATGGTGGGGGAACGTAATATTAATGCAGCTTTATCTGCTGCGGTTATGGCTTATTCAATGCGACACGATAAATTTGGGGTCATTGCATTCAATACTAAAGCATTCTTGATCAAAGGTATCAAAGATGAACTAGCAATACAAGACATCATGGATAAGATACTAGATTTAGAAGCAGTAGGATATACAAATATTGAAGACGCATTGAGAATGGGGGCATTACAATTACAGAGCTTAAAAACACGATTCAAATGGGCAATATTGCTTACCGATGGAGCTTATAATAAAGGAGATGACCCACGTTACTTATGTAGGAAATTTGAAAAATTGCACGTATTGAATTTACCAGGAGGTAAGAAGTGGGGTGAACGTGTTTGTAAAGACTTAGCTCGTCTTGGAGGCGGACGCTACGTTGTTGTTAGAACTTACCGTGAAGTTCCCCGAGCGCTGATGAAGATTCTTCGAACTCCTTGGTAGACATTAACTCCATTTGGTTTATTATTTCAGTTCTACTCCTCAATTATATATTTGAAATATGGGTCAACAAAAAAAATCTTATATAAGCGTATAGATTTATTAAAATTGGATCAAGTTAAAGAAAGAAAAAACAGTGAGGAAAATTAATAGAAGAACAATCATGATTTCATTGGTATGATAACCGTATTAGTTATATTGATTGGAATATACAATTTATTTTTTGAGAACGGGTTCTTAGGCTTATTTTTATTTGGGTTTGCTTTAATGGGCATTTTTGGCAGGATACTGTATGGGAATGCTGATGATCCCTATGGATTAGTATTTAGTAGAAGAGTTCAGTAAGATTGGTTTTTGATTAACCTCCAATCAGTTGTTGCCACGATAATAGCGTCAACCAAAGATTGGGGTAAGAAGTGGGGTTAACAGGCCTGTAAAGATTTAGCCTGCCTTGGAAGCGGACGTTATACTGTCGTTAGAACTTACCATGAAGTTCCTCGAGCGCTGATGAAGATTCTTCGAACTCCTTGGCGAGGATCTGCTTCAGTCGATCAGGATAATTAGTTAATATCCCGTCCACCCCTAGATTAATCACTTTCTTCATTTTATCTGGTTCATCTGCATAAAAATAAAACACTCTAATGCCTTTTTCATGGCATATATTCAAGAAAGAAGGTTCCAGTGCTGATGAACGTATCTGAGCAGTATTCAGATCTAATTCTAATAAAAGCTTGAAGTATTCATTCGGTGTACGTTCTTTCTGTAGCAACGCACAATCAATAGTGGGATCTATTTCTTTTAATCTGATAATATTTTCAACATATCTTGTTGTTATCACTGTTTTATCTTCTATTCTGAAATTCTTAACAAAACTAATGATCTCATCTTCAAACCAACTCGATTTAGGATTATAGTACTTTAACTCTATGTTATATTGGATATTTGTGGATGATATTCTTTCTAATACCTCTGAGAGAGTAGGAATTTTTTCTCCTTTGAACTTTTGATCAAACCAGCTCCCTGCATCTAAGGATCTTAGGTAATCAAATGTAAGATCTGGTACCTTTCCTTTCCCATTAGTTGTTCTTTCTATCCCATTACGATCATGATAAACCATGAGCTGGGAATCCTTAGAAGGTTGAACATCAAATTCTACCATGTCTGCAAAGATTATACCCTGTTCGAAACATGAAAGAGTATTTTCAGGAGCTAAACCTGCTCCTCCTCGGTGAGCTATATTTAAGACCATTCTCATCACTAATTATTTCAAAAAATCTCTACTGATTAAAATATAAATTTTTTTGAATTAATTAAAAGTTTCATATGGTAAGAAATTCATGTTATGATATTTTCCCACCCCTACCTTTCCTTCCACTGGAAACCCCCATTAATTAATAATTTATTGTCTTACCATATGATTTTATATATTACCATAATATGAGTAAATCTTGATAAAGAGAACAAAAATTTTGTAATTACACATTAAAATGCTTTATTTTCAAAAAATAATTTGATTGATAATAACCTGATCTTATAAGATATTTTTTGTCGCATTTGTTTTCCATTTAAATCATAGATTTTTTGCATTTGAATAGTTGTAGATGTTCCATAGGAAATCAACGGGTAAGGGGTTCCGACTTTATTAGAAAAGTAAGGTTATATCCATTTAAGAAAAAAAAAGATAATAAAAAAGGGTCACTACTTGTAGATAAAACCTTTTTATTTTATTAAAAATTCAGTGTAGCTTATAAAAGACCTTAGGTCTTCCTTTTGATTTTCTAGGAGTTGAATATTTTATTACAACTTTTTTTAGCATCAATCTGTTTAATGCATCATATATAGTTGTTCTTGGAATCCCTGTTTTTTTACATAAATCCATACGTGTCGAGGGTTGAATTTCTGATAGGGCTCCCAGTACTATTTGATCCGTTTCATTAGTAATTTTAATGTCTGATAAGTTAGAACGTTTTAGATTTAGATTCTCGTTTTCTTTTTCTGAAGATAGAGAGTTATGGAGATATTGATTCATATATTATCACTAGTGTCTTTAAATTACTTTAATTCATCCTTATTAGTGGCTATATTTAAGATTTTCAGTATAACATCAATGTTAAAGATAATAAAAACACCATGAAATAGTATTTAAGAAAAACAGTCAAAAAAAAATCTAATTTTGATAAAAGAGATAATGAATTCACATGTCAAAGGGTTAATAGGAAGAAAAATCCAGAAACATGTTCATTAAATTTCAATTCTTTAATAATATTTTCACCGGAAGTGTAGGTCTAAATTATTTTTAACTGGTTTTTTTTGCAGAAAAAAGAGAAATTAACAAGATTTACAAGTTTAATCGGTTTTTTTTAGAAACATTAACTAATTTCTCCAAATTAATAGAGTATTGTTAAAAATAAAGGTAATTCACAATTGCTAAAACCACCCCTTTATTTCCATTGGAACACTCTTATGGAAATCTATGAAAAATAAATTCTATTTTTCACATTTAATTAGAATTAATAAATGAAATAATCCTGTTAGAAATTATTAAATTATTAAAAAAAAGCAAAATGTTCTTATGTTCTTGTATGATAATCAATGGACTATTATTCGAGTGAAATGGAGGAGAATTTTTACATTCACAATGAATTGAAATATCATAAATTATCATGAGAAAAAGCATTCACATGTTTAATAAATTATTTGAAAAAGTCTAAGTCGATAGTTAGAGATATTATAGAGATATTGATTAAACTTTATTAGAGTGAAAGCGCAAGCTTTAATTGTGAAAGAGTTGATATAAAAAATCTAGCTCAAAGGTCATTCATCATATATTATTCAAAGACAAGGTTATTATTATGCGTGAAACAGGCTCAAAAGTAACTGCGAATAATGGTAAGATCAGTATATCTTTTGATAGAAAAATTAGGTTGGGTCCTTTACATACACTTGTCGAAGGGTATTTACAATTAACTAGAGATCAACAAAAGCAGATTGATTATTTAATGGAGTCGCTTTTGATGGAAAATGAGATTCACGAAGAATATCCTAAGACCGACATTGATAGTTTGGCAGTTCTGTCACTAACTGATCTAAAAACAAAGAAGGAAAGAATACTTAACATTGTTAGAAACAGAGCAAATCCTAACTATCTTACTGCTCGAGAGATCCAAGAATTGTATCAACATTATATGAGGGAAGACATAGGTATCTCGACTATCCAAACAAACTTGAATAGATTAGTAGATGCTGGATTAGTTGAACGTCAAGAAGGAGTCAATCCAATTGAATATCGAATTAATCCCACAAAAGCTCATAAGATACCAAAAGTGTTAATGTAATTGATATTTTTCATCTAAGTTTCTGTTAAATTCCAATTCTAGTGTCTTTAATTTTATAGAACAGGATCTATTTTGAAATAAATTGCTAAAAATGGACTAAATCATCTTTTTTCACAGAACGATCCTCTTCTAATTTCTTTCTAGTAGTTTTCTTTTCTTTTACTATTTCTTTTCAAAACATAATTCCTAGATATTTTCGAATTTTAAATTAATATACCCTTAGAAGTGGGATAGAAAACCATTTGGTGGATTTTATGTCCAATAACCAAGTTATGAAAATCAGTGAAAAAAGGGGTCAACCCCCTTCAGAATTGAAACCTACAAGAAGAGAAAAACCTGCTATTGTTCATGAGTTAGATCGAAATGTTTTGGAAATTCTGAAAATTGAAGGCCCAATCACTAGAGCTAGACTAGTGTCAATCACGGGTATAGCCCGTTCTACATTGTACGATAGTTTATTACGTTTAATCTTAAAAGGGTATGTTGCAAGGTTTTCTGAAGAACGTAGACAAAGAGGCCGCCCTAAAATATATTACAAAGTAGCACATTAAAGATAATTTTGGGAATACTGATTATATGATATATACAAGGAACTTCATTCTTACAAATCATATGGTAAGATTTTTTTATAATTCCAAGAAGAAAGTGTCATGGCCTCATTAATTGTGAAATGGCAAAAATGTGGTAAACCCACCTGTAGATGCAGTGAGGGAATGTTACATGGCCCATATTTTTGGCTTGTAGCATATGTCTCTAAGAAATCCAATGATAAGAGAAAAGGAAGATATCTATGGCAATATCTTGGAAAAAATCCTGGAGATGTGTGGAAGAAAATAGAAAAGTTGAATCACAGGTTTAATGAGAAGTACGATCTTCAAGATTTGAAGGATAGAATTCGAAAATTAAGGAAGGATAGAGAACAAAAAATAGGTCTCAAAATGATGGCTAAAATTCTAACAATCAATGATGTCAATATAGATGAATAATGAGTTTTTATTGGTGTAGGAAAATTCTTGAAAAAGTAAAAACAAGTATAATTAAGTTATCAAAAAACAATTGCTTATTAGATGTCCTCAACCTTTGGATTGAATCAAATTAAGTTGGTTAACATATTTGAGTTTTAAACTCTGATCATTAACAATATAAAAGCTGTTAATGGTCAGTAGTAAATAGAGGAAGCTGAATAGAGGCTTAGTTGGATAAACAAAGACTTATCAGAAGTCTGAAGATAAATATTAACATAATACCATGGTATTTACCTAACTTTTATTCACTAGAAATAATGGTATTTCCTGTGTAAATATACTGATTACTCTGAAATTTACATCAATCTTTCAGTTTCGACTTTTATATTTCGAGTGGAAATATAGGTAATGCTATTGGAATGAATTATTTTGAACTTAAGTGGTGAGAGGTTTACTATTGAATCAATATGATGAGTCTGACATAACATTAGATGAAATATTTGAAGGATATCTTAAGTCACCTAAATTGTTTAAACGACGTGATGTTCTTGATAGTTCTTTTGTTCCTGAGAATCTTCCTCATCGTACTGAGCAAATCAAACAACTAGGGTATATTTTGGCTTCTGTTCTCCGTGGTGCAAAACCTAGTAATATATTATGCTTTGGTAAAACAGGAACAGGAAAAACAGCAGTCTCTAAGTATGTACTCAACATTTTAGGTAAGAAAGCACCTCAACATGGACTTCGGATAGAGGTTGCTTATTTAAATTGCAATACTGTAGATACAAACTATCGAGTATTTGCTGATTTATGCAATACATTGGGTATTGAAGTACCTTTTACTGGCCTTGCAACAGATGAAGTCTTTACTCGATTTAAACAAGGTTTAGATCAACGTGATTCTTTATTCATAGTTGTGCTTGACGAAATAGATAGTTTAATAAAAAAATCTGGTAATGAAACCCTCTATAATTTAACACGGATAAATTCAGATCTAAGTCGTGCAAAAGTGAGTCTGATTGGAATATCTAACGATTTAAAATTCAAAGAATATTTGGATCCACGAGTATTATCTTCACTGTCTGAGGAGGAACTTGTTTTCAAACCGTATGAAGCTCCTGAGATAACTGACATTTTAATTGAGAGAGCAAAATTAGCTTTTCAAGAAGAAACATTATCTGAAGGTGTTATCAATATGATAGCAGCCATAGCGGCACAAGAACATGGCGATGCTCGTCGTGCGATCGATCTCTTGCGGGTCTCTGCAGAAACGGCAGAGAGAGAAGGTACCGAAATAATCAACCAAACACACGTTAAAAAAGCCCAAGGTGCAATAGAAAGGAATACTATAACAGAGGTAATTAGCACTTTACCATTACAATCAAAAATGGTCATTTTATCCATATATTTTTTGGAGAATCTCATTGATAATTCGAATACTGTGTCTACTGGAGATGTCTATGAAGAATATTCTCGCTTATGCAAAGAGATAGGAATGGATTCCTTGACCCAAAGACGTGTTGGTGATCTTATAAATGAGCTAGATGCTCTAGGAATAATTAGTGCACGAGTTGTATCACGAGGAAGACATGGTAGAACAAAAGAAATTCGGTTTAGTATTCCAAAGTCGTTATTAGAATCTACTTTAAGAGAAGATAAAATGATATCAGGAAAAATCAGATGGTAATTGTGGAAGATACATATACTATTACCATTCATAAGATCGTTAGATCTATCATATCCACATTTCCTGAGACAGTATCAAGGACAGGAACTATTCCTATGGATACATCATTTCCTATATGAGACAATTTTTGGTGTTTTCGTTGAAAAGTTCCACATGTAATAATTTTTACTCCTTTGTACTCCTCATAATGTGCTTGATGGAAATGGCCAGAGACAACGACTTCAGGTATTTCATCTATGACTAAATAATCTTTTTTAAAAGGAGCAAGGGGATAAAATGATCCATATTCAGGACAAAGATGTCGATATTCCAAAAGGTGTTTTATCCCCAATATTGGGTTGAATTGTTCCTGCTGAAATTGTTTTTGATAAAAGGTATAATTACCTTGCCCGTGAAACACTAATAAGTTCAAATTCTCAACTGATAAACGTAGAGGATTACCATGACTCATCAGATTTGGTAAAGCTAAAAGAGACTTAGCAATCTTTTTGTCGATTGCTGGTTGAGGAAGGGCTGTTAGTGTTGCATCATGTTCTCCAGGAATAACAATAATTTGGATATGTGTTGGAATTTCCATTAGAAATGTTGCTAGGTGTTCATATTGTGTTTGGAGTGAATGTAACGAAATTTGGTCTTTTTGGTCTGAAAAATGCCCTATACCATCTACAAGATCTCCTGCAATTATGATACTATCAACTTTTGAGGCAATATTCTCATATAATGGATTTAAATCCTTCAAGGTTAAAAATTTGATTAATTTAGCAAAAACACTTCGTGAAAAATATTTTGAACCAAAATGTATGTCAGCAATGAACAGAATTTTCCGAGAATCAGAAGTAGGTTTGAATTTTATTGGTAAAAATCCTGGTCTTATAATATCTTTCCCCCAAAAGGCCGTTATATCCCCTCCTCTAAAATTCTTGGGTAAGATACCTGATATCCCTATTATAGTATCTCGGATAATGTCTCGATATTCAGGAAAACTATCACTATCCTGGACCATTACACAATTCGTAATTATTTCACTTTCTGGATCCTCTAGTTGGATAACAAACTTGTTTGTATGTAAAACTCGAGTATCCTGAACCATCCCGATAAGAATTCCGCTTTTAATTTGTGGAATTTCTTCTGTGGGAAGATTTCTTTTTAAAATCGTCTCAGAACTATTAAGATTTTTCTTGAGAATATTGGAAAGCTGATCAAAACGATTTCGAAATAATTGTCTAAAAGCAGAAATATCTGGTTTATCAGAAGTTCGTTCAGGGATATCAGTTTTAATTGTAGTATGTAAAGGAAAACTATGAATGGTAGGAACACTGGGTTCTTTAACCTGTTTTTGTATAAATTTGTTATCTTTTCCTATAATTTCCTCTTTAATCGGCTGAAGAGGTTGATCAAGAGGTTCTAAAAATTTTTCTACAGCTATCAGATTGATTACAGGAATGTCTTGGGGGATCCTCTTAATTCCTTCTTTTAGTGATTCTTCTGATATATTTTTTTGAAGTAAATAATCCAAAGCGTCTGCTGTAACATTGAAGTTATGCTCTAAGAAGATTTTAATTAGATCTATTTTTTCCAAAACAAGCTAAACCCCAAAAATGGCTGATAAAAACAAACATGTTACATAGAGATGAAATCTCTGAAATGGCATATATTTCTTTTTTCATTTAATAATCCAAGAATATTCTACTAAAAAAGATACCGATGTATTTCTAAGCGAAATGCTTTTTCTTCAGTTCATTTGGGAAAATATAGTATTTATTTCCTTTTTGTAGAAAAAGAAATAGATAAAGTGAATGATAAATGTAATTAGTAACCCCGAATAAGTGAATCTACGGTGTAATAGCCCCTGGGGGGATTATATCCCAGTTGATTCGCCAAATATATATCCATCTATGGGTTGTTCTATAAGCAAGCTCATAATACTGCGCATACTCTGCGTAAGTATCGGAGAAACCTTTTGTTGCAGGAGCATTATCAGTTATTGGAGGATATAATTTAATGCGCTCAAAAACTTCCGTTGAAACACCTGTTTCATCTGGGGCTCCTCCTCCTGTAAATAATGACCAAAATACTGAGTCATAGAACTTATCGACATATCCTTGGATGTATTGGCCTCTCGAATCGTACTCAAGATAATCATCTGGATCTATTTGGATAATATTACCATTAGCTGCTCCAATACGAATAAACCATGGGACTTTACCAAGGTCAGAATCAAGTTGGTACACACCATCAGAGACCAAAAGGACGATGTAGGTTACATCGTACATTTTCGCAATTTTTAAAGAGTCTGGTGGGTTGAGAACCAATAAACACCCAACATTACCAATTTTTGTGCTATTACCAGTGGAATTATCTACTAAAATGGTTGTATTAGAAGTTCCACTGATCCAATAACCATAGTCCCACCAAGAAGCAGTCACATCCTTTGGTCCAGTATGATAATCTAACCAGCTTATTGCTTCTTGCCAGTCATTTCCTAGAATGATCTGGTTTCCTGTATATACTGGGGTAAGTATGGAAGAAGCCTGAGTTGATTTAGCAGATTCATCCACAGCCGTACCTACTGCATATAATAAAAGAAGACCTATAAATAAGAAAGCGATTGCAGTTTGTTCATTAGATAATGGCTGTATGAAGCGAGTTTTTCGTCGACTTAGAGCAAATCGTTCTTGAAATGCTAATACAAAAGGTAATAAGGTCTGGTCAATGGCCTTTGCTGCCAACAAGGAAACAGCTGGAGCTAATATTAGAGCTAATCTTACCATAGAACCAGCGAAATATATTGTTGTAATCCCAAATAATAAAAGAAGAATGTTCTTTTCGGTTGGTTTTTCGTAAAGGTAATAGATACTTAAAGGTAAGAAAAAGATTAATAATCCAGTATTTCTGAAAAATGTAGCCCAAGTTACAATTTGATGCTCGCTAACTGATTTTAATATAGGAGCATCATCTCGGAATATCGGTAAAAGAACAGTAACAAATTTTGATGAGATATTTGTTAAATAACCTCCTACCAATAAAACGATGAATACTAAGACAGTGGCAATTCCAATAAAAGGAATAAAGGTTTTAAAGCGAGCACGGATTTGCGTTGTGTCATAAAATGTGTTAATGTAGCGATAAATTTCTGCTAGGGTTAATAGACCAAGGACAGCTAAACAAGTCAAAGCGTCCGTAGCGAAGATAGATTCAGGGCCATTTCTTGGAATCAATGTCATGATGAAGAACCCTATAAGAACTGTTCCCCCGTATGAAAGAAATAATCTATCTGAATGCTTTTTAAGAATTAACAGAGCGAACGTATGAATTGCTATTAAGTTGAAGACGTAAGTCGAGGCTCCCCATGATCCAGATAGGATTCCAAGGCAAATTCCCGAAATTATTGTTATAATAACTGACCCTGTCCGTAATGATCGCGCATAGAAATACAATGCAAGGACAAGGAAAAGAATTCCCATTGATTCATTGTCAAAGAATCCGACTATAGTTCGTTGTAAGTGGCCAGCTGAAATCGCTAGAAAGAATGCAGCAAGTATTCCAACTTTTTTATTACTTAGTTCTTTCCCTAGAAAATATATTGCTATACAGGTTATAGATCCTAATAGAGCTGGTTGATAATAGCAAACTACCATTAAAGGAATGTCTAACCCCAAGAATATTGTTATTTGATGTAGTATTACTGCTGAAATAGGTGTTCCGAGGTAAAAACCTCGCCCCCAGAATCGTCCTTCAGGGTACCACGTCTGGTTATCAACCCAGCTTAAAAATTGAGCAAGACCATGTTCTTCGATGTAAATTGCTGCACGATATTGGGAATAAGGATCATTAGCTGTAAGAATAATTTCATATGGTTTTATAACTGCAAATATCCTAACGAGATAAGCTAAAATGAAAATGAAAATGATAGCTGAATAGCTTAGAAGTATTTCTTTGTTAATCGTTGTAATCGCAGTATTATAGCGATTTCTGAGGTCATCTAGGATTCTATCAATAATAATGGGCATATAGCTGTTTCACCTTGAGATTTCTCTGTTAGATAATTCATATCTATGAGAAAAATAGCAATTTATTCTAAAACGGCTTACTTGCTTTGCAAACGGCACTCTTTTACAATATTTTATTTGTGTAATGTAATACAATATTTTGATTGTTTCATGTAATCTTCACCGATATATGGTGTCAATGATGACAAAACAGCCAATAGACATCGATATAGAGTTATTTGAGCTCATGTTTCCAGGAAAACTTGTAGGAAAGGCGGTTATTGATGCAAATGCTCGTATGATTGGGGTTATTCGTAACATTAGAATTCAAATTCCCTCACCAACTATTAGTTTGACTGTGAAGGGTCTTGATACAGAATTTACTGTTAAATCAGAAAATATTCAAGCAATCGGTAACGTTGTACAATTGAATATTATTATAAAACATTCTGAACCCATTGAAATTAATGATATAATGAAATTAAGGAATGAGATACAAGAAGAACTAGTTCATTTTTATTCGTTATTGAAATAATAGTGGAAGCATAAATGAATTAAGGTTTATTTGACATTAATGGTATGGAGTCTTTAAACCAAATCAAAAATATAATATAGATATTCTCTATAGTCTTTTATTAACATAAATAGTAGTAAAAAGGGGTACTTATTGCTTTAACCTTTAGAGGCCCATATTCATGAATTTGATTAATAACAGTCTATCTTGAAAAGAAAAGCGATCTTATTAACTTACAATGAAAAATATTTAATTAATTATTGGATTTCTACTTTTAAGGCGTCTTAATTATCCTTGGGAAAAATATGGTAAATAGGAGTCGTCTGACATCATGGTTGATGCATTTAAGAGGTAGACGTGGTAAGCAGGTTATTAACCATGCTGTGAAAATGTTTCGTTTCCATAAAACGCCTTTTTCTCAATTATTACAAAGGATTTTAGAAATTCTTGATGAATATGATGCAAAATTTACATTTCCCCTTGTAGCAGCAACAGCTCAATCTAATCCTTCATTAGTCGAATGGTTAAGGTCATTTCCTCATGAAATAGCTATTCATGGGTATAAACACATAAAATATCCATTTTTATCTCCTAAACAACAAGCACTTGAACTAAAGAAGGCTATCCATATTTTTAGGGAATTAAAGATTCCTTATAAAGGTTTTAGAGCGCCTTACAATGCATATTCAAAAACTACTATAGATTTGGTGGAAGAATTTGGATTTAAGTGGGATGGAGGAATAGGATATCGTCATGAGTATAGACATGGTTATGAATTCTTTAAAGTTAAATTAAGAAATGGAAATATGTCGTCTTACACCTGTATTCCTTTATGTGAGTGGTCTGATGACCGTATGATTGATAGATACAAACTTTCATCAGAAAAAATGGCTAAAATCCTGATTATTCAATTAGAAAAAGCTCGAAAGGTTAATGGACTTATTATGTACGATCTTCATCCAATAAGAATCGGACAGAAAGAGTATATTCAAAGTTTGAGTAGTTTACTCCTTCATGCAAGGAGAATTGGTGCGTGGGTGCCCACGGTTTCGGATGCGGTGGATTACTGGTCAAAATACCAGCGATGGAAAGGACATGCACCTGTTTGTTGCTTACTTACAGGGGATATAGATAATTTTACTTTTTTTGATTATATGAGAAGAACTTAGTTATAAGGTTTGATTTTAATTGACAAACTGCTTCATAGGTATTGATATTATTGAAATCCAACGCTTTAGGGCGTTTCCTCCTTCAAAACATTCACGTTTTTATGCACATATCTTCAGTGAATATGAATTGCAATATTGTAGTGACTTTTCTGATCCATATCCTCATTTTGCAGGGATTTTCGCTGCAAAAGAGGCAATCTTTAAAGCTGTAAATAAGTTATTACCAATAAAACTCACCCAAATTTCAATTCAACATGATAAAAATGGGAAACCTGAAGTTTGGCCTGAAGATAGAACAATATCTCCTTCAATAGGAAATAAATGGTTGAATGACAATTATGATCTAAAAGTTCAAGTCACTATAGCACACTCTAGTGAACTAGCTATAGCATGGGCTATAGTTTTTTCGCGATCATCCGATTATGACTTATTAAAGGAATTAAGTGAGATTAAAGTTAAATTGGAGCGAGAAGTTAACGATGAATTCCAGAATCGATGTATTTCATGAACAAAATGATTTACTTGAATTGGTTCGTAAAGAACCGACTCATAGGAATTATTGGAACGTGTATAAGCGAATTAAACAGTTAGATTTTTCGACCATGGAAATTCCCCCAAGCCAAGGTATAAACATCGCCTTGATGAGTTCATTTACTATTGATCCGCTAGCGATTTATCTTGACATATACTGCCGTTTAGAAGGGCTTTTTCCAGAAATCTATATCGCTCCATTCAACCGGTTTCAAGAAGAGATTATTAACGAACAGAGTGGCCTTTACCAATCTCAACCAGATATAGTAATACTTTTTATTGAAGTAGAATCATTGTTAGAAGATATGTTTAGAGTTAAATTTCCTCAAACGAACATAAAAGATAAACAGACCGAATTGGATCGAATTATTCAGAATTTAATACAACTCTTGACATTATTAAATCAAAGGAGTGAATCTCTAATACTTTTTAGTAATTTTGTATTACCAACGTTTTCTCCTTTTGGAATTCTAGATAATAAACAGGAAATTGGCTTCAAGCGCTTCTATCAACTATTAAATACAAGGCTTGAAAAATCATTCCGAAATAACAAACAAGTTTTCATATTTGATCTCAATGAAGTTGCTAGCAGTTATGGCAAAGACAGGTACATGAATTATTCAATGAATTATCGGGGTTCGCTGCTATTCAAAGACTCTTTCTTGCCTCATGTTTCTTATGAGTTGATGGGGTACATTAAAGCACTAAAATCGAAGAATAGGAAATGTGTTGTTCTTGATTTGGATGGTACTCTTTGGGGTGGTATTATTGGAGAAGATGAGCTCGATGGGATCAAACTTAACGTCACTTATCCAGGAAATGAATTTGTAGATTTTCAACGCTCTCTCTTGAGCTTAAACAATAGGGGTATCATTTTAGCAGTAAACAGTAAGAATAATCTTGATGATGCTCTTGAGGTCTTCCAGAAACATCCTTTCATGCTTATAAAAGAAAAAAATCTGGCTGCTTATCGCATTAATTGGAATGATAAAGTACAAAACCTTATTGAATTGAGTAAGGAAATTAATATTGGATTAGATAGCTTTGTCTTTCTTGATGACAATCCCATAGAACGTGAACGCATAAGAACATCCTTGCCTGATGTTCATGTTGTGGAGCTACCAGCTAGCCCTACACTGTTTCGACAAGCTTTAGAAAAAATGAACGACTTTAACACGCTATCACTGACCAGGGAGGATCTCAACCGCGGTAAAATGTATTATGCAAGGCGAAAACGCCAAGTTCTTGAACAACAGGTACAATCCATTGAAGAGTTCATTAAATCGTTAAACATTGTAGCAAAAATTAAATTTGCTGATGATTTAGTTCTTCCACGTATTACAAGTCTTCTGAATCGGACAAATCAATTTAATTTAACAACTAGACGCTATACAGAGGCCGAGATACACCAAATGTTTTCTAACAGCGAAAGATATCTTATATACACTTTGGAAGTCCTTGATAAATATGGTCACGAAGGAACTGTAGGCGTTGCGATTGTTAAGATAAATTCCGTAGAAACATATCTAATTGATAGTTTTCTTATGAGTTGTCGGGTAATCGGTAGAAAAATTGAAACAACATTCTTATATAAAATAATAAAGGATGTTCAAAAGAAGAAAGTGGAAAATCTCGAAGCTGAATACATTCCCACGAAGAAGAACTCATTAGTAAAGGATTTTTATCCAAAACATGGCTTTAAATTAGTAGAAAAACGAAATGATGGATATATGCGTTGGGTATTTCATCCTCTGGAATCCAAGATAATCTATCCTGAATACATTCAGGTAGTTGAAGAATGATGACGAAAGCTCAAGATATATACGAGGATATTATTTGTAAGATCCTTCTATTAGAAAGAAATATGATAAACAACGATATTTCTCAAAAAAACCTCGAAATCTGGGATTCTATGACTCATCTTGCTTTGGTATCTGAATTGGAGCAGGCCTTTGATTTTTTTCTATCAGATGATGACATCATAGAAATAAAAACAATTGGTGATATAAAAAAAATCCTGGGTAAGCATGGAATTAACGTCACCTAAGGGAATGACTTTCCCATAACCACTGAAAAATGTAGTTATTTTCTTTCTTCATTTTTCATAAGCCTCCCTGTTTTTGGTCTTGGTAATTTAGAAACTACTCGTGCTGGATTACCAGCAGCAACCCTGAAGTCGGGAATTGGTCGGTTAACAACAGCCCCAGAAGCGACAATAGATCCTTCACCGATTATTGCTCCCGGGAGGATGATTGCACCAGATCCGATCCATGCACCACGTTTTATGTGCACTGGTTTCGGTTTTTGTTTAAAAATACCAGTTTGCTGATGATAAGGACTTCCTCCAGAATGAGCGAGAATTAAAGTTAAGGGCCCAATACTAGCATCATCTTCGACTGTTATCAAATGTGGATATTGACTGTCAATAAAGACTAAATTTCCTATATATACACGCTTTCCAATGTTCACACCACATCTACGCCATACATTAGCCCTAAATTGGTATATAGGTGCAATCCAGGCTAATATACGAAGGATTCTACCTAAAATTCGTCCCAATTACAATCACCAGCCCATTAAGAGTTCATACTCGAAAAAAGCATTAGGTCATACACCAATTAAAGGTTTTGTCTTCAAACCTTAAAATTTCAGTCTTTAAATACATAATTTTACTTAATTCTAATGATTTTAGTAGTTAGGTTGAGTAATAAATCCAATATTTCAAGAATAATTTTCATTTCTTCAAAATCCTCACAATCTGCAAGCTTTTGAGCAATATAAGTTAATTTCCCTGTTAAAATGTCTTGTATTATCTCACGGGTTTCTGAGAACGAGTAAGCATGTTCAATTTCTCTGACTTCGTCATCAGAACTAACAAATACAGCTTTTCTACCACATTTTGGGCAAAATGTATTCTCATTCTTTTTAAACAGAGGAACTTTACAGTCTGGACAAGAATCTGCTAGCATTGTAGCTCCTGAAAGTAATAGTGTACTCATCTGCTTAATATCAGATAATTTATCATTTTTCTTCTTCGACATTGGAAATAAGACCTTTATTGAATTTAGAATTCAATACTAGTTAAATCTTGGATAATTTTATCTTCATTTATGTTAAATTTTGTTTTGAATTGGTTTTAATATTATGCATTTCATTCAGATCTTGAGTAAAATCCTTTAAAATATGAGGGATGTGGACCTCAGTTATTGCTGCTCTCAAAGAAAGTCCTTGATCTTTCTTTTCTTTCCAAATAAATGAGTTTAGCCTAATTAGTTCTGATGTTCGTGGATCTTCTTCACCAAGATTTTTTTCAGATTTTGGTAGCAATTCCTGATGAATACTAACTGATGGTTGGTAAAGTTTTTGATATATGCTTTCGGTAATAAATGGTGAAATTGGTGCTAGTAGCTTAAGTATCACCTTGAGTACATGATAAAGACTATAACGTGCGCTTTGTACTTCATCAGAGTTCTTCTGATTCTGACCATATGCACGTGATTTAACTAGCTCTATATAATGGGGAGCAAAAATATTCCAAATCCAGTTATAAATATTCTCTGAAGGAATTGAAAAATCTAATTTAGCATAACCTTCTGTACAACGATATATCAATGCATCTAGACTTGTTAATATCCATTGATCAGTCGGGAACAGCGATTTAGGAGCTTTTTCAAGGGGAAAAGCAGAAAGAAACCTTGCAATATTCCATAATTTAGTAATAAATTTCGCATTACCATCAAGTTTTGATAGAGAGAAACGAATGTCAGAACCATGGCTTCCTTGTAAACATGAGGTTAATCTGACACTATCAGCTCCATAGTGGAAATTTGGGATCCCATTTTTCTTTGTGATCTTTTCGATTTTCTCCTTTTCAGAAATTATTTTCCAGCTATCTTTCTCAGGTTTCAGGATTTCTGGTGTATCTTCAGATAAGTCCCACGGTTGTAAAAATATCAAGGGATCAACACTATTTCCAGTGCTTTTAGACATCTTTCCACCATAAGGATCAAGTATTAACCCAGAAAGCCATACCTGCTTGAAAGGAGGGGACTTAAAAAGATGGTAAGATCGAAGAATAGTATAATAAAGCCAGGTACGTACAATATCTTTTGCTTGTGGTCGTATTGAACAGGGAAAATTATTTTTAAAGAAATCTGTCTCTTCACTACTGAAAAAAATATTTCCATAATTGCAGGCTATTAATTCCGAAATGGAAGAATCAAACCATGTGTCAAAAGTTCGTGTTTCCCCTCTTGCGGTGACAAGAGAACTTCCACATTGTAAACAGGTTGGAATAGGCGCTTGTTCTCTCCACGCTTCATAATAACGATCAAGTTCAGTTTCTTTTGGAATGTTTGGAAAATTACACTCAGAACAATACCAAATTGGAATTGATGTGCCATAAAATCTTCTACGACTTATTGCCCAATCCATATTGATGGCGTTTATCCAGTTATCTAGGATAATTTTACTAGATTTTGGATAAAACTCCATTTGATCTGTGAGTATTTTTAATTCAGATAGGATTTCTATCTGTTTCAAATAATACTCATTCATTGCAATGATTTCAATGGGCGTTTTTGACCTCCAGCAGATAGGGATACGGCGTGAAGTTTTTTTGGAATCGATCAACAATCCTTGTGTTTCTAGATCTATTAAGATAGCTTTTCGTCCTTCTTTAATAGTGAATCCCTTATATTTACCTCCGATCTCATTTATTTTTCCATCAGGATTGATCATTGTCTGTGGACTCATTATTCCAAATTCTCGTAGAATTTTAACATCTGATTTGTCACCATAAGCACAAATCATCATAATTCCTGTTCCGTATTTGGGATCAGCCTCTCTATGAGCTCTTATGGGGACTGTTTTTTTGAATAAAGGTGTTATAGCATTTTTATCTTTTAAATGAGAATAACGAGTATCAGACGGGTGAAAAATTATCAATTCACATGTTACGATTAGTTCTGGGCGAGTAGTTGCGATTATTAATGATTCATCTGTAGTTTCAATATCGAATTTTATTTTATAGAGATCAGAATGATCAATACGATATTCAATTTCAGCGTCAGCAATCGTAGTACCACATTCAATACACCAATTATTTGGTCTATTATCCTCGTAAATCAATCCTTCGTACCAAGCCTTACAAAAAGTCCTTTGGGTATTATATCGATATTTGGGGGAATCTGTTCTATAAAAAATTTCAGGAGATCCATAAAAGGTGTTGCAAGACAACCCCATCCATTTCATTACCTGAATAGTGTTCTTTTCAGCTTTATCAAGTTCTTCTTTGCAAATTTGGAGAAATTCTTCACGATCCATGTCATGCATGGATTTTTCTAATTTTTGTTCGATTTTTACTTCGACTGGTAGACCATTTCGATCAACACATGCAGGGAATATCACGTTGTAACCTAACATTCGGTAATACCGTGCTATCATATCTATCTGAGCATAATGAACCGCAAATCCAAGATGAGCGCGACCAGAAACATATGGAGGAGGAGTATCGATAATATAATTGGGTTTGTTAGGGTCATTTATGAATTTAAAGACCTCATTTTCTCTCCAAAATTTTATTATTTCACGTTCTTTACAAGCTTTCCATCGTTTCTGTTTGATTTTAGGTTTGAATCCCATTCATTTAACCTCTATTTTGTTCGTATTAGATAATTTGAATAAGAATGCCTCTACTCGTCCAATAGGGCGTTGGGTAGCTAATTTATTTAAAATATGAAAAATATAATTGCAAAACGAAATATTTATTTCTGTAAAAAAATAGAGACAGAAAAATGTGGTGAGATACTGTGTTTTTACACTAGCTGGGTAGGCTAGAAGAATTAACAAAGTGATCCCAGCTGGATATCACCGTTTATCACCAATTTTAATTGATTTAAGAAACCCTTTTTAAACTTTGATTTGTGGTAATTATTAGTATTAGTTCTGATCAATATACATGGTGTTTTCCTAAACTTTCAGAAATTAAGTTGATTATCCTTTCGTTAATGGCAAGAACGTCCGATTTACTTTGGTTTATCCCATGATAGTTCCATTTGAGAGAATAGTTTTATGACTCCTGGCATTCTAGCAGAAGAACAGCTTAAATTAGAATTAATTCGTGTTCTGTCAAAGTTTTTCTTAAGGCATATAGAAGAACTAGTGAGAAATCAGACAGGAGCCTTTTTCCCAGTAGAAAAAATAGGAAATGTGACTTTGGGGAAGAGATTGGGAAGAAGGAAAGAACTTCAGTTAATGACTGTAGAAGTTGTGGATACGTTACAAAACAGAAAATACAACGTTGATCTTGCTTTTAAATTTTTTTCAGACCCCGAAACAGCAGTAAAAGAAAGTAATGGGGCTGTATGGTTAGGAGAAGTCCTCAAAAACAATGTTAAGGTTCAAACACCGCAATTATTATATTTTTCACACGAGAATTCCTTATTAATATATGAAGGCCTCAGAGAGCCGCGAGAATTCTTTGATAGTGAACTCGATCAACCACAAAAGTTTTTTTTGGCAGGAATGGCTTTACCTTATATCCACGGTATTTTTAAACATAAAGTGTTTGTTGATAGATATTTACATTTGATTTCCGAAGTAGTCAAAGGATTAAATATAGCTCCGGGGGATAAAAATGAGCTTTTTTCTCTTTTTAAAGGAGAATTTCGTCGTATTGGGCTAAGTGATGCAGGTGCTAATTGTTTTGGGGATTATCATCCTGGAAATATAATGTTCAAGGAGGAAAAAGCATTGACAAGTTATACTGGGGATTTAAAAATTGATCGAACAGAGATATATTTAATAGATCCTGCCTTTTTAGACAAAACAGGAAACGTTGATCGTGCTGAGGATATCGGAACTTTTTTCTCTAAGTTTGCCTATAATGACTTTTATCTTTCTCAATCGTTTGATAAAACGGTTCCTGATTTTGAACTCATTTGCAAAGGATACGATTACACAATCTCCAAAAACGGGATCGCATTGGAAGAGTTTTATCCTGATGGAACGACTTTTAATTTCCATATTGCCCTTGGGATTCTAATTGATTCGATGTTTAAAATTCGAAATCCAAAGTTCGTCAATCCCCAAGGTAGGATTCAAACAAGTGTAGAAGCAGTAATGCATATCCTGAAGAAACATCCCTTTGAGATTTGACTTATTCGCCAAAAGTCTCCTTTTTCTAGGTTACTGATGAAAATTGAGACCTTGAAAACTGAAGAAATTTGCTTTTAATAATTTCATGAGTATGAACGAAATTTACATCATAAGTTTATGTTAATAGCTTTCCTTGAAATTCAGATTAATAAACTTTAAAATCACCACATTTTATCCAAACATCACACAAAGGCGTTGTATGCCTAATATAATGTTTTATAGATGAATGATTCTCAAAATGATTATTCAATGTTTTTATTGACTTTTGGTTGGAGGTAACATCAAATTTAAATTCACACAAATTTCGTTTTAACTGCCTTCCTTACTGAGCTCAGATGGTGTCTGTCAAGGTAG
>Ga0209636_10000304_pt1 | contig 45232 bp, 5 predicted proteins | sample DeeMarSWOR152_54_FD_187464 | JGI IMG/M metagenome (GOLD analysis project Ga0209636, IMG submission 187464) | Marine sediment microbial communities from White Oak River estuary, North Carolina - WOR-1-52-54 (SPAdes) (version 2) | ecosystem: Environmental > Aquatic > Marine > Intertidal zone >...
AACCAACATTGACCAGAATGAGTTGTTTTGTAATAAGAACAAGTATTGTTCTCATAAGTGATGAATTTAAAGACTGCATCCATTTTACACGAGGTATTACCCGTATGAACCTTGAACAACTCGGTGGCATTGTACTGTATCGGCATTGCCTTAATTCTAATGTTAGCGACAACCTTGAACGAACCTGATAAACTTCCGATAGAATCAGATACTTGAATTAAATATTCGCCGTGTTGATTGGTTTCAGAAAAAGTCTTGCTAAAAATTTCATTGGTCACAGGTTCTGTATAAGAAATGACTGTTTTGTTTGGTAGGGTTATATCGATATTCACTGAACCTGTGGTAGACGCTCCACTTATTGTTACATTTTCACCCTTAAAAATCACAAATTTATCAATTCCAAATGACAAAGGAGAAGCGGAAACTTGAATCATCAAAAGAGAAAATCCCAAGATCAAGACTGATGTAATAAAAAATTTTTTTTTCATCCCTTTCCCTGACCGAAAAGTTTAAAAACTTAATCAAAATTTGAATTTTCCTGTATATAAGTATTTTTCAATTATAACTCAGGACTTAAAGAAACCCTTCAACCTCGACCATAAACCTGGGGGTTTGTAACTTTCCCCTATGAGTCTTGCAGCTAACGCAGTTATTTCTCTGGAGGCGGGTGAATTGGGTTTATACGTTACAAGAGGTGCCTTCAACGCTAAACTCCTCGGAATATTCTTATCGACAGGTATTGAAGCTATGACAGGCAATTCAACCAAACCCTCAACCTCACCAGCAGTTAATTCATACTTCTCCCCAGTTATCATGTTCAAGACAATTCCTAAAGGCTTCGCTCCTATCTCGTTGATAACTTCAAAACACCTAATAATATCCATCGTCGAAGGAACGAAAGGAGTTGTGACAAACAAAACTTCATCACTCGCTCTCAAAACAGATAAAGCCTCTCTTCCCAATCCTGGAGCCGAATCTAAGATAACTATATCCGTCTTATCAAACAATTCTTTTATTGTATCGCCCAAGTTGAAAATGTCCACCCCTTTTAAATCCTTTAACGATAAAGAAGCTGGCACAACTTTCATACCAGTGAAGTGATCATACATCGCAGAGCCCATCTCAACCTCACCAGTCAACACATTGTTCAGAGTAACGGGGTTGTAATACATGCCGAGGTATAGACCTAGATGTGATGTCGTGATGTTACAATCGACTATAACAACACCTTTTTTAAATTTAGAAGAAAGAACAGAGCCAAGGTTTGCGACAAGGGTTGTTTTACCTACACCACCCTTTCCAGAAATTACACCGATCACTCTAGTCATATTCCCAATTATCAATTATTGTTTCAGACTAATAAAAATAGTTATACTCAAGCTTCAGCATAAGCTAATCCAGTCAGGAATTCTCCTATTACTACCAATACCATTCCTATACCGATCGAAACTTGTACCATGATTTCTGCGCCAAAAAGAGCGCCAATATCCAAACTAGCAAAAAGAATACTGAAACCTAAGACCACTAGAAAAAGATTTCTCTGTGGAGTCTTTCTCAAGAATAGAAAAATAGTACCGAATATGGTTGTTAAAACAAGACTACCGCTATAAGCAATCGTGTAGTCCACACCATCCGAGCATATCAGTTCGGCATAAGGTCCTTCTTGATTTGTGTCGAAGACTATCGCTCTACCAGATTCACAACCTACATACATACCGAGCAGGACATGACCAACCTCATGGAGTGTCAAAATTGAGAAAATGATACCTATGTTGAATAAAATCATGCTTGCTATCGCATACGATACTGGTATTGAACTCTTTTCCATGTGTTACTCTTAATGAGTAACAAATTTAAATCTATTTGATTGCTTTCAATTTCTCCTCTATCTCTTTCAGTTTAGTCTCATTCCTAAACTTCAATTCCTCATAAGCCTTCTTGGTTATAATTCCTTCTTTCCTTTCTGTTTCTAACAGTTTCAACATCCTCATTACCTTATCCTTTTCTGCTTCCAAAGCCTCCTTCTCTGGCGTTGCTTTAACCTCTTCTGCGGCTTTGACTTCTGCCTCACCTGGTCTAAATATTTTCTTTAAATCAACTCTCAACTTCTTCAACCATATCAAGAGAACTACTATTACCACTGCTAATACCACTAAAAGAATCATTAACCATGTTGGAATGAACGGTATGAGAACTCTTTTCATGTATGGCGCGATGCTTAAAGCATACTTTGCCCTATCCAACAAACTCCTTGCCGCGAACACAGATGCCAAAGCATCATCATACATCTTTCTCAATAGATAATCTTCCGCAAGATTAACCTGATTCTTTGTTTCTTCCAAAAGTCTTTCCACTTCACTGACATCTTTTCCGTCTTCTTTCGCCCTTTCAACCTCTTCTTCAAAATCTTGAATATCCTCTTTCAACTTCTTTATCTCATAATCCAATAATTCTTCCCTAGATTCAAAGACAATTAAAGCGAACATCTTCTCATCAGATGCTTGACTGGAATCTACTTTAAATTGTCCATAATATTCTTCAGCCTCTGCTGTGATCGGTACTTCCAATTCTATGTTGAAAACTATACTATCTCCAACTGGTAACAAATCAACTTTAGAAGGTTCGATCGAATACCAAGACGATGGAATACCAGTTAAAGATAAGACTACATTACGTAAAGTCACTCCTCCAGTGTTGTTAACAACCACACTAGGATACTTAACCCAACCCCTTTCAACTGCTATCTCTTGCGGATATTTCACTATCTCAATTTTTCCTACTCCTTCAACAGGTGGTGCTGGAGGTGCAGGTGGGCCTGGTGGTGCCTCTTCTTCTCTGGGTGGGCGTGGTACTGTTGTAGTTGTGACTCCAACTTGCGTGTCAAATATCTCATAAGCTCCCGCTTTCTCTGTTCCAGAATAATAGGCAATGAAAGTTATCTTAACCTCGCCCAAATAATCTATGTTGTCTGGTTCAGCTGTATAAGTATATTCTGAGTAACCATCAATCCTAACAGTATCTAAACCAGCATCTAATCTTTCTCCTGTATCTGTTCTAGTGAGGTTCCATTCTACATACACATCGAACGTCGCTTCACCAGTATTTTCTATCACAACAGAAATTGCAAGATCAGGGATTGTGTTATCTACTATTGTAATGTTCCTGACATCTAATGGCCCTCCTATCAACCTTTCAAATATATCCTTACTAATGGTGTTTGTGTCCTTAGTTACAGTGACAACCCATTTCCAGTTACCTTGGTTGGAAGAAGCCGATGTCGTATAATTACTAACGTATTTACCGACGCCACTAGAGGTCATTGGGATGTCATACAATATCTGATTACCCACAGAATCAAAAAGGCTAGCAACTGCAGCATCAACATCTACGTTTTTCATTCCGTCAGTTATTGTCGCTGAAACTTGTAAGTCTTCACCAGTAGCCACTTCAAACGGCGCCTGTAAGTCCAAGGTTAACATTCCTTCCTTTCCGTAAACACTAAAAGTATAATTCGATGTATCATTCACTGTCTTGGATCCTTCTTGATCATAATAGAATGAAACAGATGATAGGTTGTAATCTCCTATGGGTGCGTCCGAGGCAAGTGTAAACTGTGGCAAAGGTTGTATGTACCCACCAGGATCTGTCTCATAAGATGAATTGAAGAGGAGTATTTTGTTTGAATCTTTTATGGTGAGACTTGCGTTAACTTTATTCAAACCTAAACCAGAAGCGTCCTTTGCCCGGTAATTTATTGTCCCTGTTTCTCCTCGATAATAAGTGTCAGACATCGTATTCAATGTTATGAAGAGTCTCGTGTAAACAAAGAAAGTATCTGTAGCATTTCCATATGCGCTCATGTTATCTTGAGCATGAGCGACAACTTCATATATTCCTCTCAAAGTCGTGTTACCCCGGTTTTTAGGATAGCTTGCATTCCACATCGTCACGTTTGGTCCAGTCACACCTACATAAGTCATGTTAATTCCGTTCGTGATGTTATCTGGTGTTGTTACGTTGACTTTAACCCATTTCAATCCCTCACCAGACCGATCTGTGACGTTTGCATAGATTTCTAGGGAGCCAGTCTGTTCTATCTCATCTGGTTCCAAGATTATATCTATGGCTGGCCCGATGTAAGGAGTCAATAATACAGTTAGAGTGATATTATCTGGAACAGCATCAGTCTGATTAGCATCTATCAAATAATAAGAGTAGTTGAAATGAAGAGGCACTCCAGTCACATTGTATTGGACTGAAAAGGTATGCCAACTCTGCTTAGGCACAGTAAAGTTCGTTTCATTAACCCAGGTGTAATTTCCCTCTTTCGGAGAAACCGTAATGTTCACTTCAACGTTCCCAGTGTTATTAACGATCACTTCACACACCACTCCGACCTTAGGGGTCATCGGGTGCTCACAGTAATTCCTATCCGTTTCCCATGTTCTGTTTAGTGGTACAGAAACGTTCAGTGTTAAGTTTTTGTAACCGTCGTTATCAGCCGTAACATTTAAAGAGCCTAAGTAAATGTCTGGATCATAGCCTGAAGGTATCGTAACGTTAACAAGTATAGTAGCGTTATTACCTGCATTAAGGCTCGTCACGTTATCAATCAATTCAAATTTAAAACTAGAAGGTAATCCAGAGATGTTGTACTCGATGCTGAGTAAAGGATCGTTACCGATTGATTGGATAGTAAAATTACTTAAGTAGGTTTCCTTCCCATGGATTGCTTCACCAGATACGATATCCTCTATTATATATAATAGGGGATTCGAAGTCACAGTTACATTAAATATAATTGTAGTATTTTGTTGACCCGTCTCTGGATCTAGCCACACTGCGCTCACGTTTATCAGATAATTCCCTGAGGGTGTTTTTTCAGTCACAGTTATATTGAATCCTGTGGTACAATAACCACCGAGTGAATCGACATCTCCACATTCATACAATGGATATATTGTGTCGTTGGCAGTCCAATTCAAAGGAGTGTTCTTCGGCAACTGTAACGTTATGTTAGCAGAATACGCAGTCCCATTCCCTATGTTGGTTATGTTGACAAAAACTTCGAATGACTCTGACACATTCCATTTTATCGTAGTTACAGTATAATCACTCGGTTGTGTTTCCACGGTCATGTTGGTTCCAGATACTGTTATCGACAGAGTTATGTTCTTGGAACCGTCGTTTACAGTTGAGACGTTTATAGTACCGTTGTAAACTCCTGGAAGATAACCTTTCGGTGTAGAAACATTCACTAAAACAGTCTCGTTAACACTGCCATTGATGGATGTGAAGTTTACAGGTATGAAAGTAACGTTAAAAGCGGGAAGGCCAGTAACATTAAACGTTACGTCGAGCAAAAGATCATTTCCAATCGACCTTATAGTAAAGTTGCCGACTGTCTTTTCCCTTCCACCACCAACAATTCCTTCTATCAAATCCTCTGGTATTTCCATCAAAGGATTAGAAGTCACGTTTACGGTGATAGAAGTATTGGTAGAGTTTGTCGTACCGTCTGGATTCCTCCAGACTGCTGATGCGTTTACTAGGTATATTCCTGACAAGGTTTTTTCGGAAACTGTAATGTTGAATCCTGACCAACAAGATTCGTTTATGTAGAGATTACCACATTGATACAAAGTGTAATTGGCAGTCCAATTCAAAGGAGTGTTCTTCGGCAACTGTAATGTTATGTTAGCAGAGTAAACATATCCCTCTCCGATATTAGTAATATTCACTAAAACATCAAAACTCTCTGATATATTCCATGTTATTGTCGTAGCAGTGTCATTTTTGGGTTGAGTAGAAATATTCATGTTAACCTTCTCTGGCTCTACGAGGAATATGTCTGTATCATTCCCAAAGTTTGCATCTCTTGTTGCATTGCAGGAAAGCGTATACGTATCGAGTTCTTCTGGGGCAGTAAAATTCAGGATGTAAGTTCCGTTTAGGTAATCAGTTATATTGAATAGTTTTACATCAGTACTATCAATCCGATAACTGCAGTTTACAGTAGCATTGGAAATGTTCTGATGACCACCAAAATTCTGAACAAATATGTTTGCAAAAACAATTCTGTTTCCAAAACCGTTTGGATTCAATACGTTGACGGTTACGTTGTATATGTCAGTTAAAGTGAAATAACCAAAACTTTGATTGAGGTAATAACTTGTGTTGTCATACATCTTCAATGTTATGTTCCATTGACCCAGAGGATCGGTTGTGGAAAGGTTGAAATAGTTCGTAAATACCTTGTCTCCTGCTACTTCATCACCATGAGTTCCATTGTCATAGAGGATTATGGTATGGTTTTCGCCGACTGGTGGTATGATCGTTGCGTTGATAAAAGTAGTGAAGTTGTAGATATCAGAAGTGACATTACCAGTTATAATCACATCTTCCCCAAGGTTATAGATAGCATGATCAGTCTTTATTTCAACTATCACTTTATAGGCTTCTGGTATATCTTGTGTTATTTCAGGTGGGTTTTTAATCCTATCTTTTAAAGCAATAAAATCAGTAGTTGCTAGACCCCCTGTATCGAAATAAACAACTGATGTTTGGAAAATAGAGGAACTCGTTTGGATAGTAGTTGTGTTGAGATGGATTCCTATTCTCCCATATTCAGAATTATTAACTGCATAGAAATTAGATGTCCCAGATTGATTTGAATTGATTGTACCAACTAATTGACCCCCACCGGCTGTTGCCCAGACCCATGAAATTGGCTCAGTAGAATTAATATCTAAATCATCGATTCCACCATAATAACCTCGTTCTAAATCGAAAGCCAAAGCCCCTGCAGGAGTTGAATTTCTCTGAACACTTTGGGTAGCAAGGTTTGTTATATTCTGTTCAACCTTGATCCATTTTAAATCATCGTAGATGTAATACCTTTTGACAATTTCAGTTTCCTGCGTCTTTGAACCAGGACCTCCCCACAAAATTTCCTTTCCTCTCTGTTCGATTATCATTCTTTCTGGTCCCATCTTAAAGGAGGCGTTATCTATCAAATCAAACGTCAAGTTGTGAGTTCCGTTCGAGTATTGAACGTATTCAACCGTTTTGTTATTTTCATCAACAGTAAATATAGTAGTATAACCTCCTGGATATGGTTTTATTACTCTGTACAAACCAGAAGTGTTTTCAACTCTATTAGTATCCAGGAAGAAATTGTAGATTGAGTTGTTGATATAGACTTCCCCTTGGTTCCAAAGATAAGTTAAATTCGATGAATAATTCACTGCTTCTTTTGGACCATTTTCTAGGATGTCAAAGTAGATGTGATAACGCCTTTTCGTATTTGTGGGAGTTGACCCGTTCATTATGAATACTACAGTACCTTTAGCATTGGTCGATGAATCGAATCCTACATCCTTCTCGAATTGGCTAGTGACCTCGTAAAGAATTTTTCCGTTTGAATCGTACTCAAAAACTCTCGTAGAATTTTCATCAAAGGGTTTATTTATTCCAAGTCCGTCTAAAATATTCGTGAAGTTTATTGGACGCTCTACGGGCCAGTCATCAGTATCGTAATTAGTAGTGTTTATTTCTAACAAAACCCTGTAATGCCAAGTATCATTCCACCATTCATCCGCAGCCTGAACAGTAGAAATCAGTGTAAGAAAAATTGATATAAAAATGATTAAAAATATCTTTTTATTCTTCACCACGACCAACCCACCAAACCATCTTAATCCCTTGACCGAATTTGGATTCTTTGAATTCACCTTCTATCTTCCCAAAGGACTTGAGTTTAAAACAATGCAAGTTAGCAGTTGACCATGATATCTTCAAGTCTTTGGCTATCTGATAGGTAGAAAGAGGTTCAGGAGATTTTTTAAGATGTTTTATTATCTCCTTGTCCTTCGAGTTAAACATATATCAATATATTGAGATACTTAATATTAATATTTAATAGAAAGTTTAACAGATGTTGTATAAAGATTGTGATTATTTCTTCAACAATTTTTTAGTCCTTTCGTAAGCATCTTGAGTTATCAAACCTTTATCGAAGAGATCTTTCAATTCAAAACTAAGTCTTTCCTTTTTACCCAACAATGATTTTTTTGGTTTGGGTTCTTCAACTGGTTGTATTTCTTTTTCTTTTACAGCTTCAGCTTTCTTCTTTACTTCTTCAACTTTTACGGGTTCTTGTGTCTCTATCTTTTCGGGTTTAGGTATTTCAGGTTTAGGTGCCTCAGTTTTACGAGTCTTCTTCAACTTTTCAGTTTCTTCCTTTATCTTCTTGTCTATGTCTGCCAACTTCTTCAGGTTTGTCTCTTTAACCTTCTTGAATTCTTCTTCCGAAATCTTTCTCTCTTTGTACTCATCTTCGAATGTCTTGATCAAAGATTCTATTTCCTCTCTTTGTCTTTGAAGTTCTTGCAATTCTGGGGGCAATTCTTCTTTAGAAATGCCTTGAGTTTTTAGAGTGGAAATTTCTTTATCCAACTGAGTCAACGAAAATTTTAAAGCATCCAACTCTTCTGTTTTAGCAAACTCATCCAACTTTATGTTAATCTGGTCAACGGTCTTAACCAATTCTTTCGTCAACTCATCCATCTGTTCCTGTTTTGCCTTATAGGTCATGAAATCTTCAAGGTTCTTACCCAATTCCATATAAAGTTTCTGAACTTTATCCGTGAGTCGCTCCACATCTTCCAGATCTTTTTCTATCTTGACCTTTTTCTCTGCAATATTTTTACTCACTTCGACCACGTTCTCAAGACTACCCATACTTTCAATCTTTTCTTTGATGCTCTTCATAGTCTTCAACATGTCATCTGATTTCATCTCCAGCTTTTCTAGTTTGGCTTCATGAGTTGCGATTTCTTTATCCCTCTTCCCCAACTCTTTAGCAATCTTTTCAGGTTCCATCTCAGAGACCATCTCACTGAGTTTCTCTATTTTTGTGGTTTCTTCTCCTAACTTTGCCTCCCTCTGGAACACTAGAGACCTTATCTCTCCCACACTTTCCATAAGCCTTTGAATTTTGTCTTCTGTTGATGATCTAATATCTTTCAATGAATCAATCATCGTCTTTACTTTCTCAACTTCAACGGTGAGTTTACTTACATCCGTTTGTAATTTGTCTATGTCGTCGGCAACCAACCCAGCCTCAGGTTTAGTTTTTTCCACTAATTTAACCTTCTCAACTTCAGGTGTTTCTTCCACTGCCTTTGTAGGCATGGGTGCAAATGCACGTTCCTCTGTCTCTTTCTTCATCTGTTCTATTCTCTGTTTCACTTCCTCTAATTTTTCAAGGTTCTTCTTTTTGATTTCTTTATAACTCTTTTCAGATACTGTTGCTTCTCTGTACTCGTCTTCCAAGGAGGCGAGCAAAGTTTCCATTTCTTCCTTTCTTTTCATGAGTTCGTTTAGAGTCATTTTTACTGGTAAAGTTGCTACCTTCGGCTCAGATTTTTTTGTCTCTTTTTTTGGTTGTTTCTTCTCAGAACTTTTCTTCGCCATTTAATGCCACTGAATATTAATTACGTTTACTTCATATTATTCTTTTTTCACTATAGAATTATCTAAAAATTATTTCTTTTCTAAATTTTTTATTCTAGACTTCACCGATTCTAGATAAGTATCGGCCATTCTGAACATTCCAGACTTCATCTTATCCTTCGCCAAGTTCAATTCCAATTCAACATCATAGGTGTCGACCTTTCTTGCCTTCAACTTTGCTAACCTCTCTTCCAAACCTGTCACCTCATCCTTGAACTTGCTATAACTCTTCAACTCCTTCTCAGTCAACCTGAAAGTGTCGTGTAACAACGGCCTGAAGGAAATGAACCAAGGTTTACCATCGTTGTATTCTGGGTTCTGGACTAGGGCAGTTCCTATTGTTAGTTTAGGTATTTTAGCCGCATAATCAGATCCGTACTTGCTCTTAACCCTCCTAATGTCTCCTTCATACTTCGTCCTCAACTGTATTTCCGTGGCTATGTTAGCTCTTATCGCTCCCCTGAAGTCCATCAATACCTGAGATATCATGAACAAACCTATACCCCACTTCCTGAATTCTCTGCATCCCTTCTCCAAAGCAACGTATCCTCCCTTACCACCATACTTCGGTAAAAGTCTGTGTACTTCATCATAGACTATCAATAATTTTATTTCCTTTGACTCAGGCCAGGGTATAGCAAACACTGAATCAATCGTCTTTCTAACAAATCCATCAAGCTTACCTGCTGGTAGTTTATTCAACACGAATACAGTCATCTCTCCAGGCTTCATGTGTTTTCTAACATCTACCTCTGTCTTCGGATCAGTAATATCTATTATGTTTGTCTTGAATGCAGTCGCATCAGTCGGTTTCAAACCAAACTTTGGATAGATTTTGAGCATATGCTTATCCTTACAGGCTCTTATGAACCCTGTCCATTGGGCTGTAGGATCGAAGAGTATGACTGGGACTCCTCTCTTTAGCAGTTCTTCTGCAACTATCATCGCAGAAACTGATTTACCTGAACCGGTTCCACCTGCTGCAAGGGAATGCATCATTAATTTCTCTACATCAATATATGCTTTGACATCTGTCTCAGCGACCTTACCGACCAGAATCGAATCTGGTCCTACTTTTGGTAACTTCTTGAAATTAACTGGAAAGATATACTTTGCCTTTACCCTTCTCATAATCTTCAATCTTCTGTAAACCAAGAAACCAAAGTAGGATGCTGGAGCTATAATGAACAGAATAGCATAAGTTAACCAATGCATGAATACGGCTCTCAATATCTTGAGTGGGACAGGCAACACAGATACATCAAATGCATCAGTTGCTCTTGCATACTTATGCCCATACCAGTATGTTGCAATAACTTCAATCATGTATCTGTCAGGGGGAGTGTCTTCTGGAATCTCAAATGATTTAACGTAGGTAAGTACATTTTCAACTGCTATTGTCTCTGATTCAAGGGTTAAGATTTTTTCTTTTTTAGTCAAATCCTTTATTGTATAGTTTACTGTTATATCTTCAACTTTCGCTGTCGGGCCCATGTTGATTATGTTAACTTCGAATTTCAGATCCTCGCTGGGACTAACTGTTTTGGTCAACACTTTAACTTTGACGTCTAGTAGTGGTTCAGTTGGCAATTCAACTTTAACTGTAATCGGAGTCCTATGGGTCTCGTCACCCAAAGTGGTAACTATATCTCCTGTGTATAAACCAGGCATAGTTGAAGGTAAAGTAAATACCTTCAGTTTCTTCACCACAGTAGAATGACTACCTACAGTGAATGTTGGATCATCAATCATTATCAACTCCCAAACTATGCCTTCGACTGTTATTTTACCTTCAACAGAAGCCGCTAGATTATTGGTTATGTCCATCGAATGAATCTCTTCTTCACCTGGTTTTAGTGTGACGTACAAGAGAGTGGATCGTACTTCATAAGGTGGTAATGTAACTCCTGGTGTTACTGGCGCTCCACCTCCACCGCCTCCTCCACCTCCTCCAGGACTAGGTGTTATAGTAACTGGTGTGGGCGGTGGACAATCTTGTGGACAAACAGCAAATGATTCTCCATAATCTTCGTGACACTGATCATCACCACAGATGTATTCTGCTAGAACGTAAGCGCCCTTTGGATAACCTGTTAAATTGACTGATAATGTCCCAGTGCTAATGTTTAAAACTGTGTTTGGAAGCCTAGACCAACTGGAGTTGCAGCCATAAAGTCTAATCCAGTCACAGTGGTATATCCCTAAATTCTTCACAGCAAAATCTGCGACTCTACAACATCCCTCCTCATAACATTCAGAATAATCTATCGTTAAGAAAGAATTGGTAGAGTTGAGTATGGTATCAACATATAGTCCTTTGAGTGAACCTTTGCCTATCTTAATTCCATCTATTCTACCGAAGATCATGGGGTTATATACGTCATAAAGTATTGGCACGTTGTACATATTGATAGTCTCATTCCATACATGAACATTCAAATCATAACTCCTAGCACTTATACTCTCGTTATAGTAACCGGTCATAGCATTCGAACTGAAATTATACAAGGATTCTTCTGTACCATTATCGTAAAATTTAAAGTCAACTTTTATCGGTCTCAACCAATAGAATAATCTTTCCATATCATACGTGTATCCGTGGAATCTCACAGCAGGATAAGTTTCAAACTCAGCGTAATCTGAGTTACAGTTACCTGATTTGTCACATGCTGTTGCATTGACTCCAAACTTTCCTACTATGGATGTATTAGTATAGTATAACTTGTAAGTGTATGTGTCACCCACTTTTGTTTGACGTATCATCTCATAACTCTCTGTTGTATTGTCGGGTTTAGTGATGTTGACATAAACTGTTTCTAAACCACCTGATTCCGTGATTACAGCAGTTATTTCTGCAGTTTCAGTTGTTGGAACAGTTCCTGGAACTGATACATCTATTGTGGGTGGTGTATCGTCGTGATATATTATTGCTTCCTTTTCAATATCATACAAAATCAAATTCTTAAGAGTGTAGTTTGTAGTTACGTTCAAATCATAAGCTGTATCTGAAGGTATGTTCGGAGCAGTGAAATTCAACAACCAAACTTTTTCTGAAATGGAATAATTGATAGAACTTAAAGTCACTTGGTAAACTGATTGACCATGGGACAAACTCACTGTCCAGTTTACACTCTCATTCACGCTTATGTTGGCATAGGTGACATTAACTTTAACCTGAATCTCATCGCCTTGAATAACTCCTGAAATGTACTGTTCATTTGTTGGATAAATGATATCAACGAAATATGGATGTACTGTTAGGTTGATGTAGGTTGTCTGATTTGGCGGATCAGCACTAACATTTTCTGTTGCCACATATCCAAGATAAGTGGTTAGTTCAGTGACAACTGGAGCAGAGTAGTCAACTCTTAAAGGACTAGATCCTCCTACAGTAACATACACAGTTGAGGTGTTGGGAGTTAGGTAATTTGAAATGTTACCAGTCTTGGATACATCCAGTATCAGGAATACGTTGCCCATATTCTGTACTGTTATTACCCCTAAAGATCCGTTAGTATCTTGTATTACTTCTTTCCTTATCGATGTAGGATTGTGAAGCCATGACATGTTCAATGGGACGAGGAATGAGATGTTTATAGTATCATAAGTGCTCCCTGCATCTGCCTTAATTAAACCCCAGTATATTCCAGTCGGGAATCCTGCTGATACGTTTATTGTGATATTGATCGTTTTAAACTGATTTGGTGGTAATACCGAAACATTATCTGGACTGAAACTTGTGGTAAGGTTATCGTTCGTGCACAGTTCTCCTGCTGTACAATAGAATTCTATATCCGTGATGTTATCGTTACCAGTAGAATTAACAACAATACTTGTAGTCTTTGAAGTCCCTGATGAAACGGCTCCTATCCATTTACTATCTTCTGTTATATCCAAGACAGGGTTTGATCCTACATTCACTGTTATTGAGGTTAAGCTACTGTTTGCTGTGCCGTCCAAGTTAATCCATTCAGGAGTGAAGTTTACTAGGTATTGACCAGGAGGTGTTCCTGCTGGTACAGAAATTTCTGTTTCATTAGATTTCACAGAACCCCCTAACATAAATCCGAACTCGAAGAAGTCTGGAATCGCAGAAAAGTTACCGTAGCCAACAACTTCAGGAACTATGACAGTTACGTTGGCATTAAATGCTCTTGCAAAACCTGTGTTGTTTAAGGTAGTATTGATCCCGAAACTCTCCCCACTATCCATAGTTATACTGTTAACTGGTACTACAGTAATGTTTGGAAATACTTTTAAAATAGTAGTTCCAGCGACTAATACGTCTGTAGGCGAAGTACATGCTATCAGTCCTGCTGTATCGTTCGCACAAACTCTGATTTGATGGATACCTAATATGCTGGAATTGTAAGTGGTGTAATACCTTGTTCCAGTCGAATCCATAATTTTGGAATAATATGTGTAGTTACCTTCTTGAACGATGTAATCTATCCAAGAGAGGTATTTGGCCAAACTTATAGATCCAGAAGCATCAGTTATAGTCAAGTTGACTGTTTGAGTTCCAGGTACGTTGAAAGTAGTCAAACCGACAGCATCTACAGTAAAGTTAGTTCCATTAGTTACGGGTTGATCAGACACTATGAGATTGTCGTTTATCGTCAGGTTGAAGTAGATGGTAGTTTCATTCAAGTTGAAAATGGTGAAATTGAAACTTTTCATCTTACCAGAATTCGTTACGCTCTCTGTGTAGTTGAAGCCTTGATCTAAAATCGTATAATCTAAGTAAGACAGATAATTAACATCCGATAGACTTCCTGATGCGTTCATCACTGTCAGGTTTATCGTCTGGTCACCGGGTAGAGTGAAACCTACTCCTTGAGCCTTGGCATCTACAGTTATATTTTGTCCTGCAACCAAAGACTGATTCTCAGAAACTAGAACATCGTTGACAGTCAAGTTGAAGTAGATGGTTGTATCGTTTAGGTTCACTATCGTTACGTTGAAGTAATCAACATCATCAGACTTGTCTATCGATTCAGTATAGTTGAATCCATGATCGAATGATACTGTGGAATTGTGTATGAGTTTATACTGAGAACTAATATTATATATGAGTTTATATTCATTGTAGAAAGTAACGTTGCTCGGTTCAGTTACGTTTATCCAACCTGCTGAAACGTTGAAATTGTCCGTTATCTTAGCTTCTATACTTACATTTCCATAAGTCACTTCTAATATCAAAGGTGTGGTGTTGACATCGGTTATGGTTGGTGGAACGTCCTTCACATCTAACCAGAAAGTAGACATTTTTTGATCTTGAGTACTGTTTCTGATCAGGATATAACCATAATAAAGACCTGTTAGTAACTCATCCTGTCCGATCGTGTAATTTAATGAAATGTTTCTTACTGTCCCTACAGCAAGATCTAAGGATGTTGGACTACGGGTTATGAACTGGGATGCATTTCCTGCCTTGAAAGTGGTTATCAATATTTTAACGTTACCATAACTTCTAACCACTATAGGATCAAAACTTCCTTGGGTATTCAACGGAGCTAGTATCGTTCCGAAAGTGGGGGGTGATCTTGTCCAAGTCATGTTGAGAGGAACTGTAACGTTTATCAATGCAGTATCATTCCCTGCATTAGTTGAATATGCTCTAACGAAAGTCCAATAAATACCTGGACTCTGTCCGAACGGTACTTTAACATAAACATCAGTGGTGTCGTTATAATCTGCTTCCATGTACCCAAATTCAGGTGGATTCAATGTGATATCACAAGTTGGGCAATCGATTCCAAGATTTCCAGATGATTTCAACCAACTTATTCCCACATCGAATGCGGGATCGTTGCCGTAGGATACTATCGTCAGGTTTCCGATAAGGGTCCTTCTATCATGAGGGGTTTCTACACCTGCTATTTTGTCTTCCCATATTTGAATCAATGGATTGGATGAGACATCTATTTCAGTTAAAGCGGTTGTTGAGTTCCAGGCGTTGTCTGCATTTCTCCAAGTAGCATTAATGAAGAGGTTAATCAATCCTGAAGGAGTATTTTTTGGAACTGTTACCCTGACAGCCCAATAACAAGTTTCATTAATTTCTAAATTACCACAATACTTGAAGTAATCTTGAGAGCCATTATACAAGAATATGTAAGGGGTATTTTCGTATATCGTCAAATTGACTTGATAGGCTGGTGCTGGTCCCAGGTTAGTGAAGTTAACGGACAGATCAAAGGAATAAGATTGGGTTTGAGTTATGCCCCATGCTATTATAAATGTAGGATCGTTCATTATCAAACCTTCAGCCTTGCCCCACACACTGAAGTTGCCTGCATAGGTTGAATTAACATTATATTCCGGTCCTTTATCCATCGCAACTATATCTACGTAATGTATTCCACCAATCACAGGCGTATAAACACTGACATACTTTGTTAAAGTGACGTTATCCATGAGGACAATGGCATAAGTTCCATTAGGCAGAGTAATATTCGCCGATACGTTCTCTATTCCATAATCATCCGTAACGAAAGCTGTAATGTTTGTTGAGTTGAGGTTGGCTTCTAAGCTTACATTGGGTATGATGCTCACGTTGAATATCTGTGGTTTTCCTACATCACTCACTGTTATCGTCTTTGTGACATTCTTAATGTTAACAGTGTATAGCAGAGTTTCATTATCAGCAATTGTACAATTGAACTCTATAGGACCTTTGTCTGTAGGTGTCCATGTGTATCCAGCATAACCTGCTCCTGGTTGTCCGAATTCTGTTCCATTAGTCCAGTAGGTCCCATTGTATATCCAACTACCACCACTCTTGTAAGAGAAGTTAACAGCATAACCCGGGATACCGTCTAAAGGCGGACTGGCATCATGGTCTGTTACTTTACAAGATATATAGAACGGATCGGGCCAAGGAACAGTCGATCCACTGGGTTCTGCCCATTCAACATCCGCCCAACCACTTATTGTTATGTTCTTCCAAACTTCGGCCAAATCATAGTAGTTTTTAGTTACGTTGGCGGTTAGATTCTTATAACCTGTTCCCACTCCTGATAATGGCACATCCATGCTATTCCATGACATAGTAGAAGCAAAAAATGAACCATCCATATACCATTTGACTTCTTCACCAGACATCACTTCCCCGTTTTCATCCCACACATCTCCCTGGATTGGTAGGTCTTGATACTTGCTCCAAAAAGTCTTAACAGGTTTAGTCATGTTTAAAATGAGTCCACCCTTTATAGTTATTACAGTTTGATTTGTCGTAGAGTTATCAGTACCCGTTTTAGTTGCGTTTATATAAATTGTATACAAACCTGGTTGGACATATTCAGATGATGCATTGTATGTGACACTACACCATCCAGTTTGGTTGGCTGTACATGAATCTATTAAGGAACTTGAATTGTAGAACCTGACTGTGCTGAAGTTGGCCGGTCCTATTCCTGAGTCATAAACGTAAACACTTATGTTTGTCTTCGATGGAGATTTGAATGTTCCATTCCTGTATATGGTTGAGTTATCGACGATTATTTGTTTTATTAAAAGTGGTCTGTAGATGTTTACTATACTAGTTCTGATTGGTGTAGAAGCGTTGTAGCAATTTCCGCTTATGCATTGGACTTTTATTATACAGGATAAGTTGTGTGGACCAGTTGTGTCATCAGAAGTATCCCACCATGTCCAAGCATAAATCCCATCTCCCTCATCCTGAGTATTATCTGTTCCCAAGTATTCGCCATCTTTGGTAAAGTTAACCGTATAACCAATTAAATCTCCGGTAGTGTTCGCATCCCTTATATAACATTTAACCTTCTCGGTATCCCCTGCTGTAATTTGACTTCCATTCGTTGGATACATATCCCATATTTCACTCCATCCATAGATTGTTACAGAAGTGCTGTTGCCATGTGGATCGTAGTATTGTCTTGTTGCGTTTATGTATATAGTCTCTGAACCAAGTTGATAACGATATGGAACTGCCCAAGTAGTATTGTAACCAGTTGCTATTTGATACCAGGTTTGATTATACCATATAACTGTCGAATCATTTAAGTTGATATTACATTCATCGTAAACAGTAGCATTGAGAGGATATTTGACACTCCTAGTTAATATCGAACCTTGTACTGGATTTATCGGGTTGACATACTGTTGTCCTATAACAGTTAAATTCACTTGATTGCTGTTAGTTTCTACATAACATACATCTATCATTCCACCTGTTCCACCTTTCCATTTCTGTATACCAACATCTGAAGTACAGTTTGGATCATAGTATATCCAACAATAACCACTATCACTAGAACAGTTGTACTCTAAATCATAATCAGTTCCGTTTCTCGTAATCCAGATAGTTCCATTAACACCAGAAGGATATGAACCGTAGTCAGTATCTTGTATGATAATTTCTAAGTAAGCTTCATTGTTGTCTAGCCTTCTAACTGTAGAATTACTATTTCCACTGGGATTAACGTCTACTTGGTCCCTATCCAAGGTTAAGTTTACGACTTCGGTTTCATCAGTATATCCAAACTCATCTAATGTCCTAAATTGGAAGTAGTTTAGACCTAAATCTGAATAGGATATATTACACCAGAATCTTATATCGGTGAGAGTATATCGCGTGGGGACATACCTTGCTTTTTTATTCTGCCAAGCTACAAGAGTCCAGGTATTGTTGTCAGGGCTCTTCCATAAGGTAACATTATTGTAATCAGCATCAAGATCATCTACTTTAACCTTAAATGTATAAAGTTGTCCCCATCTTCCCGTGTCTCCCCAATTTCTACTTTGACCATCAATCTCTACACGTGGCTCATATATGGTTGGTGCGGTTGATATGTGCAATGCATTGGTTTTAGTCGTCGTGTTAGAAGAATAATAAGGTGATTTACTGGCAGATATTTCTATATCATACCATCCCCATGTTGCTGGAGAACTGTCCCAAGTACAGTTGTACCAACCGTTGCCTTCTGACCAACCATCATTGATCGATTCAGAGCATGTAAATTCTGAATATGGATCTTTAATTTTATAACTTACAGTAGCATTTTCTATTGGATTTTCACAATCATCTTTTATATACCCAGCTATCAATACTTGTTCTCCAAGCAAGTAGGCTTCTCCATCTGGTCTTGTTATATTAACGAGTAGATGGGTCTTAATCGTCAGAGAATAATTAGTAGTATTTAATTCATGATAGTATGAATCATTCCAAACCCCACCCTTCCAGTTCTGTGGGCCTATCGAATAATTACAATTGGGATTGAAATCGTATTCTATGGTTCCATTTACATCGCTGTAAGTAACTTCTCCTTCGTCATAACTATTAGGATTGATAGTGAAATTCTTTGTGATCCAGAATCTAGTTTTAGCACCATTCGCAGGAATATTTTGATCTATGTCTGTTACATTTAATCTTAGTTTTACTGTGTTATCCCAGTATCTCCATACAGTACCTGCATCACCCTCTAAATAAGTAACCGATACATTATCCTTTTCCACAGTAAAATTCAATGGTGATGTTTCATCGATGTATGAGTCTGTGCTATTGTCCTGTGCTCTAAAGTAATATTGCCAAATACCTTGATCGTTCTTGAATAGACCTATATTCTTATAAGATAATACTACTGTCTGGTTTATAGGATTCATCACTTCTGTGCCATTTATATAAGTCCAATCACCACTGCAGCATTTCCTTATGTATACTTCAACAGACACATTATTCAGATCTTCATCAGTCACGTTAACGGTGAATTTAAATCTTTCACCCCAACCCCCCAATGCCCAATCATTATCAGTATCCCAAGCACCTCCACTAGCTGTTACATTCGGTACATATAACTGTGGTTTTGTTTTAACGTAGAAAACGTTAGGTGTGATGGTTATATTGTCGTTGTAATAAGTCTTGTTAGATTCTAAATACACATCATACCAACGGGCAGGTAATGTACTTGTATTCATAGTACATCTATAGTTACCACCTGGCGACTGTTCTACTGGCAAACAATCAATCCATTCTCCACCCTCATTTATCCAAGTCATGTTTAAGGTTACATTTTCAACTCCTATAACACGATCATCTTCTACTGTCGCAAATATCGTTACATTACTACCTTTCAATACATGATACCCGAATGATCTCTCTATTTCATCTACTTCTAGACCAACTACTGTATTATTCAAGTCTCCGATAACTGTCAAGTTATAGATTTCTGTGGAGTTAGCATCCATATGACAATCATCATTATAACTTCCGCCAAACCAGTATTGTTCTCCAACTTTAAACTCTGGTGTTGGATCAAAGTATAGGGTTAAGTTACCATTAACGTCTGTCGTGTTTTCAAATTCCAGATAATTCACTTTATCCCTCGTAATCCAGAAAGTACCGTTGACTCCCGATCCAACATACTCATTCCTGATTATATCCCTTATCCTCAAGACTAATCTAGTGGTCTGTGAACCAGACCTGTTGACGAAGCTATAGTTTCCTTCCTGGTATTCTATCGTGACGTTTTCTTTCTCTAGTGTAGGTCCTGATGCCGTAGTTGTATTCAATTTGTTCGTGCCATCGTACAATTCAAACATGAACAGGTTATCAGTTCCTTTATCTGAACACAAAAAGTCTGATACAGTAACCCAACAGTAACCAAGTCCTCCATAAACAGTCATGCTATTCTTATACTTCCAAGAATTCCCGTTATCAGTCGACACAAGTAAAGTACAGTTGACATCATCTTGTTGTGTATCGTTTATGAATATGCTATAGTTAAAGGTTCCTCCCCACGGCCCTATATCTGGCTCAAGATTAAAGTTGGTGTAATTTGGTGGTGTGTTGTTTAAGTAGAACCAATCTTTCCAGATGGTAGTGTTGGAATAATAATCATTTCTGTTGGCGATCATGCTGATATTCCAGAATCCTCCCACATGGAAACTGGAATTCCAGGTGCAGTTGTACCAACCATCACCTTCATTGTTTATTGGTTGGGTTTTATTGCAATCCTCCCAATTACCATTAGGACTCTGCAATTTTATTTGTACTGATGCGTCTGATATCAGTTCATTGTTCCACCAACTACAATCAGTCGAAGCGTTAACCCTTATCAGAATCTGGTCTCCAACTACGAATGTTTGATAATCGGTTTCGTTGCGGGTTGGTTGTTGTATGAAGTTTTTCAACTGACCTTTTATGGTTAAATCATATTGTGCGGAGGATGTGGAATAACAGTCATCTTGATAGGTTCCAGCATACCAATCAGTCTGACCGACATCAAAAGTGCAGTCTGGATCAAACTTATATATTAAATGACCTGTTGCATTAGTTTGTGTTATATTCTCAAATAATCCAGTTCTGTTTTGTATCTGAAATCTTCCGCTCACATTTTCCCCAACATACTCCTGGCCTATCATATCATATACTCTAACAATTAGGTATTCAGAATCGTTGTTTTCCCTATCTATTTGAGCATTATCGCCTGAATGTTCCTCAAATTCTACACTTCTTTTATAAATTTCAAACTGATTCTGAAGGCTATTGTAAGCTTCATGTGTGTAATTATGAGTATCACTTGCATTGAATTTGAAGTGATTTATACCCACATCTATACACTCAGAAGTCCAATTGAAAGTGTTATCTTTTCCAGTACCATCTGTCGGTCCGTATATAGTCAAGTTGTCTACCTGTCTCCAGTCTTCTGAAGGCCTTTTCAACCATAAATAGACTGTTACATTGTCGTCATCCAAATCTCTAATATTAATACTGAAAGTAAAGTTTGCGCCCCAGTGGTAATTAAATGGAGATGGACTTACTTCACTAACTGAACCATTGTTCTTGAAGGTTGGATCATCTGCTAGATAGAATGAGAAATTCATCGTAGAATTACTGCTATTATAGAAAGATCTATCAGCCTCCATAGTTAGATTGTGCCAATTGTATGCCCAATCTGTTGTATCACTCGTGAGTATAGTATAGTTATACCATCCATTTTGTTCGTTTATTGCATTATATGACTCACTACCATCCACATAGAAAATAACATTAGAATCATTGACAAAACCACAATCAGCATCATCAGTCACATTACCTCTTAATTCTATATCATTACCAATTTCGGCTGGAAATCCACCAGCAGCATCTAGAGTCTTCAATGCCACATATTGTATAGGTTTTTGAATGTTGGGCGTAAACTCTGATACAATCGTAACGTTATACTCACTCGAATTAACATACCTATAATCCTTCCATTTAGAATTTTCGTCTAAACTACCCCTCCATTTTTGCTTACCAACACTGTAGTTACAGGTGGGATCGAAGTTTATATCAAAGTAACCTGAACCATCGGTTGCATCAGTGCCAGCCAACATCCAAGAATCTGGATCGGATGTGTTGGTTGTAACCCATATAAAAGCATCCTTAAAGGGTATTTGTTGTGATGGATTATCAGCATCGACAGCCCTTAGTTTGAGCGTGACACTATCACTAACTCTGTTAACTGTAGTTTCATTACCTTCTACGTATATGTATTCTACATCATCTTTTTCAACAGTAAAGGTGATAATATCTGAGGTATCATTCCAAACATCATCTTCAGTTACATTAAACTTCAAAGACCAATTTCCGATTTCATCTGGTGCGTTGAAAGTATCGCCCTTAGAGAATGTAAAAGTTATGTTTATTCCACTACCTTGCTGACAGGCGGGGGTAGTAATGGCTTCCCAATCAGTTGGGGTTAAGTTACCTGTGATTTGTTTATAGTATGCGCAAACCGTAATTGTATCATAATCTTCATCTGTAGCATTAACTCTGAAATTGAAGCTTTCACCCCAACCTCCCAGAGATGGAACGGCTTCCGGATATTCTAGTATAGGTTCTGTCTCGATAAAGAATGTTTTCTCTCCTGAAACATAACCGGTAGTCGTATTCTTTGGATTATAATTAGTTTTATTCGTATAAACGGTAATATTATATCCTCTAGCTGGCATCACAACGGGATATGAGGTGTTGAAAGTGCAATTATACCTACCCAATGACATTGAATCTATCGGAGAACAATAGAAAGTCTGACTGACATTCAAAGATGTCATAGATATGTTGATATTATTCACGTTAACCAATTGTGGAGGAATGCACTCGTCAGTCACATTGACTCTTATGGTTATGTTAGAACCTCTCAGGAATTCTCCTCCATTCGGTATTTCTATTTGATTGACTAAATCTCCAATTATCTCTAAAGTGAAATTAGTATCCGTCGCATTCTCATCTTGATAGCATTCATCAGTTGCTCCTGCTATCCAATATTGTTGTCCTACTGTATAAGAACAATCTGGATCAAAGTAATAACTAGTATTTCCTAACGAATCAGTTTGACTAATATTATCAAGTCTGTAATTAATGGAATCATTAGTAACCCAGAAGGATACGTTGACATTTGGAGCTGTAGATAGATTCTCATCGTCGTAGACGTTAACAGCAAGTCTTCTAACTTGGTTGACACCTGATGAACGGTTGAACTCATAACCGTCTCCTTCTATCAAAACTATAGTTATGTTACTCTCAGTTATGTTAGGTCCTTGTGTTTCATTCGTATAATAAGTGTTAGCAGGTTCTCCATTCTCTACCTTCCACTTAAACCATTTCATGTTGCTTCCGTCTTGTTCATCAATATCACTGCATTCGAAATCATGTACTATAACAAAGCAAGTTTCTTGTGTTGGTGTGCCTGGAGTACCAGTAGCTATGTAAGAATCCTTGTATTCCCATGATGTTTTGTTGTCTCTCGATATGAACAGTGAGCAGTTTATGGTATCTCCTTCTTCATCGTATATATCCAAAGTATAGTTGTATAGCCTGGTCCATCCTCCCTTTTCTGGAGTGACAGAAATATTCTGTCCTGTTGTGTTTAAATTCTCTAACCAGAATCTGTCTGTGTAAACAGTAGAGTTATCATTAAAGTATTGCTTGCTTGAGTTAAGCCTGACATTCCACCATTCCTCATCTTTGTCGGTAGAGTCCCACGTGCAATTATACCAGCCATCGTATTCATTCAAGATGTTAGTGCAATTTTCCCAAGTATCGCCTTCTAAGCTGAATTCAATCGAATAATATGAGGCGTTAACAACAGGTTCCTCATCTTGTCTGAACCAAGAACAGTCTGATGTTGTATTGAAACGAGCATCTATCAATTGAGTAACATTGAATTTCGAACCATTGATAGGTAACTGAAGATTATTATTCAACTGACCAATAATATCGAAGTTTCTAGCAGGTGTAATATTAGCATCAACATAACAACCATCTATAACACCCGCCTTCCATTTTTGAGTCCCGACTCCATAAGTACAGTTTGGATCAAAATCATAGGCCACATAACCAGACGAATTTGGATGTATTTCTGTTCCTGAATCATAACTGCTTGCATCACTTGAATTCCTAGTGAACCATATGTAGACATGAGTACTCGTATTAGTTACAATTGTATTATCCTTATCAATATCCCTAATCGCGAAGATAAACGTTCCATTTGTATACCCATATCTATTTATGCTCTCAGGTTCAGATATGTATCCTCCTGGGAAGTCTACAGTATCTTCTGTTATAGTTATGGTCTTTATCGTAGAAGTGTTCTCATATACCCACACATCAGAAACATTCACCTTGTAATCCCTGTCACCCCTATTACCACATTCAAATTTGTGTATGAATTCTATGTTGGGTTGACCCGGTTCTTCAGAACAATCTGGTGCATAACATATGGTTGAATTTAGTATTTGCCATTGACCGGTCAGATTAAACCACAAACTTATATTCATTCTTTCGAAACCTAATTCGGAAGAACCTTGATCTACGTCCCATACTTTTGCCTTGAAAGTCCAAGTTTCACCCCAACCACCAGAACTAGTTGGAGTACTTGATACATCTTTCAATTGTGGGTTTGTAACTAGGGCAGATGCATTTATTTTAGTTATTGTCTCAGAGTCATTATAGTAATTGTTAGGATCGTGCGCATGCATAGTTGCATTCCAGTAACCTAAACTCCAAATACCAGACACAAATGAACAATTATACCAACCTGTTCCTTCATCGTTGGTTGAAACTTGTGTGGGACAACCGTATTCGAACGACCCTTTCTTAGTCTTCAAAGTAACCTCAATTCCAGGTATCAGACTAGGACAATCATCACTTACATTGCCTCTCAGGATTATTGGATCGATTTTTCTTCTAAATGTTTCATTATCAGGTCTTTGTATTGCTACTTTTAATGGATAGGTAATTAGAGTGATGTCGAAGACAGATGAATTGGCTATCTTGTAGCAAGTTGAGCCAAACTCAGTCTTCCATTTTTGTGGACCTATACCATAAGTACATTTTGATGAAGTTGGAAATGTATCTGTCAAGTAGCCCCCTGATTCAGTTCCAGTGGTTATGGTTTTATCGACTATATAACTATCCCCATCAAAAGTATCAGTAGTAACATAGAACTTTCCTGTTCCTGGTTGATTATTGACTATTTGATTTATGTCTGTATCATTAACTTGAACTCTTAATGTGGCGTTACTCTTACTAGGAGCTATACTCCTGTTCACCACGGAATCATCGCCTAATACATAAAGTATTTCTATGTCATCTTTCTCTATCGTCAAATTATTTGTTTCACTTTCGCCTTTGTCATCACCAAAAGTTGTTGGATCATCCGTTGCATTAAACTTGTATTCCCAAGTTTGATTTTCGTTTCCTGATAGATCATCACAAATAAACCCATTACCTAGAAGATAACCTCTATCAAAGATAACAATTTCACTCGCTGAACCTGAAGATTTTGTCTCATATGAACCAAACTGAGACCAAGTTTGACTCGGTTTCCTTCTCCATAACTTGACTCTGACTTCGTCCCAATCTTCATCTGTGACATTAACTGAGAAACTGTAAGTTTTACCCCACCCATCATTATCTAAATTGACAGATGGATTAGTTAACACAGGTACAGTTTCAATCCAGTAGTCGTTAGATCCAATATAATCATCTGGATTGTAGTAGTTTTTGGTAGTGTTTATCTTAATGTTGTAGTATCTGGCAGGCATCAAAGTTGGAGAAGATGTATTGAAAGTACAGTTGTACCAACCAGTTGCGTTGCTCAATACAGGATTGCATGAAAACTGTTTGGAAGTGTCAACATGAATAGAAGTGAAATTAATTGTATCTACATTTATAGCTGCAGAACAGTCACTACTTACGTTACCTATGATTGTTACATTCTCTCCTCTCAAATATTCTTCTCCAGAAGTTGGTTGTTGTAGATCATTGTAAAGAGTTCCATAAATAGTCAAGTTGAATATGTCTGACTGATTTGCATAATAACAACTATCTTCTGGGACATAAGCTGTCCAATTCTGTACACCCGGCTCATAACTACAGTTGGGAGTAAATGATAATGTTGCGTTTCCTGATGAGGTAGAAGAAGAACCTTGAGTAATGTAGTCCGTGCCATTCGTGGTAATGTTGTAATAAACAGTTGTGGCAGGATCTACTCCTACATTCCTGTCTGTATCATTCACAAAAACTTTCAGGTTGAGTGAACCTAAAGTCCTGTTTACTGGTTTATCATGACCAAAAACATGGGTTATTTCGATTTTATCCCTCGTTACGTTAGGTCCTTGTTTTTCTGTCGTATTAGCTGCTGGGTTCATATGGTCATACAACTCGAACTTGAAGTAGTTATCATAGCTTCCATCATCCACGTAATCACAACCTAAGTCTACCCAGAAGCTGCATAAACCAGTACCACTTATGTTCATAGAATCTACGTAATCCCAACTCGTCATCCCATCTTCAGATGTGTATAAAGAACAGGTTACATTGTCGCCATCGCTATCAGAGACATTGACTGAGAAATTATAAGAAATGCCCCAAGGACCAGAGGGGGGTGTAACGTTTAAGTTAGAACCTTGTGGTGGATAATTAATTAATTCAAAACGATCAACATAAACAGTAGTGTTCGGGTTAAAGTATTCTTTACTCGTGTTTAATTCAATATCCCACCATCCTGGTGTCTTCATCGAACTATCCCAAGTGCAATTGTACCAACCATTGTACTCATTATTCACGTTGCAAGACTCCCAGCTATAAGAAGGTGACAATCTTAACCGTATACCTGGATTGGTTGCATTGATTACAGGTGTTTCGTCCTCCCTTCCTGGTTCACCAGAACAATCTGAGCTTGAATTGAACCTAAGATCTATAAGAGTTCCTGTTCCATAAGATGACCCATTGATTGGTAATTGGAGTAAGTTCTTCAGTTGACCGTAGATTTCAAGTGTAGAAGAGGCATTCTGAATGTTCACGTAACACTTGTCGTTACTAGAACCTCCTTTCCAGTCTTGCTCTCCGACAGAATAATTACAGTCGGGATTAAAATCGAACAATGCTATGCCGGAAGGATTTGTCTGATTCAAGTGCCCCGAATCATAACTACTTGAATCGCTGGAATTAGTAGTAATCCAGAAACTCACGTTTGCTCCGCTGCCCACATATGCACCAATATCCCTATCCCTTACTCTAATTTTCAGAATTGCTGAGTAAGGATCTATCCTGTTAACCGTCTCATCAGATAGTTGATAATATGCCCAAGCTTCGTCACCTATTATTGTGAATGGTTCTGGTGTTGTTTCATTGATTTTCTGGTAGATATCTGTTGCATTAAACTTGAAACTTCTACTTCCTATGTCTTCACAAGTAAAATTATGACCTTGGAAAGTCACAGTCCTACCACCGCTTAATGGCGATGGACATAGAACACCAGGACAAATTGTTGAGTTAACTAATTCACATCCATTCCCAAGATCTACCCATAGACTTATGTTTATAGAATCTCCTGAATCTAAATCTAAGATATCAACTTCAAACTCCCATTTCTCGCCCCATCCATTGTTGTTAGAAGCTTCCTTGGATGATGTGGAATAAGTTGGATTCGTTAATTTGGGTCTATCAACCAATTTAAATGCATTCGTTTCTAGGTAAGTTTCTGAGTCGTTATAATATTGTTTAGTTGCGTTAACAGTGATATTGTATAGACCAAGAGGGAAGCTCGAATGATTTGCTCCAAGGATTGTACAGTTATAGACACCTGAAGATTCTTCATACAATTGATATTCAGATGAGCCAGGAGATAGAGTACATCTCGCTCTTACAGTTCCTTTTCTAATAATTTCAACCGTGACATTATCTCCATTTATCAAACCACAATCATCGCTCACGTTAACTTTTATCGTCAGATCTTCTATTCCTCTTGAAACATTCACTTGTCCAATTGGCTGAATAACTCTTGTTTTTAATGCCTTAGTTACCACAGTATAGTTGAATTCCGTCGAATTTGTATCAAAGTAAGGCATATTTGGATTGTCTGCTTCTATAACTCCACCCATCCATTTTTGTGGTCCAACACTCCAAGTACAATCTATCTGTGGAGAATAACTGACGTTGCCGCCTTCGACTGGAAAAGTTTTTCCCTGATCGAGATAACTATCACCATCCTTCATAAGATACCACCTAACCCATTTATCTTCTAGAATTTCAGGTGGTATTTTATCACTGTCTTTAACTCTCACGACCAAATTCAAGTAATCGTTCGTTGATCTGTTAACGACAACATTGTTGCCTTCTAAGGCTTCTATAGTGAGATTATCATTTTCTATGGTAAATGGTTGTGGAACAGTTTCGTTTACATCCCAGCTGTCATCTGCAGTCACGTTGAACTTAAATAAGTGGGGTCCTATATCGCTTGTCAAAAACGCAGGTGATGAAATCACAAATGTAACAGTTGTGTTGATTCCTTGAACAGTATCATTACTTGCTTTTTCCGTCCAGCCAGAGCTCGTGTTATAATAAAGTCTTACTATCAATGTATCATAATCCTCATCTGTTACGTTAACTTTAAACGTCCATCTTTCACCCCATCCTCCAGAACTACCTCCTCCACTTGTGTTCACTGAAGGTGCTGTCAATACAGATCTTGTTTCTATCCTGAATCCTGAACCAGGATATGCCTCAGTCACTGAGGCATTGTTATAGTTCTCTTTAGAAGCATTGAAAGTCACATTATAATCTTGAGTTGGTTTACCTTTCGTATCAAAAGTACAATTGTAAGTTCCGTTGTTTTCGTTAAGTACTGAACAGTAGAAAGGTTCACCTGTCTGTTGAGATATAGCAGAAATGTTTACAATAACACTTTCATTCATAGTCTCGATAGAACAATCACTCGTTACATCTCCTCTCAGAGTAACGTTTTGTTCTCCTCTTAGGTACTTCTCTCCATTTGGTTGTGTAATAGAATCTGTTAATGTCCCGACAATAGTCAAAGTAAAATTGGTCGTTGTGTCCGTATCGAGGTAACATCCATCAGTCACTCCCGCAATCCAGTATTGTTGTCCAGTGGAATAATTACAGTCAGGTGGGAAGTCGTACAAAGCTATTCCATCGATTTCTGTTTGGTTTTTGTGCCCCCAATCGTATACACCAGTACGGTTAGTTATCCAGAAAGTTGTGTTTACGTTATCAATATTACAGGTGTATTTCTCTTCATCACATACTTGTACCTTCAAGGTTTTACTCTCATAGTTTCTGTCTATTTCGATCCCATCACCAGAAACCAATGTGACGTTTACGATAGATTCACTCAGATATGGTCCGTTCATTATCGTTGTATTGAATTTATTCGTGCCATCATCTATTTCGAAGGTAAAGTTTGTCAATGCATCTATGTCAGCACACTGGAAGTCGTCGACTATAATAGAACACGTTCCACTACCGGGTATAGTGTCATTACCTTTCTCTATCCAACTGTTGGCATCATCTTTCGATATAAAAAGAGTACAGTTGACTTCATCTGCTTCAGGATCTGAGATATCCACAGTGTAGTTGAAGGGTCTAGACCAACCCCCTGACGAAGGATTGACTGACATGTTCTCTGCTGTTGTGTTCAAGTTCTCCAACCAGAACCAGTCTAAATAAGTTGTTGTATTGTCGTTATAATCTAATTCTGTCGATTCCAACTTTATGCTGTAATTACCTTCTGGTTTGTTTGTAGAATCCCAAGAACAGTTGTAATAGCCCGTGCCAGAATCATCCGGGCTACAAGGATATTCATCACTATTATGAATCAAGGTAATAGACTTTGAATCAGCACCAATGATTAATCCTTCGTTAGAGCAATCAGTTGAAATGCTGAAGTTTATTGGTATCTTTTGTGTCACGTTGAATTTGGGTTGTTCCCCACCTACCCATTCTGGTTCAATCAAATTGTTTTTCAATTGCCCTTTAATGGTGAAACTATAGGTGTAAGTGGGCGTTGAGTTGTCCTTATAACAGGAGTTATCATGCATTGACAGGTACCAGTATTGTAATCCAACATCATAAGTGGAATTGGGATTCAAATCGTTCCATATGTGGCCTGTAGAGTTTGTTTCATTATCGTATGTATCATGGTTTGATTGATCATATGTGAATCCAAAGGTTCCATTCAAACTAGAGCCAACCCAATCATCATAATCAGTATCTCTTATTCTAAAGAGGAATTTTCCAGTTGTGGAACCTTCTCTATCTATAGAAGTTGGTGATTCAAGTTCGATAAGACTTATATCATCTTTTTCTAATGTGAAGTTTTCAATTAAAGTTTCGTTTGCAAAACCTAATCCATCTTCAGCTTTGAATTTATAGAATACTATATGGCTCTCATTCCCAAAGTAATCAATACAATCAAAGACACTATAGCATTTAACTTCTATCCAAGTTGCGCTGCTCTTGTTCTCTGAATAGACGTAATACCAAGGTCCACTCGGAGAATATGCTTTCCAAAGGCTAATGTTAGCTGTATTCGCCGGGTATTCTGTGTCTGTATCCTTAAAGCTAACGTTGAATGTGAAATTATAACCCCATCCTTCTTGCTGAGGATTGACATAGGCATTTTCTATTTGGGGTACTCTTCCCAGTCTGAATTTGTTGACTTCAGTTATGTTAGAGCTATTATAATAATTCTTTGTTGAATTCATCGATATGTTGTACCAACCAAGGAAGTAACCACCAGAATCCCAAGATGTTGTATACGTTCCATTGTTCCAATTTTGGGCAGGATCAGGACTCGGAATATATTCATTCCCCAGTCTCTCAATCCTGAATTTCACTGTCGCTCCTGGAACCAGTCCACATTCATCCCTAACCTCACCAGATATATTGATTAAAGCACCTTCAGGATATGCTTGTCCGTTCGGTAATGTTACGTTGCTTGAGAGTATCGAATAGATGTAAAGGTTCAAGAATTGAGTGGAATTACCCCCATAATAGTTTTGTTGCTCATCAACACCAGCCTTCCATTTTTGTTCACCAGTTTGATATGTACAGGTTGCATTGAATGATAAGTTCAAGTGACTTGTTCCTGTCATTGTAACAGGTATAGATGGACCATAGTTGGTATTATCCGTTGTTACCCAAAAGTTTCCAGTTGTAGATGGAACGTTGCCACTCGTTACATTATCCTGCACGTGTAAAGTCAGTATCGTCCTATTATCTCCTATCCTGCTAACGTTTGAATTATTACCAGCTACATACACGAATTTAACATGTCTCTTCGTCACGTTCAAAGTATGAATGGATGTTTCATATGTTTGATTGTAGGCATCTGTTACGTTGAATTTCCATTCCCATGTTCCAATATCAGGTGAGTTATACGTTTTCTGGAATGTAAGAGTTTCGTTGACTGGATCGGTACGAGTCTGCCAACCAACAACACTCCATTGTCCAGTAGGCAGTTTTCTATGCCATAGTGTTACATTAACAAAGTCGTCATCATCAGTTACGTTAACGTAAAAAGTACGAGATTCAGTTGGGTGCCAGTATTTTTCATCTGGTGTTACATATTCTCCTTCCAATATAGGTGGCACTTCTACGAAGAATGCGTCTAATTTAGTTTCATTGTCTATGTTGTATAACCCTCTCTCAGAATTCATCGTAACATTATAATCCCCACCTGGACTATTAGTTACATTCCAAGTACAATTATACCAACCTGAGCCAATAACGATATCCGTGCAGAAATATTCAAAACTATCATGACTAACTTTGAAAGTAACTGTTGCATCGTCTATTACATTTCCACATTCATCTGTTATGTTGCTTACGATAGTTACATTCTGACTTTGATTGTAGTATTCTCCACTCGGTTCAATAATCGTGTTGTTCAACCAACCTGTAATGTTTATCACATAATTCTCTGTAGAGTTCGCGTTAACATAACAAGAGTTTTCATGGGTTCCTCCGATCCAATATTGCCAATCAACAGAGTAGCTACAATCAGGTTTGAACGAATAGATCAAGTAACCATTTTCATCTGTGTTATTACTCCAACCTGAATCAAAGTTTGTTTTATCAGTAGTAACCCAAATCTTTCCTTGAGTACCCGAGAAGACGAGTGAATTGTTATCAGTATCGTTTATTCTCACTTTAAGTAGTACATATTCAGACCTGTTAACATACGTATTGTTCTGAGTTATGAATTCTATTAAGACATCGTCCTCAACTAGAGTGAAATTAAAGGAAGGTCTATCAGTTACATTGTGTGGATCTGTGGCGTTGAATTTGAAGTAGTACTCAGGCATGTCAGTACAATTGAACTCATTAAAAGTGAAGGATAACTCAGTCTTTACACCACAATGTTCACAAATAGAATAATTGATGAAGTTCCAGGTTTGATTATTAGGAGATAACCAGAAACTTACGTTGACATCTTCTCCATCGATATCACTAACGTTAACCTTAAACGTGAATTCCTCTCCCCAACCCCAATCTTGTTCTGGCACAACGGTTTCATTCTGTAAAACTGATGGTGAATATTCGTAAGCAATCACTTTGAATACATGGTTTATAATTCTACTACCATTATTGTAGAAAGTGACATTTGTTGAGTTTATTTCTACATCATACCATCCCAGAGGAGCTCCAGTAGAGTTCCAAGTACAATTGTAAGTTCCGTTATTCCAATCAGTTATATCGTTACAATAATATCTACTTCCTGTCGATTCGCTTATGGCAGTGAAATTGATCAAAGCGCCAGAAATATTCTCGATTAGACATTCGTCCTGAACTCTACCGAAGATGTTTATCGTTGAATTTTCTTGAATTTCATCACCGTCTGGACTCGTAACATTTACGTATAAATCTCCTATGACGGTTACGTTGAATTCACTAGAAACATTTCCTAAGTAACAAGTGTCGCCATCACTATAACCTAACCATTTTTGTTTTCCTATTTTAGTATAAGGTGAGCATTTCGGATCGAAATTGTAGTTAGCATAACCAGTATCATTCGTTTCAACAAACCCATCGTATCGATACTCAGTTCCGTTCCAAGTGATGTTAAATCTAATCGTTGTATTTGGATCTAAAAGATATGATTTCTTACTACTATCATTAACGAAGAGGATTAATTGAGTTACATCAGTCCCATTTCTATTTACAGATGTTTCATTCCCGTATTCATACGAAATTTGTATGGAATCTTTCAGTATGAGATGGGTATAATTATTCGTTTCAGAGTAACCTTGTCCGTTTGGTTCGCTTGCATTGAACCTATAATACAAGTCTTTATTCTTCTCTTCACAAGTGTAACTATTTGTAAAGTTGACTATTTTATTTGTGGGATTGTCGACATATCTGCACTCTGTTATACTATAAGTTAGGGACGGTGGTATCCTTTCTAACAAACAGACATTCACACCAGTATAGTGGTTAACTATGACTGTGTAGTTGTAGGTGCTACCCCATCCTCCCTCTCCTGATGGTGGATCTACACTAGGACTAGATAACTGCACTGGCGAAGTTAAGAAGAATGTATAGCTTCTTGTGTATTTTCCATCATTGTAATATGTTTTATTAGATTCCATCGTGATGTTGTACCAACCAGCTGTTTTATCTGTCGAGTCCCAAGTACAATTGTACCAGCCGTTACCTTCAGACCATCCTGCATTATTCGTTTCGTTACAATTATAACTAATTGAACCTGTGTATAGGACGTAATTTATAGTTGTATCTGTCACTGGATTGCCACAATCATCAGTTATGTTACCCTTTATATCAATAGTATCTCCCTGTGTATAGTTTGTTGAACCGTTTGGCATCAACACATAATTATTAAGGTCTCCATAAATCTCAATCTGAAAATTCTGTGAACTATTGTCTTTCCAGTAAGGATCGTTCATGCTAGACATGTTCCAGTATCTTAAACCAGGCTCATAATCACAGCTAGCATTGAACAGTTTGTAGTAATGGGTTGCATTCTTTTCTTCTTGTTCTTCTAACCAATGAGTTGCATTCTTCTTGATCCATAGATAGAAGTTGTCGTTAGAAATGCTCGTTGTATAACTCTTGTTGTCCCTGTCATAGACTCTAACTGAGAGCATGACAGCATGGTTTGGCTGAGCATCTGATCTGTTTATCTCAGTATTTTCTCCTTCTCCTAGGGAGATTGATATGTCATCTCTTTCTACCGTAAAGTTCATTACAGATCCGTAAACTGCTTCTGTATCGTTACCGAATCCTGCAGAATCATTAGCTATAAACCTAAACCTCCAGTCGTCTATGTTATACCTAGTGAAGTTGTAGGTGAAGTTCATCTGATAATCGTTACAATTACTACAACTGTCCCATGAAACTTCAAACCATTGATTGGAAGTGAAGTTCTTGAGTGAGAAAGTTACGTTTACTGTATTATTATCTGTATCAGTTACTTTAATCGTGAAGTTGAATGGAGACTCTCTCCAGCCACCTGGATTCGGTTGGACTATAGGGTTATTCAATTGAGAAACAGATGCTAAGAAGAAGGCATTGATAATTGAATCAGTTCCGTTGTTATACCATGTTTTATTAGCGTTCATCGTTACATTATACCATCCCAGAGGAGCATCAGAAGGAACAGACCAGCTCTTGTAGTATGCACCCTTCTCAGCACTGTATAAGACTTGTTCTCTGTAGACTTGACTATCATGTGTCAAGGTAAAGTTGACACTAGCATCTGTTATTGACTCTTGACAATCATCTTGTATAATTCCTTTCAACGGTATCGTATGTGCTTTCGTATAGTTTTCTGTTCCATTGGGCTGTTGTATCGTGACGTATAAATCACCCATCAGAGTAAAGTTTGATATTTGTGTATAGTTGTTGAATACACAGTCATCATTATCAGTACCACCATACCACGAATGAATACCAATAGGATAGGTTTTTGGAGTTCCAGAACACCAGTCTTCCCAACCCAATGCAACCTCCCCTGCAGTTGGCTTAGCCTTGAACATTCTTACTAAATGTCCAGTTTCATTTGTTTCCAAAGGTGTAGGATTGGTTTCCCAGTTGTTGAGTGTGAAAGTCGTCAACCATATCTTACCGTCAGCCAGATTAGGATAGCTCTGATTATCTGTATCGTAAACCTCTATTACGAATGTTGTGTTTGCTGACCTGTTAACGATAGAACTTGCAACAGGTGTTATGTTTGAGACAGAAACGTTATCTCGTTCTATAGAGAAGACATATGTGTCAGGGTTATAGATTTCTTCATCACCATCATCGTTCGTTGCGTTGAACTTGTAATTCCAACCAGCTATATGATCACAAATATAATCAAACGTGAAATTAATCTGACTCCAATCTGAACAATCAACACATGTGTAATTACCTATCTGCACAAAGTCTTGGTAACCAGCTACGGAGGGAGACTTATGCCATGCGAATACTGCCACGTTTCTACCGAACCTGTCTTTTGTCTTAACAGAGAAAGTGAAGTTCTCTCCCCATCCTCCAGTTGATGGAGTAACTGAAGCATTCTCTAAGAGAGGAATGTATTCATATACCTTGACTTTCGTGAATAAGTTCTGTCTTTCTTGGAATAGTTTACCATAATTCCATTCATATGTTATCTTCTCAACTCTAACATTGGTATCAGGATCATAAGTGGCATCAGCATGAGAGTATAAACCCATAACATGTTGAGTAGACTTAAATGATTCCTGCTCATCCTCGTCTAGAGTGTAATTAGACCATGCGTACCCTGAATCTTCTTTAAAGGTAAAGTTCTGCCATAATAGTTTGTATCTGTTGCCATCGTCTGTAATGTTTATTTTTGCTTCTCCTATCGTTAAGTTATAACCAGTGAAGTTGTAGAAAGTTAGGATGTTAACTTTTGATATCTTCTCATAGTCTTCTCCAAGATGCTGGAATGTATGGGTTGTTGAATTAGAACACTCTTCACCTGTGCATGGATAGCTAACTGTATCTTCGTAATAAGTTGAATTTCTAGTATCCCTTAAACCTTCTGCTGTTAATATTAATCTTCCTGTATCAGTACAATTCAAAGTGAAGTTGAGATAAGTGGTCTGTCTTAAGTTAATGGAAGGTAGTTGCCATTTTATCTTCCTAGATGTTTCGTTCCAAGTTCCTCCATTGAATACTTCTGTTACATTGCATGTCTGTGGTGTGTTTAAAGTAACATTCCATTCATTTCCTGTTGAAATATCTCCAATGTTAGTGACTTTCAAACTGTAGTTGTAGGTTATGTTAGGTTGTATACTCCTTGTTTCATCCCATGGATAATCTGGTTTCTGTTCAACATCTATGTCGAATTCAAGATGACTTTCACTAGTGTAGTTCATATTCTGTATCTTGAAGGTTGAATCCTCTTCATCTTCTTTACCATCCCAAGTTAAGTTCCATTGAAGCCAGCCTTCTTTTGATGGGTCAGTAGGTGACTTGACTTGATAAGTGGCTACGGCATATTCGTTTCTTTCCAGATTTGTATAAATAAACCATGTCAGTATGTTGTTATCCAAGTCCTGATCCCAATCATAGCTTATACTTCCTTCAATACGGGGATTGGCTGGGTTCCAACCAGATGATATTATTTCTTTCAGAACGATTGTTCCTGTTGTTTTATAACAACCTTTGTTGTGGACGACTAATGCTGACTCAAAGACTTTATCGTTACCGATTACTTTCGGTGTCTCCCTTATCACTTCTAATATTGCTATGGTTTTATTATTCTCTATCTGTATACTCGTTACGTTAGATTTACTCAAGCCATCAGGATAGGTGTAATTGACTGTTATGTTTATAGTCTCTATCGCATCTATGTTAGAAGAAGTAATGTTAAATTCAACAAAATCTGTTCCTGGCTCTGAAATGTTAAGTAGTTTAGAATCTTCTGAGATAGACCAGCCAGACGGAATTTGCACACTAACATTATAGTTAATCTCATCATAGAATGGATGATCTATAGATACATTCACTATTTCTGTTGTTACGTTATACATCCACTGAGAGTATTCTAAGTCTATTATCGGCTCATTAACTATGAATTTTTCCATTCTCTCTGTTGATTTGGAATCGTACTCAAGATAAGCCCTTATCGAATAATCATCATTAGACCATTCCGTAGTGTTGATATCAGTGAAGTTGACTAGAATAGTCGAATTTTCTATTATGTTAACAGGTTTATAAGAGTAGTTGACGAGAGTGGTAGTATTAGTTATGTTCAACCATAGTGTTCCAGAATAACTTATGTTCCTAGAGTTGGATACTCTGACTGTTACATTAAATAAGTTCTCTTCTACGTTGGAAGATTTTTCGAATCCTTTCGTTTCTGTTTCACTCACTTTGGATATTACGTCCAAGACTTTGACTGTTGGTTCAAAGTAAGCCTGGAAAGTTAAACCAGAGATCGTTATATCACTGCTTCCAGTGTTTTCAAATTTCACTCTACAATATCCGGATTCATTTGCTGCTATCTGTTCTTTCAATAATGATACCATTTTATTTTCAGAACTTCCAGAAGTGTTTAAGTAATAACTGTGTAAGATATCGATCCAGTCGGTGGAGTTATACACATAAACTCTTAGGTATGTATCATTTCCATCTATGATTGATGTTAGATTAACTATCCTATAGTTTCCTGCTGCACATTGCCAGGATGCTATAGTATCTTCTCCTAATGTAATTGTCTTTGGAAGAGAAGGTTCTTCTAAGTCTGGACTAGAATATCTGTAAACAGTTACGTTTGTTCTGTTCGTATGTTCATAGTAATCGATGGGTGGTAGTTCATCTGTTGTATTGGCAGTTATATTCAACAGGAATTTGTCATCATAAGGTATCGTTTGGTTGGGATTAATATTCCAAGATACTCTTGTATAAACAGTTTCATCTAAATCAGCTTCAATCTTTCCAAGATACTGATTAGTATTTGGTACATTCCAACCTGGCGTGTACAGACCAACATTGGTATTCGTGGCGTTCCTGTCCTTGACTCTTATCGTTGCATTAATTCTGAATGGGTTGAATTCGAAAACTTCCTCCGGTGAAAGAACTTCTGTCACGTTGAACTCAGGACAAGCCATCTTCAGATTGACATAATATTCATCAGAATAATCCGATTGATAACATTGTTCACCATCAGTAATCTTGACTCTCCATTTCTGTTGTCCTGGGTCATATTTACAGGAAGCATAGAAATCATAATTTATGTAACCACTTACATTAGTGAATTCACTCGAATCCTCTACAAGATAATTGCTATCATTGTAAGTGACTTCTATCTTAACTTCTGCTGTCGGTGTTGTCACCAATTGATTCTTGTCGGTGTCATTGACTGCTATTATGAAGGTTGTTGACTGCTGTTTAGTTGCATTGGTGTTGCTTCCATATTTATGGATGAAACTAACATCGTCAGGTTGAACCGTGTAAGTGTCTCCTTCTAAATAATCTCCCGTTGTTGTCTCATAAGTATTAGCTTCTGTATCTGTTGCATTGAACTTGAAGTTCCATGTAGTAATGTTCTGACCATTGCCACATAGATAAGTTTCAGTCCAATTCAATCTAGTATTGTCACAATCATAGCAATGCTTCTCTTGACCAATCTGTATCCATGAGCCTGTTGCAGTTTTTCTCCACAACCATACTGTAACGTTATCTCCAACATCTGTAACGTTTACAAAGAAAGTGAAGTTCTTAGACCAACCTTCTGCATTCGGATCAACATCTGCTACTGTTAGGTTGGATACAATCTTCAAGTAGAAAGCGTTCTCAACAAAGTCGGTATCATTGTTATGAGAACCTTTGTTAGCTACCATACTGACATTATACCAACCTGCTGAAGCTACAGAAGAATCCCAAGTACAGGTATAGTTACCATTACCTTGATAAGTTGCACCACCTGAAGATGGACAACGATACCAATCATTGCCAGAAGTTATATTGAAGTAGACTTCTGCTTGACCAACTCCAAGTTTACAATCGTCTGTTAAATTGGCTTCGATAGTTATTTGTTGTGGTTTGGTGAAGTTAATAGTTCCATCTGGTTTACTGACAGTTGCATTCAAATCACCTAATATCTCAACGTATGCTATACCAGAAGTGTTGTCTTTGTAGTAGTCGCTGTTAGTAACATTAACAGTCCAATTCTGTTGACCTGCTGTATAATTACAACTAGGATTAAAGTCAAGATAGTAGTAGACGCCTGTTTCGTTAATAGATTCATACTCTTCTCTCCATACATCAGATTGGTTAGTGACCCACCATCTAACCTTTTGAGTTAAGACATCAGTTGTGTTAGTCGAATTGTCATAATCGTATACGTAGACAGACGTCCTCACTTCGTAATTTGTTTGACTATCAGACCTGTTGACTCTAGTGTTGTTTCCTTCTAAAAGATTAACAGATATCGTGTCTTTATCGACGTAATGACTTCCACCGTATATGCCATAGCTGTTGTCATACTCATCAGTTGCGTTGAATGTAAAATACCAAGTATCTATGTTGTACTTACTGTAACTGTACTCGAAGAATATCAAATCGTTATTGCAATTTTTACAACTCTTGTTCTGTGGGTTGAACCATACATTATTAGTTGCATTCTTCAACCAGAACATTACCGTAACATTGTCTCCATCTTCATCAGTCACATAAACACTATAATTGTATGGGTTTTTACCCCATCCTCCTGATGATGGATCTACAGATGGATTTTGTAATAATGGTGAAGATGATAAGTAGAAGTTAGAGGTATCATTCCCATCATTATACCAGGATTTGTTAGAGAACATCTCAACTTTATAATTACCTACAACTTTATCAGAGGTATTGAAGCTACAGTTGTAATAACCATTTGAAGCAGTTGCGTATTCTGTTGTTTCGTTAGGACATCTGTATACATCGTTAGTACCCAAGTTTGTAAGGTTAAAGTAGACTGAAGCATCTGTTATAGCATCATTACAGTCACTAGTTACGCTTCCGTTCAGATTTATTATTTCTCCTTTAGTGTAGTTTGTTGAACCATCTGGTATCAAAATATTGTTGTTCAAGTCTCCATAGATTCTCACATAGAAGATGCTCGAAGTAGAATTCTTGTAACAAGTTGTGTCAGTAGAATTCATCCTCCATTGTTGTTGTCCTGGAGTATAATTACAATCTGGATTGAAATCGAGATAATAATAATTTCCGGTTGAGTTGATTTGCTCCTGTTCTTCTCTCCATACATTAGTCTCATTTGTGATATAAGTAAAGAATTCTGTTGCATTATCTACAGCTGTTATATTCTGTTCCAAATCTTGATCATATACATATGTCGATAGCCTGACTGACCCAGAACTTCTATTTACTGGCTGATTATTCCCTTCTAATAAGTTTATCGTAATCGTATCCTTATCGACGTAATGACTGCCTCCTAAGATTTGAGCAGTGTTATCGTGTTGATCTGTTGCATTGAATTTGAAGTACCAAGTTGTGATGTTATCGCAATAATAACTATAGTTAAAAGTGATGGTTGTAGTATTAATACATCCGTTACATGTCTCACTTTCGATGAATATCCATTGCCAAGAAGTCTTACTAGAGTTCAACCAGAAGTAGACTATGACCGTATCGTTATCAGTATCGGTTACATTGATCGTGTAATTGTATTGTGGTATGTTCCATCCTCCTGATGGGGGAGTGACGTTCGGATATTGTAAGACAGGTGTTGATGAGAGATAGAATCTTGTTGTGTTTGTTCCTGGATTGAAGCTTTGGTTGCTAGAGTACATCAAGACAGTGTACCAACCGACATCCATCCCACTAGAATTCCAAGAACAGTTGTAGTAGCCTGTCCCTTCATCTACTCCCTGACAAGTGGTAACGTTGCCCGTATCCTCATTGGTGAGGTTGAAGTATACTGTATCGATGTTATCCATCGAGTTGAAACAATCGTCTAGTATGCTACCATTCAATAGAACAGTCTCTCCTTGTGTGTAGTTGGTTTGTCCGTCGGGTGTCTTTATCGAGTTGTTCAAATCTCCATGTATCGTTATATAGAAGGTTTCGGAAGTATTAGCTTTGTAACAGCTGTCTGATGATAGGTTAACCTTCCATCCATGTAGTCCTGGAGTATAATTACATTCTGGATTGAAGTCTTTTAAGTAATGGGTCGTATTAGTAGTTTCACTCTCCTCCAACCAAGTTTCATTGAATAACCAGAATGTTACGTTCTCTGTCGGTACATTGACTGTATCACTTTGATTGTCGTTATCATAAATTCTAACTGAGAGTATCTGAGAACCACTCGACCTGTTTACTTTAGTTTCGTTGCCGTCGCCTAGGATGATACTAATGCTGTCCTTTTCAATAGTATGATAATTGATAGCAGATTCATTCTTGTTATTGTGACCTTCACTTGCATTGAAGAAATAATACCATTTTCCTTTATCTTGACAAATATAACTATTTGTAAAGTTTATCATCGTATTGCTACAATTAGTACAACTTCTAGAACCTTGTGGTTCCCAAGATCCAGTGTGGTTCAACCAGAAGTAAATTGTGACTGTGTCATTATCTAAATCAGTTACGTAGATTGTATAATTATAGTAAGGTTTTCCCCATCCTCCACTCGAAGGAGTAACTGCTGGGTTATTCAATAGTGGTGTTGATGACAAATAGAATTCTGTTGTATCATTGCTAGAGAGATAATAGCTTTTGTTTGAGTACATGTATACATCATACCATCCAGGATCCTTGTCTTGAGTAGGCCAAGAACAGTTGTAATAGCCAGTTCCTTCATCAATTCCTGAACAAGTATAAGTCTGTCCTGTCTGTCTATTAGTTATATTGAAATAAACACTGTTGCCATCAAGATCACTCATAGCATTAGAACAATCATCTACAACACTACCATTGAAGAGAATGTTGCTGTCTAGAGTATAGTTAGTCTGCCCATCAGGAGTCTTGATGGCGTTAGTTAAATTACCATATATCTCTATGGTAAATTCAGCAGATTGATTGTTCTGATAGCATGAGTAACCAGAATTGTTCATCTTCCAGTATCTCAGTCCTGGTTCATAAGAGCAAGAAGCATTGAAGTACTTGTAATAGTGAGTTGTATTACCCTCTTCCTGTTCTTCTATCCATATACCAGCAGTATCATTCTTCCTGACATAAAGATAGAAGTTATCCGTTGGGATGTCAGTCGTATAACTTTGATTGTCTGTATCATAAACTCTCATCGACATCATTACAGCATGGTTTGGTTGAGAGTCTGATCTGTTGATTTTAGCATTATTCCCGTCACCTATTTCATAGGATATGTTGTTTCCTATTATGGTGAATGGATAAGCAGTGGTGGTATTTTTATCATTACTGACATCACTTGTATTGAACTTGTACTGCCATGAATCGACATGCTCACAGGTGAAGTTGATTAGGTAAGATAGACGGGTATCAGAACAATTAGTACAACTCTTAGTTTCGTTGTTTGTCCAAGACCCAGAACCTTTCTTCAGCCAGAGTGTGACGTCAGTCGTTTCATTATCTAAATTAGTAACGTTAATAGTGAAGTTGTATGGACTTAGACCCCATCCTCCTCCCGAAGGATCAACATTCGGATGGTTTAGCTGAGGGACTGTTCCTAAGAAGAAGATACTCTGTGCAGTAGTATAGTTTTCGTTATAATTGGGCTCGTTCACGTAAACAGAGACATCATACCACCCTAATGGCAGACTGTCTGTAGGACAATCATAGTCATAATACCCATTCCCTTTATCATTCGCATCACCAGAAGAAGGACATCTATAGACCTGACCAGTTTCTACATGGGTGAGGTTGAAGTAAATAGTATCTGCTCCAGCAAATGAGTTTCCACAATCATCCTTTATTGATGTATTTACTGTTACATCGTTTCCTTTAGTATAGTTTTGATTTCCACTAGGAGTTATTAATGTACTTCTTAAGTCTCCTACGAGAGTGAAATAAATTTCATCTGTAACATTGCTCTTATAACAATCATCGTCCGTGTCTCCTTTCCATTTATGCGTACCAAGGACATACTGGCCTGCACATCCCCAGTCCAATTGAGTCATAGTCCTATTTAGATGCCCTGTTGCATTAATTGGCCCATCAGATCCACCATCATCATAAGTAAAAACAGCATCTTCTGTTATCCATATCTTACCTGTTCTTCCCTCTGGATAACTCTGATTGTCAGTATCATAAATCTGTATAGTAAACACAGTAGAACCAGATCTATTTATTATTGCGCCGGGAGCAGGTGTGATGTTGAAGATGGAAACATCCTCTTCCTGAACGGTAAAGGATTCTACAGTTGTCTCACTAGAGTCCCCATACGTGTCTGTGGCGTTGAATTTATACTGAACTGTCTCAACTTCACCCGGACACGAGTACGTTCTATTCCATTTAAATTCTGTTTTATTACAACTCGTACAGTTGTAGTCTTCAGGAGGTATCTCATTCCATGCCCCAGAACCTACCTTTTCCCATAAGTGTACCTCAACCGTATCATTCGTAACATCCGTGACATTGACAGTGAAGTTTCTTGTAAAAATCCAAGCTTCATCACTTGGGACTACACCATAATCTTCAAGAATAGGAGGATTTCTGAGGTAGAATGTATCTGGCTCGTATCTATAAGTAGAGTTCATATAGTAATAAGACTCATTGGAAGTCATTGACACGTTATACCAACCACTAGGTGCGTCTGTGGAGTCCCACGTGCATTTATAAACGTTTGATCCTACCCTCGATATATCAGTACATGAACCATTGAAGTTCCAACCATCGTTAGTTAGATTAAACCAGGTTTTATTCTCATCAATCGTAAAAGCTTCTCCACAGTCATTTTCTAGAAATCCTTGGGAAAGTATTCCTTCTCCTGAAGTATAGTTTTCTGTACCATCTGGTTTATCCAGTGTTAGAACTATATCTCCCCATAAAATCAAGTTTCTGTAGAGAAAATCAGAAGTATCGTTCTGGATGTAACATCCTAATTCAGAAGCATTGACTTCAACCTTCCATTGTTGTTCTCCCACTTGGAATTTGGGAGCACCTGAGTATTCACCCAGACAGGTAGGATCGAATGATAAGTTGGCAAAACCGTTGACAGTTGTTACTACGAAATTATCATCTGTGTGGAAGGTGAGGTTGTTGTACGTAATCCGATATCTTATCGGGAAGTTGTTCATAATAGTTCCATTCTTGTTTTGGATTCTGAAACTCAGTAAATCTGTTTGGCTACTAGATCTATTGGCAGTAGAGGCATGACCAGTTATGTAAGTGAACAATAGAGTGTCTTTTTTAATTTCAAAATTCTCTGGATCAGTTTCATTTGTAGTCCCGTTGTAGTTTGTAGCATTGAAAAAGAACCATTTTTGATCGTCGACATCATCGCAAGAGAAATATTTGGTGAAGTTAAACTGCTGCCAGCCTCCTGGTGTTATGTTGTATTGACCTTGACCTATCTGTGTCCATGGACCATTGTTATTCGGTCCGACCCAGAGAAAAACAGTTACATTATCCACTCCTGTCGTATTTACGGTTACGTTAAAAGTGAACGGAGTTCCACCCCATTGTCCTGATGGAGGATACTGAGTTACGTCTTCGAGGTTTATACTCACTGTTGGAGGTAAATTAACTTGGAAACTGTCGGTACCAGGTGTTTCCAAATCTATCTCATAAGTATCACTATTGTTCATTTCAAATTTGTAGAACCAAGTTCCTACATCTGATTCTGAGAAGTTAGCGTACCAATAGTATGTTTGGTTCACACAATGTGTGCATTCAGTAGGAGTCATGTTTAGGCATTGAGCCACGTCTTCGCAGTCAGACCAGACACCAGCTCCCTTCTTCAACTGCAGTTTAATCGTTTCGTTGGCATAATCTCCTGAAGTAGCTACAACAGAGAAGTTCCAGTTTAGATAAGTCCAGTAGGCTGAATCTGGATTAACATCTCGGTCCTTGAATTCCCTGAACGGTATTACGTAGAACAACCAGCCTCTGTTTGCATCACTCAAAGTCTGGTTGGGATAATATCCTGACCTGCTTACAAACATGGATGCGTTGTAAGCAACAGTTGGTGTGGAAAGGTTGGTCTGCCAGTAGCATTGGTATGCATTTGCACCTATTAAGCTGGAGTCACCACAGTCAAATCCTTCTGTCATCGAATAGTTTGCATAATACTTTATTTCCTCGTATCCTGGGGTGTAGTTGAGGGTTAAGGCATCTTTGCAGTCATCATCGCTATATCCTAAGAATTGTATCTTGCCTAGTTGAGTCACGTTATCATCACCAGTTGGGTTTGTTAAAGTTATGAAAATGTTACCCATCACTGTCAAGTTCCTGTACAAGAAGTCAGAAGTGTCGTTCTGGATGTAACATTCTAATTCTGAAGCATTGACTTCA
>Ga0209636_10000305_pt1 | contig 45171 bp, 54 predicted proteins | sample DeeMarSWOR152_54_FD_187464 | JGI IMG/M metagenome (GOLD analysis project Ga0209636, IMG submission 187464) | Marine sediment microbial communities from White Oak River estuary, North Carolina - WOR-1-52-54 (SPAdes) (version 2) | ecosystem: Environmental > Aquatic > Marine > Intertidal zone >...
CAATTAGGTCGTTTCCAAGGTAGTCCTTTTCATAACCTAAATCCTTTAGTTTTTCAACGGAAACATTGATTTCTCTGGGTCTGAAGTGTGTTAATGGCGCATCAGTAGCGTCAAATCTGATTGTACCGTCCTTAAAGACGAAGACATTGTTCTTAGCCCGCAGAATGCCTTTCTCCAATGGCTCGGGTATCTTGTAGTGAGAGATCATCCCCTTTACTCCCTTAACCTCTGCAGAGAACCCCAATTTCTCTATAGCGTTTTTCCATATCCCTCTCAAATCAAGATCGCGACGCTCATAAAACTGTGTATTGATTCTGCATTTGGGGCAGACATCTGAATCAGATACCAGATTGCATGAAGGGCAAACCTTTCTGAGTTTGGTAATTTCATTGCAATTTGGACAGGTGGGAGAGATTGTTACGTTGCCGCATTTGGGACATTCATATCTCGCAACCTCGACTGGGATAGAACCGCGTTCTGATGCTTGATTTAAGCTCCTCTCTGAACCCCCTGCCTCACCGATGGGGAATAGAGAATGAACCGGGGGTTGCATCTTCCTCTCTCTGGCCTTCTCGGGACGCCCCATTCTCGCTCCAATGTATGTTCCGGATTTTGCCCTTATTTTTATGGGTGAGATCGTGTTTAGGAAATTCACTGGATTTTCTTTTTTGTTTTTGAATTTGTCGATCTCTGATTTAGATTTTTCGAGATCAGATCCTAGTGGATAAAGGAGAGGTAGATATTCGTCTATTATTATCAGATTATTATCGACCCTGTGTGGGACACCCAAGAACTCCAGAATTCTTTTTCCCTCTGGATTATTATTTTCAACTATGAGTTTGTCTTTTATTTCTGCCTTGGAGAGCCATTCTACCAGGATTTCCAGATCTGCAAGGGTTATATCATTCCAGTGATAGGTATAGCGGGGATGTAATGGGATGTCATGTTTTTTTGATATCTCAATCGCTTTTTTAGAATCTGGAACTTCTTCGGACAGTTTAATGTTCTTAGCTTTTAACTCCTGATACCACCATTCTTCACAATATCCAGCTGGCAACAAGGTAGTATTTGTCTGTAGGAAGTCCCCATAGGTTATGAGTATATCCCCTAAGAATAGGATTTCATCAACGTCATCCCTTATAAATTCTGCTTGCTCTCTGCTCTCGACCCTGAGAACGCTTCCATCTTTCAATTTTACTATGGGACCTTCGATACTATTGCATTCCGTTATAATGCAACCCTTGCCCGGGCGTTCTATCTTTACCTGTGTTCCAGTGGCGATGAAACCATCCAGGAGGATCATAGTTGCAGGGTGAATGGATTTTGCCGCAATACCAGAGGATCTGTCTCTGCCATATCTCAACCTGAATGCTCCTTTAGCGGATGGCGCCGCAAATATTGGTCTGCCCCCCACGATTTCTGACATAAAGCCTGCAGATTTTTTTGCATCTGTTTTTTCCTTATATTTACCAAGTTTAGATAACCAATCCCAGCCAAGTCCGAGCTCCTGGCTATATTTCGTTAATTTTCTGGCCTTTTGTGCAATGCCTTCTGCTATGACCAGACACATTCCGCCTCTAATTCTATTGGTTTCAACCCTCTGCAGATTCCTGTGAATGGAGACCTCTCTCTTCTCGGTGGGATCGCCATCGACACATATTGGAAGGTTATTAATGATATCACGGATATCATCATCGGATGGCAGGTATTGCAATCTACTGACCCTGTCATTATAGATCTTGATTTCTTCAACATAGCGCTCCAATTCATCCTTTGTCGGTCTATATTCCTGTAAACCGACCCTTCTCCTCAGATAATCTGCAATTAATACTGCCAGACCCTGAGCTGTGCCTCCTGCGCTTCTGATGGGTCCGGCAAAATAAACAGATAGGTATTCTGAGCCGTCTGGATTGCTTTTAATTGAAATCTTAGCTATGCCTTCAATGGGTGCGGCAACAACACCCTCGGTTATTATAGCCAGAGATGTTCTTAACGCCTGATCAATCCGTTGCTCTTGTTCCTTTCTTGGAATTAAAGAGATGTCTCCTAAAATGTCACCGATGATCTGGGGTAAATTTTCCCTGCCGAGTTCTTTTATTTTGGAAGCGATCCCTTCAGGACCAACGAGACCCTCTACCCTGGATGCCAGATCTCCAGCTGGCAGTGCCTCTACCTCGAAGGATGGATCCATACCTCTGGATCTGGCATTATTCGCAATCTTATAAGCGAAATTGATCTTTTCCTTGATTTCTTTAAAGTATCTCTTTGTTTTTGGATCCATCTTAAAAGTGTATTACAGAAACCTCGTGGTTCTGTAGATTCATTATCGGAACCCTTGCTGGTGTTGGGAGATGTCCAAGCTCTTCCTGATATTTGGTTCTGGCTTGCCATGTTCCGGAGTTTATCACCTTAACTCCTCTATAATTCGTATAACCATTTGTGTGAATATGTCCCGAATGGAATATATCCGGAATTTCTTTTATCGTTAGATAGCCATCCTTTTCTGGCGATAATACATCATTTCCATAGACAGGAACCAAATACCTCCTCTTTAGATACTCTACCATGGCAGTTTCTGGTCTTGAATATGTACAACTAGCGAGGCTACCTATTATCGTGTCAAGGGAGGTACCGTGATACATTAATGTTCTAACCCCGTGGGTTGATACCATCACGGGGTTGCCTACCATATGTACATTTGGCAGGTCATAGAGGGGTGCACCTATATCCCTGTCAAGTTTTGGCTGGGGTTCCGCACCACGCACGGCATCGTGGTTGCCCATCGCAAGAACTATCTCTATGTAATCTGGAATTTTCTCAAGCAAAGATGCAAGGAAATCATACTGTTTATAGATATCCGGGATGGAGAGCTCATTTTCCTGATTCGGATAGATTCCAATGCCATCAACTAAGTCTCCAGCTATTAATATATACTTAACCTTCTCGAAGATTTCAGAATTGTTGCCCTTAAGATTTAAAGAATCTATGAATCTATTGAATTCCTTTTCCAAGAAGAGATAACTACCAACGTGGATATCAGATAACAATGCGATATGAACCTCTTCATCCGTGGATCTGGTTTTATTGTCAACTGGTAGATCCGGTTGATATATCTCATTTGCAATAAATAGGTCTCTATTCAACCTGCCTGAAATACCGATAACCTCATCCAATAGAATGTTATCGTACATCTGATTTAACTGACGATTGTTTGCTGGGACAAATACTGTTAATTCACCTGTAGGGTCTTCAACCTCAAGGAATTTATAACCCTTTTTACTCTCTCTCTTTGAAGAGACCATCGCAATTATACGTATATTGTCCTCCCCCATGTACCTTTTAACCATCTTTATGGGTACAGAAGCTCTTAGATTTTCTCTGTTCATCAAAATCTTTCTCAGGTTATCATATTTCTGGTTGAAATAATCCATAAAATTTTCTATTAGGCCTTCACAGGTAGATCTTCCGGTTATATCCGTTTCTTTGTGAATTTTTAATTCAGAATCTATCTCTTTCGCAAATATGTGTTTCTTCCTTTCAACTTTAACTTTCTTTATCTCTGTTCTCTCTCTTTCCAGCTCCTTTCTCTTCCCATCTATAAATTCCATGAGAAATTCATCGGCAACGAGCCAGACATTCTTTTTCTTTGCAGCAGATATGACATCTTCTGGGTCGAGATTATGGGAACTAATCCTCTCAAAGCCGTGGGAGGTTAGGACTATCCCGTGATCTGCAAATTTTTTGATGATTTCTTCCTTGTTTCTGTCAACTGTGGCATACACTAAAACCACCTATTCCCTAAAGAAGTTCCTTACCTTCTCCACAACAACGGTACCGGCATTTATCTGCGCCTCATCGGTCGAGGCCCCAAGATGGGGGGTCAGAACTACATTATCCAGGCTGAGAAGTTTACTATCTCCTAGGGGCTCGTCCTCAAAGACATCCAGAACTGCCCCTTTGAGCTTATTCTCTTTCAATGCTTTATATAACGCGTTTTCATCAACTAAGCCACCCCTTGCGATATTAACTAGGATTGCCGAGTCCTTCATCAAATTTAATCTAGCCTCATCTATCATACTTTTTGTATTCTCTATAAGGGGCACATGCAAGGTAACAATATCCGAATTTTTTAAAAGTTCATCAAGATCGACTAATTTGCAATTATACTCTCTTGTATCCTCTACTGTGATATTTGGGTCATATACCGAAACATCCATTCCAAATGCCCTCGCTCTTAAAGCGACCTCTCTCCCAATTCTACCGAAACCTATGATCCCTAGAGTCTTTCCAAAGAGTTCATTCCCCGTAAATTTGCTTCTTTCCCATTTTCCCTCTCTCATAGACTTGTGTGCGTGCGCGATATTTCGCATTAGAGTTATTAGAGAGCCAATGACCAACTCTGCTACAGAAATTGTACTCGCCTCGGGGGAATTAACTATCCTGACCCCTTTTTTTCTAGCCGCTTCTGTATCTATGTTATCCAAGCCGACGCCTGCTCTACCAATAATCTTCAGATTGCTTTTCTCTATTATCTCTTCTGTTACTTTCGTCCCACTTCTCACAATTAATGCATCATATTCTCCTATCTTTTCTACAAGCTCTTCATGAGAGAGCCCGAAATCCAGATCGACATCTGCAAAGCTCTTTGCCTCTTCTATCGCAACCTCATGTATCCTGTCTGTGATCAAAATTTTTGGTCTCATGGTTATTATTATTGATGAAAGAAAATAATTAAAGGAAAATGGTAGATATATCAACCTCCTTAGCAGGTATTAAACTGAAAAATCCAACAGTACTTGTGTCTGGCATTCTCGGAATTACTGCGTCCTCCTTGACAAGGGTTGCAGATTCTGGCGCCGGGGCTATAACAACGAAGTCAATCGGTCCAGTAAAGAGAAAAGGGCACAAAAATCCCGTGATAGTTGAAGTCTCCTCTGGTATGCTAAATTCGGTTGGTTTAGCATGCCCGTCCTTGAATGAATCCCTGGATGGGTTGAAGGATGTTCTGAAAAAAGTAGATACCCCTGTTATTGCGAGCTTCTATGGAAGGACTGTCAGGGAATTTGGGGAGATGGCCGAAAAAATTTCGGAGATAAGGCCAGATTTTCTCGAAGCCAATATATCCTGTCCAAATACGGAGAATGAATTTGGGAAACCCTTTGGCACAGATTCAGAAATTTCTGCTAAGGTTACAGAGGCAATAAAAAATTCAACAAAAATTCCACTGATAGTTAAATTAACACCAAACGTTTCTGACATAAAGGTAATTGCAAAGGCAGTTGAATCGGCTGGAGCTGACGTAATCTCTGCAATCAATTCCTATGGTCCCGGGATGGTGATCAACATAGAAACAGCATCTCCCGTACTTTCCAACAAGTTCGGTGGGCTCAGTGGTCCCGCGATAAAATCCGTAGCTGTTAGATGTGTGTATGAAATCTATGAAACAGTCGAGGTTCCGATTTTAGGCATTGGAGGAATTCAAACCGGGAGGGATGCTATCGAGATGGTAATGGCCGGAGCGAGTGCAGTTGGAATTGGTACAGGGATAATGAAGAGGGACATCAAAATCTTTTCCGAGATCTGCGAGGAAATCAAGGAATTCATGAATTCAACGGGTTATTCAAAACTGGCTGAGTTGATCGGAAAGGCTCACTGAGATTTTGGATAGAGAAAGTTTAAATCAAATTAATCCAAGCTTTTCAAGAAGTTCTTTTGTATTCAATACTTCTGCTTTATCCTGTTTCTTCAATAATTTGTCTTCAGACCAGATTGGGCAGTTTAATTTTAGTGCTAATGCGAAATACTCAGAATCGTCAGGGTCCGGGGAAATAGCAGAGCCTTCTTTAATAAATTCCGTTATCCCTGACGATGAAAAGGTTTTCAACTGCATTCTAACAGCAAAAAATTCCGACCTCAAATCTCTTTCAGATAATTTGCTTTTATCTGAGATATCTTTCCAATACTTGCCGATTTCAAACAAAATGAAATCGGGGGAAACTGGACTGATTTTATTAGAGAAAAACAACTTGTGTTTACTTCCTCTAGCAATTAGCAGAGATATAACAACATTAGCGTCTACAACGACAAACATTTTTCAGATCAGACCAGCCTTCTTAAGTTGCCCAAACCTACCCTTCTTCATCTTCCTGCCCAGCTCTACTGCAAATTTATCTGCTTCCCTATCTGATAACTTACTTTTAGATGCAATTGCTTCAACAAATACCCTCCTCAACTCTGCAGACCTCTCAAGTTCTAATTCAAATGCTCTCAATTTAATTGCTTTTAGAGCAACCTCTGACCAATTCTCTGGAAACTCTCTAATTTCTTTTTCCAATTCTTCGGGAACCTCAACAACGATCTCTGCCATAGATAATAATGTAGAAAATAACTATTTAAATAGCTTCTCCCTGTTAAAAATCTCCAAAGTATATGGGGATTTACAGGGCAAGGAACTAATCTTCCTCGACCAAAACCCAAACCCAGTAAAAGTCAGAGAAATCAAAAAGGTTCCTTTCAGAGGAAAGATTTACGATGTTACTGTCCAGAATCACATTATTCTGGTTAAAAGGAACGGAATTCCAGTCTAATCTGGAAATTCCAAAGAGGAGGAAATTCCGTTCTGGATAGGATATTGGAACTCAACAGCTCAGAAAACGAAATGAAGAAAGGAGTAGCTTTCCGAGATTTATGGATTTATGCAGAATTGATAATATAAGATCATTAGAATGAAAATCGCCTACAAATCAGATATCGGCAAAATTAGGGACACTGACGAAGACAGCATTATCGTCTTGAGAATTGGTTCTATCTACGAATCCAAAGAATCCAAGAAATTACTCTTAATTCTGGGCGATGGAATGGGGGGCCCTCCCTGTGGGGAGGTTGCCAGTTATCTCGGAACGAGAATTCTTGCGGAATTCCTGATGACGGAGTTGCTTTCTGCCATAAAGGAAATAAACTATTCATCGGCATTGGAGTCCGGAATAAAAAAGGCAAATAGTGAAATTTTAGAATATGCAATGAGAAATTCTCAATGCTCGGGAATGGGTACAACCCTGGTTACCGCAATCTTAGATAATGAAAAATTATACGTTGGAAATGTCGGCGACTCACGGCTTTACATAATAAACGAAAAAGAGATTAAGCAGATTACGGAGGACCACAGAATTGAAGGTGCCCTTACCAGAGTTGTTGGATGCTTTCCGGATGTCGAGATTGACCTGTTTGAATTAAATCTCTGTAAAGGGGACATAACATTGATGTGCTGTGATGGACTGACTGATATGGTTTCAGATGCTGAGATACAGAGGATGGTTTTAGAGAGCAAAACACTTAAGGATGCGTGCAATAATCTAATTCATTCCGCCAATGAGAAAGGAGGCAGGGATAATATCTCATTAATCCTAGTAAAGAATGAAGATGAACGCACCTGAAATGGTAAAGATCTTGGGAATAAGGGTAGAGACACCCACAGTAAAGACCCTTATACTGGACAAAAAAATTCAGGCAAAGCCAGGACAGTTTGCGATGCTCTGGATTCCAAACGTTGACGAAAAGCCATTCAGCTTCAGTAAATTGAATGGAAATCTGGAAATCACGGTAAAAGAGGTCGGTCCATTTACACAGAAATTATTCTCCCTCGGGAAAGGTGATTTGGTAGGAATCAGGGGGCCATATGGCAATGGCTATTTTAGAATAAAAGGAGAAAAAATCTGCGTAATTGCTGGGGGTGTTGGACTGGCTCCATTAATGCCTCTGATTGATGAGATTTTAAAAAGGAAAATAGAGTTGACGCTCATACATGGAGCATCAACAAAGAAAGAGCTCCTCTGGATGGATAGATTAAAGTCAGGGAAGATCGATCTGATACTGGCGACAGATGACGGAACTTGTGGTGAAAAGGGCTCTGTATGTGATATCTTCGAGAATCTAGTAAAAAGAAAAAGATTTGACCAGATCTACACCTGCGGTCCAGAATCCATGATGAAGAGGGTTGCAGATATCTCTCTAAAGGAAAAGATTCCATGCCAGCTCTCATTAGAAAGATATATGAAGTGCGGTCTAGGCATCTGCGGACAGTGCTGTATAGACCCTCTGGGACTCAGAGTCTGCAAGGACGGTCCCGTATTTACCGCTAAAGAATTACGGGGTACGGAATTTGGGAAATATAAAAGAAACGCATCTGGATCCAGGTGTAATTTATGATAGAATGATCCTAAAGATCGGTCATAGAGGTGCGAGAGCATACAGGCCAGAAAATACTTTAGCGAGCTTTTCCCATGCTATAACCATGGGTGTCAACGCGGTGGAATTTGATGTAAGGCAGACGAAGGATAAAGAGCTCGTTATTATCCATGATCCTAAGGTTGACAGGGTAAGTAATGGTAAAGGTCTTGTAAAAGATTTGACATTAGAACAGATTAAGGAATTGGATATATATGGTGAAAAAATTCCCACACTTCAGGAGGTCTTGGACTTTCTGGATAAAAAAGTGGAAAAATTTCTGATAGAACTTAAAGAGCCCGGATACGAAGACAGAATAGTTAAGGAATTAAAAAGCAGGGGAACAGAAGACAGGGCCATAATTGTTTCCTTCCATGAGGATGCCCTGAGAAATATACGTAAGATAGACAAAGAGATAGAGACCGGTTTGATTTATGTCAGGCATAAGAATCCAATCAGGTCGGCTCTAGAATTGGATGCAAAATATATATTGCCTTTATACAGGTTTACACATACAGCCAATGTTAAAAAAGCCCATGATAATGGCTTGAGGGTAATAGTCTGGACAATAAATAAACCGGAAGAGGTAACAGCCTATTTGAAGAAAGGTGTTGATGGCATAGCAAGCGATAGGCCGGACATACTGAGGGGTATCGTGTAACATTCCAGAACACGTCTTCTTACAGCATTATTTATTACACCTCTCGCCAATATTTATCTAAGAGGGAGGTTCGTCAATATGAAAACGCTGGAGGAAATAGAGGGGATAATAAAAAAGTATAAGTCTGTGCTCAGAGAGGAGTATAAAGTAAAGGGGATTGGAATTTTCGGCTCCTATGTTCGAGGTGAGCAATTGGATATAAGTGATATAGATGTCCTCGTGGAGTTCTATGAACCGGTCGGGTGGGAATTTTTAGATCTCAAAGAATTCCTTGAATCAGTTTTACATGTAAGGGTAGATTTGGTTACAATCGGTGCATTAAAACCTCAGATAAAAGATAGAATACTAAAAGAGGTGATCTATGCGTGAAAAGAAGAGACTGCAAAATGTATATTGAGGATATTCTGAGTGCCATAAATAGAATTGAAAAATATATCAATGGATTGGAATACGAGGAATTTATCCAAAATGATATGGCGGTAGATGCAGTCATAAGGAATCTTGAGATCATTGGAGAGGCTTCCAAAAATGTTCCAGAAAATGCGAGAAGCCAATATCCCAATGTGCCCTGGAAAAGAATGATAGGGCTGCGAAATATAGTTATTCACGAGTATTTTGGAGTTGATTTGAGTATCGTCTGGAGAATTATAACAAAGAATATACCTGAGGTCAAACCGCTGATAGAGAAAATCTTGAATGATCTTTAAAGAGGAACAGATGAGGACAAAATCATAGATAAAAAAAGGGAAGCATTATGGAAATAAAGGAGATACTTGAGGAGTTCAAGACAGAAATTAAAAAATTATATGGTAAGAGACTAAAAAATATTATCCTCTACGGCTCATGGGCAAGGGGTGAAGCAACAGAGGAATCAGATATAGATCTGGTTATTACTCTTAAAGGGAGCGTCATCCCTGGGAAAGAGATTGACAGGATGATAGATATAATCACAGAGATAAATCTAAAGCATGGTGTATTGATATCGGTTTATCCTATCTCTGAAGAAGACTATCCCACAATTAACAGTCCATTGCTCATAAATGTGCGAAGAGAGGGGATGCTGGCATGAAAGAAATAAAGTCCTTAATTGAAAGAGCGAAAAAGTATCTCAAAAGTGCCGAGATACTACTTGAAAAAGGGGACTATGAATCCTCAGTTTCAAGAACATACTACGCTATGTTCTATTCTACTCAAGCCATGCTGCTCACAAAGGACTTATCGTTTTCATCCCATAAAGGTGTAATCTCTGCTTTTCAATAAAGCGTTTGAGAAAAGGCAGATAGGAGATTATGAATACACATTCGTGATATCTAAGAATGAGGCTGAAGAAATACTTGAGAATGGAGAGAAATTTGTAGAGAAGATAAATCAACATCTAAAGGAGAAAAAGATGCTGTGAAATATTGCACGTTGCCTAACATCCAACCAGAATCCCTCCTCTTTTATCGCATTTAATTTATCTATCTGAACATAATAAATAAAAATGCCCGATTTAGTAATAAAAAATTCTAAGCTTGTTTTCCCCGAAAAAATTGTTGATGCGGGACTCGTTATTGAGAACGGAAGGATAAAGAGGATAACTAAAGATAGAAATCTTCCGGATGCTGAAAGGGTTATAGATGCACAGGGTAATTATGTTCTCCCCGGATTGATAGATGTGCATGTGCATTTCAGAGAGCCGGGGGCGAGTTCCAAAGAGGACTGGTTTACGGGATCATCTGCCGCTGTTGCAGGGGGAATTACTACTGTTCTCGACATGCCAAATACACAGCCGTCTACAACAACAATTCAAAACCTGGATGAAAAGAGAGAGATCGCCAAATCAAAGGCAATAGCTGACTATGGATTTCATTTTGGTGCAACCGCGGACAATTCAGATGAGCTCTCTAGGTTAGGCAACGATACAGCCTCCGTTAAATTTTATATGAGCGCAACCACCGGAAGCCTGAAAATAGATAACGATGCTCTAATCTTTGAGGAACTCAAGATTCTAAAAGATAAAAAAATCCTGGCAACGGCACATGCAGAAAACCGCGACATGGTCCGGTACTGGTTCGATAAATTAAAGGAAAAAGAAAAGGTTGATGCATTGGACTATGCAAATTCACGACCGAATATATGCGCTGCCGACGCTCTCAACCGTATGGTTTTTCTATCAAAAATTCTCGGGAATTCTGTCCATTTCTGTCATGTATCCACACGGGAGGAGTTAGAGATATTAAAAAATTCCAAAAATAACAGAGTTACGGCAGAGGTAACGCCACACCACCTCTTCCTGACGAGGGAGGACATAAAAGAGCTGGGAAATTACTCAAAGGTCAACCCTCCTCTAAGATCCAGAGAGGATCAAAAAGAGTTGTGGAATGCAATCCATTCCGGGGTTATAGATATTATAGCAACGGATCACGCACCCCATCTACCAGAGGAAAAGGAGAGGGACATACTGATAGCGAGCGCGGGAATGCCCGGGCTGGAGACAATGTTACCCCTATTGTTGAATGAGGTAAATAAGGGCAATCTAAATCTGATTGAATTGTCCAGGTTAACTGCCATAAACCCTGCCAGGATATTCAGAATAAGGAACAAGGGGGTAATACAGGAGGGTTATGATGCGGATCTTGTTATCATTGATCTAAAAAAAGAGGCCAAGGTAGACAACTCAAAATTACTCACAAAGTGCGGATGGAGTCCATTCGATGGCAGGAAATTAAAGGGCTGGCCAATAAAAACATTTGTCAGGGGCAACTTAGTATTTGATGAGGGTTCCATAGAGAAAATACAAGGAAAGGAAGTAACCTACTCGAAAAATGAGAACTGAATCAATCCTGATATCTCTGATCTTATGCTCGTGCATCAGTTTTGCGCAAACCCCGGAGAATATCTCTTCTATCTTCGGAGAAGCTGAGATGGCTGAGCCTCCAAAGTTGCCTACAGAGGAGGTCAGGGCCGAACTAATTCTCGTAATCAGGGATATGGAACAGAATGTTATCGGAAATAAACATATCCTCTTGGAGATAGAGGACCTTGGAAAGGGTACGAGGGAAAATACACTCAGATATAGCGATGAAAACGGCAGGGTTTCATTAAACCTCGAACCTGGAGACTGGCAGTTAATAGCCAAGATCGATGATTTATCCACACCCGGAAAAGATTATATCTCGAATGAATTTAGGGTAAATCTAAGAAATTCGACAACAGGGGATCTATTTGTGTTCCCGGTTGGCAGTTTAAGGGGGAATATCTACAACGAACTTGGAGAGAGAATAGTAAACGCAAAGGTCAAGGTAGATTGCGGCAGAGATTACGGGGATAAAAATACCGTCTCCGACGAATTCGGTTCATTCTCTCTTGACTATGTTTCCACAGGAGTATGTGATGTGTCGGCTTTATCTGATAACAAGGTGGGTTCCAGCACGATAAATATAACCAAGGGGGAATTAAAAACGATCGATATAACCCTCGGTCAGGAGGTGAAAGGCAGCTTTGACCTAACAATTCTGTTGATAGCCGTATCTCTCATAATTATCATCATCATTCTCTATCTTTCAAAGAAAAGAAAACCAAGACCAGAGGTCGAAAAAGAAATTAGAATAGAGGTAACTGATAGAATGCGAGACATAATCCAGACATTAACCGACAGAGAGAAAGATATTGTAAAGCTGTTAATCGAGAGCAATGGAAAACTTACACAGGCAGAGATACGTCACTTCCTCAGGATTCCCAAGGCTACTGTATCAAGAGACATCTATTCCCTGGAACAGAAGAGGATTATTGAAACAATTAAAATCGGCAGAAATAAGGAAATAATACTTACCAAATGGTTTCTGGGCCTTGAGGAATAATCTCAGAGTTCTAAAGCATAAATGGAACTATCTGGAACCTTTTCTGAGCAATCTATCCATTCTCTGTTTTTAAATGGTTTCATGCAAGGTTTAATTAGGAAAAAAATTTTGAAAAAAATGAGGTGGATGAAATGATAAATAAAAGGTATTTGATGGTAGGAATTGTTTTGACATCTTTGATATGTGCCATTGGCATAGCTATACCATATAGTGAAACAACATGCACTGACTCCGACGGCGGAAAGAATTATTATGTGAAAGGGAAGGGAACAGGATTATATAGTAATAGCAAAGACAAAGGTTGGATTTTTGGAGAAAATCCAAATAAGGCTTCTAGTAGATATGATTCAAGTTTAGATTACAGTACCTACTACGATCACTGCCTCGATAGCGAAACATCAAATCAACTAAATGAAGCTTATTGTGATGAAAATGGACTATTACAATCGTTTGGCTATAATTGTCCAAACGGCTGCGAAGATGGTGCGTGTATAGAAAGGGATGAAACCCCTGACTGCGGCGACATTAATTGCGACGGTAATGTGGATAGCGATGATGTCACTCTATTACTGAACTATGTGGGTTATCCTGGGAAATACACCATCTGCAGCGAATGGGCAGCAGACGTTACCTGTGATGGTGTGATAGATGTGGGTGATGTCGGCCTGTTGTCTAATCATGTTAGTTATCCAGATAATGAAAGATATGCTTTAAGATGTTGTTCAGAACTTAGCATAGAAATAACAAATCCAAAAGATAAAGAAACGGTTTCTGGAATCGTTAAGGTAGAGGCAACCGCCAGTGGTCCAAACAAGCTGGGTGAGATGTTTCTTACCATCGCGGGGGAGCATATAGCCGGTCATTTTCCGTTGACTCATTGTATTGAATCTGTTGCTAAACCCGTAGATAATCGTGAGATTTATACAAAAACCTGCTGGTACAACTGGGACACATCCAGCTGGAAGGGAAAGGTCACCTTAACAGCGAGTATATCGGATACAGGAGGAAGTAGAGCCGAGGATTCGGTTGTGGTTTATGTATCTGAAACAATAGATATTGTAGATGTTGATATCTATCCAGAGATACAGGCAGTTGAGGTAGGTGATATAGCAGAATATAGGATTACAGTAACGGATAACCACCCCATTGCGAGGTGTGGAATTGCATTGGCGGACGAACCAATTCCAACCGAAGCTGAAATTGCGGTGGAAAAAGTACCGAGATGCATAGTCTACTATACCTACAACCTGGAGGTTACAGGACTCCCATTTGATGCAGAATACTCAGAAAGCGTTACAGTCTACCAGGGAAGTTCTGAGAGTGTTCCTTTAACAATTAAACCCACCTATAAGGGAAACTTCAAATTTAAAGTTAAAGCTACTTTGTCAAATAATCCAAGCGTGCATGATTCCGACTCAGCTACACTTATAGTGAATGAGTACAGAAACTGTAACCTAGAATGTAAAAGGCGAAACTACGATTATGGGGTCTGTAGAACCTCCTGCAGTGCTAATGAGTATGATATAGGTACCAGATATTGTCCTCAGGTTATTGATAAAACACTTACAGCCGCAGGGAAGGTAAGTAGTACCACGGTTGTTAGCTCGAAATCTGGTGGCGGAGGCGGAGGTGTTGTTAGCGTAAACAAGAAGATGCTCACCGTTGAGAAGGCAGCTGTGGGAGATGTAGTACCCACAATCAAGGAGACAACCGCCGAGGAACAGGACACTGACATATATATGTACCCAACATACCACTGCTGCTGCGGGAACAAAGGCATTACTGTAACGGCGTGGCTAGGTAAGAGCAGCTATAAATCGGGAGAAACAGCAACGATATACGCAAAGGCCTATTCGACAGAAAACGGAGACATAGATGCCGAGGTTACGGGAACGGTCAAGAGACCTGATGGAATAGTAGATACCTTAACCTTCAGAAAAATTTGTACGGTATATGAGCTCCAAAAGATCAAAGATGAAAATCCCTCCATGGAGATCAGCTGTATTGGGGGTGAGTGTTGGCCGAGGTGTCTTTATATTGCAACCTATGGAAATACCGAGGCAAGTGGTTACTATTCTGTAAAAGTAAGGGCTGAGAGCAGATATGGATCTGCAGAAACTAGCACCGGCTTTTGGGTAAGAGAAGAATTTAAGACATGTAACAATTACTGCCAGGAGATAGGTTATGACTATGGTGTTTGTAGAACATCCTGTAGAGTAGACGAAAAAAATGTAGACCATGAATACTGCCCCCAGCTGATAGCCAGAACCATTGAACCAACGGATGAATCAAATGCAGAGATTGCCCATAGATACATGTACTGCTGTTGCGGTAACTTGGTTCCCCCACCACCTCCAGACGAGAAGATAAAGTTAGAACTTCAGGAGGGTTGGAATCTGATAACACTGCCGGGTAAGGGTAAGTTATCTCTCGGTACCTGTGAGGCTTTATACGGCTTCGTTTACATTGATGGAGGATATCTTAATATGAAGGAGGCAAAAGAAAAATTGGGTGAAGAGGGGTTAATGGAGTATCTCAGAAAGCACTCATTCTGGGCATACTCCTTCAGAAAATGCTATTTAGAATTTACCCTTGAGGAATATACCTCTTATACTGAATTAGAGCTCTCGAAGGGGTGGAACCTTTTACCTATAACTGAAGACATGATCGGGAAAAGTCTACAGGATATACGAGGCAATTGTGAATTCCAGAAAACATACCTATGGGATGCGAAAAAACAGAGGTGGGAAAAGCTTGATTTAGAGGAGAAATTCTCAGAGGAGCAGAAATTCCAGGGCTTCATTGTAAAAGTGCCCTTCTCGTGTTCCCTAGGGGGGGTTTCTATTCCTTCGCCCCCACCCCTCCCTGAGGGATAAAAATGAAGAGGATATTTACAATTTTATTGGGAATTGCCCTGTTCAGTTGTTGTATCCAGGAGGAGTTAAAATGGACGATTGGGGATATATTGGAAAGGCCAGAGTCCTATGGAGGAAAAAACATAACGATAGAGGGGGAGTACATGGGCTGGGAAACCGGCTGTGCTCCAACAGGCCCTCCCGTAACAAGGAGCGATTGGCAGATTAAAGATGAAACCGGTTGCATATATGTTACGAACATATTCCTAGAATTGGATCCATATCAGGATATTGGAACAAGGGTGAAGGTTACTGGTACGATAAGGGTAAGTGATGTGGATATCCCCTATATAAAGGCTCTGAAAGTTGAAATTCCGGTAGGAAATGAGACTCCGCAATCAGAGGATAATGAAACGGAGGGTATCGAGGACATATTCACAGAACCTGAGGAGGAGATAACACCGCCAAGTCTGCCATTGTAGTTTTTTTACTTCTATTTAAATTATTAATGCAATGCTTTTAGATCTATACAGAAGGATCAGATACGAAAAGGACAGCATCCTGTGCGTTGGCTTGGACCCTGCAGCAGAGAATTTTTCACAAGAGGCTATTAGTGAAAAGCCGGGAGAAACAATCCTGAACTTCTGTCTGGACATCATAGAGAACACCTCTCAATATGCCTGCGCCTATAAGCCCAATTCCCAGTTCCTCCTCTTTGCCCTGGATTTCAAACAGCTAAGGGAATTAAACAAGAAAATCCATGAGAGGGGATGTATCTCGATCTTGGATCACAAGTTGAGTGATATAGGATCGACGAACCTTTCTGCTTTTTACTGGATTAAAAAGGCAGGATTTGATGCTTTCACTTTCTCTCCCTTTGCCGGGAACATACGTGAAGCAACGTTAGGGGCCCATAAAAATAATCTGGGGATCTTTGTTCTAACCCTGATGTCAAATCCGGAAAGCCAGTGGATACAGAAGGAATCTGAAAGAAAAGGAATTCCCTTATACAAGGAGATAGCCGATATAGTCAGAGATAGCAGATCTGACGGTATCGTTATCGGAGCAACAGACAATGTCTCCACCTGGGATATTAGAGAGATCAGGGAGATCGTTGGTGAAGACACAATTTTCCTCTGCCCCGGAATAGGGGCTCAAGGAGGAGATGCTGAATTCATTATAACCTCCGCAGGTGAAAATTCCCTGATAAACGTGAGCAGGGCAATAATTAATGACAAAAATCCGGCAGATAAGGCAAGAGAATTTCAGGAACTATTTAACAGTTATCGTTGATTTACTTCTCTTCTATACTCTCTTCCACCTTCATCCCGAAGTGCCTTCCTACCAACCCTTTTCTTTACAAAAGAAAAGCGTAATTTGGGTGTCGAGTTTCTCCACCCAAATTTTTTAAGAGGGAGAAAATGATCTCTTAAAATGACGGAAAAGAAGGAATTTCCTTCGGAAATTCAACAAAGAATTGTTCTGTGTCGTCGAGCGATAGCGAAGACGGCACGAAGCGTGAACCGATTCTGCGGTTCAAAGAAAGGAATTTGCTTCGCAAATTCAATTGAACCTATTTCTCCTCGATACTCTCTTCCACCTTCATCCCGAAGTGCCTTCCCACGTCCTCTATAAAGGTCAGAACCTCATCGCCTTCCTTTAGATTTGCGACGGAAATGGCCTTCCCTTTTTTATCAACCAATCTTATCGTCTCTGCGTTCTGAACCAATGTCTTCAGTTTTTTACCATTAAACTCTGCCTCTATTAACATTAGAGGGCGTTTTTCTATCTTCAATCTGCCGACTACCATCCCCCGTGTGTTTCCTTTAAAATCAACCGCAAGAACATCGTTTCCAGCTTTTAGTTCACTCAAGTACTTGGTCTTCCCATCTGGCATTCTTGTATAGGCATGTACTGGCCCCGCGTTAACTCTAAAGGGTCTTGTTGCAACATAGGGAGTTTCTATAGTCTCCGAATGTACCAGAAAAAGGGCATTTGATTGTGATCCGATAAGCATTCCCTCACCGATATTAAAGACAGAGCAGGTATCAACACAGACCCTGTCGCCCATTCCAACCGGTTTTATCTTTGTAATCCTTGCGATCTGTAAATCCAATCTCTCTGTCGACACCCTATCAATCAATTCCTTGGTTTTCTTTATCTCATTCACACCAGCATTAACTAAGACACCATCAGATCCGATCTCAAGGGTTTCAAGAGCCAGCTTCGCATCTTTCTCATTGGCCACTTCAACAATGATCTTTGATCTATCCTTTAACCCCGCAATCAGATTTTCCAGAGGAATAACCTTCCAATCAGTTGCCTTCACAACCACATACTCTGCTGATTTGCCCGCTTTTGATATCTCTTCCTCATCCTCTTTACATTTAATCTCCTTGTAAAACGCCTTCTTACCTTTTATCTTTCCTAAATTCTGGATATCTTTAACTAATGCTATGTCTGCATTTTCGTCTTCGGAAACAACCGAGATCTTCCCCAGCTCCTTTACTTTCTCTGTCTCACCCCTTCCCACCATTACGGCATCTGCGCCGGTCTCCAGTGCGGTTGTTACTAATCCTTTTCTCTCTTCCCATTCACGATCCTGATCCGCCTTTACCCAGAGTTCCTTTTTCATACCTTAACTATATGAATTTCAATATTTTAATATGATGCTAAAACAGGTGATAGTGGTCAGGAAAGATCTAAAATTGAGTAAGGGTAAATTAGCGGCGCAGGTAGCTCACGCCTCCGTTGAGGCAGCTGAAAGGAGCAAGTGGAAGAAGAAATGGCTGGATGGCCTGCAGAAGAAATCTGTTTTGAAATGCAAAGATCTGGATGAATTACTAAACCTCTATGAATCTGCTAAAGAACAAAGGCTTTCTGTTTCCCTCATAAGAGACGCAGGTAGAACAGAGATTCCCCCTGGAACTATAACCTGTGTTGGGATGGGTCCCGCCCCAGAGGGTGAGATAGATAAAATTACCGGAAAATTGAAACTGCTCTAACCCATCTCGAGGAATCTACCGACGTTAGGGTCTATATCGGGGTCTTCGTCTTCATCTGATTCGGATCCAGTTTTCCCCAAAACCTTGCACATTTTGACGGCGGCTTCTACCGCTCTTTTCGCGTATTCCACTCTCTGATGAGCCTCCAATCTACTCATTCCGGGGCCAGCTATTCCCAGACCTACCGGCTTTCCGTATTCGAGAGACAGATCCGCAATCTTTCTGGATGCGTGCTGCGCAACGATCTCGTCGTGCTCTGTCTGTCCCTCTATCACTACGCCCAGAGTAACTATGCAATCGATATCCTCTCTCTCAAGGAGCTTTTTCACGGCCAATGGCATATCAAAAACCCCCGGTACCTTCAGAACCTCTCCAATACTTACGTCCAGAAATCTTGCATGTTCCTTTGCCAATTCAACCATGGCATACGTAATATCATAGTTAAATTCCGATGCCACAATCCCTAGGTTAATTTTTTCCATTTTTCACCTCTTTGAATTGAATCTAAATCTTTATCGGCCCCACATTATCGGAGCCCTGTCTCCTGCCCGTACCGGCATCTTTCTTCAGTTGATCTGGATGGAACAGGAGCTTTACTGCATTTTTTGCATGTTTCCTGCTCCTATCTCGGGCAATTTCTATTAACTCTTTATCTGTATCTGCCTCATCCTCATGGACAAAGACCTCTATAATGTGTGTATTTGTCATAAGCTGAGCCATTATTATGCCGAGAGAGGCTTCATGGGCACATGTCTTGTCAATTTCCTCCTCTCCGGGCATTCCGAACGCCATTACTAGATCGCATTTCTGTTCCTCTATAAGCTTCTTCAAAGCAACAGGTAGATCCTTTACACCCGGAACGGTAGATCTGACGATAGAAATCCCTGCAACATTTTTCTTTATCTCGTCTATGGCGTCTTTTGCCATGTCGTACCTTGCAAATGTCGTATCAGCGATTCCGATTTTCATACGCCTTCTTCACCTCGTTGGCTTCAAGAAAGGTTAAATTATGTTTTTTTGCATATTTAATTGCATCTTTTTTTGATAAAGATCGATAGCTTTGTGAATCGAGCATCTCACAGATTGTAGCCACTGGAGTAAGGTTAGCCATTTTTAAGAGAGCCGTGGACAGCTCGGTGTGACCCTCTCTATTTTCAATGCCAGAAGATATTAATAGTTGAACGTGTCCTGGGGATCTGAATCTCTGTCCAAATTCAATTTTTGCATCATTTGGCAGTTTTTTACAGAGCCCTCCGAATTTTCGAATCGTTAAAGCCCTGTCGATGTCAGGAATCCCTGTAAAGGTTTCTCTGTAATTTATGCTTACTGAGAAAGAAGACCTCTCATCGTATGGAATGTCGTTAGGCGTCAGATATTTCAGAACGGAAAATTCATTGTTTACAGATTGGTATATATCGACCATGAACGGTAAACCCAACCTTTCTGAAATATCTCCATCGATGGCTAAACAAATCAATCCACCACCATCCATCCGCATTTTTGCTATGTGCTCAGGCATCACGAGCTCTGCAGCTACCACTAGGTCGGTTTCATTCTCCCTTCCATCGGAGTCATGAATCATGATGAAATTTCCCTTTCTCAGCTCTTTTATTGCATTATCGATCTTAGTCATTTTGGATTTCACCCACGAGTTCGTTCACAATTTTATCAAAATATTGCTTTCCCCTTTCTGCAGAGGCATCGATGGCCTCACCTATCACTCCCGTTTCTGAGTAATCCTTTGTTCTCCATTCATTTCCCTCGGGAATCTTATACCGAAATCTTTCAATTTTATCTTCTTTCACTTGTTCGGGAAAGAGATAGAACATTAGCGAGGTTTCTACCTCCCCCGCATGGTCAAATTTACCCAATCTACCTAAAACCCTGTGCAATGAAACATTAATTCCCATCTCCTTGACTTTTGGGATCAATTCTATGAGATATCTCTTATTGCCCCCATGATAGTTGATGATATATTGTCTATTAAAACCATGTCTCTGGAGGCTTGTACATATGTCGAAAACCATTGCCTTAAATGATTCAGGGCTTAGGGTTATTGTCCCTTTAAAATCCATGTGCTCCTCAGAGATGCCGAAACGTATCGTAGGTATGACCAGGCAATCCGTCCTTTCACCAATCTCTTCTGCGATTCTTTCAACCAGCAGGGAGTCCGTACTCAGTGGAAGGTGGGGACCATGCTGCTCTATGCTCCCGATGGGGATAATTACCCCCTTCTCTGTAATCTCTTCTATCTCACACCAGGTTTTTTCTGAAAGTGAAGGCATTTTAATCCTTATCAACAACAAATTTTCCATCCACCATGATCTTTCTCACGTTTTCCGGCTCGCACCTGTGGATTATTGTAGAGATCAAATTTTTATTATTCCTTATATTGGGTGCATTTTTATCTATGAATAGAAGGTCAGCCCGTCTTCCTTTATCCACACTACCTGAATTGAGGTGGAATGCCTTTGATGCATTCACTGTTGCCATTTTCAATATCTCTATAGGCGGTATTCCATCATGAAGATAGGACAATTTCGATACAAATTCCATCTCCCTGAAGAGATTTGGTGAATTTATCATAACATTATCCGTTCCCAAGGATATGTTTATGCCTGAATTGAGCATTTCCCTCACATCCGGAAGCCCGACACCTAAGGTTAAATTACTCCTCGGACAGATTACTACCGAAATTTTCTTTTTTGCCACCTCTCTCATCTCAGCAGGGGTTGCAAGGGTAAAATGTATTAGTATATCGGGCTTATATTCTAAGGCCTTTTCAATCTCTCCTCTACATTCCCCGGCGTGTATTGCGATTAATTTTCCCTCCCTGTCCTTAGGAATTTGATCTAATTGATAGATATTTAATCCAAGACCATCACATTCCCCTATATTAGTATCCCTGCCCAGGATTATGGCCTTTATGGGAGTTCCATTTATCGCATTTTTCAGTTGTTCAATCCCTCTGACTCCAAATTCCCTGAAATCCGCAAATACGGTTATTCCTGAATTTAGCATATATCTGAGGGTTTCGTGCATGCATCTAACGATCTCACCGTTATTTACTTCCTCGTACAACCGCCATTTCAAACCCCCTCTCCCAACCGCATCTTTCACCGAAAGACCCAGTACAGCCTCCTTCGCAAAGGAATCCCCAAGATGCGTGTGAGCGTTAATCAGGGATGGCATTATCAGATAATTTCTTGCATCTATCCCCTCTGGAACAAAACCATCTTTAGCATCCTTGATAAAGCCTTCCTCAGTCAGGATATGTCCCTCCTCTACCAACTCAAAATTCTCGCCAAGGAGTATGGAGGAGTTTATTATCATTCTGCATTACTATATACCGATTACTAGTATAAATACCCAAAAATGGGAAATACTCAAAAATGAGTATATACTGTGAGAAACTCTCACAGAAAAATATAATAGATTATAAACTATATATTAAAGTATATCTTTTATAAAATATCTATGGGAGATATATCTATATAAAATATCTTATTTCATATATATTATAAAAATAATCTAATAGAAAAGATTTATTTTATTAAATTCTTTTTTGAAAATTTCTCCCTTTTTTGGATCCAAATGCTTCTGAGATGGGGTTATCTCATCTGTGAGGGGTAGGGTAAATAGGCCAAAAAAGCCCATAAAATCAAAAATGCTATCCCTTATACTTGTTTCTGCATTTCTTGTGCATCTTATGGTCCCTGATCACTTCGATTTCACCTTCAAGAGGCTTCCTGCAGACGCAGCATTTGGGATTCAGTATACTGTCTAAATACTCCAAACACATGCTCTTGTCGTATGAGCAAGCATTGCCTTCTGATATCGATTTCTGTATCCTCCTGAGCTTTTTTATGTCCCTGTCCGTCAATGTCATGGCCGTTGTTTCCATATTGGTTATTGATATTACAACAGATGGTTTAAAAACCGAAGGGTAGAAATAGTAAAATATATTGTTACAATAACAAAAAATATTGTTTTCTATTATTTTTGCCTGCGTTTGTCGTTTTATCATGGGTAAACCATCAAAATATGTTATTCCACATTGTTATGATATACAGGATGAAAATTTTCACTCCAGTGAAAAACCTTTTCATCTATTGTCACAATAGATTTTAACATAAATTGGAAAAACGAAAAAATTCTTTTCGTTGTATGAACTTTTTACAACGAAAAAAGTTCTTGCGTTCTACTGGAGATTTATCATAATTGTAGAATATATAGTTTATATAAGTTATATCTCAAAGAACTTATAATAAATAATCTTTTATAAATAATCCTTTATTATTTATTATTTATAAAATATTAATTATAATAGCTATATCATAAAATATCAAAAAATCCCCGGGAGAGTTAGATTTTATCTTTTAGTTCTGAGTTTATCGTAAACGGAGAGTATCAGAGATGAGATGATACACAGACACAGTATATCTATAATCAGATTTACCGGAGATGTGAAAGAGATGACATATGCGCCTCCTTCCCCGGAGGATACTTCGTAGAAATCCAGGGGATAAAAGTGAGGATAACCTAAGCAAAAGATCAGTAGGGATAGACTAATGGTCAGTGCAATTCTCCTCCAGTTCGGTTTTGGAAATTTTTTAGTTATTTTCTTGACCATCGTAATGATATATTGGATAGTGGGTAAAAATTTCATTGATTGAGGAGTTTACTGAATCGCCTCCTTCTCATTAACCTGAGCTCTTTATAGGAATTTTCCAACTCGTTTGACTTCGACATTTCTTCAAGATCTACCAGCACCTTGTCAGCATCATCGAGAATGGCCTTTTGCAGAATGTCCATTCGTCCCTCTAAAATTCCCCCCTCTACATTTTTTAGAAGTATATCGAAATCCTCCATTAGTTCAATAAATTTCTTTTTGGGTACTCTTACATATTCCTCTTCATTATTTTCTTTAGAATTCATTCTTATCTCAGAAACCGAGAATTTCATCTATAGTATTTATATATTGCTTTAATTCATCTATGGTTCTATCACCCATGTGAGCTATCCTGAACGTCTTGTCTGCCAGTTTTCCATAACCATTGGCAAATACGTAGCCCTTTTCAGCCAATTCCTGCTTGAGCTCCTTGCAGTTAATTTCCTTCGTATTTTTTATGCAAGATACCGTGTCTGAGGCGTATTTTTCTTCCGGGAGGATATCAAAGTTCTTCTTCGCCCATTTTCTACAAAGGGAGCCCATCTCTTTATGCCTCTTAAATCTATTTTCCAGGCCCTCTTTGTTTAAAATTTTGTCCAATTGATATCGTAGACCCTGCATTATCGATATCGCCCCGGTTGTAGGGGTTTGCTTTCTACCCCAGTATTTCAGATAGGTCAGGAAATCGAAATAATAGCCCCTATCTTCTATAGATTTTGCCTTTTCCAGAGCCTTTTCGCTTACAGAACAGACAGCCAATCCTGCAGGGAGGGCCATTGCCTTCTGAACACCGAAAAGGCATACATCAATTCCCAGTTTATCCACCTCGACCCTTATTCCGCCCATGGAGCTAACGGTGTCGACTAAAAAGCTGACATCGTAGTCTTTAACTACCTCTGTGATATCATAGATCGGGGCGGTAACCCCTGTAGATGTTTCATTATGTACGAGTGTTATGGCATCGTAATTCCCTGCGGATAATTTCTCATCTATGAGTTCAGGGGTCGGGGCTTGACCCCATTCCAATTGCAGTAAATCTGCCTTCTTTCCATTAGCCTTGGTTATGTCGTGCCATCTATTACTGAAGGCACCGTTGCCGACATTCAAGCATCTGTTTTTAACGCAATTTCTGACAGCCGCTTCCATTAACCCCGTTGAGGAAGATGGGCAGACAAAGATATTATTCTCGGTAAACATCAGTTTCTTCAGGTTTTCCACGCAATCTTCCAGTAGAATGCTGAATTCCCTCCCCCTGTGACCGATCATAGGCTTCGACATCTGCTCAAAGACGTCTGGACTGACATCGGTAGGCCCGGGAATGAAAAGCTTTTTTGCCATCTTGCCACCTTTAAATATATTAACCGGCAAATATTATTAAAGAATGAAAAAGAAGATTATGGTCACATTAAACGAAAAGCAGTACGAAAACCTGAAAAATTCTCCAGAACTTGGGGATACGGACTCAGAAAAACTGAGAAATTCTTTTCTAATTTACAACTCGTTAAAGGATTTGCTAGAAGTAATAAAGAAATTAAAGGAATAAAATTCAGCCGAACAGTGATGCAAGTCCGGAAGCAGCCTCTTCCTCAGCCTTCTCCTCTTCCTCGGGTTTCTTTTTCTCCTTCTTTTCTTCTACTTTTTTCTCTGCCGGAGCCTCTGCTGCCGCTGGAGCAGGGGCTGCCGCAACTGGCGCTGTTGTCTTTATTGCCTCGTCTATATCAACACCCTCCAGAGATGCTACTAATGCCTTTATCCTCGCATCATCCACTTTAGAGCCACTGGCTTTTATTACCTTCTTTAAGTTTGTTTCATTTATCTCCTGCCCGGCAGAATGCAGTAACATTGCACTATAAACATATTCCATTTTTATCCTCCTTGAACATAAAGCTATCTAACTATTTGGAATTTAGAATTTAAAAACTGCCATAGATTTAAAGATGTCCTGCGCCGGGGTTGGTTTGTACATAAGGGCAGACACCTACGGTTTCCGCCCTTATCAACCCTACCTTCCCTTAATTTGATTTGAATTTATAATGCATTCGTGGGATTGAACAAAGTGAAATCCCACAATTCGTTTTGATGATCAACCTTTCTGAAGGTTGATGTCCTGCGCTGGGGTTGGTTTGTACTCATCCTTGGAGAACAACTCCTCAAGGGGCATCACTCCCTCGGGATCTTACGATCCATCATACAAGGGCCGCTTAACAGCGCAGTGTTGCCTCCATTTTGCACTGCCTGTCATCGATCAAGGCAGCCTTCGCCAGGAGGCATTTTATTATATCGATTTGGCAATAATAAATTAATAAGATTCATTAACTGCAATCTCTCTGAGGGTTTGAACAACAACGGAATTGGGAAATACCGCGATTGCCGCCCTCAGATTATGACCCTCATCATCCCTGCCCAAAAGAATCGTGTGCTTATACACTGGTTTTTCTACCCTTTCCTTCCCAAATGAAGCAATTTTCGCTTCGTCCAATGCATCCATTATAATCCCACTTCTTGCAGCTATCGCCTCAAAAATCCTTGCAGTGAGCCTGTTTTCGCCAATGATCTCGAAATCCCGATCATGTATCCTTATCACTTTCCCTTTCGGTGTGGATTTCCTTGTTTCTTCTTTTCTTTTTTTCATTCATATCACCTGTATTAAACCTATTGAATGCAATCTAAAAAGCCAAATGGATATATAAGTAATTCCTCAATAGATAACAAAATGCTTAAATTCATAGTCCTGGCATATACCCTTGGGCCAATGGCGACCATACCCTACGGTCTACAGGTAATGTCAATGTCACCACTGGAGATTTTCTTTGCTCTTACTGTTGTCTATATACTTCCAATCCCTTTTCTATTCAAATTCTTTGAATTTGGTGGAAAGCACAGGGAGTTATACAGGAAAACTATATTCAGTAAGGTTTCAAAGATAACCAATGAGCGGATAGATGACATAATGGACAAGGAGGACAGAATAACGAAGATATTTCAGCAGAGGTTGGGACATTTGGGATTTTATATATCAATAGTAATCTTTACTTTCCTATTTGGCGTTTTCTGGGCCGCATTCGTCTCATATATCCTAATGGTTAAGAGAAAGAGAGCCATTTTCTCCATAGCCGTGGGGGCAACCGTGGGGAATATATTCTGGCTGCTCCTAATAGAGCACTTCAAGGGCATTATAACCCCGATAGAGATGATAGCAATTGCCGTATTAATTCCGTTAGTGGTTTATGGAAGTAAGCGTGAGATGAAGGTTATAAAAGAGATCGCAGCTAAATTAAAGATTGGTAAACACAAAAAATTACGGTCAAATTCTCATGGCCCTCTTCTTCAATCGTGAGCCACAAACCTCACATAGATCTGATTCCATTGAATATTTCCTACCGCAACCCTCACAGATCTTAAACCATTTGAGTTTATGCTTTATTCCCTCATGGGTAGTGGTTTCAAACCCAAGGCCTAGGGCGGAGGCAACGTTCTGAATCTTGTAATCGTCACTTATTATCGCGAGATTTTTTTCGAGAGCAACAGCCAGAATATCGAGGTCAGTGGATGACATCTCAGAAATATCGCCTGTTTTTACAGCTGTTTCCTTTACTTTCTTCAGGAAATCCTCACGTGGTTCAATAAGAATAATGTTCCCTGACTTAAGAGCGGCCTCTATGGCAATTCGCGCTGGTTCATCCAATAACTCTGAAAGAACGGAATTTGTAACAACGTACCTGTCTTTGGAAAAATCGAGGTCTGAGCGCAATATTCCTGAGGTATCTAGGACTTTCATTTTTTGTTTTTTTGCCACATTAGATATTATATCTTACCGTTGCAATAAATAGATATATGGCGCATAGAACAAAGGCAGGTATGCAGTAATAGCGATAGAAGTCAACCCTATGGAAATAGTCTATAAATCTATCTTTGATTATTAGATACACTATGAATGGCAATAACAAAAGTAACAACGCTGCAAACAGCTTGAAGGTAAAATCATAATCCAGCACCAAAACGCCAATTGCACAGATTGCCAGTAGAACTAACAAAATCCGGTAAAAGCTGAAGATGCGTTCCATACCAAAATAAACTACAGACGTATTTAGTCCTGCTTTCTTGTCAAAATCGTAGTCCGCAATAACTGTGGGAAGGTACCAGATCGTTCCGAATATCATGGATGAGAAAAGTATAAAGGGATCCACGATATGTACTCCTTGAAGATTATGCCCGCTAGGAACAACAGGATACTGCCACTGATTACATTAATCGCAACGTCACCTACTGGCTTGGCTTTAAATCTGAAGGGTGGTAGGGAGTATACAATACCAAGCACTACCGTATTTAGAGCGATAAGTATGCCAAAAATGATATTTACAAAAAATCCGAGAAAAGACATAACAAAGGTTAATTTACAAAAAGATACAGCCTCTTTCTCAGAAACTAAACCACTAAGTATTGGTTGTTTCCCTAAATCAATGTCTTTAAGCTTTCCGTCATGTAATCTATCAACATCTTGGTCCGTATAAAAATTTAGTCCAAATCCAAAGGACAATGATGAGGATATAGCTATTAATGCTATTAACAAATCAATTGGGTTTAAATTAGAATAGAAGGAACACCCATATGCTATCCCGATCGAAAAAGGTAGGAGATACGGACTCCAACTTGTGATTCTAGCTAATTTTGGTATACCTTTGAATTTATCCATCCTGTTCAATCTTAATTCTCACAGGTTTCATCTAATCTTAGCACCAATTTTAACCTTTTTGTCTGGCATCAAAAGGACTGGTTTGCCATTAATATCTGCTGCTAAAATCATCCCCTCGGATTTCTCACCCCTTACCTCTCGGGGCTTTAGATTTGTGACAACTACAACCTGTTTCCCTATCAGTTCTTCTTTTCTGTACATGCTCTTAATCCCTGCAACCAATTGCCGTTCATCTCCTTTTCCTAGATCAACCTCCAACAGATAGAGCTTATCTGCTTTTGGATGATCCCTGACCTCTTTTATCTTACCGATCCTCAGATCCAGTTTTTCAAATTCCGAGAATTCAACGTAGTTCATCTTATCCTCCCTATCTATTTTTAGAACCTTATTCTCAAATTTCTCTATTTCATTATCCTCAATCTTTTTGTACAACAATTCAACCTTACCGAGTTTATGTTTTTCTTTAACATCGAGCTCTCCTGCGCTGTTCCAGGGTTCATCGAAAACAGAACCCTTTAGATTCAGTATCCTCCAGATCTTCTCGGCAGAATAAGGCAGGAATGGAGCCATTAATATCGCTAGGGTTCTGGTCAGATTTGCACACAGATACAGGGTAGTGGAATTTTCATTCTTCCATGGCTCCTTCTTCTGGAAGTATTCATTTCCGAAGTGGGCAATTCTCATCAATTCCTTAAGAGCATCTAAAAATCTGAATTTCTCTATTTTACTGCCTACGTGTGAGGGTGCTTCTCTTATAAATTCAAGCATTTGCTCATCCATTTTATCGAATTCCTTCATCTCCGGGATCGTTGACCCGTTTTTCTCTATAAAACTCAGACTCCTGTTAATGAAATTTCCAAGTGCTGCTACCAGCTCGTTATTTATCTTGTGTTGGAATTCCTCGAAAGAGAAATCAGCGTCATGCTTTTCAGGATTTATGCTGAGGAGATAGTAACGGACCAGATCTGGATCGAATTCCTCCAGAATCTCGTGAAGCCAGAGGACCCACCCCCTGCTGGTGCTCATCTTCTTCCCTTCCAGTGTTAGATATTCATTACTTGAAATCTGCCATGGTAAATTGAATTCTCCATGGGCTAAAAGCATCGCAGGCCATATTATCGCATGAAATGGGATATTGTCTTTACCGAGAAAATGTACTATCCTGCATTTTTCTATCCAGTATTTCCTCCATTCATCCGGCTTTTTTATATTCTCGGCCCACTCCTGTGTTGAAGAGATATACCCTATGGGGGCATCAAACCACACATACAATACCTTTCCTTCAGCCCCTTCTAGAGGTACTGGAATCCCCCAGTTCAGATCCCTGGTAATTGCCCTGTCCTCTAAGCCTTCTGAGATCCATCCCAGAGCAAAGTTTCTTGCGTTATCCGGCCAGTGTCTATTGCTTTGAATCCATTTCTTCAATTCATCGCTGAATTTACTCAATTTAAAGAACCAGTGCTCGGTTTCTTTCTGTTCCGGTGTTTCATGACAGATAATGCAGTAAGAATTTTTCAGTTCGTGCGGCTCAAGTTGCTTTCCACATACCTCACATTGATCCCCCCTCTGATCCTCAGCATCACAGTATGGACAAATGCCTTTCACAAATCTGTCCGGAAGGAATCTCTTACATCTGGGGCAATATGGTCTTTCTACTTTTTTCTTGTAGATAAGGCCCTTCTCCATAATCCTCAGGAAGAATTCTCGCGAATTTTTATAATGTAACTCCCTGGTTGTTCTCGAGAAATTATCAAAACTGATTCCAAGCTTTGAGAAGGCATCTGCAATAATCCTGTAATATTTATCCACCGCTTTCCTCGGTGTTATCCCCTCCTGCTCAGCAGTTACTGCTATGGGAGTGCCATGCTCATCCGTTCCAGATATAAAGAGCACGTCATTCCCCTTCAGCCTATGATATCTGACATAAACATCCGCCGGTATATAAGCACCAATGGCGTGCCCAACGTGCAATGGACCATTGGCATATGGTAATGCCGAAGTAACCAGTATCCTCTCCTTTGCCATATAAGGTATTTGATTTGAGAATAGAAAAACAACTAAAGCCTGCTAATATCGAGAACATCTACCTGACTTACCTGATCCAATTCCCGGAGCTTTTCCTCTATCTCGTCAATTCCTCCTTTGCTGTCGTCCAATAGAATAATTGCCTCCAAACAATTAAGACCGAATGCAATTGGTTTGATTTCGGAGCTGTGCAGTTTACCATAACTCTTGGAGATCTCAGAGAGTTCTTTTCCAATGGAATTAAGATCGGTATCAATATCGGCAGGGGTTACCCTTATTTTAACAGAAACATTCAATTTCATTTTTCCTTAACGGGCTTTATAACGATCTTCAGCTCCCCCGGGAGTTTCATCATCCCGGTTTTGAGGGCTTTTTTTGCATATCCTACTCCCTCATTTTCCTTATTTATGTAGACAGAGAGTACCGCCTGTCCTTTTCCTATTCTGGCGGCAGTTCCGATGGGTTTTCCAAAGGCACCCCTCATCCCTGATTGTACTCTATCAGCCCCGGCGCCGGTTGCCATTACATTCTCTCTCATAACGTGGTGGGGGTAAACCCTGATCTTAAATCTATAATTATTTACCCCCATTTTTTCTTCGAGAATCTTATTGGTTGAGATCCTCGCAGATTCTAAGGCATTATGTCTGATCTGAATATCTTCCATAGCTATAACGGAGAGTTCCGTATCAAATTTCCTGGTGAGATTTCCCATATCATAACGGGTTATCTTGGATCCTGGAATTCCTGTAATGAATGAATCCTGAGGATTCTTGGCAACTCTCGTATATGCCGGACTGTCCCATTTGTAGCACTTTGCTGGTCGTAATCCCATTTTAGTTCAATAATTTGCGATTTTACACATAAAAATTCATTTACGTTTTCTTCAGAATTATGATATTTCCCCTGCCCCTCTTAAATTTTTCTATTAACCCTCGGTTTTCAAGATCGGCCAGCATTAAACTGACCTTCGCCTCTGAATAATTCAATTCCTTCCTCAGTTCCAGTTGGGTCATCCTGCCATCATACCTTCTGAGTATATTCTCTACCTCCTTAAGGTCGTCCGGAAGCACTTCCGTTGGTTTTTTTCCTTCTTCTTTGGACCTTCTTCTGAATTTCAGAAGATACAGCAAAATCAGAGAGATAATGATAATAGCTATTATCCCCCGGGTGGATAATTCCTCCTCTCTGCCCTCTTCTATGCCCTCAAGCAAACCCTCATCGATACTTAGGTTTATGTCGAAATCCTCAAAGAATTTCTCATTTAGATCGATATTGGGGAACATTATTATATCGAGGATAAAATCCCCATCTGTCTCTATAGATACGTTCTCTTCGGAGTAGTATAAAAGCTCGTTATTCTCATAGTATCTAGTTTTTATACAATATTGGCCCTTCTCCAATTCAAATTCATAAGCCCCTTCTTTTGCCACAAACCTCTGGGGCGGTGTTGAGTTTATATCTAGGATCACATTTTGTAGAGGTTCCAACGTATGCCATTCATACACCGTTCCATGTATAACAGCTCCTGATACCGATCCAACTGCATAGAGAAGAAAAATAAATTTCAATATCTTGACCATAATCTTAATTTCGAATGATTCAATAAAAATAATTCGATATCAAAAAGGTCTTAAAATCCCCTGTTAAGCCTTTAAAGCATAATTAATGTTTTATAAAGTTAAATAAGGTTTAATAAAGCTTTATTTGCCCAGAAAAGTAAAGTTTGCTTTTATTATAACACTACTCACTATTTATTGGGTCGAGAATTCGACCGGTCGAAATCGATACTAAAATAAGGAGGTGATCTTATGAAAGCCATGAAGGGATTAACGCTTGGGATAATTGCCTTGATAGCATTTGTCTTAGTGGCATCGACTGCAAGTGCATATTTTGGATGTATCTTTGGAGCTAATAATGCAATATGCTTTAACAAGGGAATTTCGGACATCCTGGGCGATGATATAAAGACCTTTAATGTGTATCAGGCAGATCTGAGTGGTTTGGGATACGAACCGGTGAGAGCAGAGATCCAGTTTACAGTAAAGAATCCGAGCAATGTCACAGTTGGAGTAAAGTACGGTATAAATGGAAAATGGTATCAGACAGTGCTTGTTAAAGCTGGAGAGACATCAACCATTAAGTCGAATGTTGATCTGGATGATTTAGAGCTTGGTCAGAGGAATGAGATTGCATTTAAGACCACAGTGGAAGTGGAAGAAACCCTGCCAATAAAGGGACATTTGGCAGTTAGATGGGCAAGGGAATAACCTTGCCTTTTTTTTATTTTTTATGAAGACAAATAATAAATGAGGTAATCTTATGAAATCAAAAAATTCGAAGATATTGCTAATTACGATAGCAGTTTTGGTAATGTTCCTATGTACTCCTGTGAATGCAGTAGAAGGGGGTCAGAAAACCCTGAATTGGGTGAAGAATCTTTTGATAAATAGGATCGATAAGGCAATAGAACAGATTGAGACTATGAAATCTGGGGTAGATTTGAGGGAAGAGTTCAATGCAGAGGAAAAACAGGAGATAAAGTCAAATCTCGACTCCTATATCACCTACTTTGAAGATAAGAAGGCCGATGTAAATGCTGCGGAAACAAGGATGGATTTCAGGTTTATCGTAGTAGACCTTAGATACAAATGGAGGGAACTAGAGGAGTATAAGAGAGGCCTAAGAGGAGTTATCTTTGTTTCTAGATTTGAAGGTATTGCATTAAGGGCCGATAATCTTTCAGACAGGATTGATGCTAGGATCCCTGAGTTAAATGTCAGGGAAGAAGATAAGGAAGGGCTAAAAGAACTGAAATCTGAGTTTGATGCAGAGATAGACTTAATGGAGGACAAGGTATCTGATGCAGAAGAAAAATTCAAGGAGGGAGACAATTTGGAAGGATATCATCTACTAAGAGAGGCGAGAGATTATCTGTACAATGCCTTCAATATTCTGAAAGATATCGTGAAAGAATTCAGGAGACTGCAAGAGTAACTGGCGATAACTTTATAAAGGTAAACAAATAATATCATATAAAATGGAAAAACAAAAACTTCTGACCTTTGTACTGATAGGGGCACTAGTTTTTAGTGTTTTGTTTATGAGTGGATGTGTTAGACGGGGAAGGGTACAGACAACAACGACACAGCCCATACAGACGACTACAACACAGCCACCACAGACAACAACGACACAACCCCTACAGACGACAACGACACAACCTCCGAGAGAGATTGCTGGTTTAAAGACATGTGCGGAATTAAACGGCTACGAGTGCGATGTGGGAGAGGAGTGTGAGGGCGAGTGGCTTGATGCAGCAGATTCGTTCAGCTGTTGCTCAGAGGAGTGCAAAGAGGAGACATTGACCCTGGAACCCTTTGACACGGGTCCTGAAAACGAGGAGCTAGGTGATGTACTATGAAAAAGAAAATCCCGATTTTTTTGGTGTTGATGCTGGCAGTGTATTCTCTCAGTGCAGTTGCCTACGAGTATCCTGTCTTGGATAAGCAGGTAGAAATACGCCAGGCACACCTTAAATGGGTTACGACAGTGTTGGAAGTAAGCATGGAAGCCACCATTGAATATATCGACGAGATCAGTGACGGAGCAGGCACATCCGATCTTACATCGCTTCTAGGTGATTTCAGAGAGCAGACCGGGGAAATCGAGACACTGACTACGCACGTTGCATTGAATAATGCAATCCGACAGTTAGGTGAGATAACAGGGGATTTCAGAACAGAAACCAGGCAACAATTGATTGAATATAAAGGCAACGGTCTGCAACTCTTGGCTAAGATCCAGGAGGCTTTGGATGAGAACGAGGATGAACTGGATGAACTTGAGGATGAATACTGGGAGACAGCGAAGGAAAACACCCTGGAGATTTTCGACATCTACGTTGATTTTGCACAGGACGTTCTGGATAAACTACAGGAGCATGGTTACGACATCACAGAAGCCCAGGAAAAGTTAGACGAAATCAAGTATAAGAAAGATGACTTGGAGGATGCGTTGGAAAGCAGGGACTATGATGAAATAAAGGAGGTAATAAGCGAGATTAAAGAGCTTTCAGAGGAGTTGGGCGATATTGTAAGAGATCTGCAGGTTGAGGTACCACCGAAGAAGATAATAGAGTACTGGATTAATGTCTGCAGTAGAGCGGTGTATCGGACTGATACCATAATAGATGAACTGGAGACTCTTGGATTTGACGTTACAGAGTTAAGGGAAATCCATGGAAAAGCCGAGGCTCACTTGGAAGAAGCCGAGGACGAGTTCAATGCAGGTGATCTTGACGGAGCACTTGAAGCACTGAAGGATGTGAAACAAGATTTCATCGAGCTTAGAGAAGCCTATGATGACTTGATCTTCGGGGGAGAACTGCCTGCGGACATGGAGGCCAAGGTTGAGTCAGTAAGTAATGCCTTAGACGACATTGTAGATGAGATGGACGAGAGCCTATAACCTCGACTTCTCTTCTTTTTTATTTTTATGAACAAAAAACTCTTAATCACAATAGGAATTTTGGGATTGATAGTGGTAGCAATAGTTTTCTTTTGGGAATCTAAAAAACCCGAGAAACCCTGGGAATGTAAAACAGATGAGGATTGCAAGAATGTCAGATGTGTTGGAGCTTATTGTGAGAATGGAGAATGTAAATGTCCTCCGAGTAAATCAGATCTTTCTCGGATTAAGGTTGCAGTTGTTTACCAGCATATAATGGATAATATCCCCCCTGAGAGAAGCCTTAATGACGTATCCAAAATCTTTAATGAAACAAAAACTGATTTTGTTATTAGAGCCTCATTTAAATGGTATGCGATGCCAGAAAGGTTTTATGAAGAATTTAGAGATGCTGTAAAAAAGATTAGAGCTGAAAATCCAGAGATTATAATCTGTGGCAGTTTTGGAGCTCAATTTATAGATAAAAGAGGGGAATATGACCCTATAAAAAAGAAAATTTTGAGTGAAAGTGAAGTTGAAGAGATGGCACTTAATCTATCAAAACATTCGGAGTGGAATCTCGACGAGGAGAAAATAGAAGAGTTCTGGAATATAAATAATCAGGCAAGTGAATATGGACGAGGTTATCTTCCAGGTATAACAAACAAAAAATTTCAGGAGTTGGTTATAAATATTGCAAAGAGACAAATAGATGAAGGAGCAGATGCTATCTGGATAGATGGACTCTATAAGCAAACACGAATATTAGCTCAAGTTACTAGAAATCTGAATCACATAGCAGTAAAAGAGTCCTTTGAAGGATCATCAGAGATTGTTGATGAGATACATGAATATGCTAAGAAGAAGGAAAGAGAGGTTTATGTTGGCACATGGGTCGATGTGGCATTTTTCCCTTTTCAGCCACCAAAATTTGATTTTCTAACATTTTCTCCTAACAAAGAGGAGGTTCTAAGTAAAGAATTCAATGAGAAGAAATGGGATTCGGTAAAATCAAAAGTTGAGGAAAATTTTGGAGAAATACCTATATTGGTGTATCTGGATTACTCGATGTCCGATGATTCGCCTTTAGCAATCTTTAGCCAGAAATTGAGCCCAGATGAGCAAAGAGAATTTCTTATAGAGGTGGATGAGTTCGTCCATAAGAAGGGGATGATATTCGCCTATCCAGTGCATGGATTCTTTATGGGACAAAATGCAACAATTCTATCGTTTGGTAAATTCCCAATCTACGACAGCCTTGCACCCGAATTTGAAACCTATGAAACGATTAAGGAACTTGCTCAGAAGAAAGCAGGAGTTGGTAAACGAGATGATGTAGTTGTAATAGCCGGAATTCCCTTTGCTGAGAGCACATATCGAGAGATACCAAAACCTAGCTGGAAGGAGGTTGAGGAAGCACTCCCTGCACTAAAAGAGGCGGGAGTTGATACTATCTACATTTGGGCACCTTATGAACATAGATTTCCCGAACCTGGAGAAACAATAACTGCATATACGGAAGATGGCGAAATAGAGCTTGGCGGATTAGCACCATGCGTCCATATTAAGAATTATCTAAAACCAGATCCTGAAAGGGGTTCTGAAGAGGAATTTCTGCATATGATTGATAAAGCCCACTCCTTAGGAATTAAGGTTATCGCCCAATTACAGGTTACATTATCAACTCCGGGAGATTTTGTTTATGATGAACATCAAGATTGGATATTAAAGAGTATGTACGGAAAGCCTGCTGTTTTTTGGCCATGGGATAGTATTAGCTATGGTTTTATTGTGAACAAAGCAAATCCTGAATTTATCGATTATGTTACTGCGGTTGTAATTCCTCACTGGATAAAAAAATGGGGTGTAGATGGCATCTATTTAGATTCGCCGGGTATGGCATACTGTGATTCATATGTCAAAGATTTATGTGAAAAAGTTGGATGTGTTAAAGGTTATGAGTGCTTAACGCCAGTTGATGGATACCATAGCCCAGAGCCTCTTGTGAGGGCTATGAAAGTAAAGATGGAAGAATTAGAGGAAGAGACGGGGAGAGAACTTACTTTTTCTGCTGAAGAGGGTACATTTAAAACATGGCAGGATATGCCGGAGGATATTATTGTCAAGGCATGTAAAGGGAAGATTGTGTATCAGACCGATTCCAGGGTAGATAGAAGTTTAGGAAACTATTTTGATTTTGTATTGGGTTACAGTTTCAGAGGGCTTTTGAAAGATGTATCTGAAGGTGGAGATGCTTCTTATTCAGAAAAATATGTGGAATTCATTAAGATGCTGGATGAACTCGATGGGGGATATACGAAAACCGCCAGATTTGTTGATATGTGGATTAAGGCGCATAATTATGCTGGTCTTCTTAAACCTGATGTTGCAGGTAATTATATAACCTTGTCTGTGACAGCCCCCGGCAATGTTGTTTGGATAGGTACATATCAATTACCGCCACAAGATTATGTTGGAGAGGAACTTCTTGGATGGGATAGTGATGTTTTAAGAGAATGGTATACTAAGACAATAAAAATCAAAAAAGAACATATGGCCTTACAAACGGATAATATCGAGAATGCGTTGATTTCACCGAAGGTAAAGGGGTTGATAGCCTACAACCGATGGGATGGGGGTGAATCTGTGACTGTGGTTGTGAATACCAACAATAAACCCGTTGATTGTACTGTAAAAACAAGATTTGAGGGAGAAATAACAGTTTATGATCTCATCTCAGGAGATATGTTTGAAGGAGACCCAAAAAATTTGAAGATTAAAATGCCGGCATATGGCTCAAGGTTATTAATCCTAGAGAGTGATAGATAACCATGGATACTGAAAAACATGAAAGGAGAAAGGGGATAAGAGAGAGACTCCAGAAATTCAAGCGAGCGTTTCAACAAAAGAAGGCACAGGGATACGATGTCTCCGAGGTTGAGAGACTGGCAAGGGAAGCGAGAGAGGCCCATCAGAGAAGAGATAATCAAAGGGCAAGACAATTGCTTAAGGAGGCCGCTACTGCCCTTAAAAATGCCAAAAAGGTTAAATAGTCTCCTGCTTTGCCTGTCTGTATTGATTGAACCATGAGAAAGAAAAATGTAGTCATAGGACTCTTGATGCTTTTGGTTTTTTTCAGTGGATGTATCCACAGAGCTAAACCAGCAACCACTACCTCAACGACCACAACAATGATATCAACAAAAAAGGATCTCTCCCAGGTCAAGGTTGCTGTTCTCTATGAGAGGGTGACTGACGGGGGAGTTGTTAATAGAAGTACTGGTGATGTGATCAGCCTTCTTAAAGAAACAAAAACGGATTTTGTTTTCAGGGGATTTTGGAAGTGGAAGGCTCCGTGTTTTGAGCGGGAAGAGGAAAATGGCTACAGCTACGACCAGTTAAAAGAAGCGATAGATGAGATAAAAGAGGAGATGCCTGATGTTATATTCTGCGGTTCGCTTGGAGTTCAATATCTCCATGAAAAGGATATAGATCCGTTAACCGATAAGCCCCCAGACATTGAAATGCTTAAGAAGATGGTTTTCAATCCCTCAAAACATGGCTTGGATATGACTCTTGATCAATTAGGGAGTATACTCTATACTCGTTCTGGTGGGGAGATAGGACATGTTCCGGATTTAACGAGTCTGGAGTTTCAGAGATACATACTTGATCTCGCAGAGAAACAGATAGATTCTGGGGTTGATGCGATATGGCTTGACGGTCCATATGGTGTTTTAACTATTCTAATGGATGAAGGTGTTCTGGACCCAAATGATCCGTTGATTGATGAATACACGGTTAGCTTATCAGAAATAGCTGAACAGATACGTTCATATGGCTTATCGAAATACAATAAGTCTATCTATGTTGGGTCGTGGGGCCACTTCCCGATTATACACGATCGTCCATTCTCTGATCTTGATTTCATTACGTTCACTCCTAGTAGTGATGAGGTGTTGAATAAAAACATTAATAAAAAAAAGTGGAGTACAGTAAAAGAGAAAGCAGGGGATGTGCCTGTTTTTGTTTTTTTTGATTGGAGTATGCGAGATGACACTCCCTTAGCGATATTCAGTCAGAGGTTAATGCCTGAGGAGCAGAGAGAATTTCTGAAAAACGCAGACGAATCCTTCCAAGAAAACGGAATAAACTTTATCTACCCCGTTCACGGCGGCTTCATGGGTCAAAGTGCAGAAAAACTCTCTTTCGGCGAATTTAGAATTTATGATTCCCTCGCCCCAGAATTCCAGACATATGAGACAATAAAAGAGCTTGCTTTGAATAAATCAAAATCATGAACAAAAGAATCTTAACCCTCTAAATTTATCTCAGTACAAATAATTAACAGGATGGTCGGCGCGGCTCCAAGTTTTTCACGGGTCCATATCGTAAGGACATTACTGATTCTGAAGAAAAAGAAAACGGGCAGGAAGAACCTTGTAAAGGAATTGGAGATTGGGGAGGGCTCGATCAGGACGATTCTGAAGAGATTGAAGAATGATGGTTTGATAACCTCAGGCAAACTCGGACACGAACTTACGGCTAAGGGTGAAAGTAAGGTTCTGGAATATCTGGAAAGATTTACCGTACCTGAGAGATTTGAATCGGGGGAGATCGAACTTGTGGAGGGCGAGAGGACGGAGAAGTGTCTGATTGTGGTTTATAACTCTGCCAGAAAGATAAAGAGCGGTATGGAACAGAGGGATACGGCATTCTCTGCCGGTGCAAAGGGTGCATTGGTCATTGTTTCAAAGAAAGGAAGGTTAGAATTTCCAACCCCCGACATAAAACTTTCCGATTTTCCGGGATTGACAGAAAGACTAAAGAAGTTAGATCTACAAGACAAAGACACGGTCGTTATCTCATTCGGAAAAAGCTATGCGAGGGCAGAGGATGGCGCAGTAGCGATCGCATTGGAACTACTTTGATGGTAAAATCAAAACTATTTTTAAATCTGTAATTCCTAACAATTACTATGGAAACGGTGCAGGTTAGATTTCCGAGGAAGGAATTGGAGGAATTGGATAGGGAGGTGAAAATAGGGAGATACCCATCCAGGAGCGAAGCCATTAGAGACATGGTCAGGAGAGCTGCACTTTTTGATGTGATGAAAGAGTTCATGGAGCTGGCAAAACAAGAAAAGATTAAAAGGGAGGATATAGAGCAGGATAGGGAAAAGCTCAGAGAGGAATGCTATGAGGAGATGTTTGGATGAAAGTTCTGCTGGATACCGGTACTTTGCTCTCGGGACTGGTTTTTAAGGGACCCGAAAATATGATAATCTGGGGTGCAATCCAGGGAAAATTCAGATTAGTTGTCTCCGATTATATCCTCTTAGAATTCGAAAAAAATATTTCGAGAAAATTTACCGGGAAGAGAAGAAAAAGAGCAATTGAATTACTGACTAAAATCAAAGATTATGATGCCTTAGAGATAAAGGGAAGGAAAGATTACTTGTCACATCTAAGAGAAGCGGAAAAGGTTATTAATAAAAAAGATGCCCCAGTTCTGGCTTGTGCTATGCTTGATGATATAGATGTATTGGTAAGCGGAGATGAAGATTTTTACACAGGGGATGTAAGAGATAAGGTAAATGTCATGAGAGCCAGAGAGTTTCTGGAAACGTATTATTGATAAACTCTTTCTCTGTTGCATTAGAACTGAATGATCTCAAAAATTAAAACTCAAATAGCTTCGTCTGCTTTGACTTATCAACAGTATTCCATGATTTTCTTACGAATTCTGGGAGTTTTCCACTCCGGATGAGCTTTTTCATAAATTCCTTCGTTAATTCATCTGCCGGATAACCGGAGCCGAATTCCCCGTGCTCCTCTTTCAGTTTCTCTATCTCCCTGTCCCGTTCAACCTTTGCTAAGATCGAGGCAGCACTGACCTCTATGTATCTATCATCAGCCCTGTGCTCTGAGATGATCTCGGGAATTACAAAGTCATCATGTATAGAATCCACGCAGTGGATTATCTTCCTCTTGTATTCCTCTGGAACTGTATCGGCAGAATCAACTATTATTTTGTGAGGGACATTTTTCAGGGCTATTATCAACTCTGCGATCTTCATTGCCTCGATAAAATTTAATGAATGTTTCCTTCTTAAATAGTCGATCTCATGGGGAAAGATCTTTGCCAGATCCCATTCCACTGCAAATTCCTTTATCTTTGGCTCCAAAGATAGTCTCCTAGAGGGGGCGACCTTCTTGGAATCCCTCACATTCAGCCTTTTCAGCTCTTCCCTGCCCTTATTGTCAAGAATAACGCAGCCCATAACAAGGGGACCTATAACGGGGCCCCTGCCGGCCTCATCAATTCCACAGATAATTTCACCCATCCTTAAATGATTGTTTTTATAGATAAAAAAATTAATACATATCAAAAATGAGATTTGCGGATATAGAGAAGAGAGCAATTGTAATTATTGGGGTTATACTGGCCCTATTAATTCCAATAAGTGTAAAGGTCTTCGGTTCCATAATACCTGTTGAGCTTATTCTCGCAATGATCCTGATATATCTTGCATACATTGTTGGATCACTGATAAATACTGAGGAGAGCATCATACAGGACATAGAGGAATTGGGGAAACGAATTACGGGGACAGGAGTCGAGATCATAGGTTCGAATCAATTACATCACATAAAAGAAAGCGTTGAGAGGAATAAGGGAGAGATATGGTTCTTCAATGTTCCCTTGGGAAGGATTCGAACCCAGGAGGGTTTTGATGCGATGGTAAAGCCAGGGATCGAAAATACATATACAAAGGGTATAACCTTTATCCTGAACAGATCCGTTAGGGGTATCTGGGAGGAGCAGGTACAACCAAAGATCGATAATGTTAAAGGCGGTAATGAAACTATTACAGTTAAATGGATGAACGAAGAGAGGAAAATTGGATTCATGCTTCTGAGGGCCTCTGAAGAGGCCTATCTGATCGCATGGGACGAGCCCTTTATCGTGGAGACGCTGAAGGGCCACCAGACGATGACTATGTTTCATATAACCCGAAACCACGAATTTTTTGCAAAGCTTGAGGAAATATTCGAAAAATATCTGCTTTCTTCAGAGTTCTAGACTATTCCGCTCTTTCTCAACCAATCCATGTCGGAGATATACAGATCCCTGATATCGTCCAATCCGAGGCTTAGAGCGACAACTCTATCCAGACCGAGACCCCAGGCAAGGACCGGACAATCAAAACCAAGTAATGGTTTCACCACCTCCGGTCTGAAGATCCCAGCCCCTCCGAGCTCTATCCACCCCTTTTTCTCTATATAGATCTCCGGCTCAACGCTCATTTCGGTATAAGGAAAGAATGCAGGCCTGAATCTTACCTTAAAACCCATCTTATGATAGAATTCATCTAAGATACCTAAAAGATTCCTGAAATTTGCGTTCTCGTCAACAACAATCCCCTCAACCTGGTAAAATTCCGGCAGATGCTTATAATCTATCGCCTCATTCCTAAATGTTTTGCCTATGCAGAATACCTTTGCAGGGAGGTCTTTTTTCTTTAATTGAGTTAGATACTTACAGGTAACCGCCGTTGTATGGGTTCTCATCAACGGCAGTTTAGCCAATTTTTCATCCCATTTGTATTCCCATCCAGTGGAACCGGTAGTCCATCCGTGTTCGTGTGTATCCCTAATCCTCTCCTTGAATTTCTTAAACAATGGAATTTCGATATGCTTTGGATTTTTCAGGTAGAATGTGTCGTGCATATCCCTTGCAGAATGATCCTGGGGAACGAACAAGGCATCGAAATTCCAAAAAGAACTCTCTACTAAGGGACCCTTTATCTCCTTAAAACCCATGGCAATAAATATCTCCCGGATCCTATCAATAAGCCTTTGTAATGGATGCTTTTTTGCTGAATATTCCTGCTTTACAAAGATGTCAACGTCATAGGGTCTGAATGTGCCTTCTCTCCATTTCCCGGTTTTTATAATCTGAGGCGTGAGTTGTGATATTTTCTTTTCAACCTTGGCAATTTTACCTGTTTTTAGACCCTTCTCTGTAGGTATCGCCCACACCATCTTCTTCTCTGAGATCTTAACCACATTTTTTCTTCTCTTCAGAAGCTGTAGGCCTTCTTTCAGTTCAGGGGTTAGATCCGTTACCTCTATTTTCCCCTTTTTCTTCAGCAGTTCAAGAAGTTTTTCATCCCCGGTTTTCTCTTTTTTCAGAATCTTTATCTTTCCTTTACTAAACGTACCTAAGTTCTTCCTTTTAAGCCAGCCAAGGCCGATTGTGATCTCATCCTTATTCAGCTTTCCTGTAAGCTGTTGAAAATCGCCATGCTTACCAATTATCTTAATAATTCTCCTCTCGGGCAGAGCCGTTTCTACATAGATTTCCCCTTCCTTTCCTAAAGAGACCACCTCTATAATCCTCTCCTCAATTTTTACTAAACCTTTCGTAGAGAGCCATGAGAGGGTTCTGTTTACCGCGTCTAGATCCAAGCTTGTTTTCCTGGAAATCTCATCTACCTTGGACCTTTTTCTCAAGACCTTCAAAATTTTTATCTCATTTGGGTGCAGTTCCATTTCTTGTCATACGTAATCAAAGCCTTTAACCTCTACCTTTCTCAGCTTTTTATATCTGGGCATTTCCTTCCGTTCTCTCTCCACAGGAATTTTGTCAACCTTGCACATTAAAAAGGGGATTCTGCTCATCGCACCGGCGATTATGCACTCCCCAACATCCAGTGAATCCAGACCCCTTACAATCTCTTCGTTTATGGCCTCGAATGACCTCTTTATATGTTCCTTATCATTTGGATTCGTTATATGCATATACATTCCGGTATTGCACTGCGATAGAATCTCTTCATCGATCTTACTGGGTTTTTGAGATATAACACACAGACCGAGACCGAATTTCCTGCCTTCAGAGGCTATTCTCCTGAGCTGATACTTACATGAATGGGGAAGATTTGAGCCGGCATAGTTGTGAGCCTCTTCCACGACAAAGAGTAATTTGTAATCTATTGGATCGGGCATCTCGTTCTCCTTTCTGATTCTGCCCTGTAATAACTCCTTTGCGAGATACGAGACTACTGATTGTCTAACTCCTTGAGATGCGTAAGAGGCATCGATTATCGTAACCTGATATGGCTGTACAATCTTTGTAATATCCGTTCCGTATCTGTCGAATACGCCCTTGAATACCCTCTCTAGGGATATTAATCTTCTCTTTAGTGCCTTTATTGTCTCTTCATGTATAACATCCTTATCCAATCTATCACAGTAGTCAACTATGTCCTTTAACTCATAGTCTTTCTCATCTAATTTATCCAGAACCAATCCCAGGGCAGATTTCTGGGTTTCATTCAATATTGTAAAATGACTGAAGTCCTCTGCCTCTAAAACTGAGACGGGAATCTTCAATTCCTTGTAGCCTTTTCTCGGGTGCTTTACCGTATAAATCTCGAGATCGATATCTGTATTTCCAACCAATTTAGAGAGTAATTTCTGATACTCCCCGTGAGTATCGACAACGACAACTGGCAGGCTCAATGATGCAAATTCTTTGATTAGATTGGCTGCAGTATAGCTCTTACCGGCTCCAGTGCTGGCAAGAATTGCCATATGCCTATCATATTCTGACGGGTCCAAAAATGCCCTAGCATGCGTACCATAAACCTTACCCATGCTTATATTCTCATTGCCAGAAAGTAAGAGATTTAGTTCACGTTCATCTGCGAGAGAGACGTCCTTATAGGGCTCGATAGGTCTTTTTATTTTCAGTAATCTATCCTTCTGTAATTTTCCGAATATTTGTGCTCTGGCTATCAACTTCTGCTTTGAGCCTATCCTCTCATCCTCCCTGTAACGCATATGGGCAACTATCCCATAGAAATTTCCGATCTTCAGTATGGTCCCCAACTCTACCTTCTCGTTTTTAACCAGAATATCTATCTCCTGACCCTCTGATGAAACAACCATACTGGCAGGATCCATATAAAAATCTATGATTCTAGAGATATAAACGATAGTGATGGATAATGTTAAATTCTACCGAATAAAGGACGAAATTAGAATCCTTGGCATTGATGATGCACCCTTTAATTTATATACAGATAAGACAGCAATGCTCATAGGAACGATCTTTAGGGGTGGTAACTGGTTGGATGGTGTTCTGAAAACGGAGGTCGAGGTAGATGGGACAGATTCAACAGAAAAGATATCAGAGATGGTCAAAAAAACGAAGCACAAGGATTTACGGATTATTATGCTCGACGGTTTGGGCTTTGCTGGTTTCAATCTTGTCGATATAGAACAACTATTCGAGAAAACAAAACTTCCGGTCATAGTTGTCGTGAGGAAGATGCCCGATTTCGAGGCGATAAAAAAGGCCATAAAAAATCTGGAACATAAGGGATTCTATGAAAAATGCATGGAAAAGGCGGGGAAGCCAAAAAAAGTGGAAACAAAGCCAACGAAGTTCATCCATATACAGCACTTCGGAATTGACTTCTCTGACGCAGCTGAGATAGTCAAACTCTCCTCCACAAGAAGTTTGATTCCGGAGCCCATAAGAGTTGCTCACCTAATCGCCTCCGGAGTAGTTCTCGGGGAGTCACGGGGAGGGGCTTAATCTAAAAATATATAGAAAACTATAAAGTATTTTTAAATATCTGTTCCCAAGATATTTCATGACAAAAAAAGTTATCCTACTGATAATCTGCCTTAACTCTGTCTCAGCACAGCTCCTCATAAACGAGATCATGTATAA
>Ga0209636_10000307_pt1 | contig 45126 bp, 45 predicted proteins | sample DeeMarSWOR152_54_FD_187464 | JGI IMG/M metagenome (GOLD analysis project Ga0209636, IMG submission 187464) | Marine sediment microbial communities from White Oak River estuary, North Carolina - WOR-1-52-54 (SPAdes) (version 2) | ecosystem: Environmental > Aquatic > Marine > Intertidal zone >...
ATACGTTGATGGGCTTCATCTTTTACCATAAAATTCACCTCTAAGCCTTATGGATTAAAAGGTGATGTTGTTATTAATGCACTAGCTGGCTAATGTGTTCAAAATGATTATTGAAGGTTACTCTAAATTTGGTGCAACGGAACGAACTGCCGGAGCAATACGGAATATTCTAGACTATGAAGGCATTGAGGCACCACACAATAGAGAACCATTCAGCGAAGCCTTGCTAATGGGAATTGGTGGAGGATTAGGTGCTGAATATGCAACCTGGGCGTTCAAACCCTTGGACCCTTCGCGTCCACGAAAATCAAAACTCTACCTTCGTTTTCACCACGTGAAAAATTACGTCGAAAAAAACGAAGAAAGTATGCTTCCAAAAATTGCCAATCGACTCGGAATCAAACTCACAATAAAAGAAACAGCAAGCACAGAGCGTGCTAACGATTTTCTTCTTGAATCACTGCGATCAAGTAAACCCATTATCACGAATCTCTCAGTTTGGCATAGTCAATTTTTACGAAAAGAAATCAATGAGCGATATAACCAAGATCCGAACTTCTTTCCACCACTACTTTATGACGAATACGTTAATTTCCTACCTTACTTCACCTTACCCTACCCTTGGATACAACACAATATTGCTACAGTGTTTGGATTTGATTCCGAGTCAAACCAAGTGCACCTTACTGATTCAAGCACTCAACCCCAAACACTGACCCTCCCTCAATTCAATTTGTCACGAGGTATAATCAGAGGTCGCAAAAATGCTAGCATACTGTTGGCTCCACCGGCAAAAGTCAAGGATTTAAGCAAGGCCATTCGGGCAGGTATCCACGACTGTGTCACCAGTCTATTACATGAAAAGACCGTTGTATCTGGTGCCCACCTACGTGTCGATACGTGGGCTGCTATTGCAAAAGCCTTGACAGAGTCAGAAAAGAAGCGTGGCTGGAGTACTTTATTTGCCGAACCATGGCAACTCTTCGATACGCTCACGCGACTTCACGCCCAAATTGCCTTTTTCAACAGCGATGGAGGTGCCCTTCGATCTTCCTATAGTGATTTCCTCGAAGAAGCTAGCACCATTCTTGGTAAACCTGCCCTACGCGAGATAGCTAGACAATTCGCCGATATTGGTATCATGTGGGATGATCTCGGTACCGACGCCCTACCTGACGACATCTCACAACTCCAAGACGTTCGAATCGCTGCCCTCAAATGGCATACTCTCTATAAGGTCCATGGACAGTCTGATGCACAACGACTTGAAACGGAAGCTGAGAAAATCAAAGAAATTCGTGCCCAAGTTTCAGAACAATTTCCTCTTAACCCTAAGGAGCGCCTTGCCTTTTTCAATGATCTTGGTCTTCGCTTCCTTGACATCTATGATGCAGAAAAAGCCGCCCTACTTGAGCTGAGGAAACAATTCACTTGGCTCTAACCAAATTTTTCAAGTTGTTTTGTGTATTCCAAATTTTCTTCAGCCATCTGCTCAAAGATGTCTGCGGGTTCAATCAAGAATTCTATCTTTTTCGCTGCAACAATATAGAAGGCAGAATTCAGGTTTTCCATAGATACAGCTAGCTCTATCAACTTCTTATCCGGACAGCCCTCTGGACATTCGGTCTTTGGACGAAACTTTTCAGAATTCAGCCCACTAATCGGTTCAAGAATCATTTCTGTGGTATTCTCTCTACGGAGGCGCTTTAGAAGCTCCATACGAGTCATGCGCATTTGCATGAATGTTTCAAAGGAACTCTTCAGTTGCTGATTCTTCGTGATGGCATTCGCTGTTTCATAGAAGGCAGCGGCCATTGCCTCTACTTCGAGGGCAAATTTGATTACGGCTCCAAAGTTTCTCAGTTCCATTGCATCACCGTTGAAAGCGGATTAGAACCACCGAGTAATAACCACTTTGTTTTCCGTGAAAAAGTCTACTGCATCCTTCCCCTGTCCGTGTAAGTCACCAAAGAAGGAATCCTTCATCCCGGAAAAAGGAAAAGTGGCAATAGGTGCTACAATACCGATGTTAATTCCGATATTTCCTGCCCTAACCCGATACTGATAGTCACGGGCAATTTTTCCGCTCGAAGTAAACACTGAAGAGGCATTCCCATACGTGTTGGCATGAATGATGTCGATGGCTTCGTCCAAGTCTTTCACATGAATGATCGACATAACTGGACCAAAGATTTCCTCTTTAGCAATTGTCATCTCGGGGGTGACTTTATCGAAGATGTTTGGACCAATGAAGAGTCCCTTTGGATAATCGGGAATCTTAACATTCCGTCCGTCCAAGATGAGTTCAGCGCCTTCTTTGATTCCCGTTTCAATGTATCCCAATACACGTTTCAGTGCGGCTTTCGTCGCAATAGGACCCATTTGCACATCTTCGTTCAATCCATTACCAATAACCAATTCTTTAGCAGCATTCACGACAGCCACTTTGAGTGGGTTGTAAACCTCTCCCACAGCAAGCAATACTGCACCACTCAGGCATCGCTGTCCCGTGTTTCCAAAGAACGAACTCATCAGATTAGGGACCGTCCGTTCGATATTTGCATCCGGCATCACGGTGATGAAGTTTTTCGCCCCTGCTTGAACTTGTGCTCGTTTGCCATGTTCACCACATTTCTTGTAGAGTAATTTACCAATCGGTGTAGAACCGACAAAGGACATCCCGACAGTATCCGGGCTTTTAATGAGAGCATTTACCACTTCGGGTCCACCATTGACCAGATTCATCACACCTTTAGGAAATCCGACCTTATCGATTAGTTCAAACTGTCGAATCTGGCTCAATGGAACTTGCTCGGATGGCTTCACGATATACGTATTCCCACACGCAATAGCAAATGGCCAAAACCACGTCGGCACCATCCCCGGAAAATTAAACGGTGCCACACAAAAGAACACGCCCAAGGGTTGTTTGATCACCATTTCATCGATTCCGGCAGCGATATCTTCAAAATTATACCCCATTTGAAGTGTGGGAATGCTGGCAGCCGCTTCAACGTTTTCAACTGCACGGCGATATTCACCTCGCGACTCATCAATGATCTTTCCATGTTCCATGGTAATGGTTTTCGAGAGCTCTTCAAAATAATCTTCAAGCAAATTCCGGAAACGATATAGATAGCGAATCCGGGTCTGGGCAGGAGTTGACCGCCAACGCTCATAAGCCGTTTTTGCGGCTTCAATGGCTTCTTGAGCTTCCTCCGCAGTCGACATGGGTGTCCTAGCTAACAATTCGCCAGTTGTCGGACTAATAACATCCCGGGTTTCTTTCGACTTCGACTCAACCCATCGCCCGTTAATATAATTCTTGACAACTTCACCCTTCATGGACGTTCACAACTCAATAACATCAATTTGATGTAGTAAAAAGAGGGGTGAATAACTCCTTAAAGATAGTCGGTTGAGCCATGAGTTCCATTTCTCGTAGACACGGGATGTTGAACTTAGCACGTTTTTGGAGTTGCCTAGTATCTTAACCTTGATAATTCACAGTTGTTGGGTAACTAGGGCAATTGTGCTGTTTACCCATCGGACACTCACGCAATTCCTTCAGGTTTCTGACAATACGCGCATATCGGCATCCTTGAAGTAACGATGAGCCCGTTTCCCATACTTAGCATCTAGTTTCATGGCAAATTCTTGAAGAGCCTTCAAGGTGGCAAGACCACCAATTTTGTTATCAAATGAGAGGTTCATCTCCCATCCATGTTTCCGTAAACTCATGGTAGGTGTTGCCCACCCTTCTGCTAATTCGACAAGTTCACCACGCACTCCGAACTTCTTGAGATTCTTCAACACAATATCTCTAACTGTAGTCCAGGTGCCAAGACCTGTCTCGTTCTTCCGATTTTCAATGTATGTCTCGGCTTCTACGACAAGATATCCACCATTCTCCTCCTTGGGCTTCCCATATCTAGCAAAAATCCAGAGAAATCGAATAAGATGTAGAATTCGATTCTTCAGTCGATGTTGCTGGGGTAAAATATCAGTGTCTTTTAATCCCAACGAGGACTTCTTAATTCCTGCAAGAAGAGAATGAACCGCCTTGAACTCCTTAATTTCATTTGATGAATGGGGTAAGTTTTCCGGGAAGTCCACGATTTTTAGTTTCAGAGGTTCTTCTACGATAGGATCGACAATCTGGTTGGGAGATAGTGTTGCTCGGATTTTTTCAAGGCGTTTCACTCCCTCGAAAGGCTCGACAAATGTTCGATAATCCTCATCGGACATGGGTTCACCCATTCTCTTCTCAAACGTTTCCCGGGTCCAAGTCCCCGCATGTTGTATTTCAAAATCACAAGGAAATCGGGAACAATAAGCACAGTTCATAATACCCGCCTTCGTCACGCACTGTCGAATCCGACACCCACGGCGGAAATTCGCATGCCAATGTTTTGCATCCTTGGGAATTTTGTCCTCTGGTGTCAAACACAAAAGACACGGTTTCTTCGTCGGTGTAAATCCCAGAATCGTCTTGGCTCGCTTAGCAAACGCCGGAAAATCTTCCGGTGGCAGATCTTTTCTTGTAATCGGTGACCACGGACATCCTCCACAATTCATCCCACATTTCGACACAACTTCAACCATACGATCTTCACCCAACCCATCCTTCCAATACAATCTTGGGAACCCGAAGGGGTCCCAAACAAACATCCCATATCCACTCTTCTATATAATTAAGGACCCCTTCACCCTAGTAATTCTGTTACAAGGCCCAAGACAGGACAAAAAACGCCCTACCACCACCCTTCGATGTTGTTCCATCCATTTTCTTCTGGTAAATCCGTAGCGTGAAGCCTGCATGGGGTTCCTCTTGTTCCCCGATTTTCTGATAACCCAGCTTCTCGTAGAAATGGTGGTTTCGAGTATGCCACTCCGGCGTGTCCAACATCCAGCGCTTTGCAGGAAAGGTTTCATGAATGTATTCCATTACTCGTGAACCAACACCAAGATTCTGATACTCTGGATCTAGAAAGATTGTTCCCAGCCTATTTGTTCCCTTTTCTGGATGATCCCGAAACACAATAAACGCCCCGATCAAAGCGTCATCAAGAATGATTTTGTAGAATTTATCAAGACGCATCCACTGTCGAAAAAAGCTCCCATTATTGTACCCTTCAGGACCTCCTTCGGGCTTACCTCGGAACCGTTGTGAATCATCATCAAAGCTCCGAGTCATCACCGCTGTCAGGGCCGGAATATCGGCCTCGGTCGCTTCCACGTAACGAAGCTGACCCAGATTTACTTTTTTCATTCTCACTATCAACTCCTTCTTTCATCTGACTCTTGCACCAATGGAATCCGCTACTTGGTAATCGGATAGTACAGATCCAAGACCAGATCTGAACCGGCATCGGGATCATGGGCTTTTTCCAACCCGGGATGGCCTCGATACTTGTAGCCATTCACCTTTGCCCATTCATCTAAACGATGCCAGGATTCCAAGATCCCATGTTCTTTGAAGAAGTCGGATTCCAATTCCTCCTTCAACACACACGTCGTTACGGCGTATTCGCCGCCTTCAACCTCCTTTACCTCGACCACATCATCCGATACGATGTCATCGCCCACCTGGATCCAGAACTCGTAGCCATATTCACGTTTTCCGGGTTCTGGTGGAGGTTCATTAAAACCATAAACTGGATGCTTGACCAAGTCACCCAGCAGTCCTTTCGATTCTGCCCAGGCTCGCATTTTTGCCCAAGCTTCCAGCTCGGGTGTAATACTGATTACGCGCAAGCTGGCTACCCGCATCGGTTCAAGCCGAACAATACGAATCTCTTTACTACTCACATTTATCACAACCATCTCACACATATTCTCAGGAGGCTTTTTTGATCTCCTTGATAGGCTGATACAAATCGAGGACAACCTCTGCAACTGGAGACCCGGGATTCCGAGTTTTTTCCAAACACTGGCGACTTTCATCAATCTCGTACTTTTCGCTCAGGATCACCCACTCCACCAGTTTCTTCCATGGATCGAGAAATCTGTGTTCCTTTGTATATTCGGATTCTAGCTCATCACCTAGTCTGCATGACGTTATAGCAAAAAGCCCGCCATCTGCATCCTTAGCTTCAATCTCACCTTCACCTTTGAAGAGTGTGCCCATCCGCATCCAGAACTCATACCCATACTCCTTCTGACCGGGTGATGGATTTGGATTGTTGAAGCCAAACACCGGGTGATTGTCTAGGTCTTCTAGTAAACCTTGGGGTTCAGCCCATGCTCGCATCTTTTCCCAGGCATCAATTTCTGGTGTTGCACTGAATGATTTCACGCTAGCTACGCGCATCGGTTCCAACTCGACTACCTGCACAAACAAATCTTCAACCTCCTTCTCCTTGCGTTCAGCATAGATCCTCTCAATCCATCTCGCAGTCCGTACTGAATGCAGTTCCTGACGGTGTTGCGTCTCCAGATACGCTGAACTTATTGCTGTTAACATAATTTGTCCATCTGGGCTGACCTCGTATCGACCTCGGCTCTTCTGAAGGATTACGCCCTCCCTCACTAACAACCCCAGATGATGAGATAACGCAGTTTTCCCGAGACCTGTAAGTTCCCGTAGTTCACTGAATAATCGAGGACGATGCAACAATGCCGTGAGGATTTGCAACCGTTTTTCATTTGCGATTGCACTCAGCACATGGGCGACATCTTTGCCCAGTTTTCCGATGACATTCCATGCGGTTTCCGTATCCATTTCGTTCATCAGAGGATCCCAGCAGAGGGGGAAAGTGTGGAATTCCTTTATATTCGTTTCGGAAAAATTGAACATTAGTTCTAATTTTACTGAACAATAATAATACGAAATCCCAACTAAATTCAACTTCCTCAACTAGTGCTTCCAACTCAATATCCTAATCGCAAAGACTAGCGTATGTCAGCTTCGTGAAGTATCTTTGCTAATTGAGCTTCTCGATAACCGGTAAACCAACGAATGGGGTAAGGTGCAATAGTATTTTCTATTTCCACACCAGATATCATCCGAATGCGTTTCGCGATGGGTTCTGCATCACGCACATTGTCCAACACAAAATCAATCCACATCAAGTTCTGAGATGCCGAATGCCATTCAGTCCAAAATTCAGTACTAAACTCTTCTTTGAGAGGTTTCAATATCTCTTCCGGGTTGATAATCTTTGGCTGGTAATTAATACGGAAAGTTATCAGATTATTCGCTCCGCTAGTGGGATCAATATCAATTGTAAATAACACGCTGCGACCTTCATGAAACTTTTGAAGGATACTGCGTACGCGTTTTGCCGTTAATCTTGATTTTGCTGCAATGCGCGAAATCAGCATCCGTGCATCCTTTGCCAATTGCGTCAAAACTCTCAGTTGGGGCTTAGAAAACGTTGTGCGTTCTCCCCGGTTCACTGGGATGGGGTGGATTTCAATCTCATTCACTCCCTCAAGAGCTCGAAGATACTCGCTTAGCTTAAAGATATCATTGCCTTCTCGGTAGCTGGCTCTCACGACAGCGGAGCCATACGAATCGAATTGCACCGATCCGACCAAGGGGTGGGCACCTAGCTGTTCCATGAACTCTTCGTCATCATATGAACGGCTTGAATACACAAAAATAACCAAAGGATGAGCATCAACCATTTTCCAGCTCAATCGAACGATATAGCGGTGAATGACGCCAGATTTTTGTAATCGTGCCACTCGGCGTTTGATTGCATTGGCTGATATTCCGTGGTCTCGGGCTAAATCTTCATATGAGGCTCTGCAATTTTTCCGCAGGGCATAGAGGATGCCTTTGTCAATGGAGTCCACGATAATCATCCAGCCTATTAGTATGCTACTATCAGCTCCACTTTATTTTTACTAATTTAGCTTTTTCACAAATAATCCAATTTTTCTTCCTAGTTTGTGAGTCTACAAAAGTTAATTTTTTTAATTGAATTGCCTTGTCATTGAGAAATTGGTGAGTTTGTGTGTCTTCTGAAAAAAACTGGAAAATTTTTCTTGGTCCAATTCTTCTACTAGTTGTTTCCTTTCTGATCTATTTGCTTCGCTATCCATTGTGGTGGGCTATCATATTTGTTGAACAAATATTTGTCATGCTGATTCTCTCTTATGGCGCTGTTTTAATTCTCGCTTTGTTCTTGTTGAAGTATGATTCGAAGTCATCATTAATCCTCTTCAAGAAAACGAGATATGTTTGGGTCCTTGTCGGCCTGATTTTTGCGCTACTATATTTAGGGCTATGGTATCTGTTCAGTTTCGTTCTTGGTAGCAGATTTGAAATCACTGCCTTTCCAAATCTTACAGGTTATGAAGCATACGTTGTTTACTCTCTGCCCCTAGCTTTCATTCTTTATCTTGTATTCACCGTTTTTGGAGCATTCGCAGAAGAGGTTGCCTACAGAGGATATGTTCAAACAAGGGTTTCGTCAAGATTCGGCTACATCTTAGGCATCTTTGTTGCTACGTTGTTTTTCTCTTTACAACACATCCACATTTTTCAACCAAACTGGATTGTTGAATTCTTTCAAACCCAGTTTGTTCATGTCATGTTTTTCGGCATCTTTATCGGTTATCTTTTCTTCAAGAGCAGGGAGAACATTTGGAGCGTCTTTGCTTTTCATGCTGTGATAAACATCTTCAGTGTTACTATCCCAATAGTGGTGACTGCAGCTTTTCCATTTGTAAATCAGCTCGTTACGGCTGCAAGTTTTATTCTGATAATTGCAATTCTAAGAGTAATTAAAATTTAAAACAAAGGTTACGTTAAAACTGCTCTCAGTCATAATCATTTGAATGAGGGAATGACATCTTGCGCAAAACTTTGTATTGATTCAATGAACTTCTCATTTCGTGGTAATGAAGTGAGGAAATACTTTGCATCCGATTCTGTCGCCATTTCAACTTGCTTGATAGATTCCTCGGAATTATAGGCGCCCATCATCATAGGACCTTCCATAAAGGCAACCTTGTTTTGACGATTGGCTTTCTTAGCTGCCATCATTACAATCTTTTTCCTCTCGCCATAAGGTTCGCTTTCTCCGAATTGAGGAATATAAACAATATCACCAAATTTTCCAGCTAGTCTGAGCATCCGATGTTTCCTTCCACCGAAGAGTAATGGAGGGTATGGCTGCTGAACAGTCTTAGGTTCCAAAACGGCTTTTTCAGCTTGATAAAAGTCCCCTTTGAATGACACTTCTTCTTGCGTCCATAAATCAATCATAAGTTTAAGCCCTTCTTCGGTTTTATCCACACGCACTTTCGGCTCATCCCATTCACTATATCCATCGAATTCAACTTGGGACCATCCTGCCCCCACACCAAATACTGCTCTTCCACCCGATAACACATCCAGGGTTGACACCATCTTAGCCAAAATACTAGGAGGGCGGAATGGAATTGGTGTGACTAAAGTGCCTAGCTTGATTTGCTCGGTTTTTCCTGCAAGATAGGTTAAAGCAATCCACGTTTCTAAAGTCACATTACTATCAGGACGATGCATCCATTCCGTTTGTCCCCACATGTAATGATCAGGCATTACTGCTCCATCGAAGCCCAGTTTATCAGCTTCAATCACGGCTTTTTCAATTAGCGTAAAATCATTAAACCAATTTCCAAGTCCTGCTAGATAAAATTTCATGATTAAGCACCTTTTACGAATTAAGAGGTTGAGTTTTTAGAGTTGTCTCTTTTTTTAGTGAAGATCCAATATTATGAAACAGAGTCCTTTCCTGCTTTGTGGGCTTTACTCAAAATTTCTCGAGCGTTTTTCACCGCACCTCGACTTCCAAATCCAGGCGCCAAGATTGTTGCCAAATGTTCCATGTTCAAATAATCTAGCACATCCTCAAGCATGCCCAATGTGTGACGAGCATAACTTTCCGACCCACCACCCATGGGCATTGTTAGGATAACTCTTTTTCCACGGATATGCTCTCGTCCAATGCTGACCCATCGGTCTATGAACGCTTTGAACTGAGCACTCGGTCCCCACCAATAAATCGGTGTACCCAACACCCATACTTGACTAGCCTTCATTTGCGTAACTAGCTCAACCATATCGTCTTCTTGTACACAACGATTGGTTTTCTCACACGCAAAACAACCTTTGCAAGGACGGACATCAAGCTCATCTAAGACATATTTAGAGACTGACGCCCCCGCTTCCTTTGCTCCTGCCAAGATTTCATCCACAAGAACCTCGGTATTCCCATTCCGACGAGGGCTCCCAACAATACCAATAACCTGTGTTGGCTTTGCCATTCTGTGCATTCTCCTTTTATTCAAAGACCATTTTACAACAGGGATCTCCATCCAATATACTGCCAACCCGTGTTGCCTGAATCTTTGGGTTGTAGGCTTTTATCAGTGCGAAATCCACTTCGCAGTACAATCGACCAAGGTTCTCAACGCCTCGGTCCATCCAAGCCTCAGCATAACAGCAGTAGGTTGTACCTTCATCAGTATATTCCCACCCTGAAGAGGGTAAATCACTGAACTTGGCAAAATTCTCAATCGTTAATTCTAAACCTGCGTTCTCGACTTTCTCCCGTATCGTTGCTCCTCTCTCATTACCATAGCTGCGAATTGCTTCCAGAATAAGCCGTTTACCTTCTGCTTCGCCCAATTCATTGACCAAGGTTTTGGCAAAATGGTAGTAGAGTAGTCCGACTTGGTTGCCTACTTGGCGCACTTGTTTCGTGCAATCTTTTTCGGATATCATATCGGTCACCTTATGTTCACCCTTTCTAACCTTGTTTGTTCTCATCTTGTATGTTTTGAGGGTATTCTTTTCTTTTGGATGTTAAAATTCTTCTTTTAAACGGAAAGCTTTATATCGTAGAACAAGACTATGTTCTCATTAATTGAGAAAATCAAGACGATTCTTGTACCCGAATTAAACGCACGTGTCTGTCTTGTCCTCGCGGGGGAATCACAACCAACAAGACCTAGTCACATGTTGTGAACTCCTGTTGTGAGCCTCAATCGTGAGTCCGCCTTTAATACCAAACAGACCAAAGCTATCATCGGGAACACGAACGAACATACAGCAAACCATGGTAGATATGCATGAGTCGCTTCAGTCGTATGCTCGGATTCAAAGATCCTTCACCTAATGTCACACGTCTTGCGTCAATTGTATTACTGCTAGGTTCAACTTGGTCCATAGCCTTTCAAATCTCAACAACTTTTTGGATGATTTCAATTGCTACAGCTCTTGGCGGTGGCGATTACATTCTTGGTATGGGAATGGTCGGTTTCTTGGTAATCGTTCGTATTGCTGTGCAGACATTGCTTGACTATCCGACAGGAGGAATTGGTGATTGGATTGGTCAACGATGGATCATGGCAGGCGCTTTAGTGTGTTATGCCTTAGCGTTCTGGTTAACATCAATGGCTACTGTTTCTACGCCTTTCATTATCTTCGTTATAATTTATGCATTAATGGGTCTTGGTGCATCGCAAGAGAGTGGTGCGATGCCCGCGTGGTTTGACAACAACTATCGGGTGGCGATGCCCCAGGATAAAGACCGGAAACAGTATGGTGTGTTCTGGTCACGGGCAGGTATGATGTTTCAACTTGTTTCAACGTTAATTCTCATTCCTGGAAGTATACTCGCCCTCATATTCAGTGAAGCTTGGGTCTTCCAAGTCCAGGCAATTATCTTCGTTGTCCTTGCTGTCTTGACTCTGGTATTTATCCGGGATTTTCCAGGAGTACGGAAAAAGGAGAGTGAACATGGAGGTTTCAGAGAATATGGGCGGTTACTTAAAGATGGTATCAAATTTGTGGGTTCTTCTCGTTTCGTCACGTTGACGATGATGGGTGAAATGCTCATGTGGGCTATAGGCATTGTTTGGTGGGAAATACTCCTCTTTCCTTTATACTTCGGGTATCTGCTGAGTAATGTCGCAGTAGCCACGTTCAGGACTTCAATGTTCGCACCGATGGTCGTCAGTCAGGAGCGGAGTGGCGTTATTTCACAACGTTTCGAACCAAAGAAATGGATTCCTCGGTTCCGCTTCATTCAGTTTGGCAGTATGGCATTCTTCATGTTGCTAATGGCTATTACTGCGATCTTTCCTCAACCAACAGCTGCAGCCGCGTTCATCACGGTATACATTCCATTTACTGCAGCTCCCTTCATGACCTTACCTTTAGCCTCCATAGTCCCAGTGATTCTCATCTGGGTACTATTCGTAGGGACTGATACTCTAGGACGTATTGCTGGGGTGCTAACCGGTCGGATTATGGTAGATGTTTACCCGAACCGGATTCGTAACTGTATGTATTCACTCCAGCCAACCATTGCAATGCTACTCTCGATTCCTTTCATCATCCTCTTAAGCCAGCTGTTAGCATTCCTTCCGTTTCTAAAATTCCCCATCGTCTTCACGATTGCAGCTGGGGTTGCCCTTGCAGGGGCCTTACTCATAAAGCAGGGCTTCAAACATCCGATTCCAAAAGATGAATCGATTGAAGAAGTGATTGGAGAAGTCAGCGATGAAGTTCCCAAGATTCCTGAAGTCGAAGTACCCGAGATTCCAATTCCAGCTGAAATACCTGCTCGAAATGCTACTGAGCTTCCAGCTGAGATTCCATCCGATGCCACATCAACACCTCACGAAGAATTTAAAGAGCCACTCAAATAATGGGATCACTTGTCCCCCGAGATTGATCCCTCTTTAATTTTCTTCTGCAATATTTGTGGAAGATTTTTTTGAGGTCCAAGGTGTTCGTCTGGGAATCCACCGTGGAACATTATTTTTGTACTGACAGTATTCTTCTCCAAATCGACGCTCCAAATCAGGTTCCTCCTTTTTAATGAACCAGATGTGGTTCACTATTCCAAAGGAGGCTCACCATAATAAAATCAAGATTGACCCGAAGATAATTGCTTCACCTAGGAACACCAGTAGTCCGCCCAGAATCATCGGATTCCGCATATAACGATACAAACCTACAGCAACAAAGTGCTGAGTGGGTGCCTTTGGTGATAGAGTTCCTTTACCGACAGTAGTAAATGCACGAATGGTTTTGTACATCATAATAAGACCGATAATTAAGGGAGGAATTTCCAGTAGGAATGAGTTGAGTGTGAAGGGATAAAGGAACACCCAAGGTAAACCGGTCCACATTGAAAAGAATAGGAGTACAATTGGACCTACTAATAGCACCATGAAAGGTAAGCTCATGATGGCTTGGAAGTGTTCCCGACGAGACATGGATGCATACCGATAACCTTCTTCAGATTTCAACACTTAAAAGACTTCGACTCCAAGAAGGCTTCGAGGTGAGATAAGTGTCAAAACTTGACGCTAAGGATTTCAATAGTCAATTTGCATTTGGGCTAGCCAGACAATATCAAGGGATGTGGACCATGCTCCGCCAAGGCATCAAGAAAATCCCAAACGAACAGTGGAATTTTGGAAAGGACAAATGGTTTTACTCTCTTCGCGTCTATCATATTATCGAAACCGTTGAATTCTATGCTCGGGATACACACATGGGAATGGAATGGGGTAAACGCTTAGGAAAAGTGAACTGGTGGGAGGAAATCAGTCACGAAGCGGCCGCTTTGTTGATCACGAAAAAGGATGCCTTGAAATATATCACTGAATTGGAAAAAAAGACCAACAAGCTGTTCAAGGCTTACTCTGATGAGGATCTTTTGAAACAAGATGGGTTCCATTGGTTTTTCTCAATCTTTGAAAAATTTCTCTACTGTCTTCGACACAGCGTTTTCCACATTGGTGAATTAGCCTTTGCTCTGCATGGACTTGAGTGTGAGCGAATCGAATGGTCCTAAGGTGGAAAATTTTCAATACGGATTGGATGTTCATGGATGAATATTATGAGTCGAATAAACGCCGGTGGAATGAGCTTGTAGCAATTCACGCTAAATCCGCGGAATACGACTTGGACGGTTTCTTGGCAGGGAAATCTAGCCTGCACCAAGTTGAGTTAGATGCACTCGGTGATGTTTCGGGGAAAAGTCTCCTTCACCTGCAATGTCACTTCGGACTCGATACCATCAGCTGGTCTCAACTGGGCGCGAAGGCAACTGGTGTGGACTTTAGTGTAACAGGAATCGAGTTCGCTCAAGAGCTCGCGAAACGAATGGGCACAGACACCCGCTTCATCTGCAGTAACATATACGACCTTCCACAAGTCCTTGATGAACAATTCGATATTGTATTCACGAGCTTTGGAGTCCTCTGTTGGCTTGGCGACATCGAAGCTTGGGGTCGAATCATCGCTAACTACCTGAAACCGGGAGGACTCTTTCTGATTGTCGAGGGACATCCAATACTTTGGGTGTTTGATGACGAGCATCCCACCGATTTGAAAATTAAGTACAGCTATTGGCATACCAAGGAACCCATGCGGTGGGATACCGATGGGACCTATGTTGAAACCAAGATTAAACTGAAACACACAGTAACTTATGAATGGCAGCACACCATCAGCGATGTGCTGAACTCGTTAATAGCATCGGGGCTCATAATACTTGAAGTCAAGGAATATCCCTTCATCCCTTGGAAACCGTATCCGATAGCGAAAAAAGATGAAACGGGTAACTGGCGACTGGACGGTGACCCAATACCTCTTTGTTGGAGCGTTAAAGCGAGCAAGCCCTAAAGGATGTTATTCAGGCATTTCCTTCTGAGCGCTAGCAATCCATTTACGAACCTTATCCTTTGAAATCGCGTACCCTTGTGGAACTTGAACACGTCCAAATTTCTCTGCCGTGGATACCTTGTTGTAAAGATCATCGGGATCAGCAACAGCCAGTTCTTCGATGCTGGTTATGTTAGCTCCCAAGACTATGCATTCGGCATCTTCGTTAGAAACATCGTCAAGCCAGGTCAATCGGGCCATGGCAATCCATTTCTGGGCTTGAAGTTGGTTCACGCCGGTGAGTTTCATGACATTCTCAGGTGTGGTCAGTGCCAAGTCTTCGACCCATTCAATGCTGCCTTCTCGGAGTTTATCTCCATAGGCTTTACCGATGCCCTCAACAGTTTCAATAGGAAGTTGCTCTTCTCCTGGATGGGGTAACAAGACCTCCGGTACAAACTCTTCTGGACCTTCAACAGGCGTAGTGGTTTTCGTTTCCGATTTTTCTTTGGTTGGTTCTGGTCCATAGTCTGCTTCGTCACCTCTACCGTATTTGAAATAGAACACTCCTATGATAATTAGGATCATGCCAATGACAAGAATTGCATTTCCAACTCCAATGAATCCAGGCAACCACCAGAGTGAAGTTCCAGTAGAAATTAATATGAATCCAAGGACAAGCAGAACGATTCCAAATTCGGATGTTCTTTTTGACATAGTTCCTTCCTCTTAGTAGCTATTTGGTCATTTCTAGTATCGGTCTATAAATACAATAGGATTTCCAGCCCTTGAAGCCCCTTTTCCGCACCAACCGGTTTCCATATGAATTTAAGTCATAACTTTCGATCTGAATATCGGTGAACCTTTTTGCCACGAATCACCCCTCAATTCCGGTATTTTTTACCACTCTTCGTTATTTGCGGGTTACTCTTTTCAGTTGCGGCTGGATTACCCTCCATGGCGTACGCAGATTCTAACATGATTGTGGACACACTCATTGCTGATTCTTGTACAATATTCACTATGTCAATGGGTGACACGGTCTTGTTTGGTAATAGTGAAGACTATCGTCTCTGGGGGGTCTACGCTTGGTTCATGCCTTCACAGGACATCTATACGCCACAAGGCACACAAACAACTTATGGAGCGGTATTTTTCGGGTTCGATGAAAATGATAACGAAGCAGATGGATGGCCTCAGGGGGGGATGAATGACCAAGGTCTCTGTCTTGATGCAAACGGACTTTCCCATTATTCTCTCAATATACATCTTGAACGCGATGCACCTTATGCTCACTATTTTGCAGAAATTCTGTGGGAATGCAGCACAATTGACGAGGTCATTGACTGGTATCTCACACATAGGATTGGTTATGAAATGAATTATCAAGTTCATTTTGCCGATGCGTCAGGTGATGCATTGGTTGTGAGTGCAGGTCTGGATGATGAATTAGCCTTTACTCTTATCGGAACTGAGAGTTGCTTAGTGTCAACAAATATCAATGTCGCAGACACTTCACGAGATGTTTACGATTGCTGGCGATATAGCACAACCATGAGTATGTTGACGGCCATCTCTTCTGAAGACGAATTAACCGTTGAAGTCTGTCGCGATATACTCAATGCAGTCCACCAAGATGGGGAATATGCCACCAAATACAGCAATGTCTTCGATTTAGTGAACTGCGAAATTTACCTTTGGTATAACCGTAATTTCAATCAAGTCGCATTCATGAACCTTGATAATGAACTAGCAATGGTTCAACCTGGGGCACCTGACTATTATGAAGCATTTGGCCTTTTTGGAGCGAATGCTGATGAAGGGAATCTTCGGTACCGGAGAATTGCCTTGCCTGCACTATTTGCACCTTCAGCACCTTTGCAATTGATCCTTGTGGCTGCTGGTGTCATTATACTTGTAGTAGGAACAAGTGTTACAGTCATTGTTGTTAAAAAACGACGAGTATAATTAATTCAATTAGTACTCAATTTCTTTGGGTAGTTTCTTTGCAGTATTAATACTGCTTTCGATTTCCTTCGGAAGGGGGGCTATGCCTTCAAACCCGGTTTCCTCAACAAACTCTCTCATCGCAACCAATAGGGTATCCGGGTTCTGTTCAGCCATTTTTTCAACAGTATCAATCCCCGCGTTATAATACAAGCGAGCGCGAATTCCCTTCACACCGGGTAACCGAGCTAAATCAGATAATTTCACCAATTCCAAAATGATCTCTTCAGGAATATCTGTCTTTATCGACAGTTCTCGTCGTTGATCTGGAGTACGACCTCGCGTTCGCATTTGATTGACATCATGAATTCCTAAAGCCTCCAATTTCTCCACATAGGTAGTGTTAATTCCTAGAAAATTACGGAGTTTGAAGGATTTCCGAGTCATCGCAGTTCGCTCTTCTCTCAACTCCGATACTTGCATTACCATTGGCTTGTTGTTGATGAATCGATAATAGTACCGAATTGCCCACAGCTGCCCTTTCGCAGATTTCTCTTCTTCCCGCTCAAACCAATCCACATACGTTACTAAATCGTCAGGAGTTGCTTGTTCAATAACTTTGCCTTCTGCAAACTTATCTAGATAAGCTTCGTAGAAGCGGACGATTTTCACAACATTATCTATGGTATGTGGTGTGCGTCCACCCCGTTTGAGAAACTGGCGAAATCCATCTTCATCCATACCCGAAACACCATCCAGAATACATCTATTTGCAGAGGATTCTTTTATTTGTTAACGCAAAAATTGAAGCCTTTAGTTACTCCTCCCTCTCCTTTTGAGAAGATGGTTGTTGGTGTGGGAGATTTTTAAAGCGGTGTGGCTGGAGGTTATTTATTATGTCGTTTTCTACAAAGCGATTTCAACTAGTAATGGAGGTCGGAGGGTGTGACCGTGACCGATTAGTGAGTCATAGCTTTGTGGAAGCATTGATCCTGAAGGTTGCAGCGTTAAGTGGGATGGAAGTGTTGCACGGACCCGTCATTGTAGAGGGTCGACCACATAATCCCGGGTTAACAGGATTTGCTGTGATTGATTATTCCCATATTGCCGTGCACACTTTTCCCAATTCAAATGACCTATTCTTGGACCTGTGTTCTTGTAAAGTGTTTGATGTTGAAGTCATTGAAGATTACGTTCAACGAAGTTTGAACGTCGATAAATCTATGATAACAAGTACTAAACTGAACCTTGAGTAAGTGACTTCAGCTAAAGTCTATCTCTTATCGTTATACTTGGCATCCGCGGCTTTATTCGTCATAACGCTGCGTAGAAGAATATTCGAGATTTCTGCCCACGCTTTCCCTGTTTCTGCCTGGTCTATCCCAAACAATTCATAACCCTGTAACCCATCCTGCAATGCAATTAGTCCCATAGCTAGATGGTGTGTATTGACCTCTGGACGAATAACACCCTTCTCCTTTTGATCTTCAAAATATTTGGTTAATCCCGTTAAGGCCTCATCATACATTGTATGCAGCGAGTTGGCGAGTGACGGGTTCCGTGACGCTTCGGACGTGATTTCAAACATAAGGCTGGTCGGCCAGGTTGGTTCAGAGAAGAACAGGGGCATACTCCACAGCTTATCATAGAAAGTGTTCGATGTGATGTCTAAGAGGTTCCCCGATTCTAAGAGCTCAGCGATGGGTTCTTCTCGGACCTTCTCTAGAGGAATCTGAACGACTGCTTTGAAGAGATCCTCTTTGCTTTTGAAATATTGGTAAATCGTTCCCTTACTGACACCTAGCTTTTTCGCGATATCAGTCATCTTCGATTGGTGAAATCCCTTCTCTGCAAAGACCTTAATCGCTGCATCCACGATTCGCTTCTTAGCCCGAATTTTATAATCTTGAAGTACGCGGGGCATTAATCTCACCGGATATCGTGCCTAACTGAACAACAAGTATAAAAAAGTAACTGACCAGTCAGTCAAAAAACTGACCATAAGGTATATATTAAGAAAATCTTCCTCACAGAAAGCTATCTAACTCCCAAGATCAGGTCATAAATGAGGTCAAAACCATGAATGGCGATTTCCTCTTCTTGATGTTCTTCTTGGTTCAATTCTTAGGAATGATACTTATTCGTTCATACTATGGCTTGAAATCCCCGGACCGGAAAAAATCATTGCGTGAACTTACGAAAAGCGCGGTTGAACATGAAGGAAGATTCTCATTCATTTTACTGATACTAGTCGGAGTATTCATGGTGTCCGCGCTTATTCTCTATGTTTGGTACCCAACATTATTCCCTTGGTTAGTCTTACCCTTTCCCGATTGGCTCCGTTGGATCGGAGTCATCATCGGATTCATCTCGCTACTCTTACTTTGGTGGATACATTCGACGTTGGGTCTAGCCTTTTCAAAAACCTTAACCCTCCAAAAACGACAAAAAGTGGTGGTTGATGGCCCTTATCGTCGCGTCCGACATCCCATGTACACCGCCTTTCTCATCTACTTCCTCTCATGGTTTCTCATCTCAACCAATCTCCTCTTCATCATTGTCTGGTTCTTGTTCTTCGTTACCCTTGTTGCCCGAATGCCCACGGAAGAAGAAATGCTCATTACTCAGTTTGGAGACGAATACCGCGAGTACATAAAACGAACAGGACGTCTATTTCCGCCGCTTCGAAAGAAAGACGATTCCAACAACACAGACCAAGAATAGGTGATACGTTCAAATGCCTGTTGCTCCTTCAGAATCGTTGAACAAATACGGGGTCAGTAGCATCATTCGTGAATTTGTCCTCGTAGGCTTCACGGCGCTCCTTCTTTGGGTGTCAGCTGGGTTCCAGCTCTGGCTTACTGCCTGGATTTACATAATTTTCCTACTCATCTTTTCAACGGTTTTCATGGCTACCCTGGTTTGTAAGAATCCTGTGCTCCTCAACCTTCGAGGTGCCCCTCGAAAAGCCATTCGAACAACACCCTTGCGCCGATATGACAAAATTTACTTCATCCTTTTTGTGCCACTCTTTGTCCTCATTCCAATTGTCACTGGACTTGAATTCCAAGGATTACTCATGACTTGGGTCATCATTCCCTCCCCTCTCTCACTATGGTCGATATTACTCGGGTTTGTGCTTATCCTAATCGGCAACGCTATCTTTGGATGGGCTATGGTGTCTAATCCCTTCTTCCATGGCATGATGACAATTCAAGAAGAACGAGGGCATCAGGTCATCTCGAGAGGACCGTATCGATGGGTCCGTCATCCTGGGTACTTGGGTCAGATTCTCCTCTACTTGGGAACACCCCTGCTCCTTGGATCCTGGTGGGCTTTCTTATTAGGCTTCATCATGAGCTTTGCTTTCATATTCCGTACAGCTAAGGAGGATCAAGTTCTTCGAAATGAACTTGAAGGGTATAGTGAGTATGCTGAACAGGTTCGAAAACGACTTCTTCCAGGCATCTGGTAATTTCTGAAAGAAATTACGAACAAATTAGGAAACGTTTTATCCGATTTTTTGATCAAAGACCTTCCTAAGTAGAACCATTGGTAGATTGCCATTCGCGGTTATTATGTCGTGGAAGAACTTGTCGGAATATTTGTCTCCCATTTTTTGCATAATTTCGTCTCGGAGTTGAAGAACGAGATGTTTCCCAAGAAGATAAGACAATGGATAACCTGGACTCAAGGTATACCGGCGGACCTCTGCTGTTGCACCTTCTTGAGAAATACCTGCTTCTTTGACTAGCATATTCACAGCTTCATCGAATGCCATTTCACCTCGCCCTAATTTTACATCCACAATAATTCGAACCGCTCGCCAAATCGCTCCGGTTAATTGGACCATCTTTGCTTCAAGACCCGTGACGAAGCCCTTTTCCATCATCATCTGTTCACAATAATGAGCCCACCCTTCGACCGTTTCGATTCCCAGACTGCCTGTCATTGTACCCAAGAGTGGAATCAATGACCCTCGGTTTGAAGCTGACAATTGTAAGAAATGGCCGGGGTATGATTCGTGAACGGCAACGTTTCGAATACTCGGGTTATTCAAGTGCTTGCCTATGTGTGTGATCTCTTTCGGTCGAGTGACGACATAAATCCCAATCTTGGGGTCATCAAAGCGTGAGGGAGGCATTAAGGCGGCGAAGGGAATCAGGGGCGCCATGTATGCGGGGGTTTCCTCAATTTTCAGAATATCTTCTTCGTAGATAGTAGCGAGGTTATTATCAAGAATGAATTGTTTCGCCTCTTCCATGGCCGTTCGTGTGGCAAGTAATGCCTCGTCAAAGGTTTTTGGAGTGTCTTTCTCGATGGTGGCCATTACTTCCTCAACGCTTTTATCAGGATCAATTTTGGCAGCTGTTTGGCTTCTTTCTTCTTTGAGCTCTTTTAGGGATTTAATTCCGAATTGTAAAATCTCTTCAGAAGTCATCCCTAGCATTCGAAGTTGAATCAGGCGCTCATATCGCTCCTTCCCCAGTGCCCAATTGTCTATCGTGTTAGATTGAAGTTGTTGTAACCAGGCAAGATGTTCTTTAAATGGCTCATCTAGTTCAGCTACGGCTTCCTCTAAGTCTGCTTGGAGTTCACCAGGAATTTGTCCTTTTCCTATCATCGTAATGAACTGAAAGAGACCTGGCATTTGTTGGGCGGATTCAAGGGCAATTTCTGTCCATAGTTTTACAGGTTTTGATTTATCAAATCGTGTACGAAATTCCTGTAGATACTGTGGTATTTCTTTTAGCCGTGACACTATCGCTTTCATTCGTTCTTCTAAGGGTGCATATTCCCTAGAGATCATCAGGAAGAAACTCCCTCCAATGAGGTCAAAGGCATCTGGGTTCAAGATGCTTTGGCGTTGCTCATGGAGTGCGAATTTCCAAATTTCAAGAAGGCTCTCCAGTATTTGCCAGTCAATTTTATTCGCTTCATTTAGGACATTGAAATCGACTGTCTCTTTCATACGACTTACTGCTTCTTCAAGCGTCTTTTCGATTTCAATATCCGTGGTCAAATCGCCTTTCGAAAGTTGATGATCAAATGGGTCATGAAGTCCCAACATGCTCGCAATTTCAGGAAGGATGTTGTATAACCGTTCATACATTTCATTCTTTAATTTCTCAAACTGCTCGTTAGCACTCATTGTAATTCACTCTACAGGTAGGTGATGTGGTCAGTATACTTATAACATCTGTAAAAATCTGACCAAATTCATGGTCAATAGGAAGGCTCGATTGTAAGTGGACTCATGAATTAGGATTCAAGTTTAGCGATTTTTTGGTCAAACACTTTTCTCAGTAGCGACACTGGCAAATACCCATTTGCGGCAATTGTGTCATGGAAGAACTTGTCAGAATATTGATCGCCCATCTTTTGCATGATTTCATCACGGAGCTTAAGAATCAAATGCTTACCTAAGAGGTAGGATAATGGATAGCCTGGTGTGAGAGTATATCGGCGGACTTCAGCGACTGCCCCCTCTTTGGTCATACCCGTTTCTTTAATTAACATGTCCACGGCTTCATCGAAGGTCATTTCTCCTCGAGACAATTTTACATCAACAATGATGCGCACTGCACGCCAAATTGCCCCGGTAAGTTGCACCATCTTGGCTTCAAGTCCGGTGACAAAGCCCTTTTCCATCATCATTTGTTCACAATAGTGGGCCCATCCTTCAACTGTTTCTGCCCCATAAGAAGTACCTGTCCCGGCATATCCTTGAAGTAAGGATCCTCTGAGTGAAACCCCTGTTTGAAGGAAATGACCTGGATATGCTTCGTGAACAGCTGTGTTTCGAATACTAGGATAGTTTAGGTGTTTACTCAGGTTAGCGATATCTTTTGGTCGGGTGACCACGTAGATTCCAATCTTTGGATCGTCAAATCGAGATGGCGGAATTAATGCTGCGAAAGGGATCAGAGGGGCCATGTATAGCGGCGTTTCCTCTACAATGAGTTTATCTTCTTCGTATGGTGAAGCTAAATCCTGGTCGATAATGAATTGTTTTGCTTCCTCCATTGCAGTTTTGGTTGCTTGTAATGCTTCTTCGTAAGTCTTGGGGGCATCTGCCTCGATCAAAGCCATTATTTCCTCGATAGTTTTGTCTGGATCAATTTGGGTTGCGATCTCGGTCCTTTCCTTTTTAAGGTCTTTGAGAGATTTAATTCCGAATTGTAAGATTTCTTCCGAGGTCATTCCAAGGTCACGGAGACCTATCAGTTTCTCAAATTTCTTCTTCCCAATTGCCCAATTCTCTATAGTGTTTGCTTGAAGTTGTTGAAGCCAAGCAATATGTTCCTTTATTGGCGTTTCCAGAGCTGTAACCGTCCCCTCCAAAGAAGCCTGGAGTTTCTCAGAAATCTGTCCTTTACCTAAAACAGCAATGAACTGAATTAGACCCGGCATAGTCTGGGCAGTTTCTAAGGCGATTTCTGTCCATAACTTCACGGGTTTGGATTTTTCAAATCGTGTTCGAAATTCTTCCAAGTAACGTGGTATTTCCTTTAGCCGTGAAACCATTGCCGTCATACGCTCTTCCAAGGGTGCATACTCTTTCGAAATCATGAGAAAGAAGCTCATTCCGATTAGTTCAAAACCGTCAGGATTCAGCACGTTCTGGCGTTGTTCATGAAGGATGAATTTCCAGAATTCTTGGAGTCGTTCAAGTACTTCCCAGTCGATTTTATTCGAGTCATTCAGAGCATTGAAGTCGATTGTGTCTTTCATTCGCTGAACAGCTTCATCTATTGTTTGTTCTATTTCTAGATCCGGAGTCAAATCACCGTTTGAAAAAAGCCGATCATAGGGATTATGGAGTCCAAAGAGGCTAGCGATTTCCGGAAGAATTTGGTATAACCGATCATATATTTCATTCTTTAATTTCTCAAATTGCTTGTCAGCACTCATTATGGAATCACCTACTATAGATTGTTAGCTTCTCATCTCTCGACTAGAAACCTTTCAAAGTCTTTGACAACATATCGAATATGTTTCTTTCCCTTCGAAATGATTGTGTGCCCCTCCTTTTCAAGTAACGCTTTTTGTTGCTTAGCACCACCGGGGTACTTGGAATTGAGTTCACCATTGTTTTTAATTGTGCGCCAGTACGGAACATCACTATTCATCTCTTCAGCGGCATTGGCAGCGATCGTGACAAAAATGCCAGTAGTAAGAGTACAGCAATATTGTGCTCCATGTTTGGCAGCTAAGCGTTCACAGATTTGACTCAAGGTAATGAGTCGTCCCTTGGGGATACTTTGCATGATGGCATTCACGTCAGAGGGGGGAGCCAAGACCACACTAACACCGATTTCTGCGCCCATTTTCTCAAGCGGTCGACGACACGGAAAATTAGCTTCCAACGGTACGATCTTAGGCATATTTTTTGGGTCTTCGAGTTTTTCCTGCCACGTTTTACGTTTGTAGGGCATCGTCATCACGAATCAATGGATTCGTTTCTTCAGGGCTTTATAGTCTAGCCTTTGTGATGGGAACAATGCTAGGATACTCAGCTATTCCAACAGGACCCTTTAGACCAAAGGTGCGGTATTCGTTATGGGTTGGTGCGCTGAAACAGACATCGACCGATTGTTGGGTAACATTGAATATCATGGACCAAAGGGTTCCGAAATAATCGTTGTAATAGTGATTGCACAGACCTTCTGGGTGTTCGGTCACAAGGAGGTTTTGCACGTCTTGCCTAGTGATCTTGCCAGCATGTTTCGCATACCATGATGTGATGAGCCCTTCACGGATCTTCGAATGGTGGATAATGCTCGCATTGCGTTTGTTGAACTGTTCCATGTCCGGTTGGCGGAAGTGATTCACCGAGAAGACATAGGGTTCAGGGTTATCCGAGGTGATCTGTTTGACGCTCATCGTCCCATCAGCGAATTCTACCAGCGCAGCGTTATCCTTTTTGTCCACCAGCATGAGGGTGAAGTAACCAGTCATGGGTTGGGTTTCAAGATGCGCTAAGGCAGTTTCCACTGAAGTACACCGATCAAGGACAGCCCGGATAGCCAGCCAAAACATCGGACCCCGATGCTTGAAAGGCACCCCAAAGATTCCGCCTCCTGTCATTGACACCACGAGCCCGTGTTCATTGATTCCATCATGTCGCCCAAATAGTAAACAGGAAAATCCAATATGATCCGCTTTCCCTTTGACTCGGGTTGTGAAGAGCTTCAAATCTTCCTCGGTGTGTATCCACTCATAGGTCCGCCCAGCATAGATCTGATGGTCCTTGGTAGTTGGCGAAAGGATTGCAAATTGTGAGCACTCACCTCCAAGGGAGGGGGTGAAGGTCCAATTCCAAAAGGGTAGATTCTGCGGAGAGACCTCCATTCCGTCAGCAAAGCCTTGGATTTCGTCTATGACACCCGGAGCACACTCTTCACAGTAGCTCCAAAGGGTCTCGAAATCTTTGAATCCCAACTTCTTGAGGTTCACTTTCGCAGAGACGTGCATTTGCTTAGCGTTTGGTTCTTGACTGAGAAGCTCAGCCAGCTGTTTTCCAATCTCATAGTGAGATCCTTCAATGACGATGTGATGGTATTTCACATCGATAAGTTTGTATTGACTTTCTTCCATTCTATACACCTTCGCCTCTAGGACACAACAACCGCGTGGGGTGGCTAGGAAGGGTTAGCAATTCAGATTTTTACCTTAAACACTTGGTTATATGTTTTACTAACCTGTGTTTAAATACACGGAGACAAAATAGCCCCCTCTTTTAGACTTTTCACATCTCATAAAAGGCGCCAAATTCAGAGTGGAACTAATCATATCATGCTCCATTCACAGAACTCTTCTAGAGCATCTCCACGATTTTCTCTAAGACCTGAAGTCCCTTGGCTTCAGCCTCTCGAGCGCCTTCTAGTGCTTCAACAGCCGATTCACTCTGATCGTTGATTTCGATGGGATCCATCGTGAGGTCTGTAGAAAATGGAAAGAGTTTGTTGACCGCAACGAGATTTCGAGACACCGCATCATAGTATCCAATTGCCTGCTCGAAAATCGGGTTGAGCCTAATATCTAAACGGTCTTGAGTCTCCTTCAAAAACTCTACAGCCATAATTCGACATTCAGACCAAACTGCGGCATTATAAGCCAACCCAAACGAAATAGCCGTTCCTGATTCCAATGCACTAATCCACGCATCATATCCTTCTAGACCTGATTTGTACTGCGGATACTGAATCCACTCCCTCGGATTCTGTGCATGTTTCAACCCATTCTGCATACCCTGTTTTACCGTCGTAATCTCATCAGCGGGTTTAACTTTCTTCACACAATTTATTTCTAACAGAGTCACACCCGTTGTCCCAACCTCATCCCACGGTTTCGGACCCCCACCCTCCTCAACACGATACCCCTTATAGTAGTATCCAACATCATCGTACCCGTAAATGATGTAGAACTCAGCGATAGCACCAATCTGCCACCCATAACACGGCTGTTCTGCATCAATGGCTTTTTGTACAAACTCCCACGCTTTTGCTTGTTTCTCTTTAAAATTAGGAGTATGTTTCCAAGCCATCAATCTATCAATTTCTACTCCAAGATTACGCGACGATTCAACAATCATTGAAGTGTTCCATGCAGTCGGTCCACTTGGACAGAGATCCTTTGCAATGTTTAAGATGAATCCATGTCCAGTTGCCCCATACAACCAGGGTGTTGACACGTCTAATCCCAGATATTCCATACACCCGTCCAAACAACCCAAATGCGACACCCAATGGGTCCTAAACCGTAAATTCGTCAAACTCTTCATTCAAACACATCCAAGAAGCCTATCTCAATCATGGGAACTACTCAACATTCACTAATTATTCTCTACTCCGATTCACCTCTCGTTCAATACGGAGTTCCCGCACAAACCGATAAAGTTCTCCTACTCTCTTGTAATAGATGACCATATAGAAGACACCAAATAACAGTACCAAGAGGAGTGGAGTCCAAATTCCCGCAGGATTAAGAAACCATGCAATCGGTAGTAATATGAGGAAGATTCCAAAGATCCAGATGATAGGGAAGCCGAAGACCCATTTCCTCCGACTCCGTGTCGTTCTCAAATAGCTCTTGTAATCAATTTTCAAACCAAGTTCTCCCGGAGAATAACGGTAGAAACCATCGAAATTCACTCGAGCAATGACACCACCCAGATAACGCCCCCAAGGATAGGCCCCATATGCGATAAAGATAATGAGCACTAATACGAGACCGTTCAGTGTAATTAGTGTTAAAAATGGAGGCAAGGTGATAAACACTACCAGAATCGTTTCAAAGAATAAAAGCGTCCAAATGAATCCTATGAGTGCAAAAAGAACAACGAAAAAGAAAAGGCCAAGTCCTTTGTTGACACTTAGAACTACATTGTGTTTGAATAGGCGGTTACGGATATGTGCAGTTTTTTCTATTATCTCGTCTGTTACATCAATGGCATCTAATCGTTTAATTTTGCCTACGATTCGCCAGAAGGTTTTTCGAATTTCTTTGGTGTCACCTTCTTTATCCAGCTGCTGAGCAATAGCTCTGAGTTCAGATTCAATTGTCACTGCTTCCAATCTCCTGATAATTAGTCAAAGTACTTGTATAAAACTGGGGATAAATCAAAGCATTTTTCGCTTTGAAATTTCAAGATGTTGAGCTAGGTCATAAAGGAATGGAGAAAAAAGAGGGCGGTGGGGGCTTGTTCGCCCCCGAGGTATTTGGGAGGATTATGTGCGACGTAACCGGCTTAGGATATTACGTCTGAATACAAGGTACCCAACTAGTACTCCAATCACGAGCATCACGATAGCGATGCCAACGATAATTGCGATACCAGTCATGGAACCCAGTGTAATCACTTCTCTAATGGAGAATTCTGCCGTACCACTAGCTTGGATGACAAATGTCACCCTTCCTGTAGTTTTTGCAGTAAAGGTTCCTGTGTACGTCATGCCGAATGGGAATGATAAGCCAGCAGTAATATAGAGTTGAAACATTGAACTAATGAGGAATGGGAAGTGTCCTAGAGTGTTGAAGAAGGTGCCAAAGGCAACATCTCCATCAGGTCGGAGATGCAAGTTGAGTACATAGTCATTACCAGCGACAACGTTGAACGTGAAAGCGGTAAAGTCTTCATCTGTTTCACCAGTGGCAGATGCCACTGTTCCTGGAGTATAAGCCATGGGTGGCGTGATGGTTAAGGAGACATTCCCTTCGGTCATGTCGCCTCCAATCATGCCGGGTCCCTGAACCTCGAGGTAGTTGATAGTATCTCGAACGGAAACGTAAGTTAGAGTTGCAGTATCATTGGTGTTCTGCGAGATTCCCATTCCGGTGTTTGGATTTGCAAATGCGAGTTGACTGAATAGACTCATCCACTGCCAATCTGCATACGGCATGGGTTGCATCGTATCTTCTATCCGAATTGTACCACTTGAGGTGTACTCGCTAGCCATAGCCGTTATTTCGTAGATTGCACCGCTCGCTTGTGGTACTGCGAAATAACGGTAGTAAGGACCAAAAGTGGAATTGAAGTCAAAGGTGAGTCCTAACGGTGTCAATTCAGGGAATGGAAGAATGTCAAAGTGAGCGGTAACGGTGAAGTTTTGACTATATGGACCAGCACCATATGGTGTGGCTTCAACACGGAAGAAGAAGGTGTTAAACCAGCTTGATGGTCCAAGCCCAAATGGCGGTATAGCACTGATAATTGATCCATTGTCATACGTGGTCAACGTTGCATCGGCCATCCATTGTTCAAAGAACATATTTCCCAAGACTCCAAGCATGGGATTACCTCCACCCTGAGCAGTTGTCCAACCACGTTCCAAGGTTTCTTCGTCAATCTCTGATGTGCTTAGATCTTCGTAGGTTCTCAGCCATGGTCCGGTATAGCCTCCAGCCCAAGCGTCATAGGTTGTTACCGTCCAGTTGAAACCTTGAGGATTGGAGAAGGATGCATTGAAGTAATGACCTTCAGGGATGGTGACAGCAACGTATTGTTCGTATACATTAGGGGTCATGTTGAATTGGAGTTCAAGACCGATATTTGGTATAATAACTTGGGATTGTACTGGGGAGACGTTTATTGTAAAGTTCGCAACAGAGTTGTTGAGGAATGTGAAATCATCGCTTTTACCGAGTAGATAGTAATCCCCACCTCTGAGTACTTCTTGGTTGATGAAGGGTCCAACAATGCTATTATTAGTGCTGGCTCCTGCCGGAATGTTAAATCCAGGTGACCAAGAATGATAGGGGAGGTACTGACCATATTCAAGATCCATTAGATACAATAGCGCGGGTTGGAAAAAGCCATCGCCTACCCAACCTGCAGTCGTTTCCCAATTCAATCCTGCATACACAGTGAAGTTATAGAATTCGTCAACTGGGAGGTTGATGCGGAGACCTTGCCAGGTTTGATCCTCTGTCCATTCTAGCGTTGAATTTTGTCCCATCGGCAATGCATTAGGTATCATCGAGAAAGGAAGGAGTTGAGTTACTGTGAGGTTCCCAAGGACTAAGTCGCCAGGATCCGGACCGTCTATGCTGACGTCAATTCGGAAGTATCCGGGACGAACACAAATAACGTCTCTCTCGTCGAATGCTGTATCGTTTTCAGGAACATTCTGAGACCAGCTAGCAAAACTCTGGAGGGATTCAATGTAGGACCCGATTTGGGGCCACCACCAATCCATACTCTGATAGTATTCAGCATCAAGATCCAGGTTGGGTGCTGCTTCGTCCACATAGAGAGACAAATTGAGCAGATAGATTCCAGGATCAAGAATAGAAATCTCAAGAGCCTCTGTTGGGTCCGTGTCGTTGAGTGTAAATGGAGTAATACTATTCACGGGGGCTTGGATTGCTTGAACAACCGGTTCGATGCCTGCATCAGCCTGTAGAGGCGAAATTGGGCGTGGGATGCCAAACTGAAACACTAGTAGACTGATCACTAAAATTGAAACTTTTAAAGTAGTTCGATTCATTTTTTTAAACTCGTTTTGAGTTATTTTTTAAAGCAGTAATTTGAACGATTCCCGCTGGAACTATCGAAATCGTCGACTGCCTAAAGCGAATAGACCAAAAATGGTTTAAAAACTCTATTGGTCTTCGGAATAAACCTGTACATCAATTAAGCTTCTATGAATGCGCAATTTTACTTCTCATCAGTAATTAAGCTAGAATCTCTGACGTGCTCTCCTCAAGGGAATATTAGCAAGGATTTGAGGGTTTGTGTATGTTTTAGGTGATTTTTGCACCACATTTTGGACAGAAATTACCTTGATACATGAATAATGGATACTCTGCGTTGCACTTAGGACAGTTAGCGATAAGCTTCCCTCCGCAGTTTGTACAGGCTTCACTAATCGCTACAGTGGCCTTACAATGCGGACATTGAACCTGTGGCATGGAGGGCATCGCACCAGGCATCATAACTGGACCTGCTGCAGGAGCTGTCGGTGCAGAAGCACTTGATGGTCCCGTTTTCACGGGGGCTGCACAATGAGGACAATGAGTCTGACCAGCAGGCACGTGGGCTCCACAGAAAGGGCATTTGTTCTTCGTCTTAGCTGCTTCAATCTGAGCTTCAACGACCGCGAACATCTGAGGTTTCTTGCTTTCAAACTCAATGTCTTCGCCACTACTCAATGTGATAACTAGTTTATTTTTGGGGCTGTCAATGTTATCAATGGTCATCAGGGGGATCGCTAGAGATTCTGCAGCTCCACCTTTTCCACGAGCAATCATTTGGTTACTTTGCATGGAATCAATGACAATGGCAGTAGCTGTGGCATGAGTGGCGTGTCGAATCCCTCGACCGACTGATCTGCCGACAATTCCACCATGGCGACGAGCTGCATCAGCCGCCACTGATCCTGCGACACCCACCGCAAAGGCTTTAGCAAAACCACCGAACAATCCTCCCCCTTTCTTCTTCTCTTGTTTATACCAAACCACCCGTACATCTGATACAACGAGTTTTCCTTTCGATCCTTCGAATTTAACCTCGTCAATCGCTGTGGCCACTTCCTCAAATCCGAGGGGAACTAGTTGACCGTTCTGGACTGTCACATTCAGAAAATCTGTCATAGTTTAATCTCAGTGATTTCCTGTCAATAATCTTTCTACAGCCAGAAAACGTGCGTGATAATATCAAGGATTTGTTGATATCTCATTTTAGGCTGACAATTCAAAGGTATGTAATTTAGGAAACGTGCTAAATAGATAACACACCAATAATATGGAATTTATGAAAGGTTGCCTAATGCTCTAATTCCACATATGCTTTGGCTGATGTGTTCAAACAACTAACAAATTAGGTCATGAAGGTTGTACTATGAGACTAGCATGGTTTTAAGCGTTAATTCGCCTAAAGAACCAAAGGTGATTTCTTTGGTAATTTTTGGAACTACCGCAGAGCTCATTTTTGATATTAATTTAATTATTCAAATCATTCTGATTGTGTTGCTTTCAATTGGTGTATTTCAGAAACGCAATTGGAAATATCATGGCACAATAATGGCCATTGGGACTCTAACAATGCTTCTAACAGTGTTTCTGATTATGGCTCCCTCTTTAATAGCAAACTGGGCAGCAATAGTGTTAACACCAACGAGTCCAGGAGTGCTTATTACGCTCACCCATGTATTAATTGGATTACTGGCTTTGGGCATTGGGCTCTTCTTCACAACACGCTTTCTTTATTTCTCAACCACTAGTAAACCGTTAATCTGTGGAACTCGGCTTCAAATGCGAATTCAATTCACCATCTGGTTTCTTGCTCTCATATTTGGTTTAGCATTCTATGTCTATTACTACGTGATATGATTTCACCAAATATTCCAACAAAGACTAAACCCGATCACTCGATGATTTGAACTTCTATTACGACAGCTTTCTTTGGGGATGAAGTGAATTCATATTTTCGTACGAAGTAGATTAGCAACGCTGACAAAGCTGTGAAGTATGTTATCACTTCGATTAGCGATGGTTTGCCATTATAGCCTACTAATCCTTTCAAGACTAAGCCTAAAGGTCCATTCTCTGGCAACAGGAAGTTGATATCCCATACGTGTTCTATTAGAATTGGGATTACCCCCGCTTCTTGTAATTCATGAACGCCATAGGCAATCATTCCTGACGCAAAGAGAATCAACAAAATGCTGGTTATTCGAAAGAATGTGCGTAGGCTGAATCGTTTTGACTGGCTGAAATATACGAAGGCAATACCGAATGCCAGAATGAAACCTAAAATGGCTCCGACAACGATGGTGATATCACTCGAGGGAAGAGCAGTAAGGAATATCACGGTTTCAACTCCTTCTCGTAGAACTGCCACAAACACGATGAAGAAAATCCCTAACGTCGCTGTCATTGTGGCTGCAGTTTTTTGCTCTAATTCTTCCTTGAGTGTTGGTCCCTTTCATTCCATCCACACAATCATTGACACCAATAAACCAGCGGCAATCAGCGTTGTGACACCTTCAAAGATTTGGGCACTTGGACCTGAGAATCCGCCTGCAAGAAACTGAAAACCGATGGCAAACAATATGCTGGAAATAATTGCGGCCCCAACACCGGAAAATACTTGCCAGTACCTATCTGAACCTCCTGTCCTTGCTAGAAATGCAAGTACAATTCCGACAATCAATGCTGCTTCAAGACCTTCACGAAGCGTAATGACAAACCCTGCTATCATTCTGATTTCACTCTCTTTGTGTTATTCGTATTTTCCCGATCCACGCTTTTTCATGAGAAGTTGAAAGCGATGTTGGAAGTTGTGGTTGTAATGAACAAAAAGATTTAGGCACGCCTAAATTATAAGGGTTTGGAAATCACTAAACAACAGCAAATAATAAACGCGTACGCGATTTCATTTCATTCCAAATAAATAGAATTATTCTACTCAGTGAACTGCCTTGCTGGTACCACTCTTTCTGACGATTTTTCTCATGGTTCTTCTGGCTGAGCTTGCGGACAAGACCCAATTAGTCACCTTTGCACTTGGGGCTGAAACAGGAAAACCAGTCCAAGTATACCTCGGTGTGCTAGGCGGATTATTTTGCGTCACCGTTTTGGGAGTACTTGCAGGATCTCTGATTGGTCTGTTCGTCCCACTTTGGCTAATTCAAATCATAGCTGGCATCATTTTCATCATTAATGGTGTCTATGCGTTATACAGAGCTCGAAGTAGTAATGAGGACGAAGAAGTTCAGAGTGTTGGGAGCAAACGAGTCTGGACTCGGGCGTTTGCACTCCTTTTCTTAGCTGAACTGGGTGATAAAACTCAAATTCTCGTAATCCTATTAGTAGCAACAACTGGTCAGCTCTTACTGGTTTTTCTTGGTGCTTTTACTGCTCTGGCCGTTGTTAATGGAATAGGAGTTGTAATTGGAGATCGCGCACGACACTATCTCGGTTCATCAGTAATCAGATACGTTGCTGCCATTGCTTTTATTATCGCAGGGATTCTAATGCTCCTTGTTTTTCTCTAGAAATAGTTCCTTTGACGGTTTGTCTGAAGCCAAGGATTTTCGTCTCAAATGAACGGTGTATGTCTCATTCAAGCTCGGGATTCACAAAATCTTCTGACAGGATTGTTTCAAACCTTCGAATGAAGAAGTCGACGTTTTCTTGCGTGAAGACCATTGGAGGTTTAATCTTCAGAACATTGTTAAAGGGTCCATCAGAGCTGATTAGAATTCCCAAGTCTTTCATACGTTCAATGATATATACAGTTTCTTTCGTCGCGGGTTCTCGGGTTGTTGGGGTCAAAACTAGTTCGACTCCAATGAATAGTCCGCGCCCTCGGATATCACCTATCAGCGGATATTGACTTTGGAGCTGTTTGAGTTGATCAATGAAGTAAGTGCCAATCTTCAGGGCGTTTTCCTGGAGTCGTTCTTCTTCAATGATGTCGAGTACAGTCAAACCCACAGCACAGGAAACGGGGTTTCCACCAGTTGAGCTGAAGAATTCCATGCCAGTATCAAATGATTCAGCAATATCAGGAGTAGTTACAACAGCTGCTAATGGATGCCCGTTCCCAATTGGTTTTCCCAGTGTGATGATATCAGGGATTATGTCTTGTGTCTCAAAGGCCCAAAAGTGTGTACCCATTCGTCCAAATCCAGTTTGCACTTCATCTATAATGCACACCCCACCCGCTTGGCGAATGTGTCGAAATGCCTCTTGGAGGTATTTGTTGGGAAACACAATTTGTCCTGCGGCTCCCATGATTGGTTCGCATACAAAGGCGGCAACACCCTTTCCCGCCTTTTTCAAGGTCTTTGTTATTTCTAAAACTTCAGCAGCATATTTCTTTCCAGCTTTCGAGTCAAGACCTCTGAATTTGCCTCTGTAACCATCTGGGGTGCTCACCGTATGTACAAAGGGCGGAGAACCTTTTCCACCGGGTCCATTGAATTTGTAGGGACTAATGTCAATCAACGTGCTTGTGTTCCCATGATAAGCTCCTTCGATGACAATAATGTCCGATTGGTTCGTGTGGGTTCGGGCTAGACGAAGCGCTAACTCGTTGGCTTCGCTTCCACTGTTGACAAAGAAGCAGACGCTCAGTGGATCTGGCAAGGTGGCAACTAGACGTTGTGCATATTTGATCAAGTTCTCATGCACGTAGCGTGTGTTCGTGTTCAGCACAGTAGCTTGCTCATGAAGTGCTTTGACGACTTTAGGATGAGAATGCCCTACATGAGAAACGTTGTTTCGAGCATCAAGATAGGCACATCCTTCCTCATCGTAGAGGTACTGCATGTATCCTCGAACAATCTTCAAAGGCGTCTGATAGGAAACACTTACAGGTTTTCCAATGAGCGTATTTCGCGCCGCAAGAATCTCATCAACACTCATCGGATTCTTTGAAAGACGATTAACAGGAATTCCGAGAATAATATTAGGGTCAGGGCAGATGCTGAGCCATAGTTCGCGTTGACTCGGTAGGGCATAACTCGGGAAATCACCTTGCATATCGAAAATATCACACATTAATTGAAAATGAAACGAAACTGGCCAGTCCCCATTCTCTGGCGGTGTTCCAACTTGACCAATTTGATTTCCTTTCTTGACTGGTTTTCCTGGAGCTAATCCTTCAAGGGACTCTTTGCTCAAGTGGGAGTACATCGTGTAGAACTTGAGATTGGTATCCCTGGCTTTGTGTTCAAGAATAAGCGTCGGACCATTTTCCCGGAAACCTTGGTTGTTTGCTAAGCTGTGGATGATGCCATCGAGTGGTGCTAGAATTGGCTCTCCGGGAGTTAGGAACAAATCCATGCCCAGATGAATCGTGGGTGTTTCAGCAATATCATATTGGGCATGCATCTTTCTTTTCGTGATGTTCGTTAATCGTGGTTCGTTATATCGACCTATTCCGACTTTATCTCCTGCTTCTCCGATTCGGTCAGTAACGAATTTTGTAAGGAGTGTTGTGTCCTGAATTTCAGGTAGGCTACCACATTCTAGGCTACCAACACTGAGATCAAAGACATCTACTGATTCTGTTTGCAGGTCTGTTTTTATGAGTGGTCCGATTTGCTTCTGATTTTTTATTAACCACTTGGTTATCGTTTCACTTTGTGGGCAGGGAGGAAGATTGCAGGCCTGTCTAAATGCATAGGTGACAAAACGGGGATGAACTGCTCTGAGACGATACAGCGTTTCCCAGGCGTCTTTTTCAGAAATGATGAGATATTCGTTATCCGGTTCCAACTTCTGTTGATACGCTGAAATCGATACGCTCATCGCCAGTCGTGTACGGATAAGCAGAAAGAGTAACTCAACCTCTTGCGCAGTTAATGGAAAGACCGAGTGGTAGCCACGGACAACTTGCGCTGCCGTAGCTATGGGGTCAGATTTTCCAAGAATCGCATACGTTACAGCTACTGCCAACTCAAAGATAGTGTGAGAGAACACCATATCGCCAAAATCTAGGATGCTGAAACGGTGTTCTTCGGGTGGTCCTGCAAAGCGCACGAGAATATTGTTATCATTTCCATCATTATGAATGACACTTGTTCGAAGGTGTGGCAAAACCGGGACGACCTGTGTATTGAAGGCTTCCAAGCATTCTTCCACTATCGCGACCCGTTCGGGAGTTTTAATCTGCTCCTTGTATCGGTTGATGGTTGAACTCGCATTCTTCAAGTCCCAATAGAGCTCACGGTCTGTCGCGGGATGGGAAAAGCCTTCAAGAGCACGAGATAAAGAACCGATAAACGCGCCCAATCCATAAAGGAGATTCTCACTGTGGGGCTTTACCTTTGCCAAGACTTTCCCTGGTAGATAGTTCAGGAGACGAACAAACGACGGTGTACCATCCGCAACTTCGATAACAGATATCTGTTCACCTGCTAGTGACTCTATGATATTGGGACATATCTCCTTGTCACCTTTCTTGACTAGATGGTCCATTGCCTGATTCTGAAATTCGAGAATCTCCCGCTTCTCCGATGTCGCCGCAATCTTGAGCACAAATTCATCACCCGAATCAGTCCGCAGAAAGAAATTCCGATCCCGTTCACTAGGAAGCTCCTTCACGGACCCTGCAATCCCAAACAGCTTCTCAGCGATTCGAAGAGCATCTTCTTCAGTGAACCTTGGGCGATATTGGTCCCTCGCAGACATTTGCTTACACCTTAACATTCCTTGATACCTTATCAGAGCCCTTACAACATCTAAAAGATTCTTCTACGTAGAATTTCGATTGAATCATTCAAGAAACAGGCTGGATCGTTACCTGATTCTACCAACCTATTGCGATACCATCCGCTCGGGGGCTGGTTCCGCCACACAACACACCTGTGTCAGGGTTTCGAGTAATGATTTGCCCACGACCAAACATCATGCGTGATGCGCCAGAGATAGACAGAATGTCATGTCCCATTTTTCCTAGGGTCTTCATAGTCTCTTCAGGAATGGAATCTTCTAACGCGACTTGACCACTACTCGTCCCGTCGCGTATGGTGAATCGCGGGGCGTTCAGAGCTTCTTGGGGATTCATCCCAAAGTCAATTAGGTTAATGAGCACTTGAACGTGACCTTGGGGTTGGTTGAATCCACCCATCACACCAAAACTCGCGTAGAGCTCCTTCTCTTTTAGAGCCATGCCAGGAATGATGGTGTGATAGGGACGCTTCTTTGGAGCAAGCACATTCGGATGATCCGGATTCAGTGAAAAACCCGCTCCACGGTTTTGCAATGTGAATCCACAACCCTTGGGAATTAATCCTGTGCCAAACCCCATATAATTTGAACCGATGAAACTACAGGCATTCCCCTCCCCATCAACTACGGTAAAGTACACCGTATCTGAAGCTGTCATTGGAGATCCTTTAGTAAAATCAAGGGTGGCCTTAGACGGGTTAATCAACGTTCGGCGCTGAGCGGCATATTTCTTCGAAATTAACTTCTTAATTGGGACATCAACTATTGCAGGATCTGCCACATACCATCGGGTATCCGCAAAGGCTAGGCGCATGGCCTCAATCATCAAATGCATGTGCTGAACAGATGAATGGCCCATTGAAGTGAAATCATATTCTTCGAGGATGTTCAAGGCAATGAGCGCGGTAATGCCCTGCCCGTTGGGTGGAATCTCAAACACATCAACCCCCTTATATTTGGTCGAAATCGGATTATCAAAGGTGTTTGTGTGATGCTTCAAATCTTCCAAAGACATCTTCCCCCCCATTGACTGAAGTAACTCGACGATGGCTTCGGCAACACGACCTTTATAAAATCCGCTTTTCCCCTGCTCAGCTAAATCACGAAACGTCCGGGCAAGTGTAGGGAGCTTCATAATCTCCCCGGCATTCGGGGCGTCACCCTTACGAAGCATCTCCTCTGCGTGAGGTCCCTGCTTGAGTTGGTCAACACCTCGCTTCCAAGAAGCAGCTGTTAACGGAGCTACCGGGTAGCCCTTCTCAGCTAACTCGATAGCGGGAGCCAACACTTCTGAGAGCGGCATAGTACCGAAATGATTAACGGTATCTTCCCACCCGGCAGCCGCGCCTGGAACTGTCACCGTATGCACACTAAACCGTGGAAGTTCCTCTGTGATTCCAACTTTTTCTAATTCTTGTAGGTTCAGTTCTGCTGGTGACCGACCACTTGCATTGATTCCCTTCACCATTTTTGTTGTGCTATCAAAAAAGAGGCAGAAACAATCTCCACCAATGCCTGTGGAACATGGTTCTGTCACATTCAAGGCTGCTGCTGTGGCCACAGCGGCATCAGCCGCATTGCCACCTTGTTGTAAAATCCGAAGACCGACTTCTGAGGCTAGCGGTTGACTGGACGCGACGATCCCATGTCGGGCATACACCGGTGAACGGTAAGAAATGAACTTCATGCAGTGAGTCTATCGCCTTGTCCCAAAATCGTATCGGTAGTGCAGAAGAAATCCTTCCAACTGAACTTCTATGGAAGCTCATGTTCAAAGAAGCTTAGAATCTTTGCAGAAAAATGATGGAGGGGAGCTAGCGCCCCACTATCATCAGAAGAATTACCATAACTGCGGCAAAGATTGGGAAGAAAGTGATGAAGGCAGGAGGCGCGCCTTCTAAATTCTCTTGGTTTTCTAAGTAACAGTATTTACAGTAGTTCACTGGAACAAACATTCTCAATTGCCATTTGTATTTCACACGGGAATAGACATTCCCGATAATTTCTTCACCACAAACAGAACATTTTGTCATTGTGTTTTATTCACACTCAGTGTTCCGGGATGTGATCCTGAACACGAGTATCGTTTCATAATCTGGGGATATAAACTCGCGTCAACTTGATGGCGCGTTTTTCTGCAGGTTGGCGGAAATAATATTGAGAAAAGAGCACTGACTAGCACTGCTTTTAGTGGAGGTCTTGTTGCGGTAACTGGTGTGTGAGGTTCAGCGGGGAAAGGCATAGGGTTGGTAGTATTCCAGATTTACAATAATGCAATTCGTTATGGAAGCTGCATAATTGACAAAGAACACTTGTCTACTCAGCTCTGTGTAATGAATTGGAACGAAGTAACGCGGTTGGATAACCTCCAAGCTTTCAACCACTTGGTCACCACTATTGCAATCGATGCATAATAACGCCACATCAATTGTTCCCGTTAGTTGGGAGTACTCTTCGATATTCCTGGAATCGCCAGCGTGGAAAATGTTGAACCCTCCCACATCAATGATATAGCTCGTCCAATTGTTCTCTCGAGGATGAACTGATGGAATTGAATCTACCACAGGATAATACGCATAGAAAGCGGTGACATGGATGGATCCGAATTCTATTTCATCTCCCGGATTGACGCCCACCCCCTCATAGAAGGCAATCGCATCCGACATATTCTCTGGAAACACATTTACTGTGCCCTCTTTTTGCAGCAAGTCAATGGATGTATTCTGATAATGGTCAAAATGGGGATGGGTAATCAGTACCACATCCGCGGGTAATGCTTCAAAGCTCTCAGGAAGATTATAGGGGTCTACATAGATACGTAACCCATAGGCTTCAATTTTCACACCCGCGTTGTAGAGTAATTGAAACTGCACTGAATTTGCGTTCATCACCATGAACGCGGAGAGGGGAACAACCACCGCGATAACTGCAATGACTCCGACACCGATAATGATCTTTGCTCGTTTCGATAGTTTCATGGGCTTTTCGTAGTATTTCGGAATCCTATATTTGCATGGAAGCCGGTCAGTGCGGATTATGGCATCAATTCGTTAACTCAGGTAAAAACCGACCCCAATTAGTTCGGGAAAAGAACAAGACTTCTGTAATCTAATAAACTACATTTAACAGAAGTGAGTCTTGAAGGTAAACTGTCCTAAGAATACGTGTTCAGGTAGGTTGAGACAACCACCTCGTCCCGCAGGGCAGAGAAACGAGGTGGTCGTCTAACCGATAGCACTAGGGTCTCTTGGTCTGCTGGTACTATAGTGCTTGGGAAGGTTAAGGGGGAAAGAGGTACGATTGGTAGTATTCCAGATTAACCAGCAGGCAGCTGGTTATCAAAGGACCATATGTGGTGGCGAAATCATGGTTTGCGCCTTCCGCATAATGGATCGGTACGAAGAAGCGGGGTTGAATGACGTCGAGGGCATCAACAATTTCTTCGTTCGCCATGGTCTGACATCCTGGACCTAAGGGGAGTAAGGCCACGTCAATCAGACCCGTCAGCTGAGTATATTCATCGATGTTTTTAGAATCACCCGCATGGAAGAAGGTCACGCCACCAACAGTGATGAGGTAGCTCGTCCAATTCGCTTCATAGGGATGACTGGCAGGGTATTCTCCAACAGGGAACGTGTACATGTAAAACGCTGTAATCTGAACAGGTCCTACCTGCACCTCATCTTCTGGATTAACACCTACCCCATCATGCAGGGCAATGGCATCGCTCATGTTCTCCGGGAAAATATTCACCGTCCCCTCTTTCTGCAGCATCTCAATCACTGCACTCTGATAATGGTCACCATGCGGATGAGTCACGAGAATGATATCCGCTGGTAATGCCTCATAGTCTGCGGAGAGGTCGATGGGATCGACGTATACACGGACGCCCTGAGCCTCAATCATCACTCCTGCATTATATAACAACGTGAATCGCACAGAATTCGCATTCGTAACGGCTAATGCTGCCAATGGCACAGAAACTGAGACAATGGCAATAATTGCTACACCAACGAGTATCTTTCCACGTGTAGATAGGCTCATAGTTCCCGCATTCTAAAAAGGGTAATATATTTGCATGGAATCCGGCTAGTTCGGAATTCGTCACCCATCACACAAAATCGGAACAGATTCGAACCACGCGGTTAAGTTTCACACCCACTCACTGAGCATGACGCGTAATAGCCGCAATAATCTGCGGGGCAACTTCCGCAGGAATGTCGTGTCCCATCCCTTCAATGATCAACAGCTTCGCACCAGGAATCGATGCGGCGGTATCCTTGCCACCCTCTACAGGCACCAGCGGATCCGCATCACCATGAATTACCAAGGTGGGCACCTTCACCACTTTTAGTGCCTCTTTGCGGCTGCCCGATGCGAGAACCGCTGCAAGTTGTCGGGTCATCCCCTCAGGGTAGTAACATCGGTCAAACGCCCGCGCTGCATATTGCCGCACAAACTCCTCATCTAACGGATACTTCGAACCCCCTAAGATCTGCTGCTTCTTCACTGCATCCTCAATGCATTCCGCCCGATCTGATGGCGGCACATCCATAATCACAGCTAACGCCTCAGGCTTCGGAGTCGACACGGATACATCACCGGTCGTCGACATAATCGACGTCATAGTCCGAACCCGATCCGGATGCTCAATCGTCATGGTTTGCACAATCATACCACCCATCGATGCACCCACAATATGCGCCTTCTCAATTTTTAGCACATCGAGTAGTCCTACTGCATCACCCGCCATATCGGAGAGGGTATACGGAGCTGAAGCCCCTTCACCCTGTTGAACGGCTTGCATTAGTGCTAGAACGTTCGGTACACCCGCATCGCCAAACTTTGTCGAGTTACCCACATCCCGGTTATCAAACCGAATCACCCAAAACCCCTGCGCCGCCAAGGTCTTACAAAACTCCTCATCCCACCAAATCATCTGCGCACCCAACCCCATCACCAATAACAAAGGAGGGTCACTCGGGTTGCCAAAGGTATCATAGGCGAGTTCCACGCCATTCACTTTCACAATTGCTTCCATACTCTGTACAACATTTCCCATAACAATCCCACAATAATATCCTAAGAAAGTATTCAGATTTAATCATGATGGTTTCGTTTTATGGTGAAACTGATGGTTCTTGGAGTGATTCAGGTTCTAGTTCTTCTTCCTTGGTCACTTCATTTTCTTCTAGGCTCTCTTCGACGCGGGGGAGTGAGGTGAAAGTCCAGCCAAGTGCCAGGACAATGACCATGGCGCTGCCGAAAACAAGGAAGACCAATGGGATTGGATAGATGGTTCCCAGGATGCCCCCGGCGAGGAAGGCGAAGGGGCCAGTGAATTGGGCGATGGTGGTGCGGACGGAGAAGACGCGGCCAATCTTTTCGGGGGGTGTGACTTTTTGCCAGATGGTTTGGCTGGAGATGTTGGCGACAGGGAGGGTGAAGCCGATGAGGAACATGCCGGCGCTCGCGATCCAGAAGAGGCCCGGAGGTGTGAGTGCCAGGACAATCAGACCGACTGCTCCGAAGAGTAATCCTAACACGACACCCAAGGTGTTGCGTTTGAAGCCTTTCCACACGGTCATGATGCCGGAGGCGATCATCATGCTGAGGCTTTGAATGGACATAAGACCCGCAAGTAATAAAACGGCGATTGTTGCATCGCCACCCGCTAAGACGATGGTACTGTAGAGGGGTAGGAGTACAAACACGCCAGGCAATAGAAAGTTTGCCACGGTGAACATGCTGAGCAATGTGAGAAGCCCTGGACGGTTTCGGATAAAGGTGAAGCCTTCTCCAAATTCTTTCCGTAAGGAGGGCTTCTCTACGGCTTTCTTGATTATTATTGGAATGGCAATCAGGATGGCTGGAATAATGGCGGCGATGTAGGTGCCAATATCGATGAGCATAATCCGTGCCATATCGCCTAAAAAGAAGGTAAATACCAAGGCGCCGATGACCGGTCCTACAGTCTGAATAAGGCTGGTGGCAAAGTATTGTAAACTGTTCATCCGACTCAAATGGTCCTTCGGCACCATGATGGGCATAATCGCTTGCACGGCCATGGCATGAAAGGCACCAATCATGCCACCGATGAGCTGGACAATGAGCACGAAGATGATGTTCGCTAAATCTAAGAAAAAGATAACGACGAGGATCAAGCTCAGCAATGCCAGCAAAGAGTCAGCTACGATGATGACTTTCTTTCGGGACCATCGGTCAACCAGCACACCAGCAATTGGGGTGATTAAGATGAAACTGCCAAAAGCGAAAAAGGCGGATAACCCTAAGAAGAAGGCGCTGCCCGTCTGGACGGTGATCCACCAGGTCAGGCTGAAATTTACAACGTTGGTGCCTGCTAATGAGGCTAGCTGGCCTGCCCAGAAGATGAGGTAATTCCGGAACGTGGATCGATCAGGTTCTGCCATCATCTCTCAACTCACGATTTGCTCACATTGCCTACTTCGACCTTATGAAGCTTCTCATTATTTGAAATTGACTTCTTAGGAGCTAAGAAAGAATAGTTTCAAATGCGTGTAGGTGTGTTCTATTATGGATGGTTGGCTTCCCACTGGTTTAATTAGATGTTGACTGATTACATTCGATAGTTGCTAAAAACCGGTTAATTTATATGCGAGGAGTTGCCAATTTCTGGTTAACAGAGGGAAATGCCAAAACAAAACTGCTCAAAGAAAAAACTGGAGGACGACCCCACGTTCACTTCACTCCGCTATCCAACCGCAACCCAAGGGAAAATCTGGTTACAACGTCGCCAAAACATTCCACCGTCCAAAATCGCTGACGAACTCGAAGTGTCACGTCCATTCGTAAGCAAAGCGCAACGGATTGCTGAAACCCGCATCGGCACACTGCTCGAACATGCCGCATCAATTAACCGAGTACAACTCCGCCATCTCAGTACTAGCTATGGCATCGCCATCGGCTACAGTGCCCCCTATGCCAGCGACGCCTTTATTCTCTACTCGCCGTCCATCGGGGTGCAAATCTGGTTCGATCACGAAGGCGAATGTGAGACCTGCAGCCAACTCGCTGAATGCAAACAGACGCTCCTCCTGCTTGCGGAAGAATGGGAAATCTCTATCGATGAAGATCAAACCCCTAATGACCTGGCACAGAACCTGTTTGAAACCATCAAGAAGCGACTAGAATGGAACGACAAATAGAAGAAAAGCATCACCAACATCAAAACGAACGCAATTATCCACTCCAAGTTAGGGATGCGATCCTTCGGATAAAATCCATTTACCAATATCGAATCTTGCGAAATCAAACATTCTTTGGACAGTCTGTTTCAGCATATCAAATCCTTCTGTAACAGAATAGCAAATCAATACAAAAGGAGGATCGATAATGTCTCACATGAATAAGCGAACTGTAATCCGGCTATTTTTGGTAAGTATCTCATTGCTTCTCTGTGTTTCACTGCTTGCATCCACAAGCCGGACCGCAGCAGAATTACTCCCTGGGTATGTGCCCATTTGGGTGGATATGAACCCGTCAACGGAGCCAGGTCCCAGAATTAGTTCGCCATTATCCTATGATAGCACTGCAGACCGAGTGATCCTTTTCAGCGGATGGTTCCAACCTGGCGGAGGGATAACGGCAACCAATGATACCTGGGTCTACAATTACAACACGAATGAATGGACTAACCGGTCACCGTCAACTCAACCTCCCAGACGCGCCGGGCATGGACTCGCCTATGATAATGAATCAGATCGTACAATCCTGTTTAGTGGTTGGGAATCTGGGTCTGGTGGCACGCTTGTCCACTGGGTGGATACTTGGGCCTATGATTATTCATCAAATACTTGGACTAACATGAGTCCTGTAGTTACTCCTCCTGGGAAATTAGCACCGAGTATGGCATACGATAGTGAATCCGATCGGGTCATTCTCTTTGGAGGATTAGATGATGGAGCAACCTATAGCGGTGACACCTGGGCTTATGACTTCAATACAAACAACTGGACGCTTATGAGTCCAAGCACTCATCCCTCTGACCGTTTTGATGCTCCCATGACTTATGATAGTGAGTCAGATCGAGTAATCATGATAGGAGGATGGAATGCGGGTGGATTCATTGATGAGGTATGGGCTTATGACTTCAATACGGATACTTGGACGCTTGTAGACCCTGGAATTGAGCCATCAGCCATTGGTGCATTGACTTATGACTCTGCATCTGATCGCGTCATTGCCTTTGGAGGAAGCGAAGATTTGCCTGAAACCATACTAAGCCAAGAAACCTGGCTGTATGATTTCGACACAAATACGTGGACACAGATGTTGCTTTCAAGCTCTCCTCCAGCCCGTGCTCGACCTTATCTTGCTTATGACAGTGAATCCGATGTGACGATTCTCTTTGGTGGGAAGGGCGCGAATGGCTTTGAAACGGCCATGGGGGACACCTGGGCTTACTACTACATCCCTGATGATGGTGGTATCATCATTATCATTATTACTGCTGTGGTCATTACCGTAGTCATCATTGTGGTTGTTATCTGGTACCGGAGGAGGGGGTAATCGCCTCCTCCGTCTCCCTTTTTAAGGAATCAGTGACAAATGCGCAGATAATTGGTGGTGGTTGGAATGAGTCGTCGAATCACTGGTGATGAAGACTTTTATGGGCGAATTAGTCCCTGTCCAATTCCTCCAAATCCGTCAAAAAAACGAATAGAAACTAATCCTGGAACTTCGTCATCCAGATGGTTAGTGAGTGGAAGGGCAATCTGGAGTTGGTTAGTCTCTCCACAATTTGCGGGCTGGTGTGGTATTGGTGCAACGGTTAGTGTTTTCCTTAGTATCACTCTTGCTTATTTGTACTGGGGTTATCCTGGTATTTCTCC
>Ga0209636_10000308_pt1 | contig 45068 bp, 47 predicted proteins | sample DeeMarSWOR152_54_FD_187464 | JGI IMG/M metagenome (GOLD analysis project Ga0209636, IMG submission 187464) | Marine sediment microbial communities from White Oak River estuary, North Carolina - WOR-1-52-54 (SPAdes) (version 2) | ecosystem: Environmental > Aquatic > Marine > Intertidal zone >...
TGCTAGGAAACCTCTTGAACTAACCTTTAAATTGATTAAGAAGCACGTGGACAACATTCTTCTTGTAACTGAACAGGAAATCGGTGAAGCTGTGTTGGCATTCCTAAATCAGGCCCACATATTAGCTGAACCTTCTGGAGCAGCATCCTTAGCAGCACTTTTCAAATATCAGCCAAAGCCGAAAGAGAAAATTGCGATAATTGTTAGTGGAGCAAACATCTCAGTAGATTATCTAACCACTCTACTGAACAGGAGGAAGCCATAGTGCGCGCGCCGTGTGTATTTTTTATTTTTTGCAGTGTCCGTTACTGACAGAGACTGACTGAAATTATACACGCACACACACGCGTACGTACACACATGGGTTTGGGTTTGGGATTTGGATCATATTTGGAGCCTAATTGGATCATATATGGAAGAGGGTCTAGAAGGGCGTCGAGCATCTCTCACACGCGTACATTGCGCTATGCAGAAACTACCTATACTAGAGAGAAGCGTGTGTACACATTCACAACACTCATATTCCCTTTTCCCCCAAAAAACCGCATCATTTCTTCTCTTCATTCACACTTTCCAACAACTGCTCATAAAGCTCAAGCGTCTTTTTCGCTATAACATCCCACGTGAAATTTTCCAAAACCCTTTTCCTACCATTCTTGCCCAATTCTTCTTTCTTTTCTGAATCCTTTATAGAATTAATTATTCCCCAAGCAATATCTGAAGGATCGTTTGGATTTACATGAAAACCGCATTGCTCAGGACCCGATGCAACAACGATTTCTCTCATTCCACTGACCCCAGAAGCGCCTACAACAATTGGTTTTCCCATACTCATTGCCTCCAAAGCCACAATCCCAAACGGCTCATACAAGCTGGGAAAAACTGCCACATCACAAGCCGCATAATGCGCTATCCGCTCTTCTTCAGGCACGAATTCAAAACGAAACTTCACATGATCCTGAAGATTCTGGCTCCGAACAATTTTCTCTGCATACTCTTTCATTTCACCAAGCCCAACAATTACAAGTTTTGCGTTGGGAATCTCCTTCAAAACCTGAGGCATCGCCATAACAAGCTTGTCCACGCCCTTTATCCATACCAGTCGGCCAACAAAAAGTATCATCAAATCATTGTCTTTAATCCCGTAAAGTTCTCTTGTCTTTTTCACTTTGTCCGCGTTAACTTGATCACGACAATACTTTTGCGGATCGACTCCATTATAACAGACCTGTATTTTCTCCTTTGGATAACCTAGCCCAATGAGCTCTTCCTTCATTGCATTCGAAACTGTAATAATCATGTCAGCCATTTGTGCGGCACGCTGTTCTATATTGCTCACAACTTCAGAACCATTGCCCAATGTCCGCCCTTTCTCAGTAGAATGCACATGAAACACAAGCGGCAAACCTAAATCTCTTTTAGCTGTGATGCCCGAAATTGCGGAAAGCCAATCGTGAGCTATCACTATATCGTATTGGAACCCCTCTTTTGCCACAAGTTCATTGATGATTTTTGAGGCACTTAAATAATTGTAGACCAAAATTTTTGAAAAAAGCTGTATTCCTCGTCCCCATTTTCTAACGTCTTCAGCAATAACATCAGGAAGAGAATCAGAAACATCAATATGAAGTGGGCGATGTATTTCTATGCCGCGCCAAAGCTCTCTCGTTGGAAGGCTTCCTTCGTCATCATTCATTGTAAAGACCGAAACTTCTTGTTCCATAAGGACAAACTTTCTTGTGATTTCTGTCGCATAAGTACCCAAACCGCCAACAATCTTGGGCGGATATTCGTACACCAACACTGCCATTCTCATTTGCGTTCTCTCTTTTTACGTGAAATTCTCTTTATTTAAATTCGGAAGGAGAATAAAAGCACTATGGATGCATCCTCTATTAATTTTTCTCTTAAACCCGATATATTTCTCTTATTTAATGCAAAAATTGAAAAGCTAATTCGCCCTAATATATACAATGCCAAATTACACGTGGAGTACCTATGACAGCGCGTTTAAATCCAACTAAAAAAAGCATTCTTGAAGCGTTATGGCGAAATGGAAAACCCGTAAAGCCATTAGAAATCGCAAGACAACTAGGTTTAAGCCGCCCACAAGCTATGATGCACTTACTGGGACTGAAAAATTTGGGATACGTTTCTTCACCAGAAAGAAACCATTACGTAATCACAGAACAGGGAAGAGAAGTTATAGGTTTATCGAAAATTACCCAAGACACGGCGTCACAGATTCTGCGACCGATACCGCGAGAAGGAGCATTCTATTTCTATAATGGAGTTGGACAGTATTCAGGTGTTTCTGCAGATAGCCTTCAAGACTTCTGCGACAAGATTCAAAAAGTAAATGTAAAAGCAATAGAATTCCATTTGCTTCGCAATGATTTTGAGCATTGGCTCCAATACTTGGGTGATACAGAGTTAGCTAAAAAAATGGCACTAATTAGAGACCAAGGCTTAACTGGGGAGGAACTGCAAAAAAAAGTCTACGAAACAACAAAATACCGTTGTGAAGAACTAACAAAACTAACCGCACCCTTAACCCGTTCAAAATATTCCTAAACATAAGCTTCATTAGGTTATCAGAAATAACCTCGCCTCCGTTAAGTACTAGACATAATTAAAGATACTCGAAGTTAATGCAAAAACTCACTTTTTCTCTTTAGAAAGTTTCGTAGGCTCATACTTGGATACCTTCTTCTCCTGCGACTGGTTTTGCTTGAGTAACTTTTTCGAAGAGTCGTAAAAGAATTGGTGCGGCTTCAGTTTCAGTAATTGTTTTAAGATAAATGGAAACTAGACCAATCTTGTTTACTTTTGCTGCAAGCTTTTCTGCCAAGACTCGAGCCGTTGTTGTACTTCGATCGCCCATTAACACCGAGGACAAAAACGGGATAGTAGTTTGTGATGAAGGGGGAATTGCAACTGCTAAAGTGCCTAATTGATCCTCACCTTCACTTAGAAGCACAATACATGCATTTTTAGTTTCCAAATAAATCGCAAGAAAACATACGTTACCTTCTTGAATCTCATCCTTGTACATGGTCGCACGCGTCATCAACAATCGCCACGCTATTTATAGCACCCCCAATCACTATTTATTGTTTTCAACAAAAGGCGAAAACCTAATGACTACAACACGAGCGAACGAAGTCCTGCAAATCTTGAAAAACACTTTTCCCACACCGAGATGGCCATCATCCAAAAGAAATCCGTTTCAAACACTTATTGTTACAATCATTTCACAAAACACTGCAAGCAACAACACCGCAAAAGCATTTGAAAAACTTTCGAAAAAGTTTCAAATAACGCCCGAAGCCCTTGCGAAAGCTAATGAGAAAGATATAGCCGATACGTTGCGGGTTGCTGGTTTATTTAGAAACAAGGCTAAAACCATAAAGAGGGTTTCACGAATCGTTTTGGAGCAGTTCAATGGTTCACTAGATTTTGTTCATTCAATGTCTCTTTACGAGGCGAGAAAAACGCTTTTGGCTATGCCAGGAGTTGGACCGAAAACCGCGGATGTTGTCTTGTTATTTAGTGCAAAGAAACCCACGATTCCAGTTGATACACATGTAAACAGAGTTTCTAAAAGACTCCGACTTGCGCCTATAAATGCGGATTATGAGAATGTTCGAATGACATTACAATCGCTTTACGCGCCAGAAGATTTCTTAGCAGTACATCTATTGTTTATTATGCTGGGGCGAAGGTATTGTAAGGCTTTAAAACCAATATGCAAAAAATGCCCAGTAAATAGCTTATGTCCTTCTAAGAGAACAGAGGATTAGCTAATGTTGAGACTTCCTGACAAAGTTGAAGAATTTTTCCCATACAGAATCGTTAGACCCTATCAAGACGAATTCATAAACGTATTATATGAAGCAATAAAAAAGCAGAGACACGTGGTTATCGAGGGAAGCAACGGGCTTGGTAAAACAGTTTCCGCTCTATCTGCATGTTTGTCCACTGTTAAACAAAATGATATGCAGATACTTTATGTGGCTAAAACACATAGGCAACACGATCGAGTTATAGAGGAACTGAAAGCAATCTCAAGACGCCAAAAAGTTTCAGGAGTTTCACTTCGCGGTAGAAGCGAAATGTGTTTTCATCCCTCCATAACTCACCATGCGACAGACGCAAGATCAGCCATGGAAATCTGCGAACTCTTAAAAAAGAGGCATCAGTGCCCATACTATACAAACTTGGAAACAAAAGCAGAAACAAGCATTGATCTACAATTACACATAGCATCAAACACTTACACAGCCACTGAAATCCAAAAGCTATGCCGAAAAGAGAAATTTTGTCCATATGAAATTGCAAAACTAATCTTAAGCGAAGTGAATGTCGTTGCACTTAGCTACCTATACATTTTTGACCCCGCGGTTCGCAAGGCATTCTTAAAGCATTTGGAAAGACCGCTTAACAAACTCATATTAGTGGTTGATGAAGCGCATAACTTGCCTGACACAGCCGTAGAAATCGCAAGTGACAATCTTTCACTTTTTTCGATTCGGCAAGCAAAGCAGGAAGCAAAGCAATTCAATTATAGAGACATTACTGCTTTTTCGTCTCTGTTGCAGTTGATAATTGAAAAAATGGCATCTAAGTTAGGAAAGGAGACGCTTGTTGATCCCGAATTATTTATTGAAATTGTCGAGCGGGAGGCTGAAATAGGAAAAGCGAAGTCTTTCTTTGATTATCTACACGACACTGGAAATGCCGTTAGGCAGCGTCTGCTTTCTGAAGGAAAGTTTCCACATTCTTATATTCATCGAATGGGCGAGTTCTTTTTACGTTGGCTTGAAACAACAAAAGACGAAGCGTTTACGCATACTTTCACTAAGTATATTACGAAAAGAGGTACGCCATCAGCAAAACTTGAGATTGTGGCTTTAGATCCATCGAAAATAACTAAGCCAATCTTTTCTGCAGTATATTCTGGCATCCTAATGTCGGGCACGCTTGAACCTCTAGAATCATATGTACAAATAATGGCCATGCCCAAAAATACTGTACCGAAGGCTGTTCCATCGCCTTTTCTTAAAGAATACGTCTTGTCGCTAATCGGTCTCGGAGTTACAACTGCCATGGAAAAAAGAACAACTGGCATGTATAAGAAAATAATTAGGCGAATAACCGAAGTAACCGAAGAAACGCCAGCGAACGTAGGCATATTTACAGCGTCCTATGAAGTTTTAGGTGCCTTACTTGAAGCTGGAATAAAAGAAGCAATTAACAAGCCACTTTTTCATGAAGAAAGAGGCATGAAATCAAAAGAAAATGAACAGCTCATTATGCAATTTAAATCGTACGCACAGAGAAATGGTGCAGTTCTACTTGGTGTACAAGGGGGGCGATTATCAGAGGGCACAGATTATCCTGGTGACCAAATGAATTCGGTTGTTGTCGTTGGTGTTCCCTACGCTGAGCCTACACCAAAGGTAAAAGCACAAATTGATTACTACGAAAAACGTTTTCCAAAACTTGGACGCGAATATGGCTATGTACTCCCTGCCTTAAAGAAAGCTGCACAAGCAGCCGGCAGACCAGTACGAACATTAGAAGATAAAGGTGCCATAATTTTCTTGGATTATCGTTACGCAACATCCTACTGTCAAAGGTTTTTGCCTCTCTGGATTCGGAGAAACATAAAAGCCCTTCCGGACGAAGATGGACTTGTAGCAAAAGAGCTAGCTATGTTTTTTGAGCAATAAATGTTTAGATTTCGGTTGATAACGGGTTGAGCCCTAATTCTCTGCCGTCTTTATCGAGTTTTATTTGACCTACACTGATTGTGGATACTTTGCCTTTTGCTGGTGTGTACACTTTCATTGTTTTTCTTTGGTAGTCAATTCCATGAAGTATGCCTATTCCTATGAAGTTGCCGTTCGCGTTATGTAATGAGACAAGCAGTCCTTCTTCGTCGCCTTCACGCATCACTCTCACTGTTTTACCAAAGTTTTCTTCTATGGCTTTTATTCTATCTTTATGCACCCATTGTTGTTTCCCTAAAACCAACAAAGTCATCGCAGAAGTTTCTTCACAGTGAACTGGCGACAGACCAAGTAATTCTCTGATTTTTTCCGCTTGTTGTTTTCTCACACGATCTCCTGCACCGAGAGGTACACCTTCAATGCTAATCCAACTCAAAGGAAACGTTAGTACCTTCGCGCCTTTCAAGTATTTTTTATAGCCAAGTTCTCGCAGAACCTTTCGCTTTTCTCTGTCCCGCTGTTTCACAACTTTTGGCGTCTCCACTATTACTATTTTAGTTTTTAGGTTGCTAAGAATAGACGTTAATTCGTCCTGTAGCTGTATTCCAATAACTATGTCGGGGTTGATATGCTCTGTTAAACGTAACTTGTAGCTAGTGGCATCTTCGCCTTCAATCCATCCGTCGGTGTTTACTATCAAAAATTCGGCGCCAGTTCTTTTCTGGGCTTCTTTTTTTATTATTGACAAGCCGTCGATGACTCTTTTCATCACACCACTAGGTGTAGTCACTCCAATAAAGTAAACATCTTCAGCTTTTACTTCGAAAAGATCTTTCATCGGTCGCCTAATGCGTCCAAAACCAATCGAAGAGGGAGGGCCAACATCAGATTGCCCCATATCACCGTCAACGATTGCAACCTTCAATTTATTTCTTAGAGCCATGTTCGCAAGAAACATGCAGAAGCCAGATTTGCCTGCGTCTACTTTTCCAAGAATCATCACCGTAAACGGGCTTTTTTCAAATGTCAACAGTTTTTCAGCAGCATCTCTCCAAGATTGAGGAATCGTGCTCCCTTCGATTTCTTCCATACCTGCGCCTTCGCCAAGCTTTATGCTAAATTCGGCTTTTTTCTTGACTTCAAATGGCATACGTTTGGCATCACGTATGACTATTTTCTCGCCTAGTTTAAGTGGAGCGCCTAAAACCTCAACGTATCCTGAGATGAAATTTACAGATGCTGGGCCGTCAACCAGAAGTGTTTTGCCTTGTTCAATGGTTTGATTCATCGCTTTCTCTCCTTTTGATTGGGCGACCGAATCTTCCAGCAATTTTTATCGCAGAGATAACATCCCTCGCTCCTTTTCTATTAGGCAATTCACTACTTAAACGGGTTGTCCCTTCCTCGCAAACTTTTTCCATAACTACATTTTTTGGTAAATTCTCATCAAGTAAACGCAGCAAATCCTCTGCATAATCTGGGGCACCGTCTCCAACACGCACGACCGAAAATCCTGCCGGATTTCTTTTTAGAACATCTTTGACAATTCTAAAAGTTTCTTCCGCAGAAGCCCCATTGGCAGTTTCTAGTATTTTACCGTCGCCTAGCACTGCGATGCCAAAAGTTTTGCCTGGGTCGACGCCGACAACTACTTTTTCGTAACTCGTTTTTCCTTGCGCAATTCTTGCTGCTTCTGCGATAATTATTGCAGGGTTTGCGTCATCTTTGTAAATGAGAAGATTTGGGTGTGTTATTTGATTTTGTTCTCTTTCTGTTGTGATTACAACTTTTATGTCGAAAGGTATGTGGTCTGTAGGTTTTAGGCTAAGGAATGAGAGATTTTTACGTTTGAGCTCATTTACTAGAAAATAGTAAGCCTTACCTGAAACCGTGGCAACGGCGATTTTTGCTTTCATGACTCGTTCCTTTAAACTAAATACGAGACAAAATTATTAATTTCGAGGCTTATATTCGCTTTGATGTGAAACACTTGCGACCCATAATTTCAACTGGTTCCAGCGGGTTAGATGAAATGCTTAGTGGAGGGCTTGCGGCTGAAACAATACATCTCCTCTATGGCGAAGCAGAAACAGGCAAAACCACCTTGGCAATACAATGCGCAATAAACTGTGCAAGAATAGGTTACAAAACAATATATATTGATTCTGAAGGCACATTTTCTGCAAAACGATTAATGCAAATCGCTTCTAGTGGTGTAGAGGAAATCGCGTCTAACATAATTTTGGCGAAACCAGTGACGTTCAAGAAACAAACTGCTATTTTAGACAAACTTGATGGATATATAACAGAAAAAGTTGGTTTGATAATCATTGACACAATTACTTCCTTGTATAGTGCAGAGATTGGAGGGGAGACAAGGAAAACATTTAACCTTAACAGAGAATTGAACAGCCAACTAGCATATTTGGCGCAGATTGTGAAAACTCGCAAAATAGCAGCACTTATTACAAGTCAAGTGCGGAGTGTTTTTATGGCACATGAAGTCGACCTTGAACCAGTAGCGCGAAGAGTGTTAAAGTTTTGGTCGAATGTTGTTATTGACTTGAAACTAACTTCGCAACATGGAGTTGTTAAGGCGGTTTTGGAGAAGCATCCTAGAATTTTGCGACCCCAAAGTTGCCTGTTAAAAATAGTGGAAGAAGGAATTCAGGATTATAAATATCCGGGTTGAAAAAGCATGTTCGGGAATCCTGTAATTGATGCGTTGGTGTTCATTTTTCCTGCTTACTGTGCCAATGCGGTGCCTGTGATTTTTGGTGGTGGTTTTCCTATTGATTGCGGTAGGCTTTTTTGGGATGGTAAGCCTATTTTTGGTTCGCATAAAACTGTGAGGGGTTTTGTTTCTGGTTTGGTTGTTGGGGCTCTTGTTGGTTTTGGGTTGAGTTTGTTAGTTGATTATGGTGTGTTGCTTGGGTTTGTTATTTCCTTAGGTGCCTTGCTTGGAGACCTTGCTGAGGCTTTTGTGAAAAGGCGGCTTGGATTTGCGCCTGGGGCTTCCTTTCCTGTAGCGGATCAGCTTGATTTTGTTGTTGGCGCGCTTCTTTTCTCTTTATTTGTTTCTCCGCCTTCTTGGGAGGTCGCGTTGGCAGTTTTTCTTATCACTCCACCCATACACCTTTTAACTAACATCTTCGCATATCTTGTAGGTGTTAAGAAGGATCCATGGTGAGAGCATGTTTCGAAATCTTCCATTAATGAAAGGTGCGCGGATTGCCGTTGAAGTTTGTATGGGCACTAAACCTGAAGAAACTGTTTTGGTTATAACAGATACAGGGAAAGTTAAGATTGCGGAAGCTTTTGCTTATGCTTCTTCTGCTTTAGGTGCGACTACTGTTGTTTCTGTGATGAGGCTGCTTGAGAGGAGTGGGTTGGAGCCGCCGAGGCCTGTTGCTGAGGCTATGAAGGTTGCGGATGTGGTTTTGATTCCTACGAGTACGTCGTTTTCTCATACGGATGCTCGTAGGGAGGCGTCAAAGCATGGTGCGAGAATTGCTAGTATGCCGGGCATTACTGAGGATATGATGAGTGTGGGTGGATTAACTGCTGATTATTATGAGGTGGAGCGTTTGACGAATGTGGTTTCAGATGTTCTTGATAAAGGAAGGATTGTGGAGATTATCACACCATCTGGGACAAATCTGACGATGTCGATTGATGGGCGAACGTCTTTGCGGGATACTGGGATTTATCATGGACCTCCTAATGATTGGGGGAATTTGCCTGCTGGAGAGGCTTGTTTGGCGCCTGTTGAGGGGACGACGCAGGGCGTTTTGGTTATTGATAGTATGGGCGATGTTGTTTCTCAACCTGTTTGTGTGAGTATAAAGGACGGGCGGGCGGTGAAGTTTGAGGGGGTTGATGCAAAGCGTTTGGAGAGTTTGTTGAAAAAGGGAGATGAGAACGCGTTTAATGTTGGGGAGTTAGGGGTTGGAACTAATGCGAAGGCGCGTTTGACTGGTGCAGTTTTGGAGGATGAGAAAGTGTTAGGCACTGTTCATGTTGCTTTGGGTGATAATAGTTCTTATCCTGGGGGGCATAGTAAAAGTAACATTCACATGGATGGCATTCTTTTGCAGCCTACGGTGAAGGTTGATGGTGTTTTGTTGTTGGAGAATGGTAAGCTTATGGCGGGTTAATGTAGTCGGGTGAAGAAGATTATTTCGAGGAGTACGTAGGAGAGTATTATGAACATTATACCGGCCATTAGTGTGATGTATGCTTGTCGTGGTTTGTAGGCATATTTTGTGCTTTGGTAGGTTATTAGGAACCCTCCAGCGCCGAGGGCGTAGAGGATCATGATGAAGATGCTTTCTGCTATGAATTGGTCGTTTAGGCTGGGGTATGGGTATAGGAATAGGAATCTTCCTTCGCCTCCCATTTCTGTGAATACTGCGATGGGTGTGGTGCTTTGTGTTAGGATGTCGTATACTCCGCCGCCGAGGAGGAAGATTGAGATTGCGACGGTTATTAGTCCGAGTGTGTAGAGTGAGGGTTTGAAGGTTGTTATTTTCCAGTAGAGTTTTTGTAGGTAGTATGTGATGGATGAGGTCCCTTTTTTGATGGTGGACAAGTTTTGTTCTCCACGGGTGTAGTGTTTGTTTTCTATATGTGTTTTGGGGTTTTGTCTTTTAAAGATTCCTTTTTTCTGTTTTTTCTCTCTGTGTGTGCACACACGTCTAGGCCTAGGTCTACTATATGTTGCAAATATGTTTGGCACTTTTTTGCACTTTTGGGCTGGAATAGGCGTTGCTGTGGTTTGGTGTTTCTATGTCATTAATCCTTCCTCCTTCAAAGCGTTAGTTATCAGTATGCGTACTAGTTCGGTGTTGTTCACGATGCCCCGTTTCTCCTTCAAAGCCAAGAAACGCTCAGCCAAAACACCCTCCAAATCAACACGAACACAAACCCTCACCAAAACAACCACACACCAACGTTCAAACACGCAAAAAATATCGGCAACAAACTAAATAACAAAATATTGTTAACTAGTACAATATCATTCTTTTCGTGCCGAGTATTTTATGACCTAGTACAACCAGAAGCGTTGCAAGAACTAGAGAACGTTCAATTTTCCGCCAAGCTCCCATCGATAGGTGCAATGTCGTTTTCCAACTTCCAGCTACGCGTATCGAAAAAACATATCTGTGACTATAACAAACTAAATTGAGTAGAGAGGCATGCCATCTTCAAAAGGCTTTCTAAAACGTCTTGATAAAGAGGGTTCCCTATTCGAAGAGGAAATGATGCCACACGTCTTGAAGTCTAATTGTACCCTAAAAGATGTTTTTGGTTTCCCGCTAGTAGAAAACAAGGCTAGGGCAATCTTGGAAAATGCGGACGAAGTTAGCATCAGAGCGGTTCTACCATTGTATGATGAAATCCATGTGATAATTCCGCCTGAACGTTCTGACAAAAAAACCTTCAAGAAGATATATCAGTTTAGCCCAGAGGAAATCGCACTGCTGGCTGAAAAAGGAAGGATAATCCCATTATTCAACAAAATGTATCAAAAATACGATCCCGAAGTAATCGAACCATTGCTTCAACCAGGCATTCCCCACATTTCCTGCTATCAATTGGGTTTGCTTAAGTACTTTGGGTTGAGCAAACCTAAGTATATGCTTCCGCCGTTGTTCATGAAAGAATCTCTCCCAGAATTCCCAAAGCTCTCAATTCGAGGAATATGTTTCTTCAAAATGCTTGCGTATGGTTTTGATGAACCATTAGCTGAAATATTGCGAGAGATTCAAGAAGGGTCTCTTAAAGGGTACGATCCACAGTGTTTGTTCTGCTTTACTAGGTATGCCCATAGGTTCTTAACTGCCGCCCAACTTAGCGCTGTCCCAATCACGTATAGTCCTGTCTGTAAGAAATTGAATTCTCTTTTAATAGAATTGGTTAACAGAAATTGCATATTTGCCGAAAGTTTTTGGGGTTCTCCTGATAACATAAGTGATGTAGCAAAGGGGCTGAAGGTTAGTTACTCGCCTGAAATCGCTTTGGAAGACTATTTAGAGATTGTTGACGGCAAAGTAACTAGAGCCATTAGGAGCAACATGAATCGTATCTTAGAAGATCCATTATCGACAAAGTATAAGCAACGCCTATACTCCAAAATCTACGAATTAAACAAGGAAGTCGAGGAGGTAAGCAAGAGTAAGCTGACGAACATAGCAGTTTCCGCAACTGATATTTTGTGCTATAATCTTAAGAAGCATGTACCTTCTGCAATTACGCAGAAAGGTATTGAGTGGCTTTCCAGCGTCTCACTTGGCCTGCAAGCTAAGTTGATCAGGAGAGATTGGGCGGTCCTTCAACTTTATAAAGCCAGAACACGACTCAAAAGTGTTGCCAAGAGAAAAGCGAACAAGAAACCTTAGAACCTGAAAAAAATCTGAACTACTATTCGGTTGAATTATTGTGACCGTATATCAAGTCGCTCGCCGTCTATGAAAAGCTGATTCTTCATAGTTGTCACACGAAGGTAGAGCATGTTCTTAAGTGAGAATGGTTAATCTATTTGCTAAAGAGTGTGGTTGCCCGAATGATTGTGAAGATGTTGACGCTTGGAGCATTAGGCACAAACTGTTACGTGGTCTGGTGTGAAGAGACAAAGGAAGCAGTAGTAATTGATCCAGGCTTCTCGACAGAAAACGAAGGCAAAAAAACAGTACTACACATCATAGAAACCAACCGCCTAAACGTCAAATACATAATCAACACCCACGGACACGGAGACCACGTAAGCGGAAACGGCATACTAAAAAAAGCCACAGGCGCCCCAATCCTCATCCACGAACTCGACGCCCCAATGCTAACCAAAACCGGACAAAGCTGGACAAGCATGTTCGGAATACAAGTAGCCTCACTGCCCGCAGACAAAACACTCAAAGACGGAGACGCCATACGCTTCGGCAAAATCGTACTACGCGTACTGCACACGCCAGGACACTCAAAAGGCGGCATTTCCCTAGTCGGAGACGACTGCGTTTTCGTCGGCGACACACTATTCCAAGGCTCCATAGGACGTACAGACTTCCCCGGCGGCAGCTACAAAGAAATAATCAAATCCATAAAAGAAAAACTCGCAACTTTACCAGACCATTTCATTGCTTACACTGGGCACGGCCCAGCAACCACAATCGGACAAGAAAAAAGAAGCAACCCATTCATACTAACACCAGAACTATACGCATCCGACGAAGAATAAGACGCTTTTACAGGGTTTCTTCAAAAAAATCTTCCCCTTCCTCAAGCAACAATTCCTTCGAAGACGACTCAGACTCCCCGCAAAGCTCCACTCGTTTCAAACCCTTAATAATCGCCACAGGAACAGCCTCACTTCCCTGCCCCATAAGCAACTCCGCAGCACAAGCCAACTCATCCACCACAGCAACATTCTTCACCTGCAAAACATAACCAAACAAATCCTTCTCGCCACGATAATCCTTAAACACCTTAACCCCAGAAACCCCAATCGCAAACTCCACCTGCCCACGCCTAAAAGGACGACTATACGTATCACAAATAATCACACCAACCCTCTTCCCAGTCCTCTGCAAAATCTCCCCACGAATTCTTCTCGCAGACTCGTCAGGATCATCCGGCAACATAACAACATCACTCCCCGGAGGCACATTAGACCGGTCAATCCCAGCATTAAGACCAACCCAACCACGCTTATCCTCAACCACAAGAAAACCAGAAACAGCCTTCACAATCCTACAAGTTTCACGGAGAACAAGCTCCACAAACCTCGCATCTTTACCAGTAACAGCAGCAACTTCCTTCGCTCTCTCCGAAGGCTTAACATCGTTTAGAAGCACAAGTTTTCCATTGGCCTTCGAAACAATCTTCTGCGAAACCGCAATCACATCCCCATCATCAATAGCCACACCGTTCTTTTGGGCAGTTTCCACAATAATATCCGCCACATCGTCACCTCTGTTCACAAGCGGAAAACCCTCAAGCCCAACAACAACAAACGACTGCAAACACATCGCGCTCCAACATTCCCCGCATAATAACACTTTCACATTAAAGAACCTTCTCAAAAGCATTTTTATCCAAGAAACCACCTCAACAACACCCGACTACAATCATGAAAATCACGCTCAACCCAAAAACTACGCCCTTCAACCTAGATTACACTTTAAGATGCGGACAAGTATTCAGATGGAAAAAACTAGGCAACTGGTGGTACGGCGTCGTTAATGACAAAGCAATAAAAATAAAGCAAAGCAATAACGTGTTGGAGTTTGAAGGCGCCGACACAAAATTCGTTGAAAACTATTTCCGACTCGACGACTTTTTACCCAGTATCTTATCAAAAATCAGCAAAGACGAACACACAAAAAACGCCATCCAAAGCTTCTACGGTTTACGCCTTATACAACAAGACCCATGGGAATGCCTCGTCTCATACATCTGCGCAACAAACAAAAACATCCCAGCAATCAAAGAAATGATCAACAACTTAGCAAAACAGTTCGGCGAAAAAATAACCCTCGACGACTACTTTTTCTACACTTTTCCGAAACCAAACAGCATAACCAGAACAAACAATAAAATGCTTAGGTGCTGCAAACTCGGCTTCAGAGCCAAAAACGTGCTAAAAACGGCAAGACAAGTGAACAACGGAAAAGTACGCTTCGCAGAACTGGAAAAAATGGATTACGAAACCGCAAAAAACGAGTTACTACAGCTTCCAGGCGTTGGAAACAAAGTCGCAGATTGCGTTCTACTCTTCGCTTTAAACAAGCTTGAAGCATTTCCAGTAGATGTCTGGATGAAGAAAACAATCGTAAAACATTACAGCACACACTTCGATAAAGCGTTTATTCGGAAAGCCTTGAAGAAAAAATCGCCCACACCCGCTGAGTATTTAATGATAAGTTCATTTGCAAGGAAATACTTCGGTGAATACGCAGGCTACGCACAACAATATCTTTTTCACCTTGAACGATTAACTTGCAAAACAGTTTAACGTGATTCTAGAACTGTCTCTTTTAAAAACATTAAAGAAAGATAAGGAATTTTTTGTGAGGTTTAGTTATTGTGATGATGACTCTATAAGAACAACACTGGTCCTTGCGAACGTGTCTGTGTATTTTTTTGTTGGGTCGCCTGGTAAAGCCAACGCAATAACAGCGTCGAGTAGAAGTAGCAGCCAATAGATTTTAGTCATGTTTCGTAAAAACGCCAAGTCTATTGTTGGTTTCTTTCCTTCCCTCGTGATTACTTTGAGAACCATAATTCTCTTGCCAAACGTGTATCCGTAAACATTTTCCATGAATGCTGAGTATAAAACAAAGAGGATTCCAGAGAAGAATGGAAACACGAACATGTTCGTCCACCACCACGGCGAGATAACCCACAGCGCGGCTGCAATAATAGCAAAGATTATCCAAAGTGCGATGTTTATCATCAATGCGTCAATAATGAAGGCTACGAGTCTTCTTATCCAGTAGTCTTGGAGTTTGCGGCTATAGTAGATTTTCCTAAATCCTGTTGAAGTTTCGGTTGACATTTCACTCACAGAGTTTGAGTTATAGCGTCATCAGTATAATTAATTTCTGTTTGTTTTCCAAAAGATGAGAAAAAATTTAGAAAAAACGTCAACCCTTTACTACGGCGAGTGGAACTAGCCTAACTACCTTTGTTGCTATTCCAACCTTGTCGCTTACTTCTGCCACTCTGTCCACATCCTTGTAAGCAGGGTCAGCTTCTTCAGCTAAAATCACTTGACTCGCAGCTCTGATGACCATGCCACGGCTTTCCAATTTTTTCTTCACATCGCCACCCCAGAACTGGCGTTTAGCCGCAGCTCTACTAAGCATTCTACCAGCGCCGTGAGCAGTCGAGCCAAACGAGATTTCCATTGCCTTTGCTTTGCCAGCTAACAACCATGAACCTGTGCCCATGCTTCCAGGAATTATTACCGGTTGCCCCACACTTCTATAGTCAACAGGAACCGCTTCATGGTTTGGTGGAAAAGCCCTTGTTGCACCTTTCCTGTGAATCCAAACCTTTTTTGTTTGTCCATTCACGTTGTGTTCTTCGATTTTTGCGATGTTATGTGCTACGTCGTAGACGAGTTTTAAGCCAAACGTTTCCGCTGGTTTCTTGAAGACTTGTTCGAAGCTTTGTCTCACCCAGTGTGCGATTGTTTGGCGATTTGCAAAGGCGTAGTTAACCGCACATGCCATGGCATGATAGTAATCTCGTGCCTCGTTGCTGTTTCCCGGTGCACATGCAAGTTCTCTGTCAGGCAGCTCAATCTTGTATTTATGAACGGCACGTTCCATAACCCGTAGATAATCTGAACATATTTGGTGTCCAAACCCTCGTGAGCCACAGTGAATCATAACAGTAACTTGTCCTTCATGAGTTATGCCAAACACTTTGGCAGTTTTTGGATTGAAGATTTTGTCGATTTTTTGAATTTCAAGAAAGTGGTTCCCAGAACCTAATGTGCCAATCTGGGTTACTCCTCGGTTTTTAGCGGTTGTTGAGACCTTGTTTGGGTCGGCGTCTTTCATACATCCCTTTTCTTCGCAGTGTTCAATGTCTTCTTTCCAGCCTAATCCCTGCTCAACAATCCATGCGACGCCTCCTCTGGAAACTTGGTCAAGTTCTCTAGAAGACACACGGAAATCTTTACGGCGGCTACCAAGCCCACAAGGAACATTATTAAAAATTGTGTTTGTTAATTCTACAAGCTTCGGTCGAATGTCTCCTTCAGACATGTTTGTAGTCAGCAATCGCACGCCACAGTTGATGTCGTATCCCACGCCTCCGGGGCTTACGACGCCTTCTTCATAATCGGTTGCAGCGACCCCGCCTATGGGAAAGCCGTAGCCCTCATGCCCATCTGGCAAGGTTAAAGCATATTTGTAAACGCCCGGTAGATGTGCAACGTTAGCACATTGCTCTAATGTTCTGTCGGTTTTCATTTTTTCAATTAATTCATCATCCGCCAAAACCAAGCCGGGAACACGCATGCCATGCTTGTACTTTTGTGGAATTCGCCACATGTACTCGTTTAGCTTTTCAAGCGGAACTTTTGTTGCCATTTTCTTCTCCTCGAGGAAGTATATGCTGTATGATATAAACAATTTCTGTTTTGACATAAACTAGTTATTTCGTTTGTTTAAGGAAGTATTCCATGAAGCCTTGAACACTCTGTTTCACTATTCCCCTACTCATAATAGGATGCGTTTTCATGTAACTAGTTACGGCTTTTAACGTTTGGTCTTTTTTGTTGATATTTTCATGTATTGTTTCTAATGTTTCACCCTTTTTTACGCCGTTGGCTACAACATCAGCCCAAAGCCTCAACTGTGCCGCATATCTTTCCAGTTTTTCAATCGCATTTTTAGCGACACCAAAATGGGTATAACATAACAGTTTGGGCGCTTTTTGGATAAGTTTGTTTATTGAAGAAAGAGTTATTTCCAAATGGAAGGGCGGCGGTGTTGTGGGCACTAATACGTCAAATCGGTTCAGATGAATGCCTGCCGCGTCGCCTAGAAATATTATTTTGCCACTTTTTTCGCAATAGCTAAAATGGTGGGAAGCATGCCCAAGCGTTTCTAAAATCTCCAATTCAATGTTTCTACCCAAACTGATTGCCATCCCATCACTTGCCTGAATTACGCGTTCTGGAGAAACCGGTTCTGGTTCTCCATATAATTCTGCAACTTCACCCAAAACTTGCTTCGATTGCGTCCATAGTTTTTCTGGGTTCACCAAGTGTGGTGCGCCTCGCGGATGAACAATAAGCTTCGCATTTAGCAAATGCTTCATCAGTGTCCCAACGCCGCCTCCATGGTCGATGTGAATATGAGAAACCGCGATAAAATCTACGTCACCAAATTCTATTCCAATTTCCTTCAAACCTACAAGCAGATTATTCACTGTTGAGGTTGGTCCAGTTTCGACGATTGCGATTTTTTCGCCCAAAACCACGTAGGACGCAATAGAATTCGCGAACCCAGCGGGTTCTAAATCAATTAAGTAGAGGAATTCATTGATTTTTTGGACTTGCATTTATTTTCCCTTTTGGTTATGGTTAAGGTTAAATGTCTAAAATAAACTTGACAGAAGCGTTGTTTGGTTTTCTGTTGATTTCCATAAGATGATAAGTTACTGCCTTAACTCCTACTTTCTGTGGATGTTTTGCAGGATTGTATGGTTCGCCGCGGATTTTCGCTTTTAACTTGAAACCTTCAGGGGTTTTTTCTATTTTTGAGATTTTAAAGTCTGAGTAGAGGTTGCCTTTTGTTTCAAAGTTGATTAGGAGTTGTTCTAGCCACGTGTAAAGGAGGGCTTGCTCGTCGTGCGCTTCCACTTCTACGCTGTCTTCTATAGTTTGCGCTATTTTGCTTGTGTCAGTCATTACTTCGAAAGTTGCAAGCGCGGCGTTTTCAAAGGCTTCTTCTAAAGTAGTTCCATAAGCAACTATGTAAGCATCTGCAGTGTGTTCCAGAAACTCGAATCGTTTACTAGATTTCAAGTAGGCTCTCCCTGCTTGCAAAGGCAACAATAATCAATAAATCTCTTAATGCAAATATTAAACCCTCGCTTAAAGGAGACATTAAAAAATGGAGAAATGGGACCTAATAATCATCGGCGCAGGCGCAGCAGGCTTAGCTGCAGGTATATACGGCGCACGAAGCGGATTAAAAACCCTAATTCTCGAAAAACAGATGCCAGGAGGAGCAACCATTGAATCGCCTTGGATTGAGAACTACCCAGGCTTTCCCAGCATTCATGGACAAGAACTTATTGATAAAATGGTTGCGCATGCGACTAAATTTGATGTTCAGATAAATCAACTGGAACCAGTTACAGATCTTGATGTGAAAGGGGAGAAGAAAATTGTCAGAACAAGCAAAACCACTTACGAAGCACCGGTTATTATTATCACTTCAGGCGCTCATCACAAACAACTCGGAGTGCCTGGAGAAAAAGAGTTTAGCGGAAAAGGCGTAAGCTACTGCGCTCTTTGTGACGGAGCTTTTTTCAAAGGAAAAACAGTGGTGGTTGTTGGGGGTGGAAACTCGGCTGCGACTTCTGCTCAGATTTTGGCAAACTTGGCTTCTAACGTGAAATTAGTACATCGGAGAAATCAGCTTAGGGCGGAGGAGATTATTGTGGAGGATTTGCGGCAGCGAAATGTCGAGTTTCTCTTTAATACTGAAGTGAAAGAGATTAAAGGCGATAACTTGGTGAAGAGCGTTGTAGTTTTAAATAATAAAACAGGTGAGACAAGGGAAATCGAAGTTAATGGGGTTTTTGTTCAGGTTGGCGAGGTGCCGAACAGTGACTTTGCACAAAGGGCAGGCGTAAAAGTGGATAAAGCTGGTTATATTATCGTGGATTTATGGCAGAGAACCAACATCCCAGGAGTTTATGCAGCAGGAGATGTTACTATGCATCCTGTCAAACAAATCGGCACGGCAGTCGGGCAAGCCATTGTTGCAGCAACTGACGCTTTTGGCTACATCCGACGCCCATACTACTACAAAGGCTAAGACTATTTCTTCATAAGATACTCGTGAATTGCTCGTGCAGCCCGTTTTCCCGCACCCATGGCGCTGATTACTGTTGCTTCTCCAGTGACTATGTCACCGCCTGCGAACACACCTTCGATGCTGGTTTGTCCTGTTTTCTCGTCTGCTATTATGGTGCCCCATTTTGTGGTTTCAAGCCCCTTTGTTGTGCTCTGGATTATTGGGTTAGGGGTTCTTCCAACAGCGACTACGACCGTGTCCACGTCCATTACAAATTCAGAACCTTTTATGGGGCTGGGTCTTCGTCTTCCAGAAGCGTCAGGCTCACCTAGTTCCATCCTTATGCATTCCATTCCCTTAACCCATCCATGTTCGTCGCCAATAAATCGTATCGGATTAGTGAGAAACTGGAATCTTATTCCCTCTTCTTCTGCGTTTTCTATTTCCTCTGCTCTCGCTGGAAGTTCTTCGCGCGACCTTCGGTAAACTATCCAAACTTCGTCAGCACCGAGTCTAAGTGCAGACCTTGCAGAGTCCATGGCGACGTTGCCGCCGCCTATAACTGCGACTTTTTTGCCAATTCGAATGGGCGTGTCGTATTCTGGGAACAGGTATGATTTCATCAGGTTGACTCGGATAAGAAACTCGTTAGCCGAATATATTCCACCAAAGTTTTCGCCAGAAATTCGTAGAAATTGCGGTAGCCCCGCGCCGCTGCCTATGAACACTGCGTCGAATCCTTTCTTAAACAACTCCTCTATAGTGTGTAGTCTTCCAATAAGGACGTCGGTTCGAATCTTTACTCCCAATTTCTTGATGTAGTTAACCTCTGCCTCAACAATCTTCTTTGGCAACCGAAACTCGGGAATACCATAAACAAGCACTCCGCCTGAAACGTGCAACGCCTCAAAAATAACAACTTCATGTCCAAGCTTTGCAAGATCAGCAGCAGCGGTTAAGCCTGCTGGTCCAGCACCTATAATTGCAACCTTCTTCCCGGTCGGCTTAGGTAACGGCAGTGTTTCGACACCTTTCTTTAACTCGTAGTCAGCAGCAAAACGTTCAAGCCTTCCAATTGCAGTTGGTTCGCCGATTTTGCAAAGCACACAAAGCTTTTGACATTGCTCTTCCTGTGGACAGACTCTGCCACAAATTGCGGGTAAACTGTTCTTTTCCTTTATTTTCTTAATCGCTTCTTCGTACTTTCTTTCTTTGATTAGCCTAATGAATTCTGGAATGTCAAGTTCGACTGGACAACCAGCAATGCATTGAGGTTTTGGACAATTTAAACATCTTTCTGCTTCCTCGAGTGCCTGCTCCTCGGTATAACCTAAGGCAACTTCGTCAAAATTATGAGCACGTATTTCTGGCTCTTGTTTCGGCATAAGGACGGCTTTTTTGGATCTTTTTGCTGGTTGGCTTTGATCAGGCTTCGTCACTTGCAAGACCCCCCAATTTTTCGTAAAAAACTGATGCAAGCCGCTCTTCAGCCAAGTAGACGCGTTGGCGTTTGATTAGTTCGTCAAAATCAACTTGATGCCCGTCAAATTCTGGTCCATCGACGCAGCCGAATTTGGTTTCGCCTTTCACTGTGACTCTGCAGGCGCCGCACATTCCCATTCCGTCGACCATTATAGGTGTAAGCGTTACTACTGTTTTAACATTGAAGGGCTTGGTCATTTCTGAAACTGTTTTCATCATTATAACAGGACCCATAACTACTACACGGTCGAATTTCTTTTTAGCAAGAATATCCGTCAAAAATTCTAAGCCTTGATAACCCTCAGAGCCGTCATCAGTAGTAACATAAAACTCGTCTGCAATCTCTTTCATTTCTTTTTCAAAAATTAGTAACTCTTTAATTCTCGCACCAACAACCACCACAAGCTCATTTCCAGCTTCACGCAAAGCCTTTGCAACAAGATACAACGGCGCAACCATAACACCTCCACCAACGCAAAGAACCCTGCCAAACTTTTGGATTTCGCTGGGGTTTCCAAGTGGTCCTGCAATGTTTCGGATGCAGTCTCCTTCTTCAAAAGTGCCCAATTCTTTGGTGGTTTTGCCGACTTCGTTAAAAACTATAGTTATTGTCCCTTTTTCACGGTCATAATCTGTGATTGTAAGGGGTACTCGCTCGCCAGTTTCATGCTGTCTTATGATTACAAACTGCCCAGGACCAGCCTTTGCCGCAATCTCAGGCGCATCTACTTCAAACAGCTTAATTTTTGGAGCAAGCTCCCGTTTTGCGACTATTTTATACACGGCGCAACTCTCCTCTCAAGTTTTGGCATACTAGCAATTTTATGGGTAAATTCGTTCAGTATTTTCTCAAAATTGCCCAAATGTCGGGGAGAAGATTCACAGAACTCAAATCTGTCTGAAAGATTGAGTTTTTCGAGCATTTTCTGCAATACTTTAGCGTTGCGTTCTGCGGTTTCTCTTCCTTTTTCGAGTTTGCAGTCCTTTTCGGAACAAACAACCGCCAAGACACCATCAAAGCCCAGATAAAATGCTTCTACAACATGCATGGGATCTAATCCCTTAAAACACGGAATCTCCACCAGCACCACATTTTTGGGAATATTATTCTTGTCGAAAGTGTCAAGCGCGGAAAATTCTGCCCACGAACAACAGAAGACAAGGATTGCAGGCGATTTGCTTTTTGCTTTTAACTTGCCCAAATTTCCGCTTTGCCAATGAATGTTCAACGAAGTTGGCTCATACTCAAAATTCTTAAGTTGAATAGCAAAATGTGGACAAACAAGTGCACACGCGCCACAGCCCACGCATTTTTCAAAGTTTATTTTAGGAGTGGCCAACGGCTCGGCTTCGATGGCTTCGTAAGGGCAAATGAAAACACATTTGTCGCAGCCTACGCATTTCGAAGTGTCATATTCGACCTTGTTCGAATTTTCGATAATCGTTAAAACGTTTTTTTCGAAGCCAAGTTGCTCCAAAACGGCTTGTGCTAACAAGAGTCTCCGCGTGTTAATGGCGCTTCCTCGTTTGGACCTGCAAAAGTCTTCTTCACATTGAATCACTACAATCTTATTTATGCCCAATGCAAGTGCTTTCAAGAAAAAGTCTGGCGAGAGCCGACCTACACAAGGTAAACGAAGAGGAATAAAACTTGTTAATTTCTCATCTTTCAGCAAGTCAACAACTTCGCAGGACGAAGGCGTGTTGCCTCGGCACGAAAAAATCAAAGTGCGTGTTTGTTTCTCTTTCATTTCTTTTTCAACATAACGCAAAAGCGAATCAACATCGTAATATGCCGTGTCTATCGCGCCAGAAGGACAAGCACTATAACAAATCCCGCAGACTTGACATTTTTCGATGTCGATTTTTACTTCGCCGCTTTCTTCGTTTCTTGTAATAGCGTCAAAAGGACAGACAGTATAGCAGACGGTGCATCGACTACAAAAGTCTTCGTTAATTTTGACCGCGGTTGCTGGAGGCTCGTTCATCACGTCTTGGCTCCTTCAACATTAATGTTAATCAGCAATAATTGTGAAGTGGGTTTCACTGTGGCTTTCTAAACCATGTGCTTTCAATGTGATTCGACTCTTAAGCGGTAGAATTATTGTTCAACTGGTTCGGTGTGTATAAAGCTTTCGAGCATGCAGTTTTAGGAAAACTTGTCAGCAGAAGAGCCGAAATTTAGAATTCTGCTTTTCGTGAGTACTTTGATAAGCGGCACTCCAATAACAATAGCCGCGACGATGCTGATTATGGCTTCAAAGGGCGTTTGAAAGGCGCCGAGAACAAAAACCTCGGGAAGTATGTAAGTCGGCACGCCCCACCATTGATAACCGTTAAGCGGGATAAACATGAAAATTCTTGCGAGGATGTCTGCTTCGGTGCCGATGAAAGCTGCAAAGCCTAAGAGGACTGGAAGATTTTTCGTTGACGTAGTTGTCGGTTTCATTGTCATTGTCTTGCTGATGATGGCGAAAAGAAAAATGCAAAAGAAGGCAATGTAGATGTCCCATAAGGTCCAAAGTGGAAGAATAGACGTTAATGGGTAAGAGAAAAATCCGAGAAACATCATGCCATAAAGAAGTAAAGCGTGTGGCCATTTTCGCTGCGCTATCAAACCTGCACAAAAAGCGCCTACTGGTTCGCCTAAACCGAAAAACATCGGCTCCGGTCTAGGGCGAATGAGCCAACCGAGGAAATATCCGATAAAGCCTGCGGAAAAGCCCATTACAGGTCCTAGAATTATTCCTTCGAGAGGCATGATGAGGATAATCCAGCTTCGAAACCCAACAGGTCCAGGGATAAGGGATAGTATTGTATGGAGTGCGCCGAAAACAGAAACTAGAGCGACTTTGACGGTTTGACGCAATTAATCCACCGCGCTTTTTCGTTCTTTAGGTGTTTTCGTCTTTTAATTTTTCCTATCTAAGTGGCTACGCGAAACCTTTATGCCTTATAACTATTAGCCGATGTTGAGCCCCGTGTCTGAAGGAAGATGACGTAAAAAGCTTGGGATATCTGAGGCATAAAGCATGCCTTTTCTAAGATTACGTTGTCGCCTAACCATAAAGTTGATACTGAGAACGCCCCATAATTAGTCGACTACGGAGTGAAAGTTGTGTCCAAAAAAGAAAGTTTAGAGGAAGTACAGGAAAGGGCAGTGAGATATTTTTGCGACCGACCTAACAACTTTCCTACAGGGCGACCATACAACTGCTGTGAAAGTGTTCTTTTAGCTTTGAAAGATTATTTGGGCGCAGGAACTGAAGTGGTTCCTAAGATTGGAACCGGTATTGGCGCTGGAGTCTCGTTGAATGGTTTGCTTTGCGGTTCTGTTTCCAGCGTGGCTATAGCAATAGGCTTAAAAAATGGAAGAACCAATGCGAATGAGAACCCGCAGTCAACTTGGAACATGGTTGATAAGTACGTGGCGGAATTTAGGGAAAAGTTTGGCGGCGTAAATTGTAGGCAACTAACCGGTTTAGACCTGAAAACTCAAGAGGGACTAAAAGAGTACTTTGAAAAGGTTCACGACTACGCTTGTGCAGCGAGAATAAGATTCGCGGTCAAAAAAGCTATAGAAATACTTAAAGAATAGTCTAACAAACCTATTTCTTCTTTCTTTTATATCTCAAGGCAAATATCCAAGTTTTTCCTTCACGATTTTTTGGCGCCGCGAATGGGATTTCAACACTCGGAAAGCAGGCGATATTTCCTGCAACTCTTTTTTGCTCGAACCCGTGATATGAAAAAGGGATAATAGAAAGGTCGAAATGTGAGTTCAAAGGCGAATCTTGCAACGGGTACTTCAGTTCATGCCATTCGTTGGCGACTTCTTTGGGCCATTTCTTGTGCTTTCGCCCGTGCGCATTCTGCTTCTAACTGATAAGTTGCTCTCGCTTCGAATGGGACGCATGCGGGCGAGCACAGAACCTGTTCAGATTCGTCTGCCGCAGCCTGCGTTGTCGAAAAGACTGCTCTAACCTTGGAGAACACACCATGAGCGCTGGGTAGCCTCAAGAGCTTTTTCTTTGATTTTGAAACTTCCATTATATTTCACCTCCGTTTTCTTCTGGCTACCCTTTAAGGAAGGAAAAATAGCTGGGTCTTTTTGCAGGCCTAAAATTGGAAAAATGCGCTTAAAAATGGTAGAAGAACCATTTTCAAGGGTTTATGTGGGAAAAGGGAAAAGTTTGAAGAAAAATATGTTTATGGGCTCCAATTATGGCTTTAACTTAAGAAATGTTTTCGGAATGGGCGTTTTTATTTTTCCTTAATTTTCATAACTTGTTCGTCAATATATCGTTTGATTATGTCTTTTTCGTAAGCTATGCGTACCTTGGTGATTCTCCCTCCTCGACCTCTTTCTTGTGGGAATATTCTTATTTCGACAACTCCGCGTCTTTCCACTTCCGCGATAGCTGGTCCTCTTCGTGTTGTTGTTCCGTAAACGCTTGATTTTGAGATTTTTGCGTTTTTTACAATCTGCATTAGGGTTCTCCAACCAGATTTTTCTCGGGTTAGCCTTCGTTTCATGTAGTCTTCTACAAAGGCTTTTGTCAAGTATTCGAACATTTTTTGGGTATTGTTTGTTTTGAATTGGAACTTGCCCAGTGGATAGACTGCGACAGTAACAGGATTTGGTTGGCACGCCTCAAATTTTCCAAGATCATTTACGTAGACGATTCTAGGACTTAAATGAATGATGCCGCTGTCGGATGTTGTAGCCCGTATTCTGATTGACTCGACTTTTTGGGATTCAAGGCGTTTACCCTTTAGGTTTAATGACCCCTCTTCCAGCATGTATTTGGGGGCTATTTCAATTATGTTAAAATTAGAGGGAACGAAGCTTTCAATTCTTATGAGCACTGCGAGTTTTTTGGCGACATTTGTTATGTCCAGCCGGACCTCAAACGTTTCTCCCACTGTCACCTCATTTGGCACCGCAACGGAAGCTTGAAGATGGGCGTGCTCAAATTTCTCCAGACCCGCAGCCTTTTCTTGCGTTAACTTAGTTCGGGCATAAGCGTCACGCATTGCTCTTGTATTTTGAGACGTCAAAAGGCTGCTTCTAAGGATTGCATCATCGAGTTTTGATGCTACAGCCTCTATCAAGGTTATTGCTTGAGCATAATGTTCACTGGCTTTCTGGGGATTTCCATGTTTTTCCAGCAAAAAGCCCATGGAATATTGGATTTGCCAAAGCAGAGGGGGGTTGCCTACCTGCTGCGCCAATTTCAAAGCTTTCTCCATTAACTTGACTGCTTCCTCTATGTTACCCGTTTTTGCGAGCACCTCAGCCTTTAGCTTCAAGGCTTTGGCGATGTATTTCTTGGAGTCTGCTTTTTCAGATATGGCTAATGAGTCTTCAGTAAGTTTTAGCGCTTGTGCGTAATCTTCTTGGGCAAGAGCTATTTCTCCTCGACCTAAAAGTAGGCGGGTTTTCATGCGCCACCAGCCCGCTTGATGTTGATGATACGCGTTGATTACTTCTTTGAAGTATTTCTCTGCGGTCTCATAATCATTCTTGTATAAATAGTCCATTCCTAAGTTTAATAAGGCACAAGGCACTCCGCCTGATGCAAGTCCTTTTTGGTATACTCTAGCAATTTCTATTGCTTCGTTATTGTATTTTATGGCAAGTTCGATGTTTGATAGGTCATGATAAATCCAACCGAGAGTGTTGAGGACCATTGAGGCGGTAGGCCAGCGACCATAATCTCGAGCAAGTTTGAGACACTTTTGTGCAGTTGAGATGGCGTCGTTGTATTCTCCATTGCCAGCAAGAACTATGCTCAAGAAAAATAGTCTGAATATCATTCTAGGGATGACTCCCATTTCCTCATCTAATTCAAGCGCTTTGTTGAGGTTTTCCTTAGCCAGGTCAAATTCGCCTTTCCAGTTATAGTACATTCCGAGCACCGTGAGAAGACCAGCCTCGAAGACTTTATCATTTATCTCTTTGGCTATCGTGTAAGACTCTTCAAGCAGCATACGGCCTTCATCCATAGCATCCGGAGTTGCTCCCCACATAAGAGTGTCGCCAATCGCTCCTAAACTTTTGACTTCCAGAGGCTTATTGCCTGTCTTCCGAGCCATTTCTACTGCCGTTGTAAAATGTCGCATAGCTTCATCCATTTCCTCCCCTCCAAAATAAGGCTCATAAGTACCACCTAGCCAAAAGTGCGCTTCGGCGACCATTAATTCGTCGTTGATGTTTGTTGCGTTTTGTAGCATCAAATTGAAATCGTTTCTAGCTTTTGTCAATTCACCCTGGAACACCAAAGCTATGCCTCTATGTTTGTAGATTTTAGCAAAGTTTTCACTTGTAGCAAGGCTTGGAACGGTTTGGGTGATTTCTAATGCCTTGTTTAGATAGTCTATCGCTTGGGCATCTGCGTGGATATTTACTGCTTTTTCCCCTAGTTTAAGAAGGTATTCAAATGCCTTTTCGGGATCGCCTCCTCCAATGGAATGAAGAGCCATGTTAGCCATGTAACCGTCTGAGATTTCTTTAGTGAGAACTTGCTCGAGACAACGTGAAATTTTGAGATGGTAAACTCTTCTCAATTCGCTGGGCATATTTCCATATATGACTTCTCTAATTGTGTGATGCGTAAACTCAAAAGTTGAATCCATAGAGCGTATTAATCGGTGCCTATGCTCAAGTTCGACCAGCCCATGCAGAACGTCTGCAAGATTCAACGTCAATGCTCCACTCAATGTGTCAGGTGTAAAGGAATCACCGCAAACGGCAGCGAGGTCCAACAATTTTCTTTCTTCGCGTCCTAGTCTTTCAATTCTTCGAATGACAACTTCGTGTACTTTAGAGGGTATCCCGATTTTTCCCACTGGAGCAGTAAGTATCCAGCGACCATCTTTCTCTGAAAGGTAGCCTTCATCTACAAGCATGTTAAGTATCTCGATTGCAAATAAGGGGTTGCCCTCGGTTTCTTCGAAAAGCTTTTCCTCAAATTCCTCATTTAACGATGATCGAAACATTGATCTTAAAAGCTCAGGGAAATCATTTGGCTTTAAACGGTTCAGCTCCATTTTGGTCAATAGGTCTTCTCGACTCATTGAGAATATTGTTTCTTTGAGGGGATGGGGCGTCTCTTCCTTTGTATGAACAAGCTCTTCCGGCCTATACGTTCCGATGATGAGAAGCTGAGAGTTTCTGCATTTCCTTGACAAATAGTGAAGCAAGGCTAGGCTTAGGGAATCTGCCCAATGTAAGTCGTCCAAAAACAGGATTAGGGGTTCTTGGTCGGATAGCTGGAGAAGAACTCTTGCTGCCGCTTCAAAGGTTCTATCTCTCTGGATTTCAGGGGTTGAGAATAGTCCACGTGGCTTAAACTCTTGTGTAGGTTCTCGACCGCTCAACCATCCGGTTATTTCTAAGTTTTTCGTCACAGTGGATTTTGATTTTTCATCGCTTATGGTTGATACATAGGTGTCGAAAGCCTCTCTGAAGGGAAAGTAGGGGATGTTTGCCTCACTTAAACACCAGCCCGAGAAAATCCTTGTCCCTCTCTTTTTTGCAAGTTTCAGAAACTCGTTGACGAGTCTGGTCTTTCCGACCCCCGCCTCTCCGCAAATAAATACCGTGGTTCCTTTTCCAGTCAAGGCAGAATGAAGATGTAACATAAGTTGCCCAATTTCTTGATCCCTACCGACTAGAGCTGGCTCTGCAGGGAGTCTAGACATGCCATAACCACTAAGATATATCATCAACTCTTTGAAAAGGCTTTTGTATTTTTTCAAATTAATCATAAAATCCCAAAATTTGATTTATCTTTTATATTCTATCCGATGCCCAATTTCTTGTCAAAAGCTTAGCAGTATTGCTTTTACTGTGTAATCCAAAGTGAAGGTGGTGAGTTGACGAGGAATGTTCGTCTCAAAAGTGTTATTAGCGCCGGGAATGGGATTCGAACCCATGCGAACCATAAAGGTTCACAGGCTCTCAAGGCCTGCGCATTATCCACTCTGCCATCCCGGCACAGTTGAAATCTATTTTAGGCTGCGGTCTTAAATCTTTATTCAATAGTTTTTGCTGGTAGGTTGTCATAATAGTTGCGAAATAACTGTTATATTCACTGGTTGTGTAATTATTAATTATGTTATGTGGTGTCAAGCAGGAGTATTTGAGCAGCTTTTTTGTTTCAGTCATGCTTGTCGCTGTCTTGTTAACGGGGAAAATGGCTCCAAACTATGGTGCACTTACTAACACGCGGTCAACACCAAACATTACCGCCTTATCTGGCACGACGCTTTTTATGTCGCCTTCCAAAGTTGCTGGAATAACAGGTCAAACAGTAAGCGTTAATGCAACCATAGAAGATGTTACAGACCTTTTTTCGTTTCAAATCGGCTTACGGTTTAACCCAAATATTTTGGAATGCTTAAGCGTAGCCGAATGGGGCTTTCTCAGCAATAATGATGCCGACGAGGTGCTTTGTTTTCCTGGCACTATCGACAACATGGGAGGCGTCGTAATACCTTACGGCTGGACACTGACAGACCCTAACAAGGCAAAAAGCGGAAACGGAATACTCGCAAACTTCACTTTCCGCATGAAAGTGGATGGGCACTCGGACATTCATGTTTACGGTTTCAAACCCTTGAATGACGCAGATTTTGAAATTTCAGTTAGAACTATTGATATCTACACACCGATCCGAGAATGGAGTGAATGCAGCATCAGTATAGTTGGAAATGCACAAGGTTCTCAAGCTTTAGGACAAAGTGGATATTCTGCTCATAATCTCACAAGAAGTTTTGACCATTCAACCGTACGGCAGCTTAGTTTCAACGTCACAGGTTTTCCAATAAATGACGACCCATTTGCTTTTTGTAACGTCTCTATTCCAAAGTGCCTTATGTGGACTAATAGTAGACCCTTTTTCGACGGCTGGCTAGTTTTGCTCAATGACGCAGTGCACGATATCACCGCCACATACGAAAACGCAACGCACACATCCTTGTATTTCGAATTCAACTATAACGCATCAAAACCTACGACAAACGTAAAGATTACCCCTTTAGTCGACTTGGAGCATCCATATTCAGAGGCTGAGTTATCTGCTTCAACAAGTAAATGGTGGTATTCCCAAGGAGAGAGTGTATCTGTCAAGGCGAAATTCACAACAAACGATGTAGGAGTTCAGAATGCAACTGTCTTGTTGAAAGCCACTTATCCAAACATGAGCCTATGCCTCAGCATGTTCAATTACACAGGCGTCGATGGAAATGCAAGTTTCACGTTTTTATTAGACCAAAATATACCCCTTGGCAATTATACGCTTCATCTTCTAGCGGGCAAACTTGGATTGCTTGGCGCTTGTGTTACTGAATTCTTTATGGTCTGCCACCACCAACTAATAGACCCACTTCCTGGACAGTATGCAAACTATCGCTATTACTGGCAAAGCAGTATAGTAAATGCAAGTGGCTGGTGGAACGTAACTTATACAAATTATGTGGAGCCCAATCTGGTAAACTGTACCTATCGAATCTTATTTGGTCCTGTCGCGCCGTACCAAAGCCTTGAATTTTGGATATGCATTAACACTACGACTCGTTGGGTACCAGAGGGAACAATGTCCACACACGTTAACAGTTTCTACATTTTTTGGATACAAACTAACGTTTCCATAGGCTCCCAAATCGCGTTTTGGAACACGATAACCACAATAACAGAGAGTAGGGCTTTGCCGCTCAGAATGACGGATGGAACAGTTGGGTATGTTGACTGCTGGATTATAGAATTTACAGAATCAGAAACAATGAGCACGTTTTTCTTTGACAAGAAAACAGGTCTTTGCGTTTACTGTAGAAGCTCTACACCAGACGAGATTGCCTATGTCGAATTAGCGGAAACTAATATACCAATTGATTACAACTTCGGAGACGTCAACCGCGATGGCATAGTTAACGGCACAGATGTAATATTAATGCAGAACGCTTGGTTCTCTACAATAGGCGACTTGAACTATGAACCAAACATGGACTTCAACAAAGACAACATCATAAACATAGGAGACGCCACCATAATCGGCATAAACTGGCAAAAACATACCTAAGAAGAATCACTGATTCACTCTGTATATTTGGATCGTATAGTAGACCCTCTAGGGGGAGGCATGTGTGCACACACAGAGAGAAGGCAAGACGGCATCCCACAATGCAAAAAAATACCTAGATAGGAGGCGTGCTGTCACACATTCGCACAAAGAAAAAAGCGAAGAGCCCTAAACCAAGTCCTATCATTTCCTTGGGCTGTACTTACACACTTTCTGACATTCCATACACATCAAATGCGCCCGCAATGTCAACCTTGGCTCAAAACGCTCAAACACAACCGACTGCAATTTCGACGGCTGCTCCTTTCTCAAATGAATCCCTACAAGACACTTACTATCATCAACCTTATACGGCGACAAAGCCCCAACAGGACAAACATCAACACAAGCATTGCAGTCGCCACAAAGGTCTTCCTCAAACGGTTTATCTGCAACCAAACTAGCATTTGTCAAAACCGCACCAAAACGAAGCCAAGGACCAACATCAGGATTAATAATCAACGCATTCTTCCCAAAATTCCCAAAACCAGCAAGCTGCGCCAACCTTTTCAAAGAAATCAACGGCGGAAAAGCAACAGCCTTATACTCATTTTTTTCTAAAAACGCCGCAACCCTCCACGTTTGCCACATCACAGGAAAATAACCAGGATACATCCAACTTCCATCATCTTTCCGAACCGCAACCTCAAAAACATCATCCCACAAATAATCGCCTATAACAACAACTGCCTTCGCATCTTCCATAACATCCGTAGTTTTTTGAGTATACTTCTGAATCTCCCAACCTATCCAATGACTGGGAAAAGCGTCAACAGATTCCGCAGCAACAACCCCAACATAATTGACACCAGCCTCTTTCACATAATCCTTCAGCACCTGAGTAAAGGCTTCACTCTTACTCACCATTCGCACCTAAAAACTAAAAGAAACTCCTAAACGCTAAAACCTTTCCTAATCGCAATCGCCCTAAGATTAAAAAAATTGATTTATTGAAGGAACACTACCAAATCCGCTTTATCAAAGAATTCAAAACCGACGCATTTTTTCGAGAACCAAGCGAATCACAACTTTTCTCATTCTTCTTTGAAACCTCCAACTCAGAAGAACAAAACACGCTCTCATCCACAACTACAGCATCGTCTTCAAGCGACACTTTCACCTCAGCAACCCTCACCCTCAACGCCGCACGAATCTCCCTACAAACACGAAGACGCTCCGCAGCCGGGAGCGACAGCAAATCAATTTTTTCCCCAACAAGACTTTTATCCGCCAAGCCACTCTCACTTAAGAAAATATGTCTGATGTCTTAATATAGCGTTTCTTACAAAACTTGACATATATCGAAAACCGAAATATCCAGTGGAAAAGACAAATAAGCACGTTAAATGCTTCTAATGTTAATTCTTCCTTGTCAAGGCGAATCCATCATGAATGTTGCCTTCATAATAGGAACCGCAGGTTCGGGAAAATCACTTCTTTCCGCCACGTTTACGGATTGGTTAAAAATCGGAAAACAAGACGTGGCGATTGTCAACTTAGACCCAGGTGTTTTGAAGTTACCTTATACCCCAGACATTGACATTCGAGACTATGTGCGTATTGAAGAGTTAATGAACAAATATGAACTTGGTCCCAATGGAGCCTTAGTTATGGCTGCCGACTTAATCGCGGATCAGATCGAGACAATTGTCAGGGAAGCAGAAGAAATCAGCCCTAACCTTCTTCTCGTAGACACGCCGGGACAAATGGAATTATTTGCCTTCAGAGCAAGTGGACCCTTCATCGCAGCGGAATTAACAAAACAGCCAAAAGCAATTATTTACCTCTTTGACTCTGTCTTTTCATACAACCCGTTAAATTATGTTTCAAACCTGTTCCTTTCCGCAGCAGTTTACAATCGCTTTCTAATTCCACAAGTTCATGTGCTTTCTAAAATTGACCTTCTCGACTCGAAGGATATGAATGCTATAGTGGATTGGTCAGCAAAACCACAAGTGCTGGAAAGTGCTATAGAAGAAAAGCTTACGGGAACAAGACGACTACTAAGTCGTAACATGATGCATGCAATCTACCAACTCGGTCTTCGATTCCTATTGCTTCCAGTTTCAGCAAAAACCAACGAAGGAATGTTAAATCTTAACGCCACGCTTGAAAGGATTTTTACTGGTGGCGACCAATACACCTACTAGTCGTTGTTATTAAGTAGAGTCCATGCTGCTGCAATAGCCCCGTATTCTGCTTTATCCCATGTGTCTGCGCTTCCAATCACTATCACGTCGCCCTCGTTCGGCTTTAGTGAACTCACAATCTTTCCGTGAACCACTGAGGATTCTATGTTTATGTCCGCGTCTATGCTGGGCATCACTAATTTTTCTTTTTTCATAATGAGCGTTGTTGCTCCTTTCGCGCCTGCTAAAAAAGCGGCGTCTCGTTGTTCCATTCCAAGCTTGATTTTGTCTGCTTTTGCCTTGACTAAGACAGCAACGTTACAATTGGATAGTGTCAAATCGCTTTTTTCTAGTTGGATTTTTGATGGAAAAATCTTCTTTACTTCCTTCCAGATTTCTTCTCCTTTCTTTGTAAGCGAACACCCTGACTTTGATATTGAGATTATTTTTGCCTCTTTTAATCGTTCAACCAATGTTCGTGTCGCACCTTTGCCGATTCCTAATTTGTTTGCAAGCATACCGCGGCCAACATGAAGGTAAGAGATTAATTCTAATGTTTTTATCATGTGAAAAATCTGAAACGAAGGACTTGGACCTGGAGCCTTTCCTTTAATTAAAACTTCAAGCGCTTTCTTAACGTTCATTGTTTTCACGATAGAATGTTATCCGCATACTATCTATAAAAGCCTCTTTGCCCCCAGCATTTCAGAAGACATATATAATTATCCGTTGCACATACTCAAGGAATTTATCAGGAGGGCCCGTAGCTCAGCAAGGATAGAGCCACAAACGCGTCCACAGCACCGGACTTTTAATCCGGGGGTCTCGGGTTCAATTCCCGACGGGCCCGCCACTGTTCGCTTAAATATTTTCTTTGTCAGCATATTTCAGAGAGAGAATATCCTTGAAATAGCTTTTTGAAGAGGAAAGATTTAGTGAAGCCTTTATGAACAACAAGAAAAAGGAAAAAGTTCAAGATGATGAACGATACACGATTTTCCACGCTCTACTTGACGCTATGGAAGAAAAGAAACAGAAAAAATCTAAATGGACTCATTTTTTGAATCGTTTAGGAGTTCGCAAATAGTTTTTATGTGCTATTTTTAGAATTCTTATGAGCATATTCGCTAAAAGAAAAAGTCTTTAAAAACAATTTTTGGTTGCTGAGAAGAGAGAAGAGGAGGGGGGAGAAACTCTCTCTTCCCAGCACGGAGTAAGGGGGGCCTTCTCTTCTCCCTTCAGAGGCGTTTTTTATTTGGTTACTTGGCGAGAGTGGCGCTCAAAAAAAGACTATGTTAGAAGAGGATATATGGATTCTTACGTGTCTAAGCATAGTCTAAAATTCGTAATATTGGCTTGTCTTTCCTATTATTGCTGTTGAAACTTTCTTTTTAAGACTTAAAGGGCAAGTCTTAATTGATAAGAAATGTTCGAAGACCTTTCATCAAGCGCTTCTCATCTGGTTCTGATAATATTTTGGATAGTAATCGTTTTCATGATGATTTGGGGAGCACTGTGGTTCCGTGGCTACAAAAATGCAAAGATTAATAACTAAACTTTTGCGTGTTAGTGAAACGTTATTCTAGCGGACAACCTTGATTTTTCCTTAAGCATGTGTTATTGTGTTTTCTGCTGAAAAATTTAAGTAGTCCCTTGTTTTCTTTACAAGTTTGCAAGTCTGCCCTGGTAGTATAGTCCGGTCTAGTATAAGCGGCTGTCGCCCGCTCGACCCGGGTTCAAATCCCGGCCAGGGCGCCATTTTTCCGTCTATCACAAAAAATTACCCTTTTACTAGTTTCATTTTTGCCTGCTGTGTGGAATCTTCAAAGGAGTCGTAGTAGTTTCTTAGCAACGCGAGAACTCTCGTTGACCAATCATGCTGTCGATTTTGTCTTTTCCTCCAGCTTTCTGACAATGGAAAATAGACCGACATGCTGGCTCGGCGTCCAAAATCCCAGAGTCCTTCTTGATTTCTCTGCGCCCACAGCCAACCAATTGTATCTTCTGCAAATCGATACCAGCTTGGAAAACATAAAAGCAGTTCGAGCGATGTAAACCATCGATCCATCATTCCAGAAGTGAAACTATTGGGCAGACTGAATAACGGAATCCCCAAATATCCAATGCCATCCTTTTTGTGCCATGCCCAAGCGAAGAGAGCCTCCTCAACATCTCTCGGCAGTTTTGTTGCTCTTGACCCTAAGAGTGCCAATTGATATCTGTTGTTCAGAACGAGGTAGCTGTTCTTGATTGAGGCGCCAGTAAGCAAAAGATGTGCACGGATTTCAGCGTCTGGATCATATTTACCAGAGGTAAATGTACGCATTGCGATAGTGGTCCATAATTTCCATGCATCATCCAGCACTGAAAGAGTTGGGCAAAGCTTGGCCAATGTTGCAGCAACAAAAAGCTGCTTGCCAGTAGACCATCGATTATTTCGCTCTGGCGGGTCTGGGAAATCGATTCTTCCGTCAAGTAGATGCGAGAGATAGCTGACTGTTGTTCGGAAAATAGGATTACTTGCTTCTAAACCGAGAGCCAATCCTCTCTCTACCGCAGCTTCCGTTGTTTTAATTTTTCCCTTGATTCTAGTCGTAGAATGAAATCTACCCCAACCTCCGTCCTCCTTTTGTTCCTGCCCCAGTTCCAACACCCAACGACTTTTTAGCATCTCTTGCCGTGCTTGAATTAGCAAATCCGCATCAAAGGATACTCTTAGCACATCACGTAGAAGACGAAAGCGAACTACAGGATCAGAGTTCTCTTTTAGAATACGATAGGCGGTATTTTTTATTGTTTCAAGTTCTTTCGTATGGTTTCTCCCTCAAACTGGGCGTCAATATTAAAGAAATCACTTAGATAATAAGATGAATACTCTGCTCGTCTACTGGTCGGGCAAAAATAAGATGTAATGGGGCCATTTATTCTTCAATTCAGTCGTCCACTTCTCTATGAGCTTTTGTCTATCAACATTCTCGGTTTTAACAAAAAGCCCTGCGTCACGTGCGCCTGTGCGCATTTTCTGTAACGTTTCATGATTTTTGCATGCTTTAGGCTGGTCACATTCGCTACAGTCGGCTATGTTCTTGTTCGAGGCGCATGCTCTCATTTCACAGTTTGGCCTACCATCACCCTTCAAACATCCTCTACATAAAGGCATGGCTTGTATTGATGCTAGTCCTTTCATGAATTCCTTGAAATCAAAGTCTTTAGGAGCCCATCCTTCAAGACCATACTTTTTGATGACGCCCTCATAGCTTTTCGTTAGTTCCCTTAAGGTTCCATTACCTACGACACAACTGCCACACCAGATTCCACAAAAACCAATTTGATTTTTCACATTCTCAAAAGATTCAGTTTTCAATGTGCACAGCTCCAATTGACCTAGTTTAGTCATGAACAACAAAGATAATATAAACAGTTCGCAGTGTCTAGCTGCACAACTATAATATGTGCACTGTATCCTAATCTAACTAAAACATCCGTGGAGAGATTACATGAAAGCAGAGAGAATTCTTATGACCGGGTCTCTGGCAGAGACACTTTGGCGTTTAGAAGAAGTGAGAAAAGGATTTAGGAAAAGTCCAGACGTTCACGTTAAAGAAGCACTTGATTGGGTTCTCTCAAGGCAAGGCTTGAAAGGAGCTTATGGCAACCTTTTCTCAGCAACGGAAAAAGACCTTAAAGGAGTCCAACTGCCAACAGGCGAGCGAATATATTCTGCGGCTTTGCGGCATATTCTTGGAGAAGAAGCTCTTCGAACAGTAATCGCATGGAATCTCAAAGCATCTCCTGTTGTGGAAAAAGCAGTAAACAGTTTTAACCAACTTCTTGTAAGAGGCGGAGACCATTGCGCAAAAGAAAGCGGCTTTTACTGCTGCCATAAATGCACACCCGCTTTCCTCCGAACTTTAGCAGTCGTGAAACCCGATGATTGGGATAAAACACTTGAGAAAGGCATTAAAAACATCAAGAGTAAACGCTTGCCAAATGGAAGATGGCATGGCTTTCCTTTTTACTACACGTTACTAACTCTTTCCGAAATTGAAACACCTTTGGCGAGGGCTGAGTTAAAACATGCTGGCAAAACAGCGGAAAAACTTTTGAAACAGTACCAAAACAATGATAGAACATCACGTTTCAGAAGGCTGGGACTGGAAGCTGCCCTAAACGCGCTTAACTGAGTAAAGAGACAGTAAAACCAATTTTACATCCATTAGAATCCCAATAGAATAGTCTCGTCTCTGCACTGAGCACGCCCACTATGACTTCGGTCAAAAACGCAATTAAATAATTAAACTTCTTGACTTTCTCTTTTGGTGGCATACAATATCTCCTTATGCAACGTGTATCCCATTTTTTGAAAGAAACTCGCTGATCCTTCGTTTGGGGTTTCGATTAACGCACAAAAGATTACTGCCCCATGTTTTTTTAACGCATCTTCCAGTTTCTTTACGAGTTGTTGGGCTATTCCTCGTCTTCGGTATCGCGGATCCACAGCAAGGCGATTTATCCATCCCTTCATCCTATTCTCATAACTGCCAATCACCACGCCAACGAGCTTGTTTTTGTAGAAAGCGCCGATTAAAAAATCTGGAAATTCTTTAATCTGCTTCTCGATCATTTCTTTGCTGTCTCTACCTTTGGGTTTATATGGTAATCCTGCACGTTCCCAAAGCTTCACCATGGCAGTGTAGTCTTCAATTATCAATTTTCTAATTTCCAGAGACAACGATGTTTGCCATCCTTTTTTATGCATAATATTTCACGAGTAAAAATTTTTATTGTCAAGCCACCTTCAAAGTAAGTTTTTCGCCAGAATGATTAAACACTGCTACATTTTCTTCGTTGGCATACGGGAATACCACTATCATAATAATTCTACCAAAAGAATGATTCAAATCTCCAACCGAAGGCTTTGCAGCTCCAGAAGGATGCGAGTGAACAGTGCCGACAATTGAAAAATCCATGGGAAGCATGTACGGCTGAAAACCCGAAAATCCCTTTCCATGCGTTGCCAAAGGAGGGATTATCAAATCAGTTATCGTAACCTGGTGTTTACTTGTTTTTCCTCGTAAAAGAAGAATCGCTTCCCGTGGATGCAATGCTCTAGCGTTTTCAAGGATATAAGTTAGCATTTCTCTTTGGATGAGCACTATTTTCATGATAATCCAAGCCGGAGAACCTTGAATATGGTTTTTCTTAGAAAGACAAAAATAACATTTTCTCATTAGAAGGTTTCGATGCAAAATTGAACGAGTGGCGGCTACTGAAGCTTGAAACTTACGACGCTGCGACGAACATGGCGATAGATGAGGCTGTTCTTCGCGCAAGAATAGTGGGCAAAGTGCCAAATACCATACGTTTTTATCGTTGGACCCCTTCCGCGGTTTCAATTGGACGTTTTCAAAGCGTATTCAACGAGGTTAACTTGGACAACTGCAAAAAACACGGCGTAGACTTTGTCCGCAGAATTACTGGCGGCGGTGCGGTGTATCACGATTGTGAAGATGAGATTACGTACAGTGTTGTGGTTAAAAGAGAAGACTTAGGCGCTGTGGATGTTGCGGCGGCTTACAACAAAATATGCAATGGGCTAGTGAAGGCGCTTGAAATGCTTGGAGTAAAAGCCGACTTTAATCCGGGCGACCATAAAAACTGTCCTAATATAACTGTGAATGATAGGAAAATCTCTGGAAGTGCTCAGTCTTTTAAAGGCGGCACAGTCCTGCAACATGGAACACTGCTATTGAATGTAGACTTGGAAAAAATGTTTACGTTTTTACGAGTGCCGTGGGCAAAAACTTGCATGGAAATAGTTAATGTTGCAGAAAAAAAGATAACATCAGTCAGAAAAGAAGTAGGTTCAGAAATTACAATTGAACAAGCTTACAGGGCGCTTGTTAGAGGCTTTCAGCATAATATAGGAATGGAACTGTCAGAAGACACATTGACCAGAGAGGAATTTGAGACTATGGAAAAACTACGTCGAGAAAAATTTGCAGATATAGAATGGACTTTTCTTGGCGCATCAGCTACTGCATAAAATGATATACTATAAGTGTCTGTTGCGGAACAAATTTGATGAATGAGAAACCATAAATTAAGCATGGTTTTTGCTGCTTTTCCAAGTTTAGACTGAAAAATAGCTCGGTCTAATGTTAATAGCCCTTTTTTTATGAGATTTTCAATAATTGGTAAGAAGGCTCTTCTGTAGCAAATTTTAAGTAGAAATTGCGAATAATCATTTAGCCGAGGTTACAATAGTGCCTAAAGCTGCTAAAGGAAAGAAGAAAAAGGGTGGAAAGAGGAAAAAGTAGAGACTAATTGCAGAATCTCCAAATCCCCTATTTTTCTAACTTGTACACACTTTTGATGCTTGGAAAAATGACGGATTATGGAATGAATTAGGTTTTGAACCAGTCGGATATTCTTGTTTCGGGTTTTCGTTCTAGTTTTATATCCATCGGCGCAAAAGTCTGGTCTAACGCGGTCGTCATGTTTCGGATGTAGTCTTCAACATTAATTTCTTGCACGCTTTTCACGTATTCTGCAGGTTTCACGGTAAAGGTTTTGCTTCTATAGTTGAATGGTTTGACTTTGATGAAACGCATTGTGTCGCCTTTTTCAACCTTTACGCCGTTATCAAGCAACTGCACTGCACATTGATATGGCTGCGGCATCACTTTTACATTTCCTGCTAAACGTTCGTTAGGGTCAAAATACAATTGCACAGAATACACCAGATCTTCAAGTTTGGCTCTGCGATTTTTTAGGTCTTCTACGGCCTGATTAACAACTGCAACTATTCTTTTTTTCGCTAACTCGTATTCTTCAAGGGTTTTGACGTTGCTTAATTCTTTTACGCAGTCTTGAAAAACTCTTTGAATGAATTGTGGCGAGTTGGATTTTATGGCGGTTAATCCTTTAAGATCGGGTTTTCCGTTTTGTAGTATGCCGAAGTAGGCTTTTTTGGCTGCGGGAAGAACGCAGATGGAGTATTGTTTTTCTATCGCGAGGTCGAGTTTGAGTTTTTCTTTTGCGGTTTTTATCAGCCATTCTACTTGGGCGAGTTGTGGGTTGTCGAGGAATATGGAATCGGTGTCTCCGTATGTGGGATGGAGCCCCTTTGCTTCCGCCATATCCCAGGTGGTTTGTAGTACCCAACGTCCATAGCCTGTTATACATTCTGCTAATGGAGGACAAGCGAGTCCATGGATTCTTACTGTTACGCCGTAGCTGGAGACGCTGAGTAATTTCAAAAGTTTTTCCAAGGTTTGGGCGCTTTTTCTTTCTTGTTCTGAGATTTTTGTGTTTTTGGAAAGTGGTTTATACCAGTGAATGCGGAGGTCTTTTATGGCGCCGATGAGTGTTGAGTAGAAGCCTCTTCGTTTGGTGCAGACCCAATTTTCTTTGCATTCTTGGATTCTGTTTGTTCTGCATTCTGGGTGTGGACAGTTTACTGTTTCGTATGAGAGGTTGTAGCTGTCGATGACGCTGGGGTATAGGCTTTCGAAGTCGCAGACTACGGTGTTGAAGTAGGTGCCTGCTTTTGGCTGGACTGTTAAAGCTCCTGTGACTCTGTGGGTTTCTAAGCCTCTTCGGAGTTCTGTTGAAGTTGGGATTAGGATGTTGTTTTTTCTTAGGTGTGTGTAGATTATGGATTTTAGCCAGTCGCTTACTCTTCGGCTTTGGTAAGCCATTGTGACTGGGACGTTTGCTATTCTTGCCAACATGAAAGCATGATAAAATTGTTCAGGGTTAATTTCTTTCAAACCTAATAGTTCAGGTTTAGCTTGTGGTATTGATTGTTGGAGAAGGGTGAACCAATGTTTAATTTGCGTATATTTTTGTGGGTCTGCGGTTTTAATTGGTGCGAAGGTTTCTTCGAACTTCTGTTCCAGTTCCTTGGTTATAGTTGTTATTAGATTGAATCGGGGTTTTTTTATTGTGTATGGTGCGCCGAAGACGAGGTTATGGTCGTAGGCGTAGCTTTGGGTGTATTCTATTTCGCTTTCCCAGACTGTGGGGAATGTTTTGCTGGCCTTCCGCAAAGCATCGGGTGTGAAGACTGTGGTTTTAGTATAATCTTTCAATTCATCTGTAAACAGGTTGCGTTTTTTAGCAATTTCTGTTTCGCCGTAGAGGCTTTGGATTCCTTCTTCGTCTGCTTGTGACAAGGGATGTGGAAGGTAGAAGTATGGTTTGTAGTCAGAGTCTCGAATTTCTGATATTTCATTTGCTTGTGCATCATAGAATCTAAGTATGATGATTCTGCCTTCAGTTTTCGCGTCAAGCAGATAGTGAAAATCCAATGTTGTCTTTCACTGAGATTGAAGTGAGATTCTCTAAAAAATAACTGTTTCTGAAAGAAAATAGCAACTACCACGTGGACCTAATGCAAAGAAAAAAAGGGTTTTGCGGTGAACCAAAAATATATACTGTCTTCTTCTTTGTTTCTGGAACAGTTGAGGTATCAATCGACATGCTTTCACAAGTCATAAACCAAAGAAACCTACATTAAACAAAGAATAACACAGTCAATAAAAGGCGATTTAAAGTGGGAAAAACATCCGAGCGAGATATGACGAAGCCAACACATCAAGAAAATGCAGAAGTTGACGCTCCCAAGTCTGTCGCACTCAAGTTTGTGGAGGTTATCAATGCTGGCGACTCTGAAGAGCTCATCAAGCTTCAGACTGAGGACTTCACGCTAATTGACATGGAGGGAGGCGTATATCGTGGTCGAGATGGCTGGCAAGGTTACTTCTCAGCTTATCCAAAATACAAAATCCATGTGAAACATGTCCTCATGGGTGGCAATGGTGTGGCAATTATCGGCAAGACAACAGGTTCGCATGTTCCGCCTGAAGTTGAAGAGAAAGAGACGGTTCTTTGGACTGCTGAGATTCGGGACGGTCTTGTTGCTGAATGGCGAATATACAGTGATATTGGGGAAGTCGAAAAGAAGGCATAGGAATCAAATTAAGTGCAGTAAAGAGATCGAGGCTATGAATAAAACCCGAAAATAAAACAATGTTATGTTGGATTTGGAAAAGCAAACGAGCTACTCTTGGAAACGCGACCCATTGGTGTGGGCGTATAGTATTTTAATGTTCTTGCCGATCGTAATGGTCTTTGTTTTTTACAATTATTACAAGCTCGATTTCGTTGTATACGCTGGATGGATTCTGCTGGTGTTCAGTGTTGTCATCATCTTCTTGGCTGGTGGTGAATTCCGAAAGAAAGGTGGAGTGCAAAAGGGAAAAAGCATCGTTCACACTACAGTTGTGGTGGACAGCGGAATCTACGCGGTTGTTCGACACCCCCAATATTTGGGGTTCATACTATTTGTCATTGCGTTAGTTCTGATGTCTCAACACTGGTTAAGTGTATTTTCAGGCGTTGTGGGATCTGCTTTGTTTTACAAAGATGTGCTGAGAGAAGAGCAGATGAGCATTGAGAAGTTTGGCGATGATTACAAACGCTATATGCAAAAAGTTCCGAGAATGAATCTTTTATTAGGCATCTTACGACTATTACGACGGAGAAGAAAACAATCTCTGAACACGAATTTCAACTCAACGCCGTGATTAGAATGTCAAATAAAAAGATTGGGTTAGGTTCTGAACATCCACTTTGTGACTCAATTCAGCTAGCAAGGCTAATCTTGTTTTTTGTAACATGGAGTATAGACAGTCTAAGTCACTTTATATTCAGAGTCTCAACAGTCATAATTGAATTAACCTCTCTACCTTTACTTCTACTTCCGACGATTTTCTCATCGAGTTTTGGAATATATCTTGCATTAAAGTCGCACGAAGCAATCTTTGGCAAGACGACTGGTCAACCTAAACTCATTGATTCAGGTGTTTATTTTTGGATTCGCCATCCCATGTATCTTGGGATTCTTATGTTTTGCCTAGCATTTTTCTTCGCTATACTCTCACTCGCTTCCCTTGGAGTTTTGATTATTTTCTTCATCATATACGATAAGATGGCAACATATGAGGAAAAAGATTTGATTCGCATACTTGGGCAAGAATACATTGTTTACCACAGACGAGTGCCAAAATGGTGCCCTCGGTTCCAAATAAGAAAACGCGAATAACACCAACAAGAAAGGGAGCCGCAGGGAAAATCTGAGACTGAGTCACTCTCTACATTTGACATTTGGGGCAGAAGTATACGCGACCTCCCCCTAAACTCAGCTTTTCTATAAAGCTTCCACAAACTGGGCATGTCTGTTGTTTCATGTTTGGACCCATAGCGGGTGAATAGCCACCCTGCTTTCCATAAAGGTCATGGAACTGGTCTTTTCCATTAAGCCGTATTCTTTCTCGAAGCACAAGCCTAATAGCGTCGTAAAGGGCTCGTCTTTCATCTTTATTCAGTTCTGAAGCCTTTCTCTTCGGATGAAGCTTAGCCCTATAGATAATGTCTTGAAAAGCACTATTACTCAATCCCACAACAACAGCGTCTTTTCCCACCAACACTGACTTTAGCATTCTGCTATTGTCTGCCAAGAGTTTCGAGAAACGCTCAAACGTAAACTCTTCATCTATAGGTGAGAGCACCGCCGGATTGAAATCGCGTCTATATACATAAGAACGCTCTAGGTCATTATCCTTCATTACTTGGATGATGCCCATGCTAGTGAGCCTCACCGTCAACGCAGTGTCGTCACTAAAATCAACTTTTAAGTGAAACTTCTCTGGAACAGTTTTCTCATTTTTATGATAAAAGATTTCGCCACCATACTCAGGACCAAGAATTAGGTTCATTCCATTGTCGAGCTTCACAAGTATAACATTGCCCCTAGATATGACCGATTCTATTTTTCCATTAACAAGCTGATCGAAAGATTTTATGTCTTTGTTCATCATGCCCATTTTTTGCAGTCTCTCATAGTCTTTCAGATTATAAGATTTAATGCGCTTGCCTCGAAGCTCTTTATTCATCTGTTCTGCAAGAATCTTTGCTTCCGGAAGTTCAATGCTCATTAAACAACCTCTTGTATAAATCTGTTAGACTAAGCTTTTGTGTCGAGTTTAAATGTTTTTGTGAAAGGAACTTGGACGTTCTCTAACCTTAGTGAACATGCATAACATAACCAACTCAGATAACAACAGTTAATGTGCTGTTGGATTTTGGACAGGTTGAACCTGCCCATTTTTTATGGCTTTTAAGATTTCATCAATGTCCTGTATCGCGTTGATTTTTGTATAAGCAGTACCTAATTCGTTTATGCTGTGAGCGTCGCTGGATGCGATTTGAGGAAGACCCATTTCTCTAGCCAACTGTTCTGCCATCCTGTTTTGTATTGCCATTGAGCCGGGATTATAGACTTCTATAGCAGTTGGGCTAAGACGCTTTGTATAGTCGCCTAAGCCTGAAAAAGGACGATAAGGATGAGGAATTATAGTTACCGCATTTCTTTGCTCTGCAAATTCTACGAGTTTTTCCGGCATGCTCGGAAAAGGCGGGCGTTCCTCTGTGCCTATAATAATTATTTCCCCGTGCGGTGTAACAGCTTCGATTCCCGGAATAATGAGAATGTCATCATAGACAGTTGCCAGTTTGCTCACAAAACGATAGCCTTCCAACGTATTATGATCGGTCACTGCAACAGTCTTGAGAAAAGAATTCGCATGAAGCGCGTCTACTAGCTGTTTCGGAGTTATTAAGGCATCCCCAGAATAAAGCGTATGCACGTGAAGATCAACGCACAGCATCCTACTCACCTTTTGCCAAAAATATACAAAACTGAATATATACGCATTTATCTCACACACAACCCCAACCACACTCCCAAAAAAGAGCCAAAAGTTCACTCTGTATATTTGGATCATATTAGGAGCCTAATTGGATCATACAGTGAACGAGGTCTAGAGGGCTGTCGAGAAACACGCGCAGAAAAAACTCTCTACAAACTCCCATCAGAACATTTAAATCCCGAAAATCAATCAAAACAAACGCATCAAAACGTGAAAACCAATTTGAAATGCCAGCACTGCGATAAGGAAACCTACATGCCGTTCAAATGTCCCTACTGTAACG
>Ga0209636_10000309_pt1 | contig 45052 bp, 37 predicted proteins | sample DeeMarSWOR152_54_FD_187464 | JGI IMG/M metagenome (GOLD analysis project Ga0209636, IMG submission 187464) | Marine sediment microbial communities from White Oak River estuary, North Carolina - WOR-1-52-54 (SPAdes) (version 2) | ecosystem: Environmental > Aquatic > Marine > Intertidal zone >...
CTTCCGATCTTGGTATTCGGCGTGTCTCTGGGGTTCTTTCCTCTTTCCGGGTCGGTCACCCCGTATTCTGGGCTTTCCGGTCTGCCTCTGCTGTTCGACATGGTCAGACACCTCATCCTTCCCGTCTCAGCCCTCACGTTGGGCCACATGGCGGGAACCTATCTTCTCACTCGAAGCGCCATGGTCACCGTGCTCAGGGAACCCTATATTTTCTCTGCCAGGGCCAAAGGACTGCACGAAAGGGTCATTTGCTACCGCCACGCGGGAAGAAATTCCCTCCTCCCGGTTGTTACTCGAACTGGCATATGGCTGGGACGGATTATAACGGGTACCCTTTTCATCGAGGTGATATTTGCCTATCCGGGCCTGGGCGCCCTCTCATATCAGGCCCTTCTGGCCCGGGACTATGCAGTACTTCAGGGAGTCCTGCTTGTCGTGGCCATTGTGGTCTTGCTGGCGAATTTTTCTCTCGACCTGCTGTACGCCCGCATAGACCCGAGGATTCAACATGCACATTAGTATCAGAGGAGAGTTCCGGAAAGACACCTTTGGGCAGGCTGGGCTGATTCTCCTTATGGCGACAACGGCGCTTGCCCTTCTCGGGCCTATCGCTGTGCCTTATAACCCAAACCATCAGACCCACTGGGCCTTTAAGTCTCCTTCCACGTTTCACATTCTTGGGACCAACCATGTCGGGCAGGACAACTGGAGCCGTCTCGTCCACGGTGCCAGAACATCCCTTCTGGTCGGATTTTCGGTTGCGTGTATTGCCACGCTCATCAGCACCCTTGTGGGGAGCTCCTGTGCCCTAAAAGGGGGGCTCTATGAGAGAATCATGATGAGGTTTGTCGACGGGCTTCTCATCATACCAGCCATCGTCGTCCTGATCCTCGTTTCCGCTTATACGAAGCCAAGGCTTTACCTCCTTATCGTCCTCATCTCGCTCTTTAGCTGGGCCGGAGGAGCCCGGATTGTCCGGGCGCAGGCCCTAAGCCTCAAGGATCGAGCTCACATATGGGCAGCCAGGTCTTTCGGAGGGAGCAACTGGTACGTGATGCGTCGGCACATCGTCCCGGATCTCGGCCCGATCCTCGTGGTTGAGTTTATCCACAGTTTCAGAAGGGCCATTTTTATGGAAGCGGGCCTGGCCTTTTTGGGCATTTGTGATCCGGCGAGAGTCAGTTGGGGGATCATGATGAGAAACGCGATAGAGTATAGCTACATGAATGTCTGGGTGTGGTGGTTGGTTCCAGCCGGGTTGGCTCTATCGATCACCATCCTGTCGTTGGCCTTCATCGGCCACACCCTTGAACCCTTTATGGAGCCGAGGCTTAGGGAGCATGTCGATGCTTGAAATCAGAAATCTGACAGTTGCCTACGGGCACGACCAGGTTCTCAACGGAATTGATCTGGAGCTACGTGCGGGCGATTCCCTCGCGCTCGTGGGGGAATCAGGAACTGGGAAAACCACGCTGGGTCATACGATCATGGGACTGTGCGGGGGAACTGTGCGCGGGAGCATTCTTTTCAATGGAGGGAACCTTACGGCCCTCGATAGCGAGGCCATGAGAAAAATCCGATGGAACGAAATAGCCATGGTTTTTCAAAACGTTAACCATCTCCTCAACCCGGTTTACAGGATCATCGACCAGGTAGTGGAACCCATGGTTGAGCACGGTCTCAGGGGAAAGCGGGAAGCTAAGGACCGTGCAGGGACGATCCTGGGGGATGTGGGGCTTCCTGAGGATCGGTTTTCCCTCTATCCCCATCAGCTGAGCGGAGGGGAGCAGCAGCGGGTGCTCCTGGCCATAGCCCTGGCCAACGACCCGGAACTGCTCATTTTGGATGAACCCCTTGCGGGCATGGACGAGATAACCAAGATCCAGATGATTCGGTTCCTTCTAAAACTAAATCGAGCAAAGAAGCTCACCTTTCTCGTCTTCACCCATGACATCACAACAGCCGTCAAGCTGTCTAATCATTTGGCGACTCTCTATGGCGGCCGAATCTTAGAACTTGGCCCATCGGAGGTGGTTGTCCATCAGCCCAGGCATCCGTACACTAGGGCACTGATCCGTTCGTATCCCAACATGACCACCTCAAAGGACCTGCAGGGCATCAAGGGGAGGCTAACCCGCCCAGTCAGCGGATGTCCTTTTCACCCTCGCTGTACGCAGGCGATCGATATCTGCCGGAGCGAGGTTCCCCATCTGAGGAATAATGGAAGAAGGATGGTTGCATGCCATCGAGGAGGGGTCATCCCTCTTATGAGAGCCTCGGGCCTTACCAAAGATTTCAATGGCTACAGAGCTGTTGATTCCGTAACCTTCACCATACACGGGGGCGAAACCCTGGCCCTTGTGGGTCCGACTGGCTCCGGAAAGACCACCCTTGCGCGAATGCTCATGGGATTTCTCCAGGCCACCAGGGGAGAAATCTACCTGGAAAACCAAGAGGTAAAAGCTGACGGGTCATTCTGCAGCAGGGTTCAGATGATCTTCCAAAACCCAGGAGAGTCTCTGAGCCACCGGATGACGGTCCTGGATTTAGTGAGCGAACCCCTGGAGGTGGAGGGTATCCTATCGCAGGAGGAACGCCGTCAAAAAGCATTACAACTCATCGGGGAGGTTCAACTTCCCCAAGACAAGGCATTTATCGAGAAATATCCGCATGAACTCAGCGGTGGCGAACTCCAGAGGGTTGCCATTGCCCGGGCTCTGGCCCTTGATCCCGACCTCCTGATCGCCGATGAACCGACTTCGGCCCTTGACCCGAGCATTCAGGCAAAGGTACTGAAGCTCCTTCTCCATATTCAGGAAAATCGGGGACTTAGCATTCTCTTCATTTCTCACGATATCGCCGTCGCAAAGAAAATAAGCGATCGAATTGCGGTGATTTACCAGGGCAGGATAGTCGAGGAAGGGGGGATAGACGAGATCATTACGAGCGCAAAACATGGTTGTACCAAAGCGCTCATTGCGTCGGCCCCATCTCTGGAAAGGGTTCGGGCAAATGGGATCACACGCGAGATCCCGAACTGAAGAATGTCAAACCCAATCGAAATTTCCGCGGCGTCAAGGGAAATCCAGGCACACCGTAAAAAGGGCTCATTTAATATCCAAATGATTACCGTGGCATTGGAACTAGCGGTTCAGCACCTCCCTTGTTTACCCTGTCTGAGGTCTGACGAAAATGATCTATGCCGGATGATGGCCAAGATCGCCGCTTAGGTCCTCTCCTATGATAAAATGAGCTTCGAAATTGAGGCTTGTGCCGCGATATTGCCGCCTGGCCCCCGTTAGGATAGGTAAAGGTAATACCGAAGTCCTTGCCCTGTACGAAGTCATCTCCGCCGGGAACACCGGTTCAAATCTTATTGGGGACTTCAAAATGGGTTTCCTAATATGCTCGTTTTTATGTCAATAAGCATTCGCTGAGAATCGGTCTAAGAGGGTTTCGGAAATGATTTTCGTCTAGGATAGATTTGTTGAAATGGGAAATCGGTTTAAATGATTCCAAGGGGGCAGAAAATGAAGTCGGAGATTGGAAATCTCAGGCAAATTGGTGTGGTACATTCACCGTACGGTGAGCCAAAGGATGCCCCTTTCCAGGGAAAGCATACGAACGATGAGAGTACACTAGAGGTGTTTGAGAGCTGCGAACCCGCGCTCCTCGACATTGATCGATGCTCGCACCTCATAGTGCTCTACTGGCAAGACAGGGCTGACAGGAACGTCCTTCAATCACGTACACCGTGGGGACCCGAGGTACATGGTGTGTTCGCCACTCGTTCGCCTAACCGTCCCAACCCGATAGGCCTCTGTGTGGTCGAGCTTTTAAAGCGTGACGGGCCCTTTCTCAAGGTTAGGGGAATGGATGCGGTGGAAGGTTCGCCCTTGATAGACATCAAGTCTTACTCGTCTGAAGTAGACTGCGTTCAAGATGCCGTCATCGGCTGGTGCGAGAGACGAGACCTCAAGCCAGGCAAGTGAGAAGAGGATTTGGATAGGGGGAAAAAGGGATTTTTTGCGGTTAGTGATAAAGCTCAGATTTAGCCCGGGACCATCCTTTGTTTTAATCGTAAATCCTCAAGTTTAACCCAACTACCGGGGCATAGATTTCGTTAGGAATCTGTTCTTGACAGGTTCACGTTATGGCATTTACATGAATCTGTCGGCAGATCCGCAAAGCTTATCTGCCATGCTGAGGGCCAACCGTTAGCTGACAAGCGCTATATCCAAGAGCAATAGTACCAAATGGACACTATCTATCTTTCTCCTCCCATTTTTTTTCATCGCGTTCGTTTTTGCGATGATTGGATTGGGTAGATCGCAACTGTATATCCCGATCCTATTTTGGTTAGGGATGGATTTCAAGACACAGGCAATTCCTCTGGGCATACTCTTAAATGTGGTAAATAGTTCTTCAGCTGCCTGGACATACGCCAGAAAAAAGATGATTGAGTGGAAGGTGGCCATTCCATTTGGTATCTCTATGATTTTATTGGCGCCAGTTGGCACCCGGGTCAATGTAAAATTGCCCACAAAACCGATTATCTTGATCTTCGCATTGTTCACTGCTTCAGCGAGTCTATTGATGCTCAGCGGCTGGAGACCCAGCAGTGGCGGACTTTCATCTCGACAGCGGATTTTCTTGGGAGTCATAGCCGGTAGTATCCTCGGCTTTTTTGCGGGATTGATAGGCCGTGGGGGTGGTAGTTTTGTTGTCCCTTTGCTCCATATGGCTGGGCTGGAGGTAAAAGTAGCAGTGGCGACTTCAGCTATGGTTGTAACCTTTTCAGGAAGTTCGAGTTTCATCTCGCATATTGCCACAGCTGCCCGGCCTGTTTGGCGTGTTTGGGCACTTTGCGTAATTGCTGTATTTTTAGGAAGTCAGATAGGATCTCGATTGATGGCAGAGAAGTTGAAATCACAATCCGTGAAGCAAATTTTTGGGTGGGCCCTGTTGAGGATTGCCCTTCTGTTAATTACAAAGCACGTGCTGTAGAATGACAGCTAGACCGATACAGAAGATCTTTGATGCTTGAACAGTAATCGATAGATTCAAGATGGAATAGCTCACTGATCAACCTAGCCAATCTATCGATATGCGTTTGAAATATTGACTCTACCGAGAGTCGGCGAATCTCTCTACTTCAGTTAGAAACAAACGCCTGGTAGTCCGAGAGATTTCGCAATTGAGTGGAGCATCACCAAAACATAGTCTCAGAAATATGATTGTCTTTTTCATGTTATTTATCTTCCATCCTCCATATCCCGTTCCAATCGGAAGCGGGGGGGTTATTCGAAAGGATATCGCACCTTCTGGCCATAACAGACCCAATACCCAATCCATAATCGCGGTGAATTTTCTGAAAAAGTTCCTTAGCCCCGTCCCATTCCCGCCTGCAATATTTTGAGTATGCCTCGGAATGATCTCTTACGGACTTTTTTTTGATTTCGAATCTGGGATCGTTGTCTATCAGGAGTTCGAAAAGGGCAATCGGTTCCTTGAAGCCTTTTAGTATGACCCTGTCGATAAAACGATAAGAAAACCTCGGGTCGACATTAATGTAACTTTCCGCGAATTTAAGAAAACAGTCGGAGATCAAGACCCTGGCATCATAAAATCTGGAGACACCCTGAATTCTCGCGGCCTCATGAATGCACGGGCCAACCGTATGATGCCTTTGGTCCAGGGAATAATAAATAAAAGATACTTCCCCTACGGTTATGCCGAACCCTATGTCAATGCTAGGTCTGAAGACGCCAACACCGGCAGAGTCATTATAATTTCGCATTCGTGTTGTACGCCTGTAAATGTTTTCCATAATGTATTTTGTATTATCATCCGGTAATATTGCCATTACTCCGTCGCCGTATATTTCCGAGTGGGTATTTTGATGTTTCAAATAGAGTTCCTCATAAGACGTTTCATGGACGTGGCGAAGAAAATCTCCATAGATAAACGGCTTTTCATCCGCGCCTTTCGGTAAATGATAAATACCCTGTTCGAAATTCAACATAATATCAGTTGAATCCCGAAGGTCGCAAAACATGACAATCCGCCTCGTTTTTTCTGTAGGGAAATTATTTGTGTTGTCTTTCATAGAGTAACTTTTCATATTTTTCATAAAGTTGAGGTTAGGACACTAATTTCAACATATTAACACATATAGAAGAATTAAATCCATGAAAATCCGAGCTGATCCATAAGCAATATGCTTTTTTTTCAAGGCCTTATATACCTTCCCAGAAAAAATGTTGGTTCTGCTTGCCTCACTAAAAGCCACCCACGGGATTACACCTCGCCCTGAAAACCTTCTTTAACTTGCCTTTGACGGGATAATTTCAAGTAACCATGATACAGACTTGAGGCTCACTGGCGAGAGGGGTGAAACCCAAGCGCTGAGCTTAACCCCATTAGGCCAGGATTGAATCTGATGATTACAAGATGGATTAGTTACCTTCACCTAATGACCGATTCTATTGATTAGCGTTTGAAATATTGACCCTATCCAGACTCGGCGGATTTCCACACTTCAGTTAGCATCAGTCGCACTCCGCTACGCGGAGCACGTTATATCAGAAAGAATCTTTCCAGGTAGATTCTTAGGAGAATTAGAAACCATCCCGATCATGTCGACTAGTTTGCCAACTCTGACGTGAATACGCCGGATTGATTACCTGTAGCTTAGAAGTATTTGGACGAAATCGCTGTAGTGGTCCCTATTTGAAGGTCACCGAAATCCAATCACCTACAAAATGAGTGATAACTATTACTGCAAGAGCGATGAGTACGTGTTCGGCAATTACTCTCAATGGTTTTGTTCCCTGGGACATGGCTATCTTGTAACTAAGGATCGCCAGTACACCTAGACCCCATAACACGCTAACCAAGATTGCTATTGAGAGTTGAAAAAGAACAACCGGTATCACAAAAGTCAGAGCAAACATAAACTTTGACAGAAACGTCGAGACGGTCGATGCCCATATTTGTCTTCTGGTATGGATGTTTTCAGACTCCTCGGAGACGTGTATGCCAAGTGCATCGGAAAAAGCGTCAGCAATAGCGATCATAAGAATCCCGCCGAGCACAACGAGTTTTGAATGGGTTCCAGAATGTAGCCCGACCATAAGTCCCAGGGTTGTGATTACCCCGGAGGTCAAACCAAAACTGATTCCTGTCTTCAAAGCTTCTCTCATTCAATTCACCTTAAATCCTTTATTCCTGTTCCTATGGAAAGATTTCTGCATAATCCGATAACCATAGGAAAATATTGGTGTATCTGGAGTATCTGCCATCTTGGGAAAAAGCGGATCCACTAGGGGTTAGATGCTATAACCTGTGTGGGAAGACTGCGTACCCCTCACTTTCGCCATTAAACGAGAAAAATCCGTATAAGTCAATAAAAGTTAAGCATCCTGGCTTTTACTATAAGACGGATCCAAGAGCTTTTGCCAATATCCAATCCCAAAGGATATTCTATCTGTGGGCTAGAAAAATAATCAAAATCGGTTCTTAGGGGCAGGGCCAGAAATGGCTCTGTCTTTTTGTTTATTTCAAGATGGATCATTGCAGAGGGAGACGACCCAAAACTATCGATTTGTGGTAGAAACCTTGAATTCTGTACAACGAGAGGAATTTCACGAGTTCAGTTAGCACCGGTCGCACACCACGGTGCGATGTGGGTTATACACGGAAGAAACTCCCTCTCGCCCTGCCCGGGGCGGAGTAGAGGGTGACTCCTGCGATAAGAACTCATTCAAAACCCCGAGCTTAAACCGGTAGTTTCTTAGGAGAAACAAATGAATCGAAAATTACTATTTAAGAATCATTGTCCAGGTCCAGGCAATGACGATTCACTAATTTTTTCCCATGATACGATCCCACGACCGGGCCGACAGTGTTCAAAAAGAATAAACCCAACGAAGGCGCTCGCTTTTTCCCCACTAACGGCGCCCAACCCTTACCCTCATTATTGCCGAAAATTACTGTATGATACCGCGCTTTATACTTTATACAGTAAACACCCCATGTAACACACTGATGCGCATTAGATACATTTAATTATACATTACCTCCAGTAAGGAGATTAGAATATCGCGGCTCTCAGGGTAAATATGAAATGCATGGAGTGACAAGCAAAGCTTCCTTATTGAATTCCGCTTGGTACCTTTGATTCATATGACGATATGTGAAACCCGCAATAGGAATGTGGGTCTAACAAGGGTTGGCAATTACACGAAATAGCCTTGAATAAGGAGGTCAAATACGATGCCGAATGTACTTATCCGACATAAAGTGAAAGACTATGCCAAATGGAAGCCTGTGTTCGATTTTAAGGCATTAAAGAACGTTATGAACGTGTTGATGATGTTGTTACTTATCTGTTTCTGCTTGCTTCTTATTGGATGCTCGCAGGATGTAAATAGTCTGATTAAAAAACTAAATGATGAGAAACCAAAGCGTCGGTTGGAAGCGGTATCGGCCCTGGGGAAGCTAAGAGACTCCCGTGCGGTTGAACCATTGATTGCGGTCCTAAAAAAGGAAAAAGACGAAACTGTCCGAGCAAGGGTAGCATGGGCACTGGGTCAGATAGAAAATCCCTTTGCGGTCGAACCGTTGGTTGCGACCTTGAAGGATGAAGACTTACATTTTCGATTCCACGCGGTATGGGCCCTAGGGGAAATAAAGGACCCCCGTACAATAGGATCATTGATTGCCGCCCTGAATGATAAAGACCCAAATGTCATAGCTCGTGCTGGAGTGTCCTTGGGGGGAATAGGAAAACCCGCAGTTGAAGCATTGATTGTGGCCCTGAAGGATGAAAAGCCACGGATCCGATGGGGAGCAGCATGGGCCCTGCAATCGACTAAGGATCCCCGCGCAGTAGAGCCATTGATTGGCGCTTTGGAGGATGACAACTCACATGTTCGGACGCATGCAAAAATGGCCCTAATGGAAATAACGGGAACTGATTTTGGAGATAATCCTGAAGAGTGGCGGAAGTGGTGGGAAGAAAACAAGGAAACTATCCCTAAACCTTTTTTGGTAGAGGTGCCATTGAGCGGGGCGGGCGTGGAATCAGAGCCACCTCCCGAAGAGCGGATAGCCGAGATTCGAGAGTTCTTTGATGCGTCTATTGGTACTGGTGACCTCGTGGGGGATGGCCCAGGCGGATCAGCCCAGGGTGGATTGAATGTCTTGAGAAACATGATCGAGGCAGCAGGGGATCTCATTGAGGTCGGTGATACTGCAGGGGCATGCCAGCAGCTATCGGATGCATACGAGCGTTCTGATGGTGAGTTTCCACCTCCGGACTTTGTGACGGGAGATGATGCCTCAGAATTGGCAATCATAATCCAGAGTCTAATGACATACCTAGGATGCATAGACAAGTTATAGCAAGAGGAGCCTAGAAGGGTTAAAAAACAATTCTAGGAGAGGGTGGTTTTGTTTCAACGGCAGGGTCGGTAACGGCCCTGCCGTTCTATGATTCAAGATGGATCAGACAATTTAGGCACGGTGCTAATTATCACAGATTTGAATCGCAAATAATCAGATTTGGCATCGATTACCGACAGGGGATTTCATCTTGACAGCCAATATCGAACCGGGTACGATACTCCGGAAATGGTCGGGAATGGTTACAATTTAGTGGTAAAAATCCCGCAAACATAGGCCAGTAGCCAAAAAACACACGATTCCTAATCCCTGTGTCGCCAGTTCGAGTCTGGCCGGGGGTACCAATGATTTCAAACACCTCCGTAGGGTAGGGCAGGTTAGCCTAATCTTTCTTATTTTTATTGTGTGATTCTCCCTTCGTCTCCATTGGGAAAATCCGAGCTGGTATATTGGAATAATGGAATACTGGAATGATGGGTCGAGAGGAATGAAAGAACTCAGTTCGCTGCGCTCACAATTGGCATAATGGATTATTGGTTTTATTCTCCAGCATCCCATCACTCCGTTCTTTCTTGTTTTGATACCCATCATTCCATGTGAATGGCATAAGCCCATTACGTTCAGGGCCCAATACAGTCCCCCAGGAAGTCAGGAAACTCCACAATGGATAATGCGATACCGATAAGGAAGCTCGCCATGGGGAACTGCCATGGACACTCTCGAAAGGGAAAACCATGAAAAAAAAGAGGAACGACAAGTGGTCTCCCTTAGATTAAGCGAGATCTTTTATTGACATAAGAAAACCAGGAAAGTAATTAGGGAGGCACGAAAAAAGCTCGCCCATATTTTTTCCAAGGTTTTTTTGAACTTTATTGTTTTTTAAGGACTATGCTGTCCCTCCTTTTTGATACTGTAAACTTATCCCCCTTTTTGAAACCAAGTTGATCTACTAGCAATTTATTACTAAGAAGGATGGTTCCCCTTTTGCCAATGGCCAACGGTCTTTTCCTGGTCTTTGCTTTTTTCATTTTACTCTCTGTCATAATGCCCTTTATCTTCCCTGCTTCAACTAAGGCATCGTAGTACATCCTCTTCAAAGAAGCTTTAGTTTGGATGCCCAGCTCCCTCATTATTTCCTTATCAGGTACACCTTTTTTAACCATGCCAATTAATTTTTTCTTGTTCATAACATCCTCCCATCAATAAGTTTTCCAGGCTTTTATACAACAAATTGTTTAATGTTGCAAGAAAAAATTAGGATTGAGAAATTAAAGGTCAAAGAAGGGGCTCTCGATGCCGAACAACGCCTTTTTCTCCAAGACAGTGATATTTCCTTCAAACCTGATATATTAGATGTGATTTCGTGTGAATGTTGGGCCGAGATTGGAATTATCGAGAGCCCGACTTGTTCCGGAGCCTATTCTTTTTGAAGAATAAAGAAATGGTTTCGTCCTTCTTTACGGACCGTTGGCCATTCTGAAGACTAAATTGTATTCGGCGGCGAGGCAATGAAATTTCGGATATAGTCACTACTGTTATGTGAAATTCGAGGTTCATTACGATGAAAAGGCAAGGGTTAATTCAAGCATTAACAAGCTTAGTAATAGTTTCCATTGTGGTAATTGGTGTTGTTTCCTTTACAATCTACGGAACCAAATTGGTTGGTCCAATAATAATCCTATCTGGTGCAGATATCGTATTTGGAACAATTGATACGGAAATTTTGGCAATTGCAGCATTAGTGGGAGCGAATTTCGCGGGGGTCCTTGGTGCAATTGTTGGCGGTTCAGTTGGGGACTCAATCACTGATGGATTTGCAGGATTATTTGAAGGAAGAATGGCAGAATACTTAAGAAAACTCGGGATCGAAGAGTCAAGAACTCCTCTCAGCTCTTCTATGGGGAAAATGAGTGGCTGCCTGATTGGAGTGGGAATAGTCTTAACATTTACTTGGAGTATACTGAGGATAAGCATTGAGCCAAGGTGATCCTCGAACTCCAGGTCGCTCCTTTCCTTCCCTCACCTTCGGTCAGTCACATAACAGCGCTTCAGGCCCATTTCCCTTTACATTTTTCAAAAAGTGAATTATTATAATTGGTGATATTGCTTTTCTGGTTACTCTGAGAAAGCGGGCGGGGGAAAAGGGGTGGGGAAATGAAAAGACCATTTATTCTCAGCTTCTTAGTCTTATCTTTCCTGCTCAGGGGTGCTTCTCCTGTATCGGCGATGAAGTGCGAAGTACCACCTTTCATCAGCCAAGTCGTTGAGCCCAACATTCTCATCGTCTTCGATAACTCGGGAAGCATGGCCTCCGCCATCTGGATCGACGGCTACGATCGGAGCATTGACCATTCCGCGAAGCGCCTCCCCGCCGTGGATGATCAAATCATCTTCGCCAAGACGGAGGGAGATTGCTATATCGACCACAACCGGGTCTCCTATAATTCCAGCCGTGGAAAGGTGAAGCTGAGATACAAGAAGGCCAAGCCCGGCTTGACCGAGCTCTGCTCGGGTGATCAATACTACACACAATGGAGCGAGACGGACGGCTACTTCTACTTTGATCGAGAAAAAGGAGTGTTTATCGAGAAAAAGGACTACGAATCGTGGAATCCAAAGCATATTAGGATCTTCTTACCCTACGCCACCTACAGCGTTAATCCCGGAAGTGATACCGGATCCTATACGACGTGGTATGACTATGACTACCTGAACTGGCTCTTTTACGACTCAACCCAGGCCGACCGAGATGCCCTCAAGCGACAGCACGATGTCCCCGACCAGCGTGCCCTGTTGACACGGATCGTGGTAGCCAAGCAAGTGGTGAAGGATCTGGTTGAAACCACTGAAGATGTCCGTTTTGGGTTCATGTCGTTCAACGGATCCCATGGTGGTAGCCTCGATGCCGAGGTTAGTTCCGATAAGAAACCGGTATTGGATGCCGTGGATAGTGTTTGGGCTACAGGCTCCACCCCTCTGGCGGAGACCCTAGAGGACGCGTGGGATTACTTTTCGGACGCGAGGGAAAGCCCCGTCCAGTGGTGGTGTCAGAAGAACTTCGTCATCCTCATGACCGACGGCTATCCCTCTCTTGATGCCGATGATCTGGGTCCCCTCAAGGGTGATTGGGACAATGACCACGGTGGAGGCAGTGAGGAGAACCTCTATCATGGCAATGGATCTGATTACCTGGATGACATTGCTTACTACATCTATCAGCATGATTTCCGTTCGGATTTAGAGGAAACACAGAACATCCACACCTATACCATCGGATTCACCGTGGTTAACTCCCTCCTCAAGGATGCGGCCTTCAATGGGAATGGTTTGGCTGGGCTTCAGGGCGAATGGGACGATCCCCAAAGCCCCCACTATCGACGGTATTTCTATACGGCAACGAATTACACGGAGTTGAAGGAAGCCCTCAGCGCCGCCATGAATGAAATCATCCACAAGATCTCATCGGGAACGGCGGTTTCGGTTGTATCAACCTCCCGTCAGACGAGCAACAAGTTCTTTCGAGCCAAGTTCCTCCCCGAGGAATGGAGGGGATATTTGGAGGCCTTCAAGCTCCCCTACAACCTGGGGGATAAGCCCATCTGGGATGCGGGATTCAAGCTGAAGGAGCGAGTCCCAGCCACTCGGTACATCTTTACCGCCATGGACGCCCAACCGGGGGCCCCGACTGAGATGCGCGAGAAGGTGCTCTTTACCGAGGCCAACAGCGAAACTCAAGATGCCGATAATCGGAAGTTATCCGAGCTCTTGGGGGCTGCCGATGATGCTGAGGCCAAGAAGATCATCCGCTACATCCGGGGCTCAAGCGAAAGCGACTATCGGGATAGAAATGGATGGAAGCTGGGGGATATTGCCTACTCAAGTCCCGTGGTATTTGGGAATAGGGTCTACCTAGGAGCGAACGATGGAATGCTTCATGCCCTCGATATCGATACCGGGGAAGAGGTCTGGGCCTTCATTCCCAACAACCTCCTGGGGAAGTTGAAGGATTTGGCCAGAAAGGACTACTGCCACGAATATTTCGTCGACCTCTCGCCCGTGATAGCTCGCATCCGAAAGGGTGCTGAGTTGAAGACCATCTTGATCTGCGGGGAGAGGGGAGGCGGGGACGCCTATTTCGCCCTCGATGTAACGGGTGACGCCCCCGTTCCCCTCTGGGAGTTCAGGGAGAAAGAATTGGGGGAGAGTTGGTCCGTTCCCTTCATTGGGAGGGTGAGGATAGGCGAAAGCGAGAGGAAATGGGTTGCCCTCTTCGGTTCGGGAGTCGAGAATAAGGGCCCCAAGGGGAACCTCTATGCCATCGACGTGGAGGAGGGAGAGATTATCGGCAGGGTGGCATTGAACGGCCCCCCGAGCGATCCGATAAACAGCCCCGTGGCCATAGATTCGGATGACAATGGTCTCTTGGACTTCATATACGCCGGCGATCTGGAAGGAAAGGTCTTCAAGGTCACCCTGGATTCGGATCCGGCGGCTTGGTCGAAGGGACTACTGTTCACGGCTTTACCCGCTCAGCCCATCTCCATACCCATTAGCCTGGCCTTTTATGATGCCAACCCGAATTATCTATTCGTCTATTTCGGTACGGGCAAGTATTTTACGATGGATGATAGGGTAGATACCACCACCCAGAGTTTCTATGCCGTCAAGGATAATGGGGCACCTGTTGCAAGGGGAAACTTGACCGACCAGACCAGTGGATGTGGATCAGCGGGGGAATCCCAGGGATGGTACATCGATTTTGTCGAGAATTCAGGGGAGAGGGTAACCGCCTCCCCCTTGGTTGCCGGTGGGATTGTATTTTTTACCACCTTTGAGCCCGACATCAAGGACCCCTGCAAAGCCGGGGGTATTGCCCGCCTCTACGCCGTTCAGTACGATACGGGATGTCCCCCCGAATCCCCGGTATTGGATGTCAACGGCGATGGGGTTGTGGATGAGGGCGATAAGATCGGCGGAGCCGTCCCCGGGAGCATTATCATAGGCCATGGGCTCCCCTCGGATATCATTTTCAACCCCGCAGACAATCAGATCATTATCCAAACCAGCGATACCAAGATCCACGCTATTACGGTGAAGTTATTGGGGGAGAGGATAAAGATCGATTCCTGGAGACAAGTCTTCCGTTAGGGAGAGTGTGCAGGGCTACCTGCGCTGTATAGGCTGTAATCCATGGTATGATTTCGTTTCTGTAAGTCGGGCTCGCGAATTCTATTTCACGAAGGGCTCTTTAAGCGCTCGATTCTATTCCTTACATCCAAAAAATCGCTATCCAGGTTGATCACCTGATTGTAAGCCTTAAAGGCTTCCCGCATCATACCGCTGCTCTCGTAAGCTAACCCCAGCCGATATTGCAACCTGATTACCTCTTCCCTGTTGAGTTTTTTCACATGAGAAGCATCGTTGAAATAATGGATGGCTTTATCGTATTCTTCCTTTTCCATAAAGCACATCCCCAACATCACCAGGCAATCGAACCTTTTCTCCTTATTCGCCGATGCGGTTTCGAATTCAGCAATGGCATGATCGATTAACTCCATCTCCTTATAGGCAATGCCCAGGTGGTAGTGCGTCTCGAAGTCCTTATCATCAGTTTCCTGAACAATTTCGGCTGGTGCGAGAGTAAGGGATTCATCGGTCCGCTCTTCTTGAGGGGGAGGGGTATGTTCCGGATGGGGTTCCTCGGCCATGGGAGGTAGTTCTATGATGGGGCCTTCCTTAGATTGGGTTGCAGCCTGAACCCTGTTCTGTTCAATCTTCTCCAATGCCTCCAAGGCAACGTGATCATCGGGCTGGATTTTCAGGATATTATGATATTGTAATCGAGCACTGCCTACTAGGTTCTCCCTTAAATAGAGATTTGCTAACTTATGGTAGACATCGACCAAGTGTTGATCCAGATACAGTATCTTTTTGTAGATAGCCGTAGCCCTAAAATTGAGGTCGTCATTCTCATATTGCTGGGCGGCTTTCATATATTCGTCAATGGCGTTATCCTTGTGTCCATTTTTGAGGTACAAGTCACCCAATTTAAGGCGAACCCGTATATTCTTGGGGTCGCCATCAAGGATTTTCCGGTATTCTTTAATCGCCTTTTTGTGTTGCCCCTTCTTGATGTATTTTTGAGCGATATCGAAGAAGTATTCTTTCGATGAGTTCAAGTGCTTCAACCAAAAGAGAGGTTCTTATTATAACAATTTATTACATAAAGGTCTGATAAAAGTCAAGGCGGAAAAAACCGAGGCTCGGAGAGCAAGTGGATTATTTCCGAACTTTTCGACCCACCTAAAATGAACAAATTTTGTCCACATGGCCGAAAATTGTCCATCACTTTAAACATTATTCCTTTAAGAGTAGATAGATCGGAGAAGGAAATTAAAGTTAATTATTAAGTTATAAAGTTAATCTTCGGTTATTTCAATAATATTTATGAATCAACTTTTTACCCCCTATCCCTTATTTTTACTATATGCAAATGATTGGCTTGAAATAGTTCATCTTGGCCTGCGGTAAAAAGTGGCTAAAAATTGACCATCTCTCTTACCATATGGGCCTTTTTTGATAACCCGATTATTCATCAATGTATTTCTAATAAGAAAAATGTAATAATATAAAGAGTTTAGATTGTTTTTTTTAAAAGACAATATTTGGCATTTATTTTGCTAAACAATTTTATTCGAGAGGTTATTATCGATGAAAGAGAAGCTCAAGGAAATCAATTCCCTGAAAGGAGTTTGGGGTTACTTGCTTTGTGATAATATGGGGAAAATACTGGAGAGGGAGATCCCCATCGTCTTTATGAAACATCTGGCACTGATGGGAAAGGAGGTAACCCAGGTCATTGGGCTCCTGGAAAACTTGAACAGGAATCCGGAGAAGGTAGAGCTTCTCTTTGAAGATGGAAGAGTGATGATAATGAGCCTGAAGAACCTTACCTTGGTGGTCTTTTGCGATCCAAACGTAGACATCCCCGTGCTGAAATCGAAGATGAATGTTGTCATATCCGAGTTAATGGGGGATTCGAAAATGCAGGAACTGCTTCAAAAGGGAGAATGGAGGAGGAGAAGGTTACTCCAGAAGGAGTATTTGATTCAGGAATACCAGGAGATCCTCGATCAATTGGTACCCGAGGATATGAATTCATCCACTTCAGCCTAATTCATATGAGGGGACGCCAAGAAGGCAACTGATCAAGGAAGGAGGATAAGGTTCCAGAGGAGCATGCTTGAAAAACTGTGCAATATCTAAAATCTGCTTCATTCAACAATAAGGAGGGAGGGGTATGGCGGAAAGGAGGAGGAAGGGAATTAGCCTGTTGACCAAGTTGACCATCGGAATGCTGATCCCCCTCATCATATCATTTGTTGCGTTCGGCGTGATTGGATACTTTTCTATCTTTCAGATTAAGACCATAGCCACAAAGGAAGGCGTCCGATTCCTGAACGATTTAGGGGAGGAGATAATCAAGCAGAAGGCCCTGGATGTTGCCAAACAGGTCGAGATATTCATTAAATCTCATCCTCATTTCAGCAAAGGGGAATTCTATGATTCTCCCGCCCTCAAGGCCATAGCCGTACAAAGGGTGGGAGTGGGCAAAACGGGATATACATCCGTCCACGACGACAAGGCCATCAGCCGTTTTAACAAAATCTCTAAGGTTGTCGGGAGGAATCTCCTCATATTATCCGAAAAGCTTCCAGAGCCGGAATACCGGTCTATCATAATGGCCAGTTTGAAGGGAAGAGCTGAAGGTTACTACAACTGGAAGGATGCCGATGGGGTGAGGAGGCGTAAGTACGTGTTCTGCGCTCCCATAGGAGGAACAGACTTAGTGGTGACGGCTACCACCTCTATCGATGAATTCTCCAGGCCAGCTAAGATGATCGAGCAGCGTATTATGGACAAGGCTGAAAGTACAAAATTCCAATTTATTCTGGTGGTAGGCGTATCCATTATCATGTTCATTTTACTCACCTCCATGTATTCGAGGACTATTGTTAATTCCATCATATACCTGACCAATGTAGCCGACCGGATTAGCCTGGGGGATTTGGACACCAAGATCGAGGTACATTCCAGCGATGAGGTTGGTATGCTGACCGAATCTTTCGATAGAATGCAGGAGAGCTTAAAGGCTGCTATAGAGCGATTGAGGAGAAAGCGCAATTTCGGGTGAGTTTCGGCTGAGACTAAATGGGAATGGGAACATGACAAAGGAGTTGAAGAAAGTACTCATAGTGGACGACGAGGAGACCCTCACGTGGAGTATGGCTAAAAGCCTTTCGAGAGACAGGGATAAATACGGGGTAGAGATCGCTAATAATGGAAAAGAGGCCCTCGATGTTCTGAGTAAAATGCCCATTGACCTGGTTATTTCGGACATTCGGATGCCGGATATCAATGGCCTGGATCTGTTGGTTCAAATTAAGAGGGATTTTCCGAAAACTAAGGTGATCATCATGACGGCCTATGGGTCTTCGGATGTACAAAAGGAGGCTAGTAAAAGGGGATCCCTCCATTACATAGAAAAACCTTTTGAAATCAATGAAATCAGAAAATTAATCTTAAATCTCATCAAGGAAAGGAGAGGATTCGAGGGAAAGCTTTTCGATCTCCAATTGACCGATATCGTTCAAATGAATTGTCTCGGCCGAGTAACGACCTCGCTGGTCATTACGAAAGACGATCAAAGGGGGGAGATTTACTTCAATGACGGGGAGATTGTCCATGCCCAATGTGATGATATAGAGGGGGAAAAGGCCTTCTACACCATCCTTGGATGGCAGGAAGGGAAATTTGTATCCAATATCGGAGTCGTTTCACCTCGTGAGACCATTTCCTCGACCTGGGAACACTTGCTGGTGGAAGGAATGAAGAGGAAAGACGAGGAAGGGGTGGCAAATTCGGAAATTGAAAAGGCGGAAAAGCCGAGGAGAAAAGAAACCCCGGCAAGCCAAGTGGATAAGATGTTTGACCATTTGGAAAAAGGAGGAGAAGAACCGGAGAAAGTGGACCTATCCCATCAAATGTGCAAGCTGATTATGAAGATCCCGGAATGCGAAGGTGTGATAGTCGCTTCCAAAAGCGGGAAGGTAAAAGCCTTCGAATCAATGACCGAAATAGAAGAGGAAGGGGTATTGATCGCTTTCCTTGGGTTATTTGGGGAGAGGGTGGGAAACTTCTTCAGGATGGGTAAGCTTAATCGAGTACTCTACGGAAATGCCCCGCAGGAGAAGATGATCTTTAAATACGGGGCCAACTATTGCGAAATCGCATTGAAAAAAGGGGCTCATTTCGACCGCTTCCTCGCTTCATTGAAAAGGACGCTGGGTAATATTGGACAGGGGAAAGGATAAAGGATATGATCTTTCCAAAAGGAGAAGTGGTACACAAGCATTTGAGCACCTCATATACAAACCTCAATGGTCTGCTTCTTTCACTGAAGTCGGAGGATTTCAGCGGGTATGTTAAAATCGGCTTTTTGGATTATGAAGCACTCCTCTTTATGGATTCGGGGGATATAATCAATGCCATCGAGCAGATGGGCGACAGAAAGAGAATCGGGCAGCGAGCCATCACCAATATTATATCCAAAGCAAAAGAGCAGGATGGCGTGATTAGCGTATATCATCTCTCCCCTGAAATGGTCACAGTTTTAGCCAGCACACTGAAACGCGAGATCCTCTACAAAGATCTTTCCACGGATTTCACGAGTCTGCAACGATTAATAGATAGATTAAGCGGCCAAAGACATACGGGGTATATCGAAATAGCCTTAAAGAATGGCAAAGGGAGTGGGGTGATCTTTTTTCAAGAGGGGGAGCCCATCGAAACGATCCTTACCGCGAAGGACGGGAATCTCATTTCGGGAAGGAACCTTCTCAGCCGGATCTTGGAAGAGGCTCAGGGGGCCGGAGTGGTTTTCCATGTCTACCGGGCTGATCTCCCCACATCTTCGGAAAACATGGGAGAGGTCATTGAAGGGGGTGACCTCCAAGACTTGCTGAAGGTACTTCAAGATACCATCTCCACCATGGAGACGGTTGTGGATGGATTGACCAAGAAGGGAACCTTCAGTTTCGAGTTGAAAAGGGCAATGGTAGAGAAGTCCAATGAGTATCCTTTTTTAGATCCATTCGCCGCGGAGTTCAAGTATGAAGACGGAAAAATCGTCTTTACGGGGAATACGGATATCCACGAGTTGACGAAGGGATTGGGGGAATGCTTGGGACTAACGATAGAAGCCCTCTCAAATAAGTTTTCCAAAAAAAAGATATTGGATCAGGTAAAGGGGGAACTGGATCAGATTAGGGTAGACTTTAGAAAAGAGATAAAGAAATTCAACCTTGAGACAGCTATGCCCGAGATTTTCGGGAACCACTTTGCCAAGAAAAGATGAATATTATTCTCTCCGGTAAGGACATAGCAAAGATCGATATGTGTCTGAGCAAGATGGTGGCGAGTTCAGCAGCGCATTGCGTATTCCTGATCGACAGATCCGGTCAATTAATTGCACATAGTGGCAATCCCTCAACGGTGGACGTTGCGGCGTTGTCGGCCCTGACGGCAGCCAACTTCGGGGCAACCGCGGAAATTGCAAAGCTTCTCGGTGAAGAGGAGTTCAACCTCCTTTTTCACAAGGGAAATAGGGAAAATATCTATTTTTCGGGGGTGGGTGAACACCTCATCGTGGTAACTATCTTCGATAATAAGACCTCCCTTGGATTGGTGCGGTTGAGGGTAAACAAGGTTGCCGACGAACTCTTAGAGATCTTTTCCTTGATTTTCGAAAGATCCAAATATATGAACTCCGAGTGATCGAGTATGCCGTTTATCAATTTCAGTAAAGATGAGATCCAATGTAAAATCGTCTATTATGGCGCTGGCTTCTGCGGTAAGACCACCAACTTGCAGTATATCTACAACACGACTTCAAACAAGATCACGGGGAAAATGGTCTCCATCGACACGAAAGGGGGAGATCGAACCATCTTCTTCGACTTTCTCTCCCTCAATCTTGGCAAGATTAGGGGCTTCGACATCAGGGTACAGCTCTATACGGTTCCGGGACAGGTTCACTACGATGCCACGAGAAAACTGGTATTAAAAGGGGTGGATGGGGTAGTATTCGTCGCGGATTCCCTCAAGGTACAGCGAAAGAAGAATATCGAGAGCTTGATCAACTTGGCCAAGAATTTGGCCGAAAAGAGGTTGAGCATTAGAACCGTCCCTTTGGTCATACAGTACAATAAGCGGGATTTAGGCGGTACCGACTCCGAGCTTCTTCCCGTGGAGATCCTCGAAAAGGATTTAAATTCGATGCTTAAGGTTCCGACGGTTGAGGCCAGTGCTTTGAAAGGGTTCGGGGTTTTCGAGACATTGAGGGAAATCAGTAAATTAGTTGTAAAGGATGTAAGTCGAAAGGTTCTCTCCATGGATCGACGTTAAGCGGCCCCTGTGAAGACCTTCTTTGGATAGGGCTGGGTTTTTATGAAAAAAGACGGTACTGAAGATCTGGATGAAGAGATCGAATCGGCGGTGGATTCCCTCTTCGTGGAAAAGGGTGTTGATGAATGGACTGGGCCGGCGGGAAGGAAAGGAGGCTTTCCCTTACAGGCCGAACCCATTCCCGACATTTCCCCTGAAGTTATGGAGGAGTCCCTTGAGAAGGACGAACTTCGAGAGATCGCGCCGGAGGCAGAACCCGTAAAGGAAGAGATGGCAATCGCCCCAGAGGCCGAACCCATCGAAAAACCTCTAAAAGAGGAGAAGCTGCCCAAGGGTGTAGAAACTTTAGAGGTGGAACTCCTTTCCCTGGAGTGGGAATTCGATAGCGAGGTCCTCAAGAAAATTATTGCTGCTCTGGGGGGATTGAAAGCCGCCTACAGGGATGACGATTCCCTTTTGAAGGTTATCAATATGATGGGCAAGGTCTCTCTCTACCTGCTCAATGATGAAAAGAGCATTACACCGGAAGCCCTGAGGTTCTTGCAGGATGGAAAGGAAGTCATAAAATTTTTGACAACGGAGAAAGAGGAACAGACCATATTCAAGAACTTAGTGGTTGCAGGCATCAATTCCCACTTTCAACTTTTGGGACTAGAGGGCGGGGAAAGAAAGGACAAGGTTCGAGACAAGATATTTCAGAAGCTCTGTTCAGATTTGGAAAGAGATCGGATGAGGTTATGCGAAGGGGAAAACCGATTGGGGAGAGCCCTTCACCAATTCAAGGGGATGAAGGAGGAGCTCATATTCGATGACGGGATAATGGGATTATCGGATGAATTGGAGAGAATCCAGGGTTACCTCAGGACTTGCTTCAAGGGTTTGGGCGACATTTCTGAGCAGTTTCAGAGGGAAGTGTTCGGACAAAGGTTATATGGGGTAGAGAGGGTTTTGTTCGTTGAGACGCAAAATCGGATGTTTGGTATCCCCAGCGACTCCGTGATTAAATCCTATACCCTTTCCGACGATTACACCAAGAACATCGCCTTCCAGGATTCCATTACGCTTAAGGGGAAAAGAATCCCCTTGATTAAACTACACGAGGTATTCAACCTCGCTACGACGGGGGCCAAGAGGCCCCAGGGGATTGTCCTGGTAGGGGAGAGGGATCAAATTATTGCCATTTTGGTGGATAGGGTATTGAGGAATAAGAGCCTGTTCCTAAAGACCGCGGAGCAGGAGGGAAAGGGGTTAAAATATATAGCGGCCATATCGCATCTGGAGAGTGGTAAAATGGTTTACATCCTGAACATAGAGCGATTAAAGGCTCGCGTTCAGACCTGATTGTTGATCGGCAAAGGCCGCTAGAAGTGATTGAATAGATATGGCAGCACGACAGTCCACAGAGTCATTGAAGGAAAATGTTAATCAGGGCAATGAATTAAAGGCCATGGAGCTGGATGTGCAGAGGTTGAAGGAGGAGGTTCAGCAGCTCAGGGCTTTTGCCGAAAGCCTCATCCAAAGTATTAGCAGTGGCCTCATTCTCGTAAATACAAAGGAGCGGATTACCTATTTCAACAGAGCGGCGGAGAAAATCCTGGGATACTCAAACAAAGAGGTTATCGGAAAACCCTTTACCCTATTTTCGTTGAGGGAGAAAAAGCAGACCATGCCCACCCCCTTTAAGGATCACTATGAAATGGATTCCAGAAGGGAGGGCATCATCTTAAGAAAGGACAAGGTTGAGATTCCCATTGGGTTCAATATTACCGACCACTTGAATTCGCGAGGAGGAAGAATCGGGAAGATCATAAGTTTCAGGGACATGACTAATGTCCTCAAACTCCAGGAGGAGATTCTCCGCATGGATCGATTGGTATCCTTGGGGGAACTCTCATCGGGAATCGCCCACGAGATCAGGAATCCCTTGGCCGGGATAAAAACCACGGCCCAAGCACTGGGTGAGGAGATGGACCAAGATGACCCAAAGAGGGAGTATCTCAATCGGATCACCATGGAAATCGATCGACTGAACGATCTACTAAAAACCTTCTTCTCCTTCGCTAAGCCTCAGAAATTGAACCCGGTGGTCTGTAATATCAGAGACATCGTAAATGAGATCATTCCACTTCTCATTAAAGATATCGCCAATAGGGGCATCAATTTTACCGAGGAATACGCCCCCGACTTACCAAAGGTCAGAGTGGACTTCAGTCAGATGCACCAAGTATTTTTGAATCTTTTCCTGAACGCAATCCAGGCGATGCCAAATGGCGGCGAATTGAAAATCAAAGCAGAGTCCATCGCGGTGGCCCCATTAGTCAATCCCGGTAAGGATTACGTTCAAATATCAATTTCCGATACGGGGAAAGGAATTTCGACCCATGGTATTAACAAGATTTTCGATCCATTTTTCACCACTCGATCCAAGGGAATCGGTTTAGGGCTCTCCATCACGTATCAAATCATCAAGAAGCATGGAGGGAGCGTAAAGGTTGAAAGCAAAGTGGATAAGGGAACAACCTTCATTCTTACACTACCGAAATAGCCTGATTAGGGGAGAAGATGAAACCGGCCATATTAGTTGTGGATGATGATGAGGTCATGCGGCAAACGCTCTCCGATGTCCTCAAAAAAAGAGGGTATACGGTCTCTACCGCGGAGACAGGGGGACAGACGATATCTTCTATTAAGAAACAGTTATTTGACTTGATTTTGCTGGATATCCGACTTCCCGATATGGATGGGCTCGATGTTCTAAAAGGCATAAAGGAGATTGAAAGCGACCTCATGGTTATCGTGATGACCGCCTATTCCGATGTCCAAACCGCAGTCACGGCAATGAAGTCGGGGGCTTATGATTATATCGATAAGCCTTTTGAGCTGGAAGAGCTGAAAATCCTTATCCAAAAGGCTCTGGAGACGCAGAACCTAAAAAATGAAATCCGCCAGTTACGGCGGCAGGGGAAGGAAAAATATCAAGGTATCGAAATTTATGGGAATAGCCCCCTTATAAACAATGTAATGGAGCTGATCGAGATGATCAGCCAAACCCCGAGGACATCCGTCTTGATCCAGGGGGAGAGCGGGACGGGAAAGGAATTGGCCGCAAATGCCATTCATTACCGGAGCAAGAGGGTCAACAAGCCGCTGATGAAGATCAATTGCAGCGCAATCCCGGAAAATTTGCTAGAGACCGAGCTCTTCGGTTACGAAAAGGGGGCCTTCACCGATGCCAAGGGAACGAAAAAAGGCCTGTTTGAACTGACCAATGGTGGAACGATTTTCCTGGACGAAATCGCTGAGATGAAGTCCTACCTCCAAACAAAGCTTTTGAGAGTATTGGAAAGCCAAAACTTCATGAGGGTGGGAGGAGAAAGGGAGATCAGCGTTGATGTCCGAATTATAGCCGCCACCAACAAAAACTTATCAGCCTTGGTCAACGCGGGACAGTTCAGGAAGGACCTGTATTACCGCTTGAAGGTCATGGTCATTGAAATGCCGCCCCTCAGGGAGAGAAGGGAAGATATCCTACTTTTGGCGAACCTGTTTATTGAGGAAAATAATAAAGAATTGGGAAAGAACGTAACGGGAATATCGGAGGCGGCAAGGGAGTATTTGTTTAATTATCAGTGGCCTGGAAACGTAAGGGAATTGAAAAATATCATCGAGCGGGGAATGATCTTATCCAATGGCAATGAGATACTTCCCGATCACTTGCCCATTGAGCTGAGGAGGGGTCAAATGGACGGTGTCGAAGATCGGACATCAGATACCGAGGACCTCGCCCTAGAGACTGTCGAGAAAAAACATATAAAAGATGTTTTGATGATGATGGATGGGAATAAATCGAAGGCCGCGAGGATGCTGGGGATTTCTCGATCCACCCTGAGGGAGAAACTGAAGAAATATTCTACCGCTGCGGCTTAGCGCTTCAACTCGCAAGTTCGGTTACCGATTTTTTGTATTGGGGTTGCCGAAAGAGGCGTGATTTTCTCCCAGAGGGGACTGAGCCCAAATGGGAAAGGAGTAAACCCATGTTATTTTCAAGGAAAGGCAACGTGCTCGGCTTAGATATCGGCTCCAGTTCCATAAAGTTGCTGGAACTGGCAGAGATGAAGGGGGGCTATCAGTTGAGGAACTTCGGAATTGCTCCTTTACCCCCAGAGGGCATCGTCGATGGAGCCCTCATGGATTCGGTAACCATAGTTGAATCCATCAGAGGCTTGACAAGCGCTTTGCGGATAAAGACCAAAGATGTGGTGACTTCAGTATCGGGTCATTCCGTAATCGTCAAGAAGATTAACATCCCTGTGATGACGGAGGATGAACTGGAGGAATCTATCCAATGGGAAGCGGAGCGCTATATCCCCTTTGACATCAATGACGTAAACATGGATTTTCAAATCCTTGGTCCCACCGAGGGGAACGAGGAGTTGATGGAGATCGTATTGGTGGCGGCAAAAAAGGACATCATCAATGACTATCTGTCCGTGATCATCGAGGCAGGCTTCAATCCCGTTATCGTTGATATTGATTCCTTTGCCATCGAAAATATGTTCGAGGCGAATTACGCCGTAACTCGGGATGAGGTTACTGCCCTCGCCAATATCGGGGCGAGCGTAACGAATATCAATATTCTGAAAAGAGGGGTCTCTTCCTTCACCAGGGACATATTTACCGGTGGAAACTCCATTACCGAGGAGATTCAAAGGCAACTCAATGTGGACTTCGATGAAGCCGAATCCCTGAAATTGGGCAATCGAATGGATGAAGCAAGTCAAAAGGTCGTACAAGAGGTCCTGAATTCGGCCTTAAATTCCCTGGCTACCGAGATTGCCAAGTCGTTGGACTTCTTCCGCTCCACGAGCTCCCAGGAAAAAGTCGATAAACTCTTTTTGAGCGGAGGCTGCGCGAAGATAAATGGTATTGAAAACGTCATCGAACAACAGGCTGGCATCCCGGTCGAGATCGCCAATCCCTTCAAGGAGATAGACTGTTCCAAGAGGGATTTGGACGTTGACTATCTCAAGGAAATGGAACCAATTATGGCCGTCAGTGTCGGCCTAGCCTTAAGGAGGGTAGGGGACAAATGATTCGAATTAATTTGTTGATGGCAAGGGCTGGTAGGAGGAAGATGGGCCTCCGCAAGGAGATCTCCATTTTCGTCTTCGTCGTGGTAGTGCTCTTTTTGATCATCGGACTCTTTCAATGGGTATACGTGAACCAGTCGAAGGGCCTCCAGGATGAGATCGACGACAAGAAGGATAAGTTGGAGGAGCTGCGGGCTCTGAAAAAACAGATCGGGAAGTACAAGGCGAACATAAAGCTTCTTGAGAGGAAATTGGACATCATCACCGAACTAAAGAAGAATAAAGCGATGCCGGTCCGGATTTTGGATGAATTGACCACCAACATACCGGATAAGATATCTCTTCGCTCGTTGAAGAAACAGGGAGCTACATTGGAATTGAGCGGGTGGGCGCTGGACGATGAGGTGATCGCCAATTTCATGACCAATCTTCAACGCTCGAGATATTTCCGCGGCGTCGAATTGGTCGTTACCGAGCGGTTCAAGCCTCAGGGGGCCGAGGTTAACATCAAGAAGTTTACCGTCACCAGCACCGTTGTACAGTGAAGGGGGATGTCATGGCCGTTTCTATGGATTCCATCGCCAAGTTACCCACATCGAAGAAGATCCTCATCCTACTAGCTTTCGTAGTCGTTATTTCAGGCCTCTACGCCTATCTCCTCTTTCTCCCCCAGCAGCAGAAGTTGGATGGCTTGAGGCAGGAGCTGGGAAAATTAAATAAGGAGTTACAGGAGACCGATGCCGTCAAACGAGAGCTGGCTAAATTCCGGAAAGAGGACGAGGCCCTACAGAGGAAGCTCGCCCTGGCCCTGGCTCAGCTTCCCAACAAAAAGGAGATTCCAACACTCCTCCGCAATATCTCAAGCCTGGGGAAAGGGTCGGGGTTGGAATTTCTCCTTTTCAAACCAAAACCCGAAGAACGCGTCGGAACAACACCCAAACCGACCGATAAACAAAAACCCGGAGCATCCGGCAAGCCAAAACCTGAGGAACCCCAGGAATTCTATGCCCGGGTTCCCTTGGAGTTGACCATGTTGGGGAGTTATCACAACGTCGCAGTCTTTTTCGATAAGATCAGCAAACTTGACAGAATCATCAACATCCTCAACTTCTCCATGGGAGATATAGAGGAAAGGGGAGACGAGATGGTGGTGAAAACTCAATGCCTAGCCACCACATTTCGTTTTCTCGAAACCGAGGAGGAGGGCAGTGAAAAGAAAACGAAAACTAAGGGCGGGAAATAGGGTAATAGGAGGATACTACCTCAAAACCCTCTTTGTAGTGGGCATTTCCCTTCTCCTCATGTGGGGTTGCGAGGGTGGATCGAAACCCGCTAAACCGACCGTGGTAAAGAGGCAGCGACGCCAAAGGCCACCGGTACAAGAGAAAGAGGAGAAGGTGATTGAGGAAGAAAAGGAGCCCTCTTATACCTATAACCCGGTGGGCAAACGAGACCCCTTTAAGCCCTTTATAACCCTGGGACCCAAGAGACCGACCCCCACAGCTCGCCTTACCCCCCTTCAACGATATGATGTGAGCGAATTGAGGTTAGTGGGAATTTTGAAGGGACCGGCGGGATATCGGGCCTTAGTGGAAGACGCCAGCGGAAAGGGATTTATTATCACTAGGGGAACCCTCATTGGCCGTGAAAACGGCTTCGTTAAAGAGATCCACGATGATCGGGTAATCGTCAAACAAACCTATAAGGATATATTCGGTCAGATCAAAAAGAGAGAGATTTCCATACGTATGAGAAAGCCTGAGGAAGGGGGAGTAAAATGAAACATTCATTCTCTAAGAAGCTAGTTCGATGGGTTTGCACCGTGGGCCTCATTTTCTCCATCTACGCTCTCGGCAGTTGTGCTCGTGGACCCACAAAACCGATGGCACCGGAGACAATGGAGGGCCCGCCTATCAGGATTAAGGAGATCAGTTTCCGTGAGGAGCCCAATTACACCCGTGTCATAGTAGAGGGATCCGAACCCCTCAAATATACCTTCTTTAAGCTGCTGACGGACCCCCTCAGGATCGCCATCGATGTTCCCAACGGTGAATTTGAGGATATCCCCGTTCCCATCGAGGTGAACAACGGCACACTAACCCAGATCGACATCGGTCAATTTGAGGGCAAGGGGAGGATTGAGATCGGTTTGACCCAGACGGTCAACTACAACATCACCAAAGTCGAGAAGAGGCTCTTTGTGGATGTGGAGCGAGCGGGAGTGCCAAAGGAGGAAAAGGAGATGGTTGAGGTTGCTGAGGAGAAGATTCCTCCAGAGGCCCTAAAGATAAAGGAGAAGGCGGAAAAGATCACCCAAATCCTCGTAGATAAGGAGGATAAGGCGGTCCACGTGACCTTGATCGCGGACGGAAAGATAGGGAATTATAACTCCTTTAAGCTGGGAGACCCTCCGCGCCTGGTGATCGATATCTGGAATGTTGAAAAAGGATATCCGAATACCTTGATCCGAGTTGATCACCCCCTCCTGAAGAGGGTTCGACTGGGAAGACACCCCAAGAAGACCCGTTTCGTCTTCGATTCAGCTCGACCCCAAATCCCAAAGTTTAAGATCGAAAGAGCTGACAACCGTTTGGTTGTCTCCTTTGGTTTAACAGAGGAGAGTCCTCCAAAGGTTGAGAGATTGGGGACGTTGACCGGAATCGATTTCAAACAGATGGACCACAAATCGAGGATCATCGTCTCCACCTCTGATGCGGCCACCTACGATGTCTTCAAAATATCGGAAAAGGCGGTGGCCCTGGACCTGAAGAAGATGAAAGCTCCGAAAAGACTGAAGAGGGGAGTGGATACCAAGGCTTTTGACAGCGCCGTTGATTATATCAGCCTCTACAATGTGAAATCGGAGACCTCCCGAGATGTGAGGATCATCGTTCGCCTCAGGGAAGGGGTGGATTTCGAGGCGATCCAGGAGGGTAAAAGAATCTACCTGGATTTTGAGAAGCCCGCGCAACCCATTATCCCCGGACAAGCGGAAAAGTCGGCCGAAGCCCCTGAATTACAGGCACCTGAGACCGAGGTGACCGAAAGCGAGGAGGTAAAACCGGAATTTAAGATGGCCAAGGCCGAAACCGCCGAAAGTACAGGGGAATCCTCCGAGAAACCCCAGGTTGTCGAAAGGGGAAAGATTTCTCAGGAAGGCCCAAAAGCCGCAAAGGAGGTCCCTGCTCCCACTGAAAAAGTGGCCGAAAAAGAGGCTGCTGCCCTCGCGGAAAAAGAAGCCCAAAAAGAGCAGGTCCCTCCGGAGCCCTTGAGGGAAAAGGAGAGCATCCTGGAGACGCTGGCGACCCAGAAGCGGTACACGGGGAGAAAACTGTCCCTGGATTTCAAGGACGCGGATATCAACAATATCCTGAGATTGATCGCCGAGGTGAGCGATCTCAACATCATCGCCGCTGAAGATGTAAAGGGTAAGGTTACCATACGTCTCGTCGACGTCCCGTGGGATCAAGCCTTGGATATCATTTTACAATCCAACGATTTGGGCAAGGTGAGGATCGGTAACGTGATCCGGGTGGCCCCCATCGACAAATTGAAAAAGGAAGAGGAAGATGCGTTAGCCGCCCGGAGGGCCAAGGAGAAACTGGAGGATTTGAGCACGGAGCTCATCACCGTGAACTACGCCACGGCCAAGAAGCTAGAACCCCAGGTCAAGGATATACTGACAGACCGAGGGATCGTTGCCGTGGATGAGCGCACCAACGTGCTTATCGTTAAGGATATCAAGTCCGCCATCGAGGAGGCGAAGGACTTGGTCGCATCCCTGGATACTAAAACCCCCCAGGTATTGATCGAGGCCAGGATCGTCGAAGCCTCCGCCGATTTTACCAGGGAGCTCGGGGTGAAATGGGGGGGGAGCGCCACAAAGGTACACGGAACCACGGCTAATCCCAAGGGGACATCAACTCTCTCAGGAGCGCTCCTGGGAACCGATAGCGTGATCAACCTCCCCGTGGATGCCCCCGGGGGGGCCATCAGTTTCGGGTGGCTATCGGATGTTGCGGGATTGACAAAGTTAGATATTGAACTCCAGGCCCTGGAGGATTCGGGCGGAGGCAAGGTCATATCAAGCCCCAGGATCGCCACCCTGGATAACACGGAGGCCTACATTGAACGCGGAGATAGGATCCCCTATCTGAAGGTAACCGAAGAGGGCACGGTGACGACGGAGTTCATCGAGGCAAACCTGAAACTGACCGTAACCCCCCACGTAACTAACGATGGAAACGTCAAGCTGAAGATCAAGGCCTCCAATGATGAGCCGGATTTCGATCGGACGGTTCAGGGCGTTCCCACCATTAAGAAGAAGGAAGCCGTAACCGAAGTCCTGGTCAAGGACAACGACATCATCGTCATCGCGGGGGCTTACGACATCGATGAGGGGCAATCTCAAAGGGGAATTCCCCTCTTTTCGAGAATCCCCATTTTCGGATGGCTCTTTAAGTATGAAAAGAAGAGCTTTGTGAAGGAGGATCTTATTATCTTCATCTCTCCCAAGGTCTTGAAGGATTGGGTGTAGGTGCTTCATGGAGATTTTCCGTTTCGATAGGAACAATTGAGGCAAAGGGATAGAGGATTTATCCTGAGAAACCCTGGAATGTTTGCTCAAGCGATCTATCCTGATCTATCCTGGAAACCGGGGTGAGCGGGCGAAGATATCCCTCAGTTCTCAGTGCTCGCAGCGTGAATATAGACACTGTGGAGTGAACAAGGGGAGGAGTCCCGAAAGTACGATGCCCTCTTTTTTTCAAAAATTCCCTCCATAATTATTGCTCATCTCTGCTCAATGTCCTCAATTCCCACGTGACCGATGTCCTCCCAACAAAGGCCTGTTGTCCCAATGAAGAGCCGATAATCCCATTCCTCCTGGAGGGGTAAGAGGGTAAATGCCCCGTGATCTTTTTTGAGTCTTGAGGGTAATTGGCCTGCAAGAATCGGAATGGGCGGAATACCAGTCAGCACAATCATGGAGGATGGGCAGGCAATTTGTTACAATTTGCAAGTATAGGGGACCCTGATACGAGCAATGGCCGTCCCCATGCTGGTTTTGAATCATTTGCGCGAGTGATGACACCACCAACACGGAGAAGGAAACGGAAGGCCTATGGACGGTTTCTTTGGAAGGCTTCTTCGTATTGATCTGAGCAGCCAATCTTGGGCGTGGGAAACGGTCCCTGGGGACGTCATAGAGGACTACCTGGGGGGAAAGGGAATGGGAACCCTTTTCCTTACTCAGGAAACCCCTCCAGGGATTGACTCGAACGACCCGAAGAATCCCATCATCTTTTCGAACGGATGCTTTGTTGACCTCCCAATTTACGGTTCCAGCCGCTATGGGATCTTTACCAAATCGGCCCAGACGAGAGGGTATCTCGAATGCTATGGCGGTGGAAGGACAGCGGTTCTCCTTTCTCGAACGGGAAATGATGCTATCATCATACAGGGGAAATCCGTAGATCCCGTCTTCCTCGAGATCTCCCATGACGGGGTTTTTTTTCGAGACGGATCGTCCCTCTGGGGCCTTTCCACAGGTGAAAGCCTGAAAAGGATGCTTACGGTCGTGGGAAAGCCACAGGCCTCCGCTCTTGTTATCGGCCCCGCGGGAGAAGCAGGGGTGAAGTTTGCCATGGTAATCAACGAAGGAGGACATTCCTTTGGGCGGGGAGGTCTTGGGGCCGTTTGGGGTTCAAAGAGGCTGAAAGGAGTCGTCTTGCACGGGACGAAACATCGTAATCCTGCTGATCTTTCGAAGTTGAAAGCCATTCACGAGAAGATGAAAAACCAAGGGAAGGGAAAGGAATTGACCCGCATGTTTCGCATGTACGGTTCACCCATGATGGTGGGGATCATGAACACCTTGGGGGCGTTTCCCACGCGCTATTGGGAAGAGGGGACCGTTCAAGGATGGGAACGTCTCACGGCCGAACACCTCAGGGAAACCTGCCAGGTAAGGTCAGTCTCCTGTCCCCATTGCTTTCTGGCCTGCGGAAAGCGAACGATAGTGAGGAAAGGTCCCTACAAGGGACTCACGGTACCGGGTCCTAATTATCAGACGGTCGCAGCTTTTGGCGGTCTCTGTCTTATTAGTTCTCTGGAGGAAATCCTCCATCTGAATGACTTGTGTAATCGACTTGGGCTGGATACGGTGAGCGCTGGAAATGTAGTAGCCTTCGCCATGAAAGCCTCGCAAAACGGAAGACTGGATCTTGACCTTCCTTTCGGCGACACGGAACATACTCGGCAGATACTCAAGAGGATTGCTTATCGCGATGGTCTCGGTGGAATCCTGGCAGAGGGAGTTCGAGAGGCTTCCCGTATTCTTGGATTGGAAGATTTGGCCATCCATGTAAAGGGTTTGGAGCCTCCCGGATTTGATCCTCGTTCCTTGAAAGGAATGGGTTTGGCATTTGCCACTTCCCAGAGGGGGGCTGCCCACCTCCAGAGTCTCTTCTATCTCGATGAGATCAAGGGGAAATACAAGACAAAGGATATCCGGGAACGGGTGCGGGCCTTGGTAGAAGTAGAGGACTGGATGACCCTTTTTGATATGCTGCTCCTCTGTAAGTTCTATCGCAGTTATCTCGGATGGAACGATATTATCAATCTCATCGAGGCGGTGACCGGAAGACGGTTTCGTGAGGAGGAACTGCGAGAGCGGGCTTCAAAGATCCTGAGCCTATCCATGTCCTTTAACAGGCGGGAGGGAATTCCTGTTGAGGAGGATACTCTTCCGAGGAAATTTTTCAAGAAGGCAGGGCGGGATGGCATCTCCCTGTCGCCTCAAGAACTGAAGGTTATGGTGGCGGAATATCATCGGCTCCGGGGATGGAAAGGGGAATGACCCAGGGAGCACCCACCTGGGATACAAAGCTAGTCCTTGAGAGGCCGCCATTTCGCAACCGACCGAAAAGCACTCCCCCCAACGCTCTCAACAGATGAGGACATCCCTCAGTTCCAGTTGAATATTCTTCATCCCCTGCCACTCGTTGATCTGGGGAACGAAGGCAATCCTGACCCGTTTCGATTCCAGGGAGTGAAGGTGGCCCATCTGAAACCCAATGGCATCGTAAATGCCATCCTCCTCGACCTTCAACTTCAGATTATTCTCCCCTACTATTCTGGAATCCCGTACCCTAAGTTCCCTGGAACAAAATATTGGCTTGGGGTTGGAGGGCCCAAAGGGTGCAAGCGAGGAGAGTTCTTCTATGAGGTTCCTTTCCATGAGCGGCAAAGCCACCTCAGAATCGATTCTTATCTTGGGAATGAAATCACTGGTGTTACAGCCTTGTGATACTAACTCTTCGAACCGATCCTTAAACGCTTCGATCTTCTCCCCTTCGATGGTGAGCCCGGCTGCAAACCGGTGTCCCCCAAAGCTCAAGAGCAGAGGGCTGCACATTTTTATCCCCTCATAAATATCGAACCCTTCAACACACCTTCCCGAACCCTTTCCCCGATCCCCATCCAGGGAGATCAAGATGGTTGGCCTGTAGTATTGTTCCACCAAACGCGAGGCCACAATTCCTATAACCCCTGGATGCCAGGATTGAGAAGAAAAGACCAAAGAGCTTCTTTGGAGCAGGCGGTCATCCCCCTCGATCCATCCCATAATCTCCCCAAGGATATCCGCTTCCAAACGCTGTCTCCTGCTGTTTTCCAGGTTCAGCTCTCGAGCTATTCCCTCAGCCTTTTTCAGATCTTGGGTCACCATGAGATCGACCGCCCTTTGGGCTTCCCCAAGGCGGCCGGCTGCATTGATTCTGGGCGCCAATTTGAATCCAACAGTTCCCGTTGTAATAATTCCTTGCTTCAAGCCACAGGCCTCTTTCAGGACCCGAGTGCCAAGGCGACTCCCCTTAGTCAGCTCCTCCAGACCGAACCGGACGAAGATACGATTTTCATCCAGGAGCGGAACAAGATCGGCTACCGTTCCCATAGCCACGAGGTCAAGATACCTCCTCAGATTGGGGAGTTCCCCATCCTTCCATGCCCCCCGTTCCCTCAGTTTGGACCTAAGGGCAATGATTAAGTTGAAGACCACACCTACGCCGGCCAATGATTTGAATGGGAAGGAACAATCTCCCTGTTTCGGGTTAAGGATGGCACAAGCAGGGGGAGTCTCGTTGGGGACCTCGTGATGATCCGTGATGATGACATCCACCCCCATCTCCTGAGCCTTCTTGATCGAATCCACATCGGAGATGCCGCAATCAGCGGTAATGATCAAATTCACCCCCTGTTGGGCGAATTTTCCTACGAGATCCTGGTGGAAGCCGTATCCCATCTCGATTCGATGGGGGATGTAATAACGGTGAGGGAGTTGGAGGGACTGAAAGAAGAGGGTGAGAATGGCTGTCGAGGTGACCCCATCAACGTCATAATCCCCATAGATTAAGACCTGTTCTCGCTTCGAAAGCGCCCGGATAACTCGATCCACAGCCTTGTCTATGTCCTTCATGAGAAAGGGAAAATGAAGATGGGATAGACTGGGATGGAGGAACTGATATGCCTGATCGATTTCACTGATTCCGCGGTTTACCAATACTTGGGCAGTAAGGGGGGAGATTTCCAATTCCTTTGAAAACGTTTGCTGGAGCGGTGAATTTGGAGGGGAAATTTCCCATCTTCTCTTCATGGTGTCCTTAGGCTTCTCACCAATGCATTGATGTGTTTAAACCCATCCCTTACAAAATATGCTTCAACGGGCACAACCAGGGGATTCTCCAGGGAGGTCGAATAAACCGATAGGGCCCCTTTCCTCCTAGGTTTTTGATGAAGGAGAGTTCATCGGTCTATCTTCCGTTCAACTTCAACGCCATGATGAGGGCATCTTCGCCGTTATCGGCATAATAATGGGGCCTCAATCCCCGTTTTCGAAACCCCATTTTCCGATACATCCCAATGGCAGGATGGTTTGAGGAACGGACGTCCAAGGTTAGGGTTTTCAGCTTCTTGGTGCGGCAGAGGTTAATGAAGAATTGCATCAAATGTGTACCCAAACCCATGCGGCGATAATCCGGATGTACGGCGATATTCAGTATGTGGGCCTCACCGTGAAACAACCAGCTACAAATGTAGCCTACGATGATATCACCAGTTCCATTGAGACTCAGCCTTCCGGTGAAATTGTGGGTAAAATCGAGGGATAATTCCGACTTGAACATCTCTTCACTCCATGGAATGGTGAAGGAGAGGCCCTCAATTGTTACCACATCCTTCAGATCAATTTTGGTCATTTCTGAAATCGTGAGTCGATTGGTCTCCACTACTGTCCACTTTCCTCCATTTCCATCTTATCCAGAATCTTCTGGATGATACCCTTCAACTCGGGGTCCTTTGAGTCCTTTAGTACCTTTTTATAAGTGGCCTTTGCCTCCGTGATCTTTCCCAATTGTCTCTGAATATTTCCCACCTCAAATTGCGCCAGCTCATACCAGGGCGTTTGGTCCTTAGGATTCGCTTCGATGGCCTTGAAGTTCTCCATAGCCTTCAGATAATTGGCCTGCTTGAAATAGATCTCTCCAAGGCGAAAATGGGACTCCGACAAGACCCGTTTGTCATCTGTGTTCAGGGCTAGGGTATAAGCATCCAATGCCTTTTCCTGATTTCCCTCCTTGAAGTAAATGGTCCCCAGTCGGAAGGCGGCTAAAGGACTTAAGGGACTTCCCGGAAAACCCTCGATAATCCGGTGAAAGACCTCCTTCACCTTTTCCTGGTCTCTCCGCAATATATAGATCTTACCCAGATTGAATAGGGCATGCGGTGTCCATTTCCCCGTCTTGTTGGCCTTGATTATCTGTTGGTAGCTGCGAATGGCCAGATCGAAATCTTCTAACTTCGATGATGCCTCTCCCCTGATGAAGAGGAGTTCCTGCATGTTTTTGAAATCGGGATATTCAAGGGTCAAAATTTCAATGTTCGTTAGGGCCTCCTTAAATTTTCCCTCATAGAAATAGCATTTCGCCATTTTGAATAGGGCATTTTCTCGATATTCGGGAATGTTAATCAGATTAAAATAATAGGGGAGGGCCTCCGAATATCTATTTTCGTGAAAGTTGCCCTCACCCAGGATGAGTTGGGATAGGCTCTTTTCTCTTTCATGGGCGGGAAGTTTCAGGATTTTATGGGAAATCTTAGCGGCTTCTTCAAATTGTCCCAGGTTGAGATGGCACCATCCCATATGGAGAAGCGATTTCCCGAATGTGGAACTTTTGGGAAATCCCTGGACCACTTCTTTAAACTCCTCGAGGGCCTTGGTATAGTCCTCCTGTTGAAGGTAAATTTCCCCCATACGGAACCGAACTTCCGGGAGCAATTCCGAATCGGGGAATCTCTTTTTGAACTGCAGGTAGGTTTGGATGGCTCCCCCTGCATCCCCTGATCGATATTGAGACCAGCCTAATCCATAGAGCACATCCGCGGATAGGGTGTCCTTCGGAAACAATCGGGTGAATGCAAGATAGGCTTGCCTCGCTTTTTCATAACGGGTCAGTTTCAACCGAATTTGCGCGAGCAAAAAGAGGGCCTCTCGAAAATAGGGTTTCCGAGATGAAGCCGGGTTGGTTATGACCTTATCAAGTTGGTTTTCCGCTTCCCTATACCTTCCTTGGTTATAGAAAATGAGGCCGAGCCAGTATTGGGCTTGAAATAAGGTATCCTCGGTTATGGGATGGGACATCAATTCCTTCAGATAATATTCCGCCTCTATGAAGCGTTTCCACTGCACGTAGATGTTGCCCAGATCAAAATATGCCTCGCTCAGATGTTCGTTACTCTGATGCCAAAGAACCAATTTCCTATAACATTTCACCGCTTCCTCGTAGTTCCCCAGTTCTAGCCATGTCCTTCCTAGCCAAAACAGAGCGTTCCCCCTATGTTGGAAGGAGGGAAATTCATGGATGACCTTCTGGAAAGCCCCTTTGGCCTCGAGAATCTTTCCTTGGAGATAATAGGTTCTTCCCAAAAGGTAGTAGACCCGGTCAATATTGGGGCTATGGGGATAGGATTCGATGTATGTCTCGAACTGATTCTCCGCAAAACCATAAAATTTATCGTTAAAAGCACCGATGGCAATGGTCAAAAGCTTCTCTCGAGATGGTGATGCAGCTGAGGCGACACCCCATTGAATGGGACAATGGAGGAAAACAAGGAGAAATATGAGTGAAATTGTCTTCGAAGGCATGGTTCACCATTATCCGGCTTCCAACAAGATATTCCGAACCGTTTCCATTTCCTCTTCGGTATTGACGTTGATGACCGACCTCATATGGGGATCGAATTCCCTTAACTCCATTTCCTCGATATATCTTACCCTAACCTGGTGAAAGAAATTGACAATTTTCAGGTCATTTCGGTCAAGCAATTGCCTCATCGGGTTTAAGCATCTCTTGGAATAAATGGCATGTAAGGGGTGGAGTCCATCATGAATTTTGGGAACGATAACATCGTATCCGTCCCTTTCTTCCCCCATGTATTTGATTACTCGTGGATTCAAAAATGGCATGTCGCATGCAGAACAAAAGGCATGATAGTTGGATGAGTGGAGAAGCCCTGTGTATAAGCCTCCAAGGGCCCCCTTGTCCAAAATGATGTCCGTTCGGAGAGTGGCCTCATATCTTTCAAAAGGGAGGACATCATTGGCCACGATGATGATTTCCGAAAAAATTTCCTTAAATATACGATAGACTCTCTCGAAAAGAGGGACCCCTCCTGAATCCATGAAGGCCTTATTTTTCCCCATCCTTTGGCTTTTTCCGCCTACTAAGATGATACCCGTCATGCAAAATCCTTGAACCCCTTCAGCCAGTTAATAGCATTTTTTGTCCTCCAAATCAAGGGAACTGAGAGGGGAGTTTCCAGAGTTTTGAGCGATTACCCTTGTCCTTGAGCGAAATTCAAACGAGGATCAAATCCTAAATCGACTCGGCCGAGGGCTTCGAGTGAGCCTCAGCCGAACTCCTCGTCGCGGGCCGAATATCTAAATCCTAAACGTTTTGGTCATTTGCTCATTAGTGCTTTGTATTTGTTTAGGGGTTAGTATTTTGTGTTTAGTATTTCCCTTTGAGGGCTTCGGTCATTTGAATTTGTTTAGAGTTTAGAAATTAGTGTTTGGAATTTGCTTGTATTCTCTCGGGTCACTTCGGAGGCACTGAAGCGAAGGGACAGCGGTGTTTCTCCCGACGAACTCAGAAAACTCCACCGGGATTATCCCTTGACACCTGAGAGTACTTTGTGGTAGGGGAAATGCTGCTTATCTGGTGATAGAGATGAAGATCGGCGTGATTTCGGATACCCATCTCAGAGAGCCATCCAAGGAGTTGGAAAGGATTGTCTTGGCCCATTTCACTGACGCGGATATGATTCTGCACGCAGGGGATTTTGTTGATCAGCGCATAATCGGTTTTTTCCAACGATGGAATTTGATCGCCGTTTCCGGGAATATGGACTCGGGGGAAGTCAGGTCTTTGCTGCCAGGAAAAAGGATCATCGATGTTTCGGGCTTTAAAATTGGCCTTATCCATGGGTGGGGATCCCCCATTGGCTTGGAAAAACGCGTTAAAGGTGAATTCCCACCGCTGGATTGTCTTGTGTACGGTCATACCCATTATCCTGTCAACCACAACAGGGCAGGAGTGCATTTTTTTAACCCTGGTTCGCCAACTCGGTCCTTCATCGGTCGTAACACCATCGGCATCCTTTCCCTGGGAAAAGAGATCAAAGGGGAGATCATCAAGGTTTAGCCTCTTTTGCCAACAAGCCCCATTGTGGCGTGTGGTTTGTTGCAATTGGCGAAACTCCCCCGCATAGTAGTCGGGTATAAAGAGCGGATCCGGGGAGGAGGAAAATGGTTGACAAACATCGCTTCTTTGACAATAATTAATTATTCCGGCAAATTGAGAGATGTATAGATGCAATACTATGAGGCATTAGGACTTGAAAGGGAACCCTTCTCCAGTTCCCCCGACCCCGCCTTTTTCTACCTTTCGGATGATTACCGTGAATGTCTCCAGAGATTAGAAATCTCAATTCGATTAAGAAGAGGGTTGAATATTATCTTGGGCGAAGTTGGAACTGGCAAGACAACCCTTTCCAGGGTTTTATACCGAATGTTTCAAGGGGAAAGCCGGGATTTTATTTTCCACTTCATCCTCGATCCCAGTTTTCCCACGGAATTTCAGTTCTTCAGCAACCTAGTAACATTGTTCGATATCAAGCCTTCTGGCCGCTCAACCTTCGAGTACAAGGAAGCAATCCAAAATTACCTTTTCCAGAAAGGGGTTGAGGAGGGGAAGACCATAGTGTTGCTCATTGACGAAGGACAAAAATTGTCCATACCCCATCTTGAGATATTGAGAAATCTCCTCAATTATGAAACCAACGAGTATAAACTGCTTCAGCTCCTCATTTTTGCCCAGATGGAGTTCTCCAATCGAGTAAAGGGGGTAGAGAATTTCCTCGACAGGGTGAACTTGAAATATGTATTTCTCCCATTAAATGAGATAAATACGAGGAAAATGATAGAATTTAGATTAAGAATTGCCGGCCTCAACAGTGGAAGGTTCCTTTTCACGGACGATGCCTATATGGCAATCTATATGGAGACCCTTGGTTATCCGAGAAAGATTATCAACCTCTGCCATCACGCCCTCCTCACTATGTTGATAAAGGAGAGGGATATCATTGACGGGGAAATTATCCGCATAACGGCAAAAGCGAGAGGAGATCAAATTTGAGCGAAAGGGACAAGGATATCGCTGCAACCAATCGCTTGCTGGATGTGATTCGGGGCAAGGGGGATTTCGAATCTCCCCCCGTGGATCGCGAACCTCACCGACAGGAGGGAGCAGAACACGATGCCTTGCCAATGCCTGAAAAGAAGAAGGACCGAAGTTCCTTCTCCCTCCTTTCCAGCAAGACTTTGGGACTGGATATCGGATCTCATTCGGTAAAATGCGTCCAACTAGAAAAAAGGGGGGCGGCAGCTTATCGGTTACTTTCTGTCGGGGTTTTTGAGATTGCGCCGGAGGGGATTAATCTTGAGGAAGATCCGAGAAGAGCCATTGTATCGGCCATTAGAAAAGCCATCGAAGGAATAAATCTTAAAAGGACGGCGATTGTCACCGCCATTGGCGGGGTGTCCACCGCCATCAGGCAGATTGGACTCCCATTTATGACGGAAAAGGAGTTGGCCTCGGCTATAAAATGGGAGGCACGAAATTATATTCCCTTCGATATCAACGATGTCGAATTAGATTACCAAATTATCAATGCATCCAAGGCCAGCAATAAATTGGATATCATACTTGTATCCATCATCAAGGACTTCGTACGATATCACCTGGAGCTGCTCAAGGAAATCCCCATCGATCCCCAAATCATCGATGTCAGTCCATTGGCCCTGGTGAATGCTGTGCTGTTCAATGAGGAAATTGAGAGGGATGAATTCGCCGTACTGATGGACATTGGGGACAAAAATACAACCTTGAGCGTCTATAGTGAGGAGGGTCAATATTTCGTACGGAATATTATGATATCCGGCAATGATTTTACCGATGATATTATGAAGGGAAACGGATTTTCCTATGCAGAAGCTGAGAGGTTCAAGAGGAGCGAGGACTCCGTTGGCTTGATTGAGACCATCAAGCCGTCCTTAGACAATCTGGTCAGGGAAGTTCGAAGATCCTTGACCTTTTATGAGAATCAGGCGAAAATAAAGGGGTTTAGCAAAATCTTCCTCACGGGGGGAAGTGCACCCCTGAAGGGTTTGGATGGCTATTTGAGCGCTGAACTTGGGCTGCCTGTGGAGATACTGAATCCCTTTCGGAAAATCAATGTGGAGCAGGCCTCGCTGTTATCTCCATTTGGGAACGACCTTTGCAAGTTGGCCTTGGCCGTTGGCTTAGCAATAAGGGGGTAAATGGGTGAGATTTCAGATCAATATCTATAGGCCGGGGAGAAAGCCGAAAAAGGTTCCAAAGCCAACGGGAGAGGAGAGACGTATATCCATAGCAATTCTTATTCCCTTGATGGTTCTCCTGTTCCTGGGGATCAGCTTCGCCTATATGGAGGTCTTATCCCCATCGTTGGATCGAAGGATTCAAATGAATCGCGCTCGGAAGATCTACCTGAACGGTCAGTTGAGCAAAGTGGAGAGGGATTTGGAGAAGTCCTCCAATGAGGCAAAGCTCCTTTCCAAACTGCACATCAAGAGGGTGTTATGGTCCCGTAAGTTGGTGGATCTCAGCAGGGTCATGCCCGATGATCTGTGGCTTACCGATCTTTCAATCAAGACAATTGAGAAAAAGGCGAAGGCATCGAAACAGGTCGAGAAGGAGACGTACCTTGCCATCAAGGGGGTCACCTTACCCATACCGGGTCGCGAACCCCTTGATAGCATCGCCCAACTCATAGTGGAGTTGAATGGTTCGAAACCCTTTAACCAGGACTTCGAGGCGGTCAAACTCGTCTATACCCACCTTTCCAGGGAGAAAGTCCGCGATATTATGGAATTTGAGCTCTCGAGCAAATTGAGAGACAGCTCTCCGCTAGGGAGGGAAAAGGCTTCGAGATGAGATCTTATGTTTCCATAAAAAGTATGATAATAGCCCTGGTCATTTTTTTCATCGGGGTGTCATTCTTCTTCTACCTCTTCCTCTATCTGCCCAAAATGAACAAGGTCAAAAAGGAGAGAGGGGTGATATCTTCCCTCAACGGGAGAGTTGAAAAGGCCATTCGGGAGGTCGACGAACTTCAAGAGAAGATCGAGCGATTCGACAAAGAGGAGGTAAATGTAGACTTCTTCAAGCGGCACCAAATCCCCCCGGAAAGGCGGACACCTACCTTTCTCGAGAAAATGAATGAATTGGTCAATCGTCTGGGGATCAAAACCGTTATGGTGAAGCCCATGCCCGAAGAGGAGTCCCCCGATTATATTCGGTATCCCTTTTTGGTTGAGGCCAGATCCAAATACGGTGAAATCGTCAAATTTATCGATAGCCTCGAGAACAGTTTCAAGCTCAATTTAGACGACCTTCACATTGAGAGTGATCCCAAGGATCCCCTATGGCATCACCTCAAATTCACCGTCAGTACCTTCGAATTGAAAAGTGAGGAATCCTTGCCTTCTCATGAAAAGGGGAAGGTAAAGGGCACCCCCCTTCAAATGGTAATAAGGAACGATATCAAGGTGAATAGGGATCCCTTCCTGGAACAGGAGCTGGAGAGGGGGAAGAGAGTTGCAAAAGTGCCCATCCGTGAGATACGGCGAAAGAGGCGGCCTGTCTTGAAACTGAAGGGCATCATCGATATCGCGGGAAAGAAGGTAGCCATCATCAACGACAAGATCGTGAGGGAAGGGGATTGGATCGTGCAACACCGCATCGTCCAGATTGGTGAGGATGAGGTAACCACGGTCTACGGGAGGAAAAAGCGTACCCTCAAGATCGAATCGTTACTAAAATCTCAACAGAGGTGAGTGCTTATGAAAAGGGTTTCTTTTCCTATTGTCCTATGTATGGCATTTCTCCTCGCCCTCGCGTCATGGGGGCTGGGTCAGTCTCCCCAAGTCCAAGATCCCTTGGAAAGTGACCAGCTCTTCTCCTTAAGGGTAAGAGACGTTGATATTCGGGATGTCCTGACCATCATTGCCGAAGAGTATGGCTTGAACCTTATTCTCTCCCCGGCAGTTTCGGGAAAAATCACCTATGATATCGAGAACACCTCGCTGAGAGACGGGTTTAACGCCATACTCAGGAGCAGCGGCTTAACGTACGTCATTGATGGGAATATCATCCGGGTGGACGAGCAGGCGGAATTGCGGAAGAAGCTGAAAAACGAGCTGGATATCTATAAGGCGCGCCAAGAGCTGCGAGAAGCGCGGAAATTGGAGGAGCCATTGGAGACGACCTATGTGAATCTCAATTATATCGGAACAACCCTCTCCAAGGAGAAGGGAAGGGAAACTACCGATTTGCAGGAGGCCATGGAGAAATTGTTGAGCCATAATAAGGAGAAAGGGGTCGATAGGGGGGCTAATGTCAGCATCATCAAGAAGACCAATACCTTGGTCATCACCGACGTTGAAGAGAATGTTCGCGAAATCGCGGAAATGGCCAAAAAATTGGATCTTCCAACGGGACAGGTGAAGATCGATGCGAGGATCGTGGAGACGAACCGCGATTTCTCACAGGAATTGGGCATCAAATGGGGTGGAAGAGCGGTAAAGAACGTGGGCACGAAAGGCGACAAGGGTACCCTTACCCTCGATGGCTCTGCGGTTGGCGATATCGTAAATCTTCCCGTGGTAAATCCCGCGGGCATCTTTAGCCTGGGTTGGCTTTCATCTACCGCGGCACTTCGACAACTGGATATTGAGCTCTCTGCCCTCGAGGAGACGGGGGATGTGAAGATCGTCTCCAAGCCCTCAGTCCTCGTGGTCCAAAATCAAGAGGCGGAGATATTCGTGGGAGAGAAAGTTCCCGTTGCGGAGGGGTTTGATGCCGAGACAGCCCAGGTCAGCATTCGCCTGGAAGATGTGGGGACGAAATTGAGGATCACCCCTCAAATCACCCGGGATGGCTCGATCTTTATGCTGGTGGATGTTGAAACGAGTGAAATTTCAGGTAAAACCACGATTCAGGGACAGCCCTTTGACACCCTCGGAACGAAGAGGGCGAATACCCAGGTCTTGGTAAGGGACGGGGAAACGGTAGTCATTGGAGGTCTTTTGACCACCCGAAAGGAGGCAAATCGAGACCGCGTCCCCTTTATGTCCAGGATTCCCATTGTAGGCCTTCTCTTCAAGAGCAAGGAGGATATCTCGGAGTATCAGGAGCTGATGATCTTCATTACGCCCCAAATCGCCACTCAGGCAAGTGGATGAGGAAGGGAAAATCCCCGAAATGAAGGCGGGCTGAACAATGGCCTCTCCCAAAAGCTACACTTTGAGTTACAAATCCCTGGGCGCCTTGTTGGTCGAAAACAAGGTGATCACCCAGGATCAGCTCGAAAAGGCCCTCGATCGCCAGAGAAAGAAGGGGGGACTTCTGGGGGATATTATCATTGAGATGGGCCTCGCCTCGGAGGTTCAGGTCCTCGGGGCCCTTGCGGAACAGCTCAATATTCCCCACCTCACCCCCGATGAAGTTATCTTTATCGATCCCGAGATCATCAGGCTCGTCCCCGAGCGCATGGCACGACAATCAATGGCAATACCCCTTTCCTTAAAGGACAATACCCTAACCGTGGCCATGGTGAACCCCTTCGATATCATCGCCATCGATGACCTCCGGACCATTACCAACTACAAGATCAACACGGGCATCATATCCAAATCGGGGCTGGAAACCCTCATCAATCGATTTTATGGTGCCAGTGGCCGGGAGTCGAGTCTGGAGGATGTTTTAAAGGATGTATCGGAGACCCACCTTGAGCTCAAGGAGGAGCTGGACGAAGAGCGCGAGATTAACCTGGAGAGGCTACGGGAGCAAGTGGAAGAGGCACCCATTGTTAAATTGGTGGATTACGTCATCAGCAACGCCATCAACGAGCGGGCGAGCGATATTCACATCGAGCCCCAGGAGACCCGGTTGAGCATTCGGTACCGGATTGACGGGGTGCTCCACGATATCATTTCTCCGGCAAAGCCGCTGCAGATGGCCATCGGCTCCCGAATCAAGATTATGTCCAACATGGATATCGCCGAAAGACGCCTTCCTCAGGATGGCCGTTTTACCATAAAACAGGGGTTCCGGGAGGTTGACCTGAGGGTATCCACGTTGCCTACCGTCTTCGGCGAAAAGGTAGTGATGAGGCTCCTGGAAAAGGGGGCCCTTTCACTGGACATGGACAGTCTGGGATTCGGCGATGGCCAGCTGGAAATTTTTCGGAACTACATATCAAAACCCCACGGGATGGTTCTCCTCACGGGACCCACGGGAAGCGGGAAGACGACAACCCTCTATTCGGCCCTGACGGAGATCAAATCCTCTCAGACCAATATCGTTACGGTGGAGGACCCCGTGGAGTATCAAATCAAGGGGATCTACCAGGTTCAGGCCAATCCCAAAATC